>Ga0209006_10004992_pt1 | contig 12055 bp, 8 predicted proteins | sample JacPin_JW_Ref_O2_FD_188567 | JGI IMG/M metagenome (GOLD analysis project Ga0209006, IMG submission 188567) | Forest soil microbial communities from Algoma, Ontario, Canada - Jack Pine, Ontario site 1_JW_Ref_O2 (SPAdes) (version 2) | ecosystem: Environmental > Terrestrial > Soil > Boreal...
AGGCAAGTGTAACCTGACTGCTTTCATCGCAACCAAGTTAAATCGCAACCATCTCGTTACGGGAGCGACGTCGGTGATTCTACCGTGCCTGGGACGCACCGAGATTGACGAGCAAACTGCAGGGCCGCAGTTCACGACTGTGGAAGATACGCTGGGCGTGGTGAGTTCGTCGCGCGGCGTGCTTGCTCCGGTGTCGAAAGATGTCAAAAGCGAGGTTGCTATTGTCACAGGTATCGCAGCGACAACCGTGAGCGGCAAGGGCGAGGTCAACTGGATGAATCTTCTCGACTACGACCAGATTCGCGACAGCGCCTCACGGGTCGTGGCCGGGTTTGAGAAGTTCAATGAGCGCGTGCGCGTCCCGAGCGGATTCTATGCTCCGGTGCCTGCGAAACAACGGCAGTTCGCGACGGACACGGGCAAGGCGAACTTCACCGTCAATCCGATTCGCCCGCTTCAACTCGCGGCCGATCAGTACCTGATGATGACGATTCGCTCGCACGACCAATTCAACACGACAATCTATGGTCTGGACGATCGCTACCGCGGAATTCACGGAGGCCGTCGCGTGATTTTTATGAATCGCGATGACATTGCCGAGGCCGGTCTCAAAGATCGTCAGTTGGTGAATCTAACCAGCCACTTCCAGGGCGAGCGTCGAACGGTCCGGGATTTCAGCGTGATTCCCTACGACATCCCTCGGCGCTGTACCGCCACCTACTACCCCGAGACGAATCCCCTGGTAGCGCTCGGCAGCGTTGCGGAAATCAGCAACACTCCTGCGTCGAAATCAGTCGTGATAACAGTGCAAAGATCCAACCTACATCTCTGAGCTACTTTCCAGATTGCTCTTCGACAACAACGCGCGCACTGTGAACTTCTTCGCTCCCGTCGCTCCGGTCAGTTTGATTCGTTTGCGAGCGGCCAGCGATATCTATCGGCCTTTCATAGGCAACGCTCTTTTAGCGGATGCTACAATGTTTCGCCGCTCGCGGTTTTGGCGGGAGAGACGACAATGGCTACCGAGCAGTTTGAATCGCGGAGTATGCGATCGACTTTGGGACCAAAGTACAATCGTTGTTCGACCGATCGGTACAGAACGCCCATTATCAGCAAATCGAATTTGCCGGTTTCGACGGTATGCAAAATCACCGACTCGGGTTTGCGGCCGGCGCCGACTTGACCGTCGATGGCCAGGTTCAGTTCCGAACCCAACACCTTGATTTCGTCGACGATTTGCTGGCCGTTTCTTGCCAGGCGTATCCCGCGCAACATCCCAGGAAATTGCGCCTCAGGACTTTCCATCACGTATAGCGCAGTCAGGTGAGTCTCAATCGCCTGAGCATAAAGCATTGCAATTGCGGCGCCCTGGCGCGAGTATGCCGCTCCGGTAATGGGCGCGATAATGCGTTTGAACGGCACCTCACCGCCTGCGACATAGCGAGCAATCACCACCGGCGCAGGAGAGTCCCGCAGGACCTCCAGCGTCACGGGATCATCAAGCAATTCCTCGCCGTCCAGCGCCGACACGCCGACAAAGATCGCGTCGTAGCCGCGTTGCGATTCCTCGACGATGGCCTCGGACATCGACTCGCCTTCGGCGGTGCGTTGCAAGACGTGACTGGCACCGCACAAGTCGGCGATCATTTTGAGGTTGGCGAATCGTTGATTGAGGTCCGCCTTTTCTCCGCCGGATCCGTTGCCGCGCGGCAATTGGAGGATCGTAATCGTCGAATCCTGATGAGTGCCGAGCGCGGCCGCCAGATGCGTCGCGAGCTGCGTGTGCGGACCACCGCCATCGACAACCAACAACTTGGCACCCTCGTGCGAAAAGGGCAGCAGCGCGCGCAGCCGTTCGCGATCGTCGCGCTCGACCTCGCTGGCGCGTTCCGGCACATCGCTAAGCGCCCATCCCAGGAGAGGCGGGGTGATCATCGATGTCGCGATCGCGACCAGAACGATAACCGTGTACATCTGCGGCGTCAGGATTCCGAGACTCAATCCGAGCAGTGCGACGACGATCTCCATTCCGCCGCGTGCGTTCATCCCGGTTGCGACCGCGAACGCCTCGCGCCACTGGAGACCCCCCAGGATGCCGCCAAGACTGCATCCCACCAGCTTGCCCGCGCATGCAACGCCCAGCACCAGTAGTGGAATTTCGAAGCCGGTCAGGCTGAAAAGGTCGGTCTTGAGACCCGAGTATGCGAAGAACAGCGGCGCGAGGACGCCCATAGTCACAGCTTCGAGCCGCTCGCGATCGATTTTGCGCGTGCGCGCCGCACCGCGTAGCATCACGCCGCCGACGAAACCACCGAACACAGCGTGAATGCCGATCGCCTGAGTGACGACTGCGCAGGCGAATGCGATCGTTATCATCGTGGTCAGCGTTGCATGCTCGACCACAGCGTGATCGTCCACCCACCGAACGACTAGAGCGACCAGTCGAAAGCCGGCGAAATAGCAGAAGGCTACAAACGCGCTGGTGTACGCGAGTATTACCAGCAATCCGTGCAGATCGATCGTACCCCGCGCCGCCAGGCCCGCGACGATCGAGAGCAGCAGCCATCCGACCGAGTCATCCAGGATTCCCGCGGCCAATATCAGAAGCCCCAGCTCGCGCCTCAGCAGGTCGAGATCAATTAGTATCTTCGCGATTACCGGTACCGCGGAGATAGCCATCGCAATCGCCAAAAAAAGAGAGAAGATAAGCCGCCCGTTCGGCGCCGCAAGATAGACGGCAGGCATCCACCAACCAAGTGCGAAACCGCCGGCCAGCGGAATGACTATTCCGAATGTCGATACCAACGCCGCCACGCGCCCCATTCCCCGCAGAATTTCCAGTTCGGTCTCCAGCCCCGTGCAGAGCAGCAACATCATTACGCCGATCCATGCGAGTCCCTCGAGCAAGTGCATCCCCGTGGAATCGCTGGGAAAGATCAGCTGGAAGGCTGCCGGGAAAAAATGGCCCAGCACCGACTGACCCAGAACGAGGCCCGCAAGCAGTTCGCCAATCACGGTTGCTTGAGCGAGGCGGCGCATCAGATCGGCCAGCAGGCGGGCTGTAAAAACCAACAATGCGAACTGCGCAAGGAGATGAAGAACTTGATTCTCGGTGAGGCTTTGCAAGGGCTATACTTTCGCGCGGTCCGTCAGACTTCGCTTCACTGCCGAAATGATCGACTACTGGAAACTCATCGACGAGGGAAAACGGATTATTGCGGAGGAGCAGCAGCAGTAGATTCCATCAGCGACAGATCAGGCGCTTGGTTTCCCCATGGCTCCGCCACCACTGCCGAAATCGAATTCTGAGGCGAGCCTTTGATGAACCGGTCGGTCCACACCACGTATACAAAGCTCTTATGCGCGGCATCCCAGAATCGGCTGACATGTAGCCGCTTGAACAGCACCGAGCGTTTTTCCGTGAAAGCGTCCTCGCCGTTATCGAATGTTTCTTTTACCTTGATCGGCCCGGTCTGGCGTACCGCGACCGAGGCGTCTGACGTATCCTCCGCCAGCCCGAGCGCGCCTTTGATTCCGCCCGTCTGAGACTTGCTGATAAAAACAGTTATGCCGTCGATTTTCGGATCGTCATAGGATTCTATGATGATCTTATGGTCCGGTCCGATTAGCTTGAATTCTGTGTTGACCGAGCCGAGAATATTTCGCTTCTCGCTTACATGATGCCAGTGCAGTAACAGTCCAAGCACTACCAGGGCCGCAACGAACGCGGCTCCCCACTTCACTTTCCAACCTTGGCTCACTGTCTAATTGTAATAAAGGTGTGCTCTTGGAGAAAGGAGGTGGGTTGGTCGAGCCCACCTCCTTTGTGCTATCGGAGGTCCGCTGCTTTCTGGTCCTTGGGAACAGAGGCTTCACCGGTGTAGGAAATATCCTCCGCGCCGCCGTTCTCGAGAATCTTCTTGGCGCGATCGCGCTCTTTGCTGTCTTCGGTATGAACGGACAGCAGGATGTTGCCGTCTTTGACCTTTCCTTCGTACCGTTTCGCCTCGTACTCTGGAATACCCATGCCGATCAGCGCGCCTGTAAGGCCACCGGCTGCGGCACCGCCAGCAGCACCCGCCAACGCCGCCATGATTGGTCCCGCAGCGATGAAAGCGCCGAGTCCTGGAATTGCCAAAGCTCCGATGCCAACCATCCAGCCCAGCGCACCGCCCAATACTGCGCCGCTGCCCGCACCAGTCGCCGCACCTTCGGGAGCCTTGGTGTGTTGTTCATGGGCAAAATCCTTGCTGCCCTTCTTGTCGGGAAACAGAACCGAGATATCGTTCTCGGTAAAGCCGGCCGCTTTAAGCTGATCGGCTATAGCGATGGCCTGGGACTCACTCTTTGCGATACCAAATACTGCTTTCTTAGCCATGTCTTTCTCCTTACTACTGACCTTTCACTTCGAGTTGGTTGTCGACCTTATCGGCGCCGGCGATCGTCTGCGCCTTGCTCGCGATCGCGGTTTTTTCTTCTTCGGTTTTGACAGGGCCTCGCAAGGTGACGCTGCCATTTGCGCTGACGATCTTCACGTTATGCGCCATCATCGAGAGCGAGTGATCCTTGACCACTGCCCTGCGAATCTCGCGGGTTAGTTCCACGTCGCTCTTGGCGTTCGATTGTTGGCCGGCGGTCATTGCAGCGGGATTCCGATCTCTAACATTGACTGCAGAATTGTCGGGTGCGACGGGCGCAGAATCTTGCGCCATCGTGACAGTACCCATCCCCAACAGAGCCGAAGACAGTACCAAGGTTAATGCAATTCGTTTCAAAGCTGACTACCTCCTGTTTTCGATTTCAAAGTACGTGACTCAGTACGAACCAGATCACCAGGATCGACACTGGGACTCCCAATAGCCATGCGATTCCGTATTTCATTCCGTCACCTCCGACTTTTACTTTTTACTTTGCGGTGAAAGCCGCCGTTTGTTTGTCCACTGCCCGCTCGGAAGCAGGGTTTTCCTCGAGCTCCTTCTTGCGAGCCTCCAATTCAATGCCCAATGCCATAAGCCGCCGTTCACCCAGGAACTTCTTGGCGTCGGCATTTTCGGTACCTCAGACTTATGTGGCGGGGCGTGAGTGAAGGTTTACAAAATGTGACCCGCGCCCAGCTTCAAAAGTGCAACGGTTATGCCATCACCCGTCCGTTCGCGAGCGAAGGTTGCTCCGGCAAGAAGGTCAATGAACTGTTGCGAGATTCAAGAGAGTGTCCACTAGGTGTTCGTGGCGCTTTCCAATCCAAGTAACCGAGGGTCGGTAAGCCGGTAATATTATCTGCTGGGCTTTCGAGTGTTTGGTACCCACATCGTCGCTTGTGGGCTTAGAGCACTTTCGGTATTCGAGGGTGATGAAGTACGCATTCGACATTCCCCAGTTCGGCGCCTATGCCGACCCCCGTCTGCTTGCTCAACTCGCGCACGAAGCGGAAGACGCGGGTTGGGATGGCTTTTTCCTGTGGGACCATATCCAGGTTGGTTGGCCCGACGCAGTCGCCGATCCCTGGATCGCGCTGGCAGCGATGGCGATGACGACAAGTCGAATACTCCTGGGCCCGATCGTTACTCCGCTGTATCGGCGTCATCCCTGGAAACTCGCGCGAGAGACCGTAACGCTCGATCATCTAAGCGGTGGCCGAGTCGTCCTTGGCGTCGGTCTCGGCGATGATATCTTCGGCGAGATACGAACCTTCGACGGTCCTATGGACCCCAGAACGCGAGCGGCGATGCTCGATGAAAGCCTCGCGGTGCTGCTCGGACTTTGGAGTGGCGAGAAGTTCTCATTCGAAGGAAAGCACTATACGATCCGCGATGCGCAATTTTTGCCCGCGCCTGTGCAGAAGCCGCGGATTCCGATCTGGGTCGCTGGCACATGGCCTCGCAAGCCGCCGCTTCGGCGCGCCGCCCGGTTTGACGGCATCTTTCCGATTTTGGGCGATATCGAAACTCCGCTTATGCCCGCACAGGTTCGCGATCTTGTCGCGTTCATAAAAAGTATCCGCACCTCCGATGCTCGATTCGATGTAATTCAATCGGGCACTACCACTGGCGAATACCCCGAACAGGATCGCGCAATCGTTGCGCCGTACGAGGAAGCTGGGGCGACCTGGTGGTTCGAGAGTCGGGTGCCATGGCAGACCTCGGTGGAAAAAGTGCGAGCGAGAATCAGGATGGGTCCGCCGCGCCTGTGACGCACCTCTATTAGTAGGACTTCGGGCTCATCAGATCACAATCTGCCCGGCCTACTATTTTCGTGCGCTCGTTGCCGGAGGTATGTTCTGGTTGATGCGGAAAAAATTGTCGGGATCGAATTTGCTCTTGATCAGCGATAGCCGTTCGTACTTGTCTGCATAGGCAGCGCGGACTCGAGCCTCGCCCTCGTTCTCCAGATCGTTTACGTACACCGCGCCCGTCGAGAGCGGCTCCATTGCGCGATAGAACTCCTCGACCCAGTCCCATGACTTCTCGCGCTCTGCGGCTTTGCGCCAGTAGGAATGAATCCAGAACTCAAAGCCCGTGCGTCGAAAACCGAAGGCATTGTCGTGAGGCCTGGCGCACCAAGGTCCATGCCAGTACATCATCGTTATACCGCTCGCTTCGTGAGGCGCATTCGAAGCGTGTTCAATGATGGTCTCCACAACGTCGTCTGTGAGCCTTTTGAAATGGCCCGCTCGTCGATGACTTGAATATTCTCCCTCAGGCACGTCGAAGCCGGCTCGCTGCTCATCGAGATATGCTTTCGGCTTTATCGTATCTTCGAACGGTCGGAGGTACTTGCGGAGGGGGCGCAGCAATCTTTCTCCTTTTTTCTTTTCGCCCATCCACACGACTTTGATATCGAGCATCCGATCGCCTGGATGAGGCAGCACAGCCGCGATTAGAAATAATTCGGCGGGAATTGTAGGCGCAAAGCTGTCAAGAAAGTGTAGAACTTTCCTGGCCTGCTTTATCGGATACCTAAGACTGCCCGACAGGACAGTCTCAATCGGATGGAGTTGGAATTCGAGCGACGTAGCGATCCCGAAATTTGCTCCGGCGCCACGCATCGCCCAGAACAAATCGGTATTTTCACCGGCGTTGGCTCTTAAGACCTTGGCATCCGCTGTCACAACTTCGAGGCCCACAATGCTATCGCAGCCATAGCCAAACTTGGGTGTTAGAGAACTCTCGCCTCCGCCAAGTGAATAACCTGCTACACCAACAGTAGGGCATGAGCCGAGCGGTACCGCCATCCTGAATGCCTGCGTTAGACAATCCAGCTCGCCGGCGACTATTCCCGGTTCGATGTGAATTCTCTCGTGAACCGGGTCGATCCAGGCACGCTTCATCGGCGACAAGTCGATAACGAGCCCGTCGTCGCACACTCCGTGACCCGCGAAACTGTGGCCGCCCGATCGTACTGCGGTCAGCAGGTCTTTGTCGCGAGCAAATTCAACTGCTAGCTGGACGTCTTTCGAGTTCGCGCACCGCACAATGATCGCGGGATGCTTATCGACTGCATGATTACTGACGCGATGTAGTTTTCCGTAACTTCGATCGTGCGGTAACACCACTTCGCCGGTTAGAGACTTCTCAAAGGTAGCAATGCCAGAAATACTCATCGAGTGCGTATCGGCATCGCGCGAAGATCGGTCTTAGCCTGCTTCCTTACGATCCCAAAAGCGCAGCTTACGGCATTCCTGAACGAATTTAGAAGCGTCCTTGGCGTTGCCAATTGCAATAAAACCTCCATCGAGCTTGTCGGCACCAAGCACCTTGGTCAGAAATAGTTTGGCGGCTCCAGAATAGCCGATGAACTTCGAATGCGCATACGCATCGGCGACAAAATCGCGAGCTGCCGGGTCATTCGCCAGCATGTCGGCTCCATCTTTGGAGACCAGCAGCGCGACCGCATCGTACAGCACGGAAGGCGCGCCACCGATTTTCTGATTTGCCAGGATCGTCGAGCCGTCGCTCGCCTTAACGCCTGCAACTGTCGGTGCGACGATCTCGAAGGCCGCCCCTTCCTTGTCGAGCGCCTTCTTCATCGCAGCGACGACCTCGCTATCAACGCCTTCAGTTACCATCATGCCAACTTTGCGGCCTTCGAAGGTCTCGTGAACATTCAGTAGGATGCTGAGCGCTTTCGACGGCTTCAGGTCGGTGCGCGTCGGTTTGGCGGCTTCCGCCTTCGCCGGCATTTCTTTGAGACCCAGTCCCTTCGTAACCTTATTCGCGAGCCCATCATCAACGTTCAATAGATGCGACACTATCCGCGATCGAATTTCTGGTCGTTCCACCTTGCTTAGCTCGAATACAAACGAGTCTGCGATGTGGGTCTGTTCGAGCGGGGTCTGGCTGATGTAGAACTGGCGTGCCTGACTGTAGTGATCGGCAAATGACTCGGATCTAATACGAAGCTTGGGGCCTTCTTCTTCGGCAGGGTAGGACTGAAACCCCATTTCGGGATTCTCACGCGGTCCCGCTTCAGCGCCGGGCCATGAATTGGGTTCGTAGTTCACCCGACTCTTGGGATTCACAATCGCCATGTGTCCATCCTGTTGAAGGGTGCGGAAGGGACACTTCGGCGCGTTGATCGGAATATTAGTAAAATTCGGGCTGCCCAGCCGCTTGAGTTGAGTGTCGAGGTACGAAAAATTGCGACCTTGAAGAAGGGGGTCATTGCTGAAATCGACACCGGGCACGACGTTGGCGGTGCAGAAGGCGACCTGTTCCGTCTCGGCAAAAAAATTGTCGACGCATCGATCGAGGACCATCCGGCCCACCTTGCGTAGCGGTACCAGCTCTTCGGGAATGAGCTTGGTCGCGTCCAGGACATCGAATGGGAATTGGTCGGCGAATTTTTCATCGAAGAGCTGCAGCGCCAGCTCCCATTCCGGAAACTGACCCGAGTGGATCGCCTGCCACATATCGCGGCGGTGAAAATCCGGATCGGCGCCGTTAATCTTCACGGCTTCATTCCAGACGACGGATTGCATGCCGAGCTTGGGTTTCCAGTGAAATTTTACGAAGGTTGATTTTCCTTTGGCGTTGACCAGGCGAAACGTGTGAACGCCGAATCCTTCCATGAAACGAAACGAGCGCGGGATCGCTCGATCGGACATTATCCACAGTGCCATGTGAATGCTTTCCGGCATCAGCGAGATGAAATCCCAGAAATTATCGTGCGCAGTTTGCGCCTGCGGAAAGCCGCGGTCGGGCTCCTGCTTCGCCGCATGGATTAGATCCGGAAACTTGATCGCGTCCTGAATGAAGAACACCGGAATGTTGTTGCCGACGATGTCCCAATTGCCTTCCTTGGTGTAGAGCTTCACCGCAAAACCACGCACATCGCGCGCGAGGTCGGGCGATCCCTTGTTGCCGGCTACGGTCGAGAATCTAGCGAACAACGGAGTCTTCTCTCCGGCTCGCTGGAAAATATCGGCACGCGTAAAATCGGCAAGTGACTCGTAATTCTCGAAGTAGCCGTGTGCGCCGAAGCCTCGAGCATGGACGACGCGTTCCGGGATGCGTTCATGATCAAAGTGAAAGATCTTTTCACGAAAGTGGGAGTCCTCGAGTGCTGTGGGACCGCGAGCGCCGATTCTCAAGGAATTCTGATCGTCGGCAACCGGCATTCCCTGTTGCGTCGTCAGCCGCGGCACGTCACCGCCGGCGATTTGGTGAATTTCACCACCCGTTCCCCGCATCATTTTCTTCTGATCGGCCGGTTGAGGGACCTTGCTTCGGTTACCAGTGGCTTTCTTCGCCATGTTTGACTCCGCTCCGATTCCACTACCTGGATGTCAAAAGAATCGATCGGCGCTCGAAGAGCGCTGAACTCAAAATTGTTAGCAACTAATCTGCCAACGAACGGTCGCGGATCGCGTATGCCTATGCGGGATGTTTAGGACTTTCGATCACGCGCGAAGATCCGGAGTCGTAAAAAAAGGTGTGTGTTCAGATCGCGACGAGCAATCCAAAAAATGCTCAACCAAGCAACTCGAAATCTGAATTGAAATCTGGAACTCAGCGATAGGTGCGGCAAACGGTCGAGTTATTTGTTCTCAGGAGCTGGAATCCGCACTACGAACTCCGCGCCTGCGTCCTCGCCCTCACTACGAGCTTCGATCGTCGCGCCATGCAGTTCGACCAGATTCTTGACCACCGGGAGTCCGATGCCGAGGCCGCCCTGATGAACGTTTGCAGGTACTTCGCCCTGGAAAAATATATCGAAGATGTGCGGGAGGTCTCCAGCTCTTATTCCCACGCCGCTGTCTCGAATGCTCATGAGTTGCCATCCCGGTTCCTGAAATAGCCGCCAGACTATGGTGCCGTCCTTGGGAGTGAACTTGACTGCATTGGCCATGAGGTTGTTCGCCACCTGGCAGAGTCGTCCGCGGTCGACGAGCGCATAGATCGGCTCCGCAGGCAGTTCGAGCTGCACGTCGAGAGACTTCAGCGCTACCTCGGCTTGATTGGTCTCTGCGGCGTGCTGCACACACTCTCTCAAATCGACCAGCGAGCGGCGAAGTTCGATCTTGCCGAGTTCTCTTCGACTGAGGTCGAGCAGGTCCTCGATAAGAAAGGATTGCTGGCGGACCTGTCGTTCGATCATATCAAGCGCTCGCAATTGGTGGTCGCTTGGATCGGTGCCTTTGAGACGCTGGAGACCAAAGAGAATCGGCTGGACCTGGTTGCGAAGCTCATGGGAAAGCGTGCCCACAAATCGCTGGCGCTGAGTTTCGAGAATGCCGGCTCTCGAAGCCGCTTCGTCGCGCTCCTGTTCGGTTTCTTTGACGTGCTGCTCGATCGAGGCTCTCACGCAAAGATCCAGCAGGTTCAGGATAGTCGTACTTCCATCGACGGGGATCCAATCAGCGACCGCGGTCGAAGCCTCATCTAACACCGCAAGAAACACGCGCCTGAAAATTGTCAGTTCCCAGAGCACATCCACGACACTGTAGCCGTCGAGCCGACGCTGGTGGCCGTGACGGCGTGCGTCATCCTCGGCCAAGGCCTCTTCCTCGCCCTGCAGCGCGCCGATCAACGCCTCGGTAAGGGCTGGAAGATGGTCGAGCAACTCGCGATCGTCCATCTTGGCGAGCCGTTCTGCTTGCGCAGGTTCCATTTCCGCGGCTTGACGCCAACGGTTGATGATCTCGTCTTTGTGTTGCTCCAGGTAATCCGCAATATACGCGGTTTCAGCAGCCATCGGTTGAGAGCTCCGAGGAGTCGGCGCGCGCAAAATGATCATGCACGCCAATTGCAACCTAACTAGATCTCCGTCATTTGGACAAGCGAAGTATTCCGAATTTTTCTCTTGCTCCGGTAAGTTAGCGCAATCGCACGCGCGAATAATCATTTTGACTTAAAAATGGACAGAAATAATGGTGCTCGATGACGATCCGTCATCCGGGAAAGCATGTCGCGACTGCTGGAAGCTGAAGGCTACGTTGTTTTGCAAGCGGATAATGGTCAAACAGCGTTGGAGCTACTGAAACAGCAGCATTTTCTACCTGACAAAGCCGGTGGACGTCGACCGTCTGATCGACGTCACAGATCGGAATTGTAAAGGTTTCCTTACAAGGCGTCTGGGTTCGCCTTTTACTTCGTGTCTGTCGCTCTTCAAGAGCCCGGCTTGACGACAACCTTGATGCAGCCATCCTCTTTGTCGCGGAACGTTTTGTAAGCCTTGGGCGCGTCCTCCAATTTGATCCTGTGTGTGATCACAAAAGACGGATCGATTTCGCCACCTTCGATTTTTTTCAGCAGCGGCTCCATGTACTTCTGTACGTGCGTCTGGCCCATTTTTATCCCAAGGCCTTTGTTCATCGCGGCGCCAAAAGGGATTTTGTCGAGAAATCCGATATAGACTCCGGGAACCGACAGCGTGCCGCCTTTGCGGCAGCACATGATCGCCTCGCGAAGTACATGAGGGCGATCACTCGCCAGGAAAACTGCGGCTTTGGCTCGATCAACCGCCGCATCGAGGCTGCTCGACGCGTCAGCCTCCGTGCCGACGGCGTCGATGCAGCGGTCGGGACCACGGCCGCCGGTCATCTCCATCAGTCGGT
>Ga0209006_10004993_pt1 | contig 12055 bp, 8 predicted proteins | sample JacPin_JW_Ref_O2_FD_188567 | JGI IMG/M metagenome (GOLD analysis project Ga0209006, IMG submission 188567) | Forest soil microbial communities from Algoma, Ontario, Canada - Jack Pine, Ontario site 1_JW_Ref_O2 (SPAdes) (version 2) | ecosystem: Environmental > Terrestrial > Soil > Boreal...
CGCGAAGCGCTGAAGGACCTGCTGCCGGGGCTCGCCATAGCATCGCGGTGCCGGCTGGAGGAGCGGTATCTCATCGTCGAAGGCCATCTCGCGACCTACAAAATCCATCTGGGGTCGGCCAATATCCTGATGACGCCCTCCAACCAATATCTCTGCATTATCGCCGGCGGGATACAAAAGCGCGCGGACGCCGTCCGGTTGCCGTTCGAAGGCGACATGACGCTTTCGCTCATTCTTTCTAAAGCCTTCTTGCTCGCCAACGACAAGGCGATCAAAGACCCCTCGATCGTTTCGCAGATCGTTCGCGGCGGCATCCAAGGGGGCTAGAGCGGCCGCGCGCGGACCCCTTCGCGGGACCAAACAAGGACCGATTGGCCACGATCTTAACCGACACGCGCGAAACATGCTGATAATGCTCGCGCTAATCGCGGCGGTCGATGACCGCGCGTCGAAAGATCGATGCATTCCCGACGACTTCTTGGCGTCGGCGTCAAATTTGACCAGGACCGCGGAGCCTTCGATATCCTCGAGGAGGGCGTAAATCTGGCGCTCCTCGACGATCTGGACTTCGACGGTGTCGCCGTCAAAAGTCTGCATCTTGTCGAAACCGGTGGCGACGATGAGCCCGCCCCGCCGGTAGAGCCCGCGTCCTGAGGCGATCAGCGCCGCCTCGATCTCGTCGACGACGCGCTCGGTCTCGCCGACGCCGAGCCTGATCGTAGGCCGGTCGGTCGCCGCCTCGCCTCCGGCCTCCTCGAAGTCGCGGCGCATTTCGCGCTCGCCAGCGGCCATCCCTTTGGTCCGCGCTCGGTTGGCGATCTCAGGGTCTTCGTGCGCCGGCAGCGCGGCCCCCATGTCGTCACTGGTCGCGCCCCCGGCTTTGAGCATGGCGCCGGCTATCGCCAATCGGCTTGCGTCCTTGCCGGTTGCCGTGGCGCTCTGGCCGGCGAATTTCGGACCGGCCTCACAAATCAGCCATCTGAGATCGGCAAAGGGGACCAGCCGCAGCTCGTTGGTCGGCCCGATCGCCTCTTCGGTGACTGCGAAAAAGCGGCGCCCTCGATAGACCTCGATCGCCGGCGGATGATCGCCGCCGCCATTTTTGAAGGCGCGCCCGTGCTTGCCCTCGAAGAGCTCCTCGAGGGCCGACAAATCAGCGTTGGCGATGGCGAAGAAGGCTGTCACGCCTGTCCCGGAGGGGCTGACCTCGGCGTAGGTCCCAAGGCGGTCGATGATCTCTTGGGCACACGGCGCGATGTCGCCAGTGTCCGTGTTGCGGCAAGCGTCGAGATCGACCGCGGCGAGGGAGGCGTCGCCGACTGGACAAGACATGATGCCGACGCCATCGCCGCGCTCTTTGATGGCCCAGAATTCCGCTTCGCGGCAAGTGGCCCAGCTGCGGGAGTCATCTGACTTCGCCGGTTGCCCAGTACGGGGATCGAATGGAATTTTCGTCGCCCGGCCGTCTCTTGCCTCAGTCCGCCAACCAACCCAGACGTCGCGGTCGGCGAGGGAAGCGAGCGTGATCGCGCCGCTCACATCTCCCTCCAGTACCGCTCGCGCTCAACGATCAGCTCCAAACCGGCGTGCGCGATGGTCTCGTTGTCGATGACGAGCGGCGGGGAGCATGGGCGATGCCCGTAGTTTAAACTGCGATTGCTCGCGAAATATCGCCCGGCGAGTTTCCAATCTTTTGTTCCATGCCTGAAGCTGCCTTTGAATAATGGCTTCTTGCCACCTTTGCAGGCCGGGCGCAGAGGCTGACGACTCTGCCGTCGCCGCTCCAGGCGACGCTGCAAGTGAGCTGAACGTATAGCGAACATAGTCCCCGAGATTTCCCCCAGTCTGGAGGCATCTTTCAGGTTCTGTTCCAGGTCGAGGGGCGGGGGAAAGGGGAGTGGCCGTCCCCCTAACAGTTGAAACCATTTAGGAAAAATGGTGGGCGATGCAGGGATCGAACCTGCGACCCCTCCCGTGTGAAGGGAGTGCTCTACCGCTGAGCTAATCGCCCCGCCTTAAAGGCCGGCATGCTTTATGGCCCCCGAGGGAGCCAAGTCAAGAAGCGCTCGGCATGGGTTAGAAGCAAAGCCAAAGGTTGGCGCATAGGCCCATCTGGGTTGGATTCGAACCTCATCGAGCCCACAAGGCGTCGGGCCGTCGTCCTGTTGCGGCCGCCGGCGCGGCAGGAGATAAAGGCGCGATGGGCGAGAAGGACAGGGCAGGCGCGATGTTCACGCTGGATGAACTCGCGCGAACGATCGATGAGCGCGCCGGGACGAGCGCGGAGACCTCCTATACCCGCAGCCTGCTCGACCAAGGCGCAGCCCATTGCGCTCGCAAATTCGGCGAAGAAGCGATCGAATTGGCGATCGCCGCCGCGGCGCTGGACGAGAGCGCCGTTCGCGCCGAGGCGGCCGATGTTCTCTACCACTTGCTGGTCGTCCTCCGCGCGCGGGGAGTGGCGTTGTCGTCGGTGATGGACGAATTGGGCAATAGATCAAAGCGAAGTGGACATGAGGAAAAGGCGTCCCGAACGAAGTGAACGCGCCGCCCAATAGACCCGTGGGCCGACTGGCTCGAGTGGGGGAACTCTGATGAATCGCGCCGCGCTCCAATCGCTCGAATCTCCATTCCGCCGCTTCACCCGCGACGAATGGGCGCAGCTGCGCGCCGACACCCAGCTGACGCTGACCATTGATGATCTGCGCAAGCTGCAGTCGACGCACGACCCGATCTCGCTCGACGAGGTCGTCGCCATCTATCTGCCGCTGTCGCGATTGCTGGCGCTCTACGTTGCAGCGACGCAAGGGTTGTTCAAGGCGACGCAGCGCTTTCTCGGCGCAACCGATGGAAAGGTACCCTACATAATCGGCATTGCTGGATCGGTCGCGGCCGGCAAGTCGACGACGGCGCGGGTGCTGCAGGCACTGCTGACCCGCTGGCCGAACACGCCCCAGGTGCAACTCGTCACCACCGATGGCTTCTTGCGTCCGAATACAGAATTGATCCGGCAGGGCATCATGGACCGCAAGGGCTTTCCCGAGAGCTACGACGGGACTGGCGTGCTTCGCTTTCTTTCCGCGGTTAAGGCGGGACAACACAATGTCGCCGCTCCGGTCTATTCGCATATCACCTACGATATCGTGAAGGGTGAATCGATCATCGTCGACCGCCCGGACATTCTCATCTTCGAGGGGATCAACGTTTTACTGCCCAACCGGCTGCCCCGTGACGGCAAAGAGATCCCGTTCGTTTCCGACTTTTTCGACTTCTCTATTTTCCTGGACGCCGACACCACGTTGCTGGAGCAATGGTACATCGAACGCTTCATGAGCTTGCGAACGACAGCGTTCCGTGATCCGCGCAGCTATTTCCGCCAATATGCCGACCTCAACGATGCGGAAGCGGAGGCGACAGCGCGCTCGATCTGGCGGCGCATCAATCTTGTCAACCTGCACGAGAACATCCTGCCGACCCGGCCGCGCGCCGACTTGCTCCTGACCAAGGGCGCAAGCCACCGGATCGAAGAAGTCGCGCTGAGAAAGCTTTGAGCATGATGTGGCGATTGGCGCTGGGCGGCTGCGCGTGCCTTATCGGCGTTCTGACGCTTTCCCTCGCCGGGGCCGAGCCGCCCGAGGCTTGTCAAGGTTCGGCTCTCACCCAGGTTGAGGGGCTCTCTGCGGCCGAGGCGGCGCGAGCGGACGATCTTGTCAACGCCGACGGGTTGCTGTGGCGCATCGACAAGCCCGGTCTCGCCCCCTCCTTTCTCTTCGGCACCATTCATTCCACCGACGAGTCCGCGCTCGAGATCGCCCGGCGCGCCGCGCAATTGATCAACGGGGCCAAGGTTGTGGCGACCGAGCTCGGCGGGCCGATCGATGTTGTCGAAAAGGCCAATATCACAGCGGCGACGCTGGCCAGCGCGCTCGATCGCGACCATGACACATTCGAGGGCGCCATTGCGCCCGAGGACCGGGAACGAATCGAGAAATTTATCGCTGGGCTGGGCTATCCCGCCGCATTCGCGCATCACTTGAAGCCCTGGTTTCTGGCCATCCTGACTGCGCTCCCCAACTGCGAAGCGGAGCGCGAAGCTCTCAATCTGCCCGAGGTCGACCAGTTTCTTGCCGAGACGGCAAGAGACTTAGGGGTGAAGGTCGTCGGACTTGAAACGCCGGAGGAACAGCTCGCCGCCATCGCCAACATGCGCCCCGACGTCGCCGTGACGCTGCTGACGCTCGCCGCCCGAGACCAGAGCCTGAACGACGACCTCTACGCCACCATGCTGCGGCTCTATCGGGAAAGCCGGCCAGCCGAAATCGTAGCCATCGCCAACGCCGCGGGGGGATTAAGCGAGGCCGAGCGCGCGGCGCAGGACGAATTCATGCGCGATCTGCTGCAGGGCCGAAACGCAATCATGGCTGAGCGCGCCGCGCCGCCGCTGGCCTCCGGGGGCGCGTTTATCGCCGTTGGCGCGCTGCATCTTGCCGGCAAGACCGGTCTTATCGAGCGGTTCCGCGCCGATGGCTACACGGTGACCAAAGTCTGGTAGCCTGGTTATTCCCCGTAGGGCGTCCAGATGTTCTTGACCTGGGTCGCCCGGCGCAGGAACTCGCGACCCTCGGCTTTGGCCCAGTCGATCGCCGCTCCGCAAGTCCAGGTCGCCTTAAGATTGCCGGCGGAAAGCGCCTCGACTTCAGCCGCACCGTCCGTGTCGCCGACATACCAGAGCGCGTCGACGCCGTCGTGCTCGGCCAGCGTCTTGGCCAGGACGTTCGCCTCTCCGGTGACGATGTTGACGACGCCGGCGGGAACATCCGACGTGTCGAGCACCGAATAGAAGTCGGTTGCGCTCAACGGATGGTTCGCCGACGGGGCTATGACGATGCAATTGCCCATGGTGATCGCCGGCATCACGAGGGAGACGAAGGCGAGCAGCGGCGCCTCGTTCGGGCAGACAATTCCCATCACGCCCCATGGCTCGTTCATGGCGATGGTTACAAAGCGCGAGCGCGTCGCATGCACGGCGCCGTCGAACTTGTCGGCGTAGCCCGCATAAACGAACGCGCGGCGGATCGACGCTTCGACTTCGGCCTTGGCGGCGCGGGCGGAAGCTCCGGTCACGGCGCTAAGCCGTCGCGCGAATTCGTCTTCACGGGCGGCCAGGTTCTCGGCCACGTAGTAGAGCACTTGGCCGCGATTGTGCGCCGTCGCCGCTCCCCAGGAGGAGGCCTTCGCCGCGGCTTCGACCGCGTTGCGGATGTCCTTGCGGTTGCCGAGGCCGGCAAGTCCGACTTCACGGCCGGCCGCGTCGAGAACCGCATAGCTGTGGCCGGAATCGGGGCGCGCCTGCTTGCCGCCGATATGGAGCTTGGCGGTGCGATCGATGTCCGCGTCGGCGGCTTTTCGCGTCGGCGCGAAACCGGGCGAAGCGGCGAGGCGCGCCGGCCGTGTCGAGTTCGGCTTGGGTCTGGGCTCGTCGGCGATCCGGTATTCGGACAAGCCCTCTCGCCCGCCCTCGCGCCCGAAGCCGCTTTCGCGGTACCCGCCGAAGCCCGAGGCGGCGTCGAACATGTTGGTCGAATTGATCCAGACGACGCCGGCCTTGATGCGGGCGGCGACCTCGAACGCGCGATTGACGTTCTCTGTCCAGACGGACGCGGCGAGGCCGTAGCGGGTGTTGTTGGCGAGCGCGACCGCTTCGTGCGGCGTGCGAAAGGTGGTGGCGACCAGCACTGGGCCGAAGATCTCCTCGCGCGCGAGCACTGACGCGGGCTCCACTCCGGTGACCAGGGTCGGTGGATAGAAGCAGCCCCGGTCCGGAAGCGAATCGTTGGCCCGAAAGAACTCGAGGCCTTCCCCTTCGCCCTCGCGCATGAGCCGACGGATCCGCTCGAGCTGAACCGGGGCGACGATCGCGCCGACGTCGGTCGACTTGTCGAGCGGATCACCAATTCTCAGGTTCGCCATGCGGGCTCGCAGCTTGGCGTACAAGGGTTCGGCCGCGCTCTCGGCGACTAGGAGCCGCGAACCGGCGCAGCAGACCTGCCCCTGATTGAGCCAGATCGCGTCGACCAGGCCCTCGACGGCGCTGTCCAGATCCGCGTCCTCGAACACGACGAACGGCGACTTGCCGCCGAGTTCGAGCGACAGCTTCTTGCCTGTGCCGGCGGTCGCCTTGCGAATTGCCCGTCCGACTTCGGTCGAGCCAGTGAAGGCGATCTTGTCCACGCCCGGATGCGCGACCAGGGCGGCGCCGGTCGCCCCGTCGCCGGTGACGATGTTGACGACGCCCGCGGGGAGTCCCGTCTCGGCGCAGATCGCCGCGAAGGCAAGCGCAGTAAGCGGCGTGAATTCCGCCGGCTTCAGCACCAAAGTATTGCCGGCTGCGAGCGCCGGGGCGATCTTCCAGGCCAGCATAAGCAGCGGAAAATTCCACGGAATGATTTGCCCGCACACCCCGACCGGCTTGGTCCCCGGAAACTCACTGTCGATCAGCGAGGCCCAACCGGCATGATGATAGAAATGGCGGGCGACCAACGGAATGTCGATATCGCGCGACTCGCGGATCGGCTTGCCATTGTCGATCGTTTCCAAAACCGACAAGAAACGCTCGCGCTTCTGCACATGGCGCGCGAGCGCATAAAGATGCTTCGACCGCTCGAAGCCGGAGAGCGCCGCCCATTTGGCTTGAGCCTTCCGCGCCGCGGCGACCGCTGCGTCGATGTCGGCCGGAGAGCCCTGCGTCGCGCGGGCGATGCGTTCGCCGGTCGCGGGATTGAAGACCTCGAACAGGTCGCCGGGCTTGGTGAAGACGCCGTTGATGAAATGCCCGAAGCCGGCCTTGTGCTCTTCGAGCCAAACTCCGACATGCTCGCTGCTTTCCGGGGAAGGACCGTAGTCCATCGTGCGCAGGATGTCCTTGATGACGCCCATCGGTCCCTCAAGCCATCGCGTGGCGGTGGGCGGCCGAATAGCGCCCGGTCGCATAATGGTCGAGCTGACGCTCGATGTCGGTAAGAAGGCCGCTCGCGCCGATGCGGAAGAGATCGGGCTGCATCCACGGCACGCCGAGCTCCTCCTTCATGAGGATAAGCCAGGCGAGCGCATCCTTGGCCGTGCGCAGGCCGCCTGCCGGCTTGAACCCGATGTCGACACCGGCGCGCTCACGATAATCGCGGAGCGCCCGGAGCATCACGAGGCTCACCGGAAGAGTGGCGTTGACGTCCTCCTTGCCGGTGGACGTCTTGATGAAGTCGGCGCCCGCCTGCATCGCCACAATACTGGCCGCATAGACGTTGCGCAGCGTCTTCAAGTCTCCTGTGCCGAGGATCGTCTTCAAATGCGCTTGCCCGCAGGCTTCGCGCATCGCCGCGACCTCGTCGTAAAGCGCGCTCCAATCGCGGCCAAGCACATGGGCGCGGGTGATGACGATGTCGATCTCGCGCGCGCCCTCCCCGACCGCATAGCGGATCTCATCCAGCCGTTGCTTCAATGGAGTGAGCCCGGCCGGAAAGCCAGTTGCGACGGAGGCGACCGGAATCCCCGAGCCTTCGAGCGCTTTGACCGCCGGCGCAACCATGGTCGGATAGACGCAGATAGCGGCCACCGTCAGGCCCAAATCGGCGAGATCGAGCGCGGCGAGAAGCTCCTCGCCGAGCGGGTGACGCGCTTTGGCGCAGAGCCGGCGCACGCGGCCCGGCGTGTCATCGCCCGACAGCGTGGTGAGGTCGATGCAGGTCATCGCCTTGATGAGCCACGCCGCCTGATATTCCTTCTTGACTGACCGCCGTGTCGTCAGGGTCGCGGCGCGGCGCTCGACCGCGCTCGCGTTGACGCCGACGCTCTCGAACCAATCGGGCGCGAGCGGCACGCCCGGATTGCGGGGCCGGTTATGTCCAGCCTGGTTTGGCGTGGCGACCGCCTCGTCCATGGCGCCTCCGCTTCCTGCGCGTTTAACGAAAGGAGGATGCCACGATCGGACGGCCAAGTCCAAAATTGCATGTTTCGCAGGCGCCGCCGGTCGCGCTCCCATGACATTGGCGATCGGGCGCGGCGAAACCATGGGGATATCCTCGGTTCCGTGAATGGGCAAATTCAGAATCCCCTTTTCCGATTGGCTCCGGCTGTGCAAGAATTAGGCAGCTGCTTGCGAAATGTCCGGCGCCAAGCCGTTCGCGCAAAGCGAAGGCGTCGCTCAATGTTGATCCGCGTCGGCGACCGTTGCAACAGCGGGAGGCAAACGTATGACCATCGCCAACGCGTCACCGCGCCTGTACAACGAAGATCTTGCTCCCGCCCGCGAGAGAAATTGGGGCGCTTTCAGCATCTTCAACGTCTGGACGTCCGACGTCCATAGCCTCTGGGGCTACTACCTCGCCGCGAGCCTATTTCTGATCTGCGGCAATTTCGTCAATTTCATCTTCGCGATCGGAATTGGCTCGCTGGTCATTTTCCTGCTGATGAATCTCGTCGGGTTCGCCGGCGTCAAGACCGGAGTTCCCTACCCGGTTCTCGCTCGGGCGTCGTTCGGGACCTTCGGGGCCAATTTGCCCGCGTTGGTCCGCGCTGTAGTCGCTTGTTTCTGGTATGGCGCGCAAACGAGCGCCGCCTCCGGCGCGATAGTCGCCCTGTTGCTGCGCAGCAGCGCGATCGCCGAATTCAACCGGAATTCGCATTTCCTCGGGCACACGACCCTGGAGACGATCACCTTCATCATCGTGTGGGCCTTGCAGCTCCTGATCATTCAGCACGGAATGGAGACGGTGCGGCGGTTTCAGGATTGGGCGGGTCCGGCGGTATGGGCGATGATGCTGATCCTGGCCATCTACCTCTGCGTGAAGGCTGGCGGGATCTCGTTCGGCAACGAAATCCCGCGCGATGTGCTGATACAAAAGACCGCCGACGCCGGCGTTCCCTTCGAGCCCGGTTCGTTTCCGGCGCTGGCGGCGGTCGCGGCAACCTGGATCACCTATTTCGCCGCGCTCTACCTCAATTTCTGCGACTTCTCGCGCTACGCGCCGGACAAACGGGCGGTCTGGACCGGCAATGTCTGGGGCCTGCCAATCAACCTGGTCCTGTTCTCGTTCGTGGCCGGCATTACGACCACGGCGGCTTTCGCCGTCTATCACGAGGCCTTGCTGCACCCGGACGAGATTTCGGCGCGCTTCGACAACTGGTTCTTAGCCGTGGTGGCTGCGCTCACGTTTGCGGTCGCGACGCTCGGGATCAACGTAGTGGCCAATTTCGTCTCGCCGGCGTTCGACTTCGCCAACGTGTTTCCCAGTAAGATCGACTTCAAGAGGGGCGGCTATATCGCCGCGCTGATCGCGCTCGTCCTCTATCCCTTTGCGCCTTGGCAAGGGAGCGCGGCGAGTTTCGTTGGCGTCATCGGCTCAACGATGGGGCCGGTTTTCGGCATCATCATGGTGGACTACTATCTCATCCACAACGGCGAGATCGATGTTCCCGAACTCTATCGCGAAGAGGGCATCTATCGCTATACGAACGGGTGGAACCTCAACGCAGTGATCGCCGCCGCGGTCGGCGCCGTATTCTCGAGCATCCTGCCGAACTTCACCAACATCCTGCCGTCCTGGTGGGGCGTCTATGGCTGGTTTTTCGGGGTCGCGATCGGCGGCGCGGTCTATTATGCGCTTGTCAAGGCCCGGGGAGCGCCGGCCCCTCGCGCCGCCAGCGCGGCGGAGTAGAGATCCGGCCGCCCAGGGGTCGAGCCGGAAGCCAAGTCCCGCCCCGCCTCTGAGCGTACGCCCAGGCCTTCGCCAACTGCCCTCCGAGCGGCCAGGAGCGGACGCGTTTGCCGCTCGCCGCAAAGATCGCGTTCATGAGCGCCGGCGCGACCGGCGGCACGCTAGGTTCACCCACCCCGCCGAGCCGTACATCGTAGCCCTGCCGCACGAGGCTGATGCAGCGACCCCACTCGGCTATTTGACATCCGCGTCCAGCCCACATAAGACGCCGCCTTCGTCAGGTTTTGGCCTCGTCGATCAAGCCGACTGTCCCGTTGAGGCCAGCGGTTCCCGTCCGGCAGCGCGTTGCGCCCCCGGGCGCGATTGGCATTGGCTGAAACCCGAATGGGGAATAAGCGGATTGGGAAGACGGCCGTCCCGTCCTATCTATTCGCTCATCGCCATTCGGCCTCCTGCTCAAGGGAGCATGATCCATGTTCGAGAGCCTGTCGGAAAAGCTCTCCGGCATATTGGATAAACTCACCGGCCGCGGCGCCCTCTCCGAGGAAGACGTCAACGCCGCGATGCGGGAAGTGCGCCGCGCCCTGCTCGAGGCGGACGTTGCGCTTGAGGTCGTGCGGTCGTTTGTCGACCGGACCCGCACCAAGGCGGTCGGCGCGGCCGTCATCAAGTCGGTCAGGCCCGGCCAGATGGTGGTCAAGATCGTCCACGATTCGCTGGTCGAGACGCTCGGCGGCGAATCGCAGGCGATCGACCTCAACGCCCCCGCTCCCGTGGCGATCATGCTGGTCGGCCTGCAGGGCGCGGGCAAGACGACGACCGCGGCCAAGATCGCCAAGCGTCTGAGCGAGCGCGACAAGCGAAAGGTGCTGATGGCCTCGCTCGACGTGAAACGGCCCGCGGCGCAGGAGCAACTCGCGGTGCTGGGCGAACAGGTCGGCGTCGCGACGCTGCCGATCGTTTTCGGCGAGGATCCGGTCGCCATCGCGAGACGGGCTGAATCCGCGGCGCGGCTGCAAGGCTATGACGTCGTGCTGCTCGACACCGCCGGGCGCACCCACATCGACGAGCCGCTGATGGCCGAGATGGCGGACATCCGCGACGCCGCGCGGCCGCACGAGATCCTGCTGGTGGCCGACGCGCTGACCGGCCAGGACGCCGTCAATCTGGCCAAGAACTTCAACGAGCGGGTGGGCCTGACGGGAATCGTACTGACCCGCATGGACGGCGACGGCCGCGGCGGCGCGGCGCTCTCGATGCGCTCGGTCACCGGCAAGCCGATCAAGCTTCTCGGCGTCGGCGAGAAGGTGGACGCGCTCGAGGATTTCCATCCCGCGCGTCTAGCCGACCGCATCCTCGGCATGGGCGACATCGTGAGCCTGGTCGAGAAAGCGGCGCAGAATATCGACGCGGCGCAGGCGGCCAAGATGGCCGAGAAGATGCGCAAAGGCGTGTTCGATCTGAACGACCTCTCCGAGCAATTGGCGCAGATCGAGAAGCTCGGCGGCATGGGCGGCATCATGGGGATGCTGCCGGGGGTCGCCAAGATCAAGGACCAGCTCAATTCAGCCAATCTCGACGACAAGTTCGTCAAGCGCCAGCGCGCCATTATCTCGTCGATGACGCCGCAGGAGCGTCGCAACCCCGACATTCTCAAAGCGTCGCGCAAGAAGCGCATCGCGGCGGGCTCGGGCGTCACGGTTGAGTACGTCAACCGGCTTTTGAAACAGCACCGCCAGATGGCCGACATGATGAAGGCGATGGGCGGGGGCGGCGGAAAGCGCGGCATGATGGGCAAGCTCGGGCAGATGATGGGCTTGGGCGGAGGCATGCCGATGCCGTCGCCCGAACAGATCGAAGCTATGCAGAAGCAACTGGGCGGCGCCGGCCTACCGGGCGCGCCTTCGGGGCCGCCGGGTATTCCCGCCGCTCCGCCGCCTGGCGCCTTCAACCTACCACCGCAATTCCCCGGTCTCGGCGGCGGCCCCAAGCTGCCGGGTCTCGGCGGCGGCTTCAATCCATTCGGGGGGAAGAAGAAATGACCACAACAACCCATCTGATCTGAAAGGAAAACCCAATGTCACTGAAAATCCGTCTGTCGCGCGGCGGCACTAAGAAGCGCCCCTTCTATCGCATTGTGGTGGCCGACGCGCGCATGCCGCGCGACGGCCGTTTTGTCGAAAAGATCGGCACCTTTGATCCCTTGAAGGCCAAGGACGACGCCACCCGCCTGGTGCTCGATCAGGAGAAAGCCAAGTCGTGGCTCGGCAAGGGCGCGCAGCCGACCGACCGCGTGCTGCGTCTGCTCGACGGCCTCGGCCTCGCCAAGCGCGAGGCGCGCAACA
>Ga0209006_10004994_pt1 | contig 12052 bp, 11 predicted proteins | sample JacPin_JW_Ref_O2_FD_188567 | JGI IMG/M metagenome (GOLD analysis project Ga0209006, IMG submission 188567) | Forest soil microbial communities from Algoma, Ontario, Canada - Jack Pine, Ontario site 1_JW_Ref_O2 (SPAdes) (version 2) | ecosystem: Environmental > Terrestrial > Soil > Boreal...
AGGTGCAAAACCTGGAATGAATTCTCCGATGTATAAGCCGTTGGTCTTTATCATTTCCGCCCCGTCAGGTTCTGGCAAATCGACGCTGGTCAATGAGCTGCTCAAATCTGTGAGCGGTCTGGAATTTTCTATCTCTTACACCACGCGCGCTCCGCGGGGCAGTGAAACCAATGGAAGGCAGTATTATTTTGTTTCCCGAGACCAGTTCAAGAAGATGGTGGAACAGGACGCTTTTCTGGAACACGCCGAGTTCGATGGCAACTGCTACGGAACGGCGCGGCGCTTTTTGAAGGAAGCGGAGCAGAATGGACGCGACTTGTTGCTGGACATTGATGTTCAGGGCGCCGAGCAGATTCAAAGTAAGCTTCCAGACGCAACCAGCATCTTTATTCTGCCGCCGAACCGCAAGACTCTGGAAGAACGGTTGCGCAAGCGAAGCGAGGATGAGGAAGACGTGATTCAACGTCGTTTGCTGACGGCGAGCCGTGAAATCGAAAACTACGAGCGGTACAACTACATTCTGGTAAATGACCGTCTCGAAGACTCGATCGAATTGTTGCAATCCATCGTGCGTGGCGAACGCCTGTTGCGATCGGGGAAACCTCTCTCCGACGAAGAAGCGAAAATTGTGAGCCTGGGAGACTGTTGCCGGCTAACGAAAATTCGCCAGCGCCTGCAGCCGATTCTTGCCTCGTTCATTGCTTCTGCGGTTCCGGGCAAGTCATAGTTCGTTTTATTGCGAGCACAATATTCAAGTTTGAATCGCCGCTGCCGCGTTCGGCAGAATGAAACGAGTGGACGGCGTGAGAGCCGCCTTCATTTTTATGCGTGACGTGAACCCGCAGTTGGCTTCATTTCCGTGGCGGACGGGTGAGAGACGGTATGGCTCGTTGCTGCGCTGAACTTTGAATCAGCACCTCCAGGCGCTTCAGTCTCGTTTCTTCTTTCTTGGCGCTGATTACCCAGAAGGTAGAAGTTCTCCGGTACCAGGGAGCTTGGGATTGGAAGAAGTCCCACGCTGCCGCCTGCGACCGGAACCGCTTCTCATAATCCGGTGGAAGCTTGGCAGTATCTCTCTGTTCGTAAGAATAGATCCGTGACCGCTTTTCATCGCGCTTCTCAAACGCACTCAGACCGGCGGCATTCATCAGACCGAGCTTGTGCAGTTCTTTTGTGCGCCTTATATTCACCGCGCTCCAAGTGCTGCGGGGCTTTCGGGGGGTAAATCTAATCTTGTAACTGTTCGCATCAATGCTTTTGCGGACGCCGTCGATCCATCCAAAACAAAGTGCGCCGTCGACTGCTTCCGGCCATGTAATGCTGGCTTGGCCGCATCCGCGTTTATAAAGACCGACCCAAAGTTCTTCGGTGTCGGCATGATGTTCCTCCAGCCACGCGCGCCACTTGGCTGTCGTCGGGAAGAAATGGGGTTTCTGTGGCATCGACTTGTTCGAACCTTATCTACATAAGCCAAAGCGCGTCTACGTCCACAATCACCTGCGTACGTGGAATTTTCTGCTGGGCTGAGTAGGCCAGCATGGCACGCAGGATCGTGTTCAACCTTTGGCGACTGGGCGATTTCAGCACAAAATGATAACGGTAATCTCGTTTGAGACGCACGATGGGCGCAGACGCCGGCCCTAGAACCCGTACGCCCTCGTGCCGCGTCTGCTCAAACCATTTTCCAAGCGTGCCGGACCATTGCAGCGCCTCCTCAAGCTTGTCACTGCGAATCAGAACATTGGCGAGAGCGGAATACGGGGGATAGTGCATCCAGCTGCGAAAGCGCAGCTCCTTGTCATAGAAGCCGGCAAAGTCGTGCTGTGCGGCGTACTGCACGGCATAGTGATCCTGGAAATAAGTTTGCAGGATCACTTTACCCGGTGTTTGCCCGCGTCCGGCGCGTCCCGCGACTTGCGTGAGTAACTGGAAGGTTCGCTCGGCGGCGCGAAAGTCGGGCATGCCCAACGCGCTGTCCGCGCCCACCACGCCCACGAGGGTGACGCCGTGAATGTCATGGCCCTTGGCGATCATCTGCGTGCCAACCAGCAGATCGAGTTGACCGTCGCTCAGCGCATTCAGGGTGCGTTCGAAATCTTCTTGCCCACGCACCGTGTCGCGATCGAGGCGAGCGATGCGCGCTTGGGGAAACATACCGTGCAGCAATTCTTCCAGCTTCTCCGAACCTGTGCCGAGGAAATATACGTATTCACTGCCGCAGTGAACGCAGGCCTTCGGAACCGGCGCGATGTAGCCGCAATAGTGGCAAACCATTTTGTGCTCGCGCTTGTGGTGAGTCATCGCGATGGCGCAGTTCTGGCATTCCAAAGTCTTACCGCAGGTGCGGCAGAGCACCACGGGAGAGTATCCGCGCCGATTGAGCAGCACCATGACCTGCTCCTTGCGCTCGAATCTCTCTCTGATCTCTTCCGCCAGTTTGCGTGAAATTACCGTTTCGTGGCCGGTTTCCTGAAATTCCTGGCGCATGTCGATTATTTCAACTTCGGGAAGAGGCCGTCGCTCTACGCGATCGGGCAACTCGACGAGCGCATATTTATTTTTCTTTGCATTGAAATACGACTCGAGGGATGGCGTCGCGGAGCCCATAACAACCACAGCATTCGCCATCTTGGCGCGCATCACGGCAACATCGCGTGCGTGATACCGAGGCGTCTCTTCCTGCTTATAGGAGGAGTCATGCTCTTCGTCCACGATGATTAGTGCCAGGTCGGTAACTGGAGCGAATACAGCCGAGCGCGTGCCGACGACCATCCGCGCATCGCCGCTCTTGATGCGGTGCCACTGTTGCGCGCGTTCTTTGTCAGACAGCGCGGAATGCAGAATCGCTACCTCGTCGCCGAAGATGTGATGCAGGTCAGCAGCAACGGCGGGCGTGAGCCCGATTTCAGGGACCAGCAGGATGGCCGAGCGGCCGGAGTCGAGAACCGCGCGCATCCCAGCAAGATACACGGCGGTTTTGCCTGAGCCGGTGACGCCATGCAGAAGAATGCCGGAAAACTTTCGGGTCTCCACTGCCTCGCGCAGCCGAGTCAAAGCGGCTTGCTGCGCTTGATTGAAATCGAATTCCGGCCGCGATGGCCGCGGATTGCTGCGGGAAACAGTAAAGGCGGCAGCCTCTTCGACAATCGCAATCAGGCCACGCTTGACGAGCGAGCCCAAGGTTGTGCGCGGGACTTCGAGCGCTTGCAGCGCATCTACGGGGACGCGGCCGCCGGATGCCGCAAGGGTTTCGACGATTTGTCGCTGATTGTCGTTGAGTTTTCCGTCGGCCGATTGGAGCAACGCGATTTTTACGGTGCGCGTTGCGTCGCGAGCGGCCGAAACATCTTCGCGAACCAGCCACTTCTTCCGCACCATGCCATTCAAGGCGGCCCGCGTGACGCGAGTGGAAGAGCGAAGCGATTGCTCGCGAACTTGAACCGTCTCTCCGGGTAAGGAGTCTTGGGCCGCGAGGTAATCGAGTACCCGGTATTCGGCGGCCTGCTCCTCCGGTGTGCGGCGCGAGCGCGCAGAAGATCCGGACGTGCCGGCTTGATGCAAAGCCATGTGGCCTTCTGACGTGATGCGATAGGCGATGGCCCGCTTGAACTCGGCGTTCAGCGGCAGCATCGTGCGGAAAACTTCGCCGAGCGGGGCGAGATAATAGTCGGCAATCCAGCGGCCAAGGCGCAACAGTTGGTCGTCGAGCACTGGAGACGGATCGAGAACACTCAAGATCGACTTGATGGTTACACTTGGCTTACGGTCGTGCAGTTCGACGACGATGCCGGTGAGACGCTGCTGCCGGAAGGGCACCAGCACGCGGCCTCCGACGACAGGAACAGCATCGGCGGCGACGCGGTAGGTGAAGACCATGTCGAGCGGGACGGGCAGGGCGACGTCGCAGAACTCAGGCATTGATGGAAGAATAACCTAGCGAAGATGGGGAGTTATTCAGCGGCCTTTTTCGGGGGCTCGATCCCCAAATACTTCATCACCATCTGCAAGTCCTTCCAGGCCTCGCCTTTTTGGCGCGGATCGCGCAGCAGGAAGGCGGGATGATACGTCACTGCGAGACGCGCGCCCGGCCATGACGGGTCGCTACCGGCAGGCTTGAAGCCATACCAGCGGCCGCGCAATTCGGTCATCGGAGCATTGAGGGCGAGCAGATTCTTGGCCGCGGTCGCGCCCAATGCGACGATCACCTTAGGCTTGATTGCGGCAATTTGGCGCATGAGGAACGGGGAACAGGTTTCCGACTCGTCGCGCTCCGGCTGGCGATTGCCCGGCGGACGACACTTGACGATGTTCGCAATGTAAACATCTTCCCGGCGCAATCCCATAGCCTTGATCATGTTGTTCAACAGTTGGCCTGCGCGGCCCACGAATGGCTCGCCCTTCGCATCCTCGTCAGCGCCCGGTCCTTCGCCCACGAACATCAATTCAGCGTTGGGATCCCCCACTCCAAATACGATCTGATTACGCCCTTCATGAAGCCTGCAACGTGTGCAGATGCCGAGGTCTTCACGAATGATTTTGAGTGCAGCGAGGGGATCGGAAACGCCCTGCTCCGGCCAGGGGGAAAGAACTGTGAGGGCGCTATTGTCGTTGGCGGCTCGGGCGACGGCGGATTTTCTAACGGCCATTTCCTCTCGCTGTTCTAAATTCGGTGATTCGGTGTCGCTGGAAATCAGATCGACTTCCACAAGGGAGAGCGGGGATTTACGACTGTAGAAATCGTAAATCCCCATCTCATGGCAGAACCGAAAGCGTTCGGCGAGAGCGCGTCGCAACTGCGGATCAAGTATCTGGACCATTATTTCTCAGCCGCCGACGAAGTATGCGGTTTAGTGCTCCACGTCGAAGAAAATTTTCGTGGTGGCCCGATACAGCAACACTTTCGCACCTTCCAGTTGCATGTCGAGGGAATCTACGTGAGCCCACTTGATGCCGCGGACCGTCTTGGCCGCCTCGGCCACAGCAGCCTCTGCGGCCTTGGCGAAGCTCTCTTTCGACGTTCCAATGACTTCAATAATTTTCTGCGTCATGGCAGTCTCCTTGAGTAGAGTTGCTTGAATAGAGTTGAAGAGAGATTGTACGCCAGTTGCCGGAGGAACTCGCAGTCAGGCTTTTACGGTGGATTTGCGATAGTCTCGGATGCGGACGACTTGGTCGAGAACTCGCTGCGCCACTTCCCACTTTGTGGTTTCGGGAACTTCGACCACTTCGTCGTGAGTAATGATGGTGACTTCGTTGCGGTCGCTGTCAAAACCTACACCTTCGCGGGACACGTCGTTGACGACGATGGCATCGAGTTGTTTCGCACTTAGTTTCTGGCGGGCGTTTTCCAGTACATTCTCGGTTTCGGCGGCGAAGCCAACAATGATTTGCGACTGCTTGCGAAGAGAGATCTCCTTGAGAATGTCGGCGGTTGGCTCAAGTTCCAGGGCGATCGGCCCTTTACGCTTTATTTTTTGACCGGAGACGGACTTCGCGCGGTAATCGGAGACTGCTGCGGCTTTGATCACGATACTTGCCTGCGGCAACAAGTTTAGTACCGCATCGCGCATCTGCTCGGTGGATTCCACACGGGTCAATTCAGCCGCTCCCGGAGGCGTTAGCGCTGTGGGCCCGCTGACCAGAAGGACGCGCGCGCCACGACGCAGCGCAGCTTCCGCCATGGCATAGCCCATGCGTCCGCTGGAGCGATTCGTGAGATAGCGCGCGGGATCAATTTTCTCCCGTGTCGGCCCGGCGGTAATGAGAAGAGTTTCGCCGGAAAGATCCTGCGATGCGCCTAACGTCTCCAGAAGAGCCGCCACAATGGCCTCATTGGCGGCAAGCCGACCAGCGCCAGTCATGCCGCAAGCCAGATACCCTGAACCCGGTTCTACAATTCTTACGCCGCGCTTACGCAAGACTTCCAGATTGGCTTGGGTTGCAGCGTGCTGCCACATGTTGACGTTCATCGCCGGAGCAACCACCACGGGTGCAGTCGTCGCGAGATAAAGCGTGGTGAGGAAGTCAGTGGCAATGCCTTGAGCGAAGTGCGCCAGAACGTCGGCCGTGGCCGGAACGACCAGCAGCGCATCGATCGATTGCGCTACAGCAATATGTTCAATGGCGGAATCGATATTGGGAGTTTGCTCTTCACCGGAGGAGAACATTCCGGTGATCACTCTTTCGCCCGAGAGCGCCGCAAAAGTGAGTGGACGAACAAATTCCTGGGCAGCGCGCGTCATGATCACTTGCACGCGAATACCGCGGTCCTGCAGCAGTCTCACAATCTCGGCTGCTTTATAGGCCGCGATTCCCCCCGTAACTCCGAGAGCTACTTTCATGGGTGGCAAAGCGTCGCTCTCCAACCGGCGTCTTAAGCTTCGTGTCCGAAGGCCTGATCCAGGGCTTCGGCAGCCTGCTCTGCGGCGCTGCGAGTTTCAGGAATTTCCCACTTCACCTTGCCGGCACGAATTTCATCTTGTGCAATGCGGCAGGGTTTGCGGGAATTGGTCTGGACGACTGGCGGCGCTCCGGATTGCAGTTGCCGTGCGCGCCGCGCTGCCACCAGAATGTAGCGATAGTTGCTGTCGAAGCCCTCGATCAATTTCATAGGTTCTCTCCCCCTGTGACCGGGATACAAAATTTAGATTGCCGAAAGAAAGTCGCGCTTCGTTCTTCGCCAGCGAAAGCCAAGAACATCCGTTCCTATTTTCCCACGAAAGTCGACATTGCGGGGGAAGGGCAGCCTTGAAACCGGTTACGGAAGTCTGAGGGGCTGGGTCTTCCAAAAAATCGACACCCAGTCGATCGTCAAGAGTTCTTAGCGCGCACCGCGGAACTGCTTGAAGAATTCCGGCAGGGAAGAGTGAGCCATAGGAGCGGGTATTAGCGTGAGGGCGAGCATCAGCAGAGCGAAGACGGCCAGCCACATTCGGTGGCCGGAGACACGGGGCCACTCCGCGACCTGCGGATGGCGCAGGCTGCTGACCTGCAAAAGAATCGCCCACAAAAGCCAACCGGTCCATAGAAAATACGCCATGACCAGAAGAATCAGAATGGTGATGCGCGAGACTACTTTGTGGACTCGCGGGGCAATGGAAAAAATAATGTGGCCGCCGTCGAGTTGGCCTCCGGGCAGCAGGTTGAGGGAAGTGGCCAGCATTCCTACCCAGGCCGCAATGGCGGTAGGATGTAGCAGCACGCGGTTCAGTGGCAATACGGCAGCGCCGTGGAGCAAACCCAGCGACATCAGCATGCGATGTACGACGTCAAAAATCAGCGGATATCCAAGTTGATATTCTGCGCCGGTCGCCAGGCCTGGCTGCATCGGCTTCGAAAATGCGAGTGAAATTGCCAGGACGGCCAGGGCAACCACGAATCCCGCGATAGGCCCCGCAATTCCGATATCGAACAACGCAGTGCGCGAGCGAATGCGCGAGCGGATGAGGATGATCGCTCCCATCGTTCCGATCGGAGTAGGAACGGGAATGAAGAAAGGCAGCGTCGCGTACACGCCGTAACGACGGCAGTAGAGATAGTGTCCCATTTCATGGGCCAGGAAAAACAACATCAAAGCGGCCATGAAGGGCAGTCCGCCCAGCAGGCGAGCGGGGTGAGTGTAGAGCCAATCTGCCGGGAAAAAACCGATTGTCTCATCGTTGAAGGAGAGCGCCGGTAGACCGTGCTGGAAGTTGTATTCCATGCGAGCGCCCATCACAAGCGTGGTAAAGCAGGTTGCCAGCAGCAGAAGTACGTGCAACCAGTAGCGCGGCTTCGGGGGAGAAGGTACCCACTGCGGGATAGGCCGCTGATACTCAAGCGTGGATGAGGCAGTGGGAGGAGTGGGTTCCGGCATGCGGTCTTCGGCTAACTTGATTTCGTCGCAGTATGTTTAGATGCTACTACTCCGGGTGTGAGCGCGCGTGCGGGTGCGCCCAGTTTTTTCGGCTAGGTTGGCAAACCGCAACTCCAGCTAAGAAAAGCTTGAGAAAGAAAGTGGGACTGCTTATGCACGATCAGACGGATTCCCTACTCGATCGATTGCAACTCTTTGCCGGGCTTGAAGCGCACGGCTTTTCCGGGAGGAATCGATACTTCTGCGCCGGTACGAGGGTTGCGGCCAATGCCGGTCTTGCGCGGGCGGACATTGAATACGCCAAATCCTCGGAGTTCAATGCGATGGCCGCGGGCCAGCGACTGCTTCATGCTCTCGAAAACGGTTTCCACCGCCAGTTCAGCCTTGGTCTTGGTAATGCCGGTTCTGGCGACCACTTCGTTGATAATGTCGAGCTTAATCACGAACGGCTCCCGGATGTGCTGTGAGAATCGTGCTTCAAGTTATTGATGCTATGGGAGATAACCGAGATTGTCAACGGGAGCATCCGTACCGTAAACTGGCCGGACCTGAAAAAGTAATTGTGTGATTGTGCGAACGGGTGATTGTGTGATTCCTGAACATGCGGTGAAGCATGCCGGATTTTCAATCACCAGATCGCAAAATCACCCAATCATCAAATTTTTCCTGAAGGAGTTCCATGCTGAAGAGTGACCGCTGGATTCGCAAGACCGCCCGCGAACATGACATGATCAATCCTTTTTCCGAGAAGCAGGTACGCGATGGAGTCATCTCGTACGGCCTCTCGTCCTATGGGTATGACTTGCGGGTAGCAGATGAATTCAAGATTTTCACCAATGTAAACTCCACCATCGTCGACCCCAAGCATTTCGACGAGAAGTCGTTCGTCACAGTGCGCACCGACATTTGTATCGTTCCGCCGAACTCGTTCGCGCTGGCTCGTTCCGTGGAATACTTCAAGATTCCCCGCGACATTCTTACGATCTGCGTGGGCAAGAGTACCTACGCGCGCTGCGGCATCATCGTGAACGTCACCCCGTTCGAGCCCGAGTGGGAAGGTTTCGTTACCCTCGAGATCTCGAACACAACCCCGCTGCCGGCGCGCATTTACGCCAACGAAGGCCTGTGCCAGATCTTATTCTTTCAATCGGATGAGGTTTGCGAAACCAGTTACGCCGACCGCAAAGGGAAATACCAATCGCAACAGGGAATTGTGCTGCCGAAGTTGTGAAGCGAAGTTATAAAGCCCTTATGCCTGACATAAAGTTTTTCTGAGCCGATAAGGTGCGCCGAGGGCGGCCATGGGAGGATTTTATCGAGTTGACCCTGGCAAAGCGGTGAAGAGCTTTCAAATCACCCAATCACAAAATCGCCCAATAACTCAACGCCCTATTTTCTGCGCTCTTCCTCTTTGAACATGTACTTAATGGCTGGCTTGTAAATCATCAGATTCGGTCCGCCATCTTCGCGGACGACCTTGATGCAACTCTTGTCGTACCACTCGATGATGCCGTGCACTTCCTCGCCGTCCTGCAACACGATCACCATGGGAGTCCGCGACTGCATCTGTTTCTGATAGTAAAAATTCTCCGCATTGGTCTGCTCGGGAGGAGCCGTGCGCTTTCCGGCTCCGCCGCTCGCAGGCCGATCGCCACCTCGGTCAAAAGCGCGTTCTGTGCTGCGTTCGGGACGATCATGCCGCTCACGGCGCTCCGCTAACTGTAAATGACCGTTGTTGTGGTTGTGGTTGGGATGGTGGTTGCCGTTGGTATGCTCTACGCGCGGCAAGGCTGGGCGAATCAATTTACGATTGGCAAAATTGTCTTGCTCGTCGACCAACTTTGCCTGGGTGACATCCATGATCTCTTTCATAAGCGGCGCTGCTCCTGCACACGCGTTCGCGCAAACCACAACCTAGAAATGGCCCTTAAAGAATTTACGCAGGCGTGAAATTTCACTTACGGTAGCACAGCAGAGTAACGGTGACAATGCTACCATCGTGCCAGTACCCTAACCCAAACTAGCTATCGGTGTGCCAACTCTTGCACACTCATGTTGCGATCAGTTGGTGTTCGTCAAGTCGGTGCCCCTTCGCTCTTTTCCGCTCCACGTAACCACCGCAACCAGCGTCGCCACTATAATCACCGTCCACGCAAGAACCGGCGGGTACATGCCGCGATAACGGTTTTCTGCCAGCTTGGCCTGGATCACTACGTTGCGCGAGGAGAGCAGATTGCCCAGTTGGTAGGCGAATCCTGGAAACGTTCCGCGAACGGCCGATGGAGATAGTTCGTTTAGATGTGCTGGTATCACTCCCCATGCTCCCTGCACCATAAACTGCATCAGGAATCCGCCCAGTGCCAGCATGGGAACAGTGTGGGAATAGGCCCACAGGGGAATCACCGGAATGGCCAGCAAAGCGGCGGTCGCGATGGCTCGCCGCCGTCCAACGCGCTCGGACCATGTTCCGAATAAGACGCCTCCCAGGAGTGCGCCGATATTTGCCGCCACGGTGATAAGCATGACCGTCTGCGGATTGAATTGATGGCCCTTGGTCAAAAAAGTTGGATAAAGATCCTGCGTGCCGTGGCTGAAAGAATTGAAGGCAAACATGAGCACGACCAGCAGCAGGAACGTCCCGAAATAATTGAGTATGTCCTTACCGAGCCGGCGCTCCGCGTTTCGCGCTACCTGGCCTTGCAACCACGCTGGAGATTCGTCGACTTTGGTGCGAATGTAGATCACGAGAAACGCAGGCAGCGCGCCGATGACGAACATTCCGCGCCAACCTACGAAGCGGAACATCGTTCCGTAAACCAGGGCCGCGATCAGGTAGCCAACCGCGTAGCCTTCCTGCAACAGGCCGGAGAAAAATCCGCGCCCTTCCGCCGGCAGAGTTTCAAACGCCAGGGCCGCGCCCACGCCCCATTCCCCGCCCATTGCGATTCCGAACAAAGCCCGTGTAATCAGAAAAATTTTCAGAGAAGGAGCAAAAGCGGAAGCAAGTTCGAACACGGAGTAAGCAATGATGTCCACCATCAAAGTAACGCGGCGACCGTAGCGGTCGGCCATCATACCGAACAGGAAAGCGCCGACGGGGCGGAACGCCAAGGTGATAAAGATGGCTTCAGCAACAGCTGAAATTTTGGTCTGAAATTGGGTCGCAATCGCGCTGACGCAAAATGTCAGAATAAAGAAGTCAAAGGCGTCCAGTGACCAGCCCAGAAAACAGGCCACGAATGTATTCCTCTGCAGAGGCGTAAGCCTGCGAAAATGTCCAATAAATTCCATGACGATTCCACGCTCTCCCTACGCTGAAAAGTTCTGCGAATGCTAGCATATTGGGTTCTATTCCGAAGCAAAATATCCATGCCAGAAATCGACACTCCCCAACGCCAGGCGCCCGATTCGCTGATGCTTACCGGCTTCTGGTATCGCGCGCTGCCGGCCGACCGCGTACACCGCAATCAGCTTCATAAGGCGATGCTGCTGGAGATTCCTCTGGTGATCGGGCGCGATCGGGCAGGGCGGGTCTTTGCGCTGCGAGATGCTTGTCCGCATCGAGGCATGCCGCTGAACGGTGGCCATTTCGATGGAGAGAATGTCGAATGCCCCTATCACGGCTGGACATTCGATGCTCACAACGGCCAGTGCCAGTTGATCCCCTCGCTCACCAGCGACCAGAATTTAAAGGTCGATCGTATCTATGCCGGCAGTTATCCGTGCGAAGAGCAGGATGGTTTCGTCTGGGTTTATGTTCCTGACCCCGGTCCGCAGGGCGCAGGTTTCAGCAAGCCGGAAGAAGCTCCTGACGCCGCGCCGGTCATAGAAAAGTTCGGGCACACATCGCTCGAACAAACATCGAGCGGCAAATATAAGCTGGCTTATCTCACCGCCGACATGCCGGTGAGTATCGATCACGGCATCATTGGACTGATGGATCCGGCGCACGGACCGTTTGTGCATCAGGCTTGGTGGTGGCGCAGCCGCCACAGTATTCATGAGAAGAAGAAAAACTTCGAGCCGATTCCTGACGGCTTTCGCATGAGCGCCCATACACCCAGCTCAAACTCCGCGCCCTACAAGCTGTTGCGCCTCTACGCGGCCGCCGATTCCATCACGACGACGATCGATTTCACTCTGCCCAACTTGCGGCGAGAGACCATTCAGGCAGGGAAGTATTGGTTCTCATCGCTC
>Ga0209006_10004995_pt1 | contig 12047 bp, 10 predicted proteins | sample JacPin_JW_Ref_O2_FD_188567 | JGI IMG/M metagenome (GOLD analysis project Ga0209006, IMG submission 188567) | Forest soil microbial communities from Algoma, Ontario, Canada - Jack Pine, Ontario site 1_JW_Ref_O2 (SPAdes) (version 2) | ecosystem: Environmental > Terrestrial > Soil > Boreal...
CGTGGCTCACATCCTTTGCCATGTATGCAAACTGCCTGCAATTTCTTGGCGAAGGTCCGATGCCGGTGCGGGATGTCGAAAGGTTGGCCCGAAGCTCGACCAACGTGGATGGAATGCGGCGTTGGGGCTACATCAAATTGAGTCCTCCCCCGGGCAAGCCGAACAGCAGGCACCCAAATGAAAGCTGGCTGATGGAGCTTACAACCGCCGGTCGCATGTCTCAAGCAAGCTGGCGCCCCCTTCCGCAACTCATCGAACAACGCTGGCGTGACCGGTTTGGTGCCGACGAAGTCAGTTCTCTTCGTGCAGTTCTCTTGGACGTCAATCTGGAGCTTGATCTGGCATATCCGGATTTCATGCCTATTCTCAAATATGGCCTCTTCACGCGCGGCCGAGGCCCGCATGCCGAGCGGCCGATGCCACCCGCTGGCGATGCTCCACAAAGCACAGACTCTCCGCTTACGGCTCTGCTGTCCCGTCCGCTCTGCGCCTTCGCCTACGAGTTTGAACGGAACTCGCCGCTTTCGTTGGCGATCAGCGCGAATCTTCTTTCCGCCCTCGATGAGTCTGGCATTCGCAACCGTGAACTTCCCCAACGAACCGGCGTATCGAAGGAGTCGATTGCGATGGCCATGGGCATCCTCAAGAAGGCCGGGTTGATCGAGATCGACAGCGGAGCGGGCAAGATGGTACGGCTTACCCCTCGGGGCCTCGCGGCTCAACGAGATGCTCTACAGTTGCTTGCTCAGGTTGAAAATCGGTGGGTTGATCATTTTAGCAAGCCCGCGATACAGCGGCTTCGTGGAGCCCTGGAGAGTCTTGTCCACAAAGAGCACGGCGGCACTCCGCTGTTGCTCCAGGGACTGAAACCCTATCCGGGCACGTGGCGCGCTTCCTTGCCCGAGATCCAGACCTTGCCTCGTTTCCCCATGGTGCTCCACCGCGGCGGCCATCCAGACGGGAGCTAGGGGGCGGTGGAGTTCGCAGCTAGGTCCGTCTTCTGCGCAATCTTCTGTTGTTGTGGTAATGCCCAGATCGACCCCAAACGACAATCGCGGTTGCCACGTGTATCCAGAACCACACGTCGAACCCCTGATGGGCATGAATAAAAATCAACACCAGCACCCGGGGAAGAAAAGCCCACAAAACGGCAGCCCATGGTTGTGGGACGAAGAACCACCACATGTGGATCCATCCGATAAACAGGGAAATCCTGGGCAGGAACAAGCTTAAAACGAGAAACCAGATAGGGATCCCGTGCGTCAGCGTCATGATTGGCATTGGCAAGTGATTGGCTCCCGCCAGAGTGTATCGTCGCCAGCCATAGAGCGGCAACCATTACCGGGGATAGCGAGGGGTTCTTACAGGGCGCCCTCGTGGGGGCGTGTCCAACCCTGCCGGTATCCGAGAGAGTAGTTGCGAGAATATCCCTCGGTTAACAGGACGATCCAGGAGTATTCATTCTTGGTTCCCCGAAAGCGGTCGATCCGTCCGTTTTTCTGACCTTCTAAAAATGCCTGATCCTTCATCACCATACCCTCCCTTCCTGTTCATGTTCAGCGAAACCTTACGCCACGGCAATCCCCATAAGGCCCGGTCATCACCGCTTTACGGTGATGAGCGGGCGCACTTTGGGAGTAGGCAGCGAAAGCCCGGTCACCCGTTCTTTCAATCTGTTTTGGGGATGGAGCGCGGGAAATGCAAACTACTGTGGTCAAGCTAATAAGTCGCCAGGGAAGAGAAAATTTCTGGCGCTACTCAACTTTAAAAGCGGTGTGCGAGCGTCTGTCGCGGCTTTTCAACATCTCTTCGCGTGACAGCGGAGTCCATGCGATCATCTCAGTTTTTGAAACCACGTAGAAGAAGAAGGCGAGGACTGCGACGCCGATCGATGTGAGCGCGAGTGGCGGAGCGAAGAAAGCTTCAATGATGCTGAACGCGACGGCCAACCCGATCAATCCCAGCAGACGATCGTTAAGCTTGCGTACGATCAGGATCCCGGCAGTCACTGCAAATATGATTGATAAAAGCACTTCGAGAGTCTCCAAGGCAGATCAAGAGGAACTTGAAACAAGGTCCAGCAGATGTTTCAAGTATGCCGTTGCCCTCCTGCCGGCAACATCCCGCTTCGGGGTCAGGAACCTCAACCATCCGTACGCTGTGGGGAGCTCGGCGGGGCCTGACCGTACGTCTTTACGGTAAGCTGTTGGCTTACGATCGAGGGTCGCTGAAGACTATGCCAAACATGCTCCGGACCTTCGGCACGCTCGTTTTTCTTGGCGCTCAAGTGCTGGCCGCCCAGACGGTCTCTGCCCCGACACTCCCACCTGAGGTTCAACGGCACATCGAAAGGGTTATCTCGTGCCTACAACCAAAGGTGGTGGTCAAGGACGATCCTCATCCCTGCGCCACACTGAGGGAGCGGATGACGGCGCTTCGCGTTCCCGGCGTCAGCATCTACGTCATGCATGAGGGGGCCTCTTGGGGACGCGGGTTCGGTGTAACCCAACTGGGAGGCAGGCCAGTGTTTCCGAACACGCTCTTCCAGGCCGGATCCATCAGTAAACCCGTGGCCGCAATGGCCGCTCTTCATCTTGTCCAGGAGAAAAAGCTTACCCTGGACGCAGACATTAATTCTGAGCTGGTTACGTGGAAGCTTCCTTCTAGCCCTGCGGCCAACGGAAAAATTGTCACCCTCCGCGAACTGCTCACACACACGGCGGGCCTGAACGTGCACGGCTTTCCTGGATACGCCGCCAACGAGCCTGTGCCGACATTGATTCAGGTGCTGGATGGTCAGAAACCCGCGAATACTGCACCGATTCGTATCGAAAGCGAGCCAGGTAGCCGGTGGAGCTACTCCGGCGGCGGATTCACAGTCATGCAACAGACTTTGCTGGATGTAACCGGAGAACCGTTTCCCAAGCTGATGCGTGACACCGTGCTCGTTCCGCTCGGCATGGTACACAGCACGTATCAGCAGCCACTCCCCCAGGAGTTGCAGGCATCCGCAGCAACTCCCTACGATGACAGCAATTCGCCGATACCTGGGGGCGCCCACACTTATCCTGAAATGGCGGCCGCCGGGTTATGGACCACCGCGCCCGATCTCGGTCGTTTCGCGGAAGAGTTAGAACGATCGCTGCAAGGTAGAGGCAATCTCCACGGTGTCCTGAACCGCGACCTTGCCCGGCAGATGGTCACTCCTGGCAAGGGGAGGTGGGGTCTGGGAATCGGGATCGGAGGCTCTGATGCCGACCCATATTTCATCCACGGGGGCGACGACGCCGGTTTTGAGAACTTGCTTGTCGAGTACGAGAATCACCTGAACGGAGCCGTCGTGATGACCAATGCGCAGGGAGGTATACGGCTCGCTGAGGAAATTATGCAGAGCATCGCAACCGAATACGGCTGGCCGGACTTCCGTCCCACGGTTCGCCCGAGGTAAAAATCTTTCGGCCAACTCTTAATTTTCATGAGTCCGACCTAAGCGGCTAGGAGTCAAAGACTCGCAGGGTAAATTTCCTGCTTCTCGCTGCTGGCATCGGCACGTGTGTGGTCTCTGTGAGGACAGTCGCCCGAAGTTCATCAACGCCATCGAACACGGCAGGAATCCGCGGGGAATACCATTGGAAGTCGGTTGTACATCATTCAGGCTAACCTCCAGGCTCCGGAGCTATTCCTTTGCAACGGCGATATGCGTGGTTGCGACGATGATGTCGTGGATATCAAGGGCGCCCTCGTCCTGCTTTCACTTGGGCGTTGTCATTTGCAGCCTCTACGCTGAGAACGGTGCTGGTCTTTTATCGATTGGCCTCTCGATACTGAGCTTCGACTATTTCTTTCTTTCGCCTCGGTTTCAGTTCTCGCTGGAACCCTCCGCCTATCCTCGGCTCGCCGCTTTTATTGCAACCGCGGTGTGTGTCAACCTGGCCATCGCCGCCAAACAGCGTGCCGACAGGGCCCGCCGCGAAGCGATGGAAGACCGCAAGGTGGCCCGTGAGTCCTTGCAGAAAATGGAGCAGCGGCTCGCTCGGGCGGCTCAAATAGCCACGCTGGGGGAAGTCTCGGCCTCCATTGCGCACGAAATTAACCAGCCATTAACAGCGATCATCGCCAACGCACACATGTGTTTCGACTCGCTGGCGACTGGTCCCGCTTGCACCGAGGATGCGCGCTTGCTGGTTCAAGATATTCTTGACTGCGGTTACCATGCGACCGACGTCGTGCGACGGATGCGAACACTTTTCAAATCTGGAACCTTAGAAAGGGCGCCCCTCGACATTAACGACGTCGTCAAGGAGGTCCTGAGTCTTATTCGTAGCGAGGCTGCGAAAAGACGGGTGAATCTGGAGATTGATCTGGAAACCGGACTGCCTCCCATATTGGCCGACCGGGTTCAGATTCAGCAGGTTTTGATGAACCTCTGCATCAACGGTCTGGATGCGATGGACTCGGTTGCCGAGCGCCGGCGAACATTGTCTTTGCGAACAAGATGTCACGATCCAGGCGCGATCAGGGTAGAAGTACAGGATAGCGGTGCCGGTTTGGAAGAGCCAGACAAGGTCTTTGAACCGTTTTTTACTACCAAGCAAAACGGAATGGGCATGGGTCTCCCCATCAGCCGTTCGATCGTCGAATTACATAACGGATGCCTTTGGCCGCAAACCAGCGAGACTCCCGGAACCACATTCTGCTTCACTCTTCCGGTGCTTGATCACTGTACCGAGGAACTTCACCACGGGAACGGGAGACGGCTTCGGGAAGAATGGATCTCAACCACGCCCTCGCTCACTATCGAATCAGCGTCATAGCTTTTTCGCTAGCTCCTTCTTCAGAACTGGTATGAGTAGCTCGTCAAACGCGGCTCGATGCTGCTTCCACCGTCCGGGATAAGGAAGCACAAGATGAACACCCATCCAATTAGACAGCTGTTGGGCGCGGGTGACGTTGGGCGCAATGGCGCGAACTACCGTGATGACGATGTTTGGCTGAAGGCGCCTGATGATCCTGCCGAGAGGAATCTCGCCCTCGATGCGGGCCTGCTTGCGCTGTGCGGGATCCAATCGATCCACGGGTCTTCCACATAAGTCGACCAAGTAACAGTTGAGAGTTCGAAACGAATCCAGGAAGCCGTCTTCTCCGAGATCAGGAAGCGCGGCGATGAATGCGCCTCGAATGGCACGATAAAGTCCAGAGTCTGCCTGGTAAAAGAAGCGCCCGGAAGCAGGGGGCGCTTCGCCTACAAAGAGCAGATGCACATGGGCTGGACGATAGCGTCTTCGCAGGCGTTCTCTCGCAAGGGCGGCTTCATGGTTGAATCGCACTGACATCATCCTTGCCCGCTGACACGATCGTTCCCTGATGGTAGAGAATGCGCCAGCCCTCGCCAGTGGTTTGCCAAACGGTAGCCCGGCGGGTGACGCGCTCCGCCTGGTGCAACGTGTAGGTGAACAGGTAAGTATCGGGGCCGAGGCGGCGAAGGCCATAGTCGAAACTTTGCCAGCCAGCGGACGCCGCATCGATGGGCGGCCATTCTTTGAGAGTACGGAGGATGAAGTCTCGACTGTAGCGTCGGCCGGATGCCCCCACCTCCCAGTAGCCGGGTGCCATCGCACTTTCGAAATCGACGAGCGTCGTACCGAAGGCCGCCGTATGAAAGATGGGTTCGCGGCGGCTAAGTTCTTCAAAAATCGGAAGCAGCTCTGAGTCTATGTGGGTGAAGGCCACGTTCTCCGTCATACAGCGATTGTATGGTTCTTCTTTCGCGCTTTTAGTCTATCGATGGGCCACCCACCCATCTCCGGTCAGGCTGGGGACCTCTTAAGCTTGAACGCCCTACTTCAGATACGGTCGCCAAGGTGCATAGTTCCTGCGAGGGGGCTACCCTGATCAGTAAAGCGGGGAAACAGCTACGTGATCACTACGGCAGATCTGGCGCAAATACCTGTGTTCGACGGCCTGGATGAAGCTGAGCGGCAGAGATTCGCGCAAAAAGCAGCCGATATCCGTGTGGAAGCCGGAGATTGGGTGATACGTGAAGGCGAAGATCCTCGGTTCTTCGTCCTTCTGGAGGGAGTGCTGCAAACCGTTAAGGACATCTTGGGACAACGCCGAAAACTTGATCAGGTCAAGCCGGGCGCCTTTTTCGGGGAAATTTCCATTCTTCTGGGTACGGCAAATATCGTCTCCTTGCAGGCGCTCACTCGTTGCCGCCTGGCCCGTTTTGATCGCCAGCAGCTTCAGGAATTGATTCGAGATTTTGCCTCCTCCGGCAGCGCCATCTTTCAAACCATGATGGCTCGGCTCTCGATGGCGAAGCAATATGTGGAGGACACTCCAACCTCACGCGTTCTTCTGGTTGGGTCGCCCTATGACGTGGATTGCCGCAGTATCCGCAGTTTCCTTTCAGCGAGCCGGGTGCAGTTTGACTGGGTGGATAGCGAACTCGAGCCGGAACGCGCTGCCTCCTGCATTCCGTTGGGCCACGAAGGAGTCGCTGCGATGGTGGACGGTGCGAGCTGCCTGCCAACACCGGCGGTCCGTGCGGTGGCAGAAGCGTTAGGCCTCCGGACCACTCCAAAGAACCAGAGCTATGATTTGGTGATCGCCGGGGCCGGCCCAGCCGGAATGGCGGCTGGCGTCTATGGAGCGTCAGAAGGCTTAAGCGTTTTGATTGTCGAACGTTCTGCGGCCGGCGGACAGGCCGGGACCTCATCTCGCATTGAGAACTACCTGGGATTTCCTTCCGGCATCTCAGGCGATGATCTCGCTGAGCGTGCACTCAAGCAGGCGGGTCATTTCGGCGCGGAGATCACCGTTACCCGAAGTATTGAAGCGGTACAGAGCGAAGATACGAGCTATTGGGTGCAGCTGGATGGCGGAGAGCGCATCCGGGCGCGCGCTGTCCTGCTCGCAACCGGGGTCGACTGGCGGCGCATCGAAGTGGGCGGACTGGATCGCCTGCTGGGCCGGGGAATACTTTACGGCGCCTCTCGTCAGGAGGCCCACAGCGTAGCCGGTAAGAGGGTATTTGTGGTCGGGGGCGGGAACTCTGCCGGCCAGGCCGCGGTCTTCTTCTCCAACTACGCTGCCGAGGTGACTATGCTGGTGCGCGGTGCTGGTCTCTCGCTGAGCATGTCGCAATATCTAATCTCTCAAATCGCAGAGAAGCAAAATATTTGCGTCGAACCGTGGACGCGCATCACCGGGGTGCAGGGTGAAGAGCATTTAGAACAGATTGTAACTACCACTGCCCGTGGCGATGGCGGGCAAGTCTCCAACACGCGCGATGCCGATGCGCTGTTCCTGATGATCGGCGCAACGGCAAATACGTTGTGGCTGCCGGACACACTCGAGCGAGACGACAAAGGCTATGTTTGCACTGGAAGAGATCTGACTGGGTGGTCTCTCGATCGCGAGCCGTTTCCGTTGGAAACGAGTCTTCCGGGGATATTTTGCGCTGGCGATGTTCGCCATGGGTCGATCAAGCGGGTCGCAAGCGGCGTGGGCGAAGGCAGCATGTCGATTGCGTTTATCCACGAATACCTGGCGCTCACAGGATCGCCCGATCTAACCCGCGTTTGAAGGCTCGGCGCCGCAGAAAATTGCAGGGAACTATCGCTTGTGGAAATTCGTATCTCCGCGAATAGCCCGCATTCCAGCGGACGAATTCTGTCCATAAGGGGGAAGGATGAACGCCGACTTTCGACTTGCCCTGCGCCAATTGCGCAAGTCTCCGGGATTCGCAATGGCCGCGGTGCTCACGCTGGCGCTCGCCATTGGCGCCAATGCCATCGTCTTCAGCGTTCTGAATGCCCTGGTGCTGCGCCCACTCAAGGTGCCCAACCCCGAAAGCCTGTACATGCTGGAGCGAGCCTTCGAAAGAGGAAGCACTCCCTCGCAGGCGTATCCCGATTACATCGACCTCCGCGATCGAAACCACAGCTTCGAATCCCTGGTTTCTTATGACATTGTCGGCCCCGTCGGGCTCGACGCTGATAGGGGGAATCCGTCCGTCGTCTGGCCCTATTTAATCAGCGGCAATTACTTCGATTCCCTGGGAGTCCATCCTTATCTTGGCCGGTTCCTTCACAGCTCCGACGAGCATGGGAAGAACAGCGTGCCCTATGTGGTACTAAGCTACGCCTATTGGCACAGCCACTTTAACCACGACCCTTCTGTGGTTGGCCGCGCCCTTCAGATCAACAAACATCCCTACACAATCCTGGGTGTTGCTCCTGCCGATTTCCGCGGCACCGAGCTCTTCTTCGCGCCAGATCTGTGGGCGCCGCTGGTGGACCTGCCGCAGTTAGGTGGATGGGATCCGATTGAGAATCGCGGTTCCCATTTCACCTGGGTCATCGGCCACTTGAAACCCGGAGTGACGCCCGCGACCGCCACGGCGGACCTGAACACCATCGCCGCTTCACTGGCGAAGTCGTATCCGAGAGAGGATGAGGGCCTGAAATTCACACTGTCACGGCCGGGATTGGTGGGAGATACGCTGGGCCGTCCCGCGCGCGCCTTTATGGCAGGACTGATGCTGCTGGCTGGGCTCATCCTGCTGGCAGCGTGTGCCAACCTTGGCAGCCTTTTTGCAGCGCGAACGGCGGATCGCTCCCGCGAAATTGCGGTGCGGGTGGCTTTGGGCTCGTCCCGCCGGCTTATACTTCGGCAACTTTTCACAGAAGCGGTTTTGGTATCGGTAGCCGGCGGAGTTTTCGGCATGGTGGGCGCTGTGGGGATTCTGCGAGTGCTGAGCACCTGGCGGCCTATACCCGGGATTCCCATCAATGTACCGGTCAATCCAGATGCCAAGACGTATGCCCTTGCGCTTTTGCTCGCCCTGTTCAGCGGCTTTCTGTTTGCTTTGGTCCCAGCTCGTCAAGTGCTGCGCGCCGATCCCTGGCAAATCATCCGCTCGGGATCGACCGGTGCCGGCAGCCTGGGCCGGTTTTCGCTGCGGGACGTGCTGCTGGTGCTGCAAATCGCTATCTGTGCCGTTTTGGTGACCTCCTCGTTGGTTGCGGTGCGGGGCCTGGCACGGTCCCTGCACAGTCACTATGGTTTTGAGCCCGAAGGCGCAATGCTGCTGCACACCGATCTTAAAATGGCCGGGTACGAAGGGGATCAACGGGCGCAAATGCAGCGGCACATGCTTGATGCCGTGGGGGCCATCCCCGGTGTCACTGCGGTTGGCTATGCCGACCGGCTGGCGCTCAGCATTGGCGGCAACGACTCATCGGTGTACAGAGACACCACGACGGACTACCGCCCGACGAATTCGGTTGCAGACGCGCAGCAGTTCAATGTCTCACCGGACTATTTCCGCGCAGCCGGGACAACGCTGCTGTCCGGGCGAACTTTTACCCTGCACGACGATACCAAGGTGCCCACGGTGGCTGTAGTCAATCGCGAATTTGCCCGTAAAGTGCTGGGCTCGGTCGATAGGGCCATAGGCAGTCATTTCAAAGTCTGGAATGGCACACGGGTGGAAGTCGTCGGCGTGGTGGAAGACGGCAAATATGAAACCCTGACGGAAGATCAACAGCCGGCCATGTTCTATTCCTTCTTGCAGCAGCTCAACACGAATACCTGGCTCATTGTTCGGTCCGACCGTGCACCACAGGAGATAGCCGCCGCCATACAGCAGTCGATACACAGCCTGGATCCGGGGGTGCCGCTGGAGATCAAGACCTGGAATACTGAACTCGGGTCCGCTCTTTTTGCCGCGCGTGTGGCTACAGTGGCGTTGGGCGTGATGGGTTTGTTGGGCGCGATGCTCGCCGTCACTGGCATTTTTGGAATGGCATCCTATGTGGTCACCAAACGCCTGCGCGAATTCGGTATCCGGGTGGCGCTCGGCGCAAATCAGGGGAATGTGCTTAGTGCAGCGCTGGGGCGGGCTTTCCGGCTGCTGGCGATTGGATCCGTGGGAGGCATGATCCTCGGGGTACTGGCTGCGCGCGTGCTTTCCTACATCGTCTACCAGGCAACGCCGAAAGACCCGATCGTACTCGGCGGCGTGATCCTGACCATGCTGTTCGTGGGTTTGGTCGCGGCCTGGATTCCGGCCCGGCATGCGCTCGCGGTCGACCCAATCATCCTGCTGCGCGAGGAGTGAGAAGCTATCGACCGTCGACACGCGCAACCGCAAGTTTCTCTGCTGTTTCGAGTGCGTCGGCCGCTGATACCTTCACGTCCGGTTCCACGCCAACCCCTTCCCAATCAGCTTTGCCGAAGGGATTGTCTGCCTTCTGTTCTGGAATGCCCATGCCGAAGTGGTCGTCAATGCGACGGAAGACCCCAGCATGGGCTCCGCCACGCGTGGTTTCACCCACCAGCGTGGCGCGCTTCAGCATCTTCAGGTCGTAGGCGAACTGCTCCGCGCCTGACCAGGTCGAGGCCGAAGTTAATAGGTAGACCGGCTTGTCTGCGAGCGTGTTTCCAGGGACAGGGGAATGCGTCCATAGTTCCTCCGCCGGCGCTCCCCTTGGGCTATACATGTACTCCGGATGGTCGAAGAGATAGCTGGCAATCAGCATTACCATATTTGGAAAGCCGCCGGAGTTATCGCGCAAATCAATAATGATGGCGGACGCATGGTTTAAATCCGCCATAGCCGCCGTGGCGGTTGACCCGCACACAGAAATGTCAGGGAAAAAATCGAGTTTCAGAAAGCCGATATTGTGAGATAGGATGGCAGTTTTTCGGAACATGCAGTTTTGTTGTTGCATGGCTTTGCGGTAGCGCGCAAGGCTTTCAGGTGCCGGTTCCTGCGGGTGCTCGGGCAAAGTTTCCTGGCTGTATTCCACGACGAGATGCATATCATGGCTTACGTCTCTCATTTGCCTGGTCAACAAATCTGCAAAAGCGGCTCCATCCTTAGCAGCGTCGTCGTCACCGCTTTTTTCGTGCGCCAGGAGTGCGTCTGCTGTCTCTTGCGCTACCTCGCGATCAAAGTAGTGCTGCTTTAAGTTTTGCATGGCGCCAGTGATTACCCTTTGCCGTTCCGCCTCATCGAGGCTTGCTTCCGTTGCCATGTCACCCCGAAGAATCGTCGGTACGGCACTCGCGGTGAGTCCATTCGCAGGCACAGTCACGCTTCTGGCAAAGTCTCGACTCTTTGCGTTTACAGGCAAGGCTGCCGATGGCGCGGGTTGTGATTCGCTCGCTTCCACCGAGGGGGATCCGGCAGTCGTCTCACTTCCGGCCTCCGGCGTGTCTGGGGGCGTGGGTCGATTGAGGCGCTCAATCACGGATTCGATTGGAGATATCCGTCCATTCGAACCCGGTAGGGGCACGAAACCAATTGACCGGCTCATTAAAAATCCAAAAGCAACGATTGTGGCCAGCGACAGTGTGCCGCCGATAAGAATCGATCCACGTCCTAGCGGTTCCTTATCCAGAACCCTGAAGGACGGCGTGCCATCGGCATTGACTGAGGCCGCTGCTTCTACTGTCACAGAGCAGGAGTTTCGGTATGCCTGCGGGAGTCCGGCGAACGCATCCGTCACCAGATCCCATCCGAGGCGGGCTTTCTTGAAGAATCCTGTCTCGTCCCGTAGACGGTCCCGAATCAGTTGCAGGGCCTCATCCTCGTATCTCTTACGGAAACTTGAAGGGTAAAGGCGAAGCAGACGGGTGTATATCTTCTCAGACATAATCCCCCCTCAGGATTTTTCGGGCTCTCGCAACACGCAATACGTCGGCCATCTTCTCGGCTTCTGATCGTGCCAGTTTGCGGCCGGCTACGGTCAACCGATAGTAGCGCTCACGGCGTTCCGTTTCCGCGGGCCGGTCAACCTCCTCGATCAGTTTTCCCTCAAGGAGTGCCTGGATCGAACCATACAAGGTTCCCGGACCAAGGCGAAGACGACCGCCAGTCTGCTGCTCAACCTCGCGCATGATTGCATACCCGTGCAGTTCGCCGGCGGAGAGGGCAAGCATAATCTGGAATGCAACGGCGGGCAGCGGATCAAGTTTTCGCTTTGGCATTAGTCCTCGATGATCGATATATCGATGAACGACTGTATACCCGTTCG
>Ga0209006_10004996_pt1 | contig 12047 bp, 10 predicted proteins | sample JacPin_JW_Ref_O2_FD_188567 | JGI IMG/M metagenome (GOLD analysis project Ga0209006, IMG submission 188567) | Forest soil microbial communities from Algoma, Ontario, Canada - Jack Pine, Ontario site 1_JW_Ref_O2 (SPAdes) (version 2) | ecosystem: Environmental > Terrestrial > Soil > Boreal...
CGACAGCATGCCGACTTCGCCGCGTTCATCCACGTCGAAGGTGATCTTGCCGAAGTGCATGTAGTCGAGCTTCTTGTCGAGCGTGATCGTGTTTCCGCTGATGGCCGCAATGTTGCGCCGTTCTGCCTGCCGGGGATCGAAATCCGTGGATGCGAGAACGATCTCGTCGCCGACGCGCCAGCCGGCAGCGTTCAGGACCTGGATCGAGGTGGCGCCGGCGTTCGCTGTGCTGGACAGCTTCGTCCAGGAATTGGTCCGGTCACCGTGAAGATTGAGGGTTCCGCCCATGAGCATGATCCCGCGGTCCACGCGGTCCGTCGTTCCACCCACTCCACTGATGTCTTCGTCTTTGACGTTGTTCGTGAAGGTGATGGTCGCCTTGCGGGTGTGAGGAGACTTTTCGGTGCCGATCTCCAACTCGCCGTGCAACATGATCCACTCGGTGGTGAGTTCAACGTCTTTATTGTTCGCGAAGCTCAGCTTGCCGTTGATCGTCAGACCGTTCAGCGCCGGCGTGTTGACGTCGAGTACCACTTCCTTGCCTGCGTCAATGGTGACCTTGTCGCCTGCGACGGGCACCTTGCGGTTGGGCCAGGTGGCCCGATCAGACCACTTCGTCGCCTTCGCTGCAGGACTCTGGGCCTGCACGATAGTGAACACGCTGACGAGCAACGATACTGAAATCAACGACATCAGAAGGAACGAGCGATTCTTCTTCCTCATGACATGAACCTCCGATACTTGAAAAATGACCACGATCTAACCGTACAGGATAGCGTGAAACGGAGGCGCTTCAAAGGCCTCTCACTTTGGGGAGATGTGGAGATGGAGATGTGGAGATGGAGATGTGGAGATGGAGATGTGGGGACGGTGGTGCCAATTCGACGACGATTCAGCGTTCAGGGTGAGGGTAGTCGGCATAAGCGGGCATGGCCGAGGAGAATCTTCCAGGCCCCGGCCTAGCGATCTCCTTGCGCGCCGATTGCCGCTTGGCCTTCGATATAATTGACCGTTCCGGGTTGCGGGGGTACAGAGCCCCAGGCAGGGCTGGCTAACAGCGCAGCCAGGAAGAAGCCTCCAACTACTTTCGATGACTTCTTCATAGCGTTTCTACGCCTCTATCCGGTTGATGCGGATGAAGAACAAGCGGTTGCTAGCGCCGAGTTGATAGAAATACGGAGCCAGGGGCGGTATTACCTTCAGCAGGCGGCGAGCGATTAAGGCTGGCGGCGGGGACGCCGTGTGCTCGGCGCTGGCCAGGAAATCCATCTGACCTCTACCCCGCCGATCTTTTCAAGGCGACGGTCTGGGTTGAAGGGCGCGGGATTTCATCACGGGTGACTTGGATCGGCAGCCTAAGCAACACAGGTTAGTTTGACGAACAACTCACCACGCCCCAGACACAGCGCAGGGCGGTGTCGACGGCGCGCAGAACGATCTCTTCCCTTAGCGGGCGAATCAAGACATCAAAGCCCCGGTGATGGAGTACGTCCCACCACAAGTAATCGTCATTGATGGGTGAGACGAGAAGGATACAACTGCGCGGAGAGGTGGCCGCCAGGCGATCCATAACTTCCCGCCAGGGATATCCGGGCTGATTGCGGTTGCAAAGTATTAGATCGAAATCGCTGGACGCCAATCTGAAGGCCTCTTGCGGAGAAGCAGTGAACTTCAATTCCCACCCGTGCTGGTCTCCCAGATATTCCAGGAGAAAGATGTCGTCCAGACAAATTGATACAGCTAAAATCTTCAGGCGCTTTGGAGCAGATGCCGACAACACGGTATTCCGTCTTTTCAACCACTCTGATAGCCTCATGCCTCACCTCCTATTGCGTGGCGGCTGCCCTTGCACTTCTCCAATAGGACAACGCCAATTTGAGAGCTCGGGCCACATCGTCAGCCCGCAACGGTTTGGCAAGAAGGTCGTGCCCGCCGCAACGTATGAGTTCTTGCCAAAGGTAGTCGTCTACCACCCGCGAAGCCAAAATGACACAGGAACGGTGAGGCGAGGAGGCTAAAGCCTGAACGGTAGTCCTCCACTCAGCGTCGGGCCAATCGCGGTCGTATAAAATCACAGGAGCGCTCAATCGATTCAAAGCCTCCCAGGCGTCCACCTGCGATTCGGCGAAGTGTATGTCCACTGGCTCACGATTGGAAATGCAGGTCAGTACTTCGCGATCGTGATCGCTGACGACCAGGGCAACGATGGTGATCCGGGGTGTTACCGCGCGGGCATCACTCTTGGTCGAAGGGTTAGAACGTTGATGGTCCGCCTGAACCTTCCTGGGAGCATCCGCTAGGAAAGAATGTAGAGCGCGCAGCATAGCGAGCATTCGGGACCTCCATGAGTGAAACGTCCGCAGTCATCATCCAATCTTTGACGATAGGCGCGGATCCAAGCTTTCAAAGCATGACGTCTTAGCCAAACCTCAGAAGGTTCATTCTCAGCAGACTCCTGCCACCAGGGCCTGACGCCGGATCGCGCCAGTGCCGCTCGCACCCGTTCCGGCGTTCCAAGATCGCTCCAGCCGATATCGCCCACTCGAAGCACCGCCAGGTGTTGCGTGCTGGGTGTCAGGACTTGATGGGAGAAATCTCCCGAGGTGAGCGATGCCCACAACTTGTCCTGAGCCTGGTTCGTGTCGTGTTTATGTTGTTGCGCCGCCGCAAACGCATCCAACACACCAGGTGCCATCGTCTTGCCCAGCAGCGCCAGAAAAAGCGATGCTCGCCCGATCATCACGAACGTGTTCCATAAACATCCACGAGCGAACAGCGCCTGGGCCGTACGATGCGAAGGCTTCTCCCAGAAATGTGTTACGTGCAGTAGCGCATTCGTGACGGGCGAGCCAAAAGGCGTTCCCGGCTCAATCCACCCGTACTCAACTTCAGCGTGTTCGGCTTCGGCCCCCAAGACGACCAGGGTATCGGAATGGTGCTGGGCCATTCTGACCGCCCGATTCACAGAAACGCTGAATTCAGACTCGTTCGCGTAGTAATGATCGGTGGGAAAGAAAGCGACCACCGGATCTCCAGCGAGAGACGTGATACGCAGAAGACTGCAAATTACCGCGGCGGTCGTGCCCTTGTTCTCCGGTTGAACTATCAGTTGATGCGGCTCGACGTCCGCGAGCTCGCTTCGATAAAATCTCTCATGGGTTTTCACTAACACGAACGTAGTTCGTTCCGGGTGGATGGCGCGAGCCAAGCGAGCCCGCGTTTGAGCGAGTAGCGTCTTGCCGCCGTACACATGGCAAAATTGCTTGGGGCGGTCTTCGCCGGAAATAAGGCGTGTCAGGGATCTTAATCTGGTTCCATCGCCACCCGCCAGAACAACAGCCCACGCTTGTTGATGATTCAAGATAATTCCTTTCCGATGCTCTGAAGGTACCCGACCATTAGCTCCACCTTATTCCGGTTTCAGAGGCTCTTCCATACCGCGACCCTGGTAATTAGAGCCCCATGAGATAGGTAGCGGTGCATTCCTACCGAACGCTGATGATGCAAAATACCAGCCTTCTGGTAGGTCACCTTGGCTCTTCGTATGCAGTCTCAGAAACAGAGGACATTGTTATGAAACACCATGTGAGAATGCTCGCCCCTGTCATAGTCAGCTTCTTCGTAGTAACAGGCGCGCAATGCTTGAATGCTCAGATTATGGATTCAATCCATGCTCATGTTGACCACAGCTTTGTGATCGGCGCCCAGACCTTGCCGCCTGGTGATTATACGTTCCGAGTATCGACAAATCCGGATCAGTCACTGATGACCGCTGTCAGTGAGAACGGTAAGACCAGTGCACAGTTTCTTGTCCGGCAGTCCGTCGACAACCACACACCGAACCATTCAGAGCTCGTTTTTCGGAAGTACGGAAATACTGAGTTTCTGAGTAAGATCTTCGAGGCGGGATCAAAAGACGGACTAGCAGTTTTGGAACCCAGCAAGCAAGAAGCGCAGGCCATCAACGCGGGGCAACCGGCGTTGGAGCATAGCGAAGAGCAAAAGTAGTATGGTTCTACCGGGATGCCGGCGCCTAAATTACCAGTCGGCTGGTATGTTCATTCCGGCCGTTAGAACCTAGACTGTAACTGACTGAATCCCTCAATCGCGACGGGCGCCTCGACGGAAAGTACAGATACACTGCGCCCGTCGTTCTTTCTCTAATCGCAAACTTCGGCCGTACTGGATGTTCAACTGCCACGTCGACGGAAATGCCGTCCTGTATCGTTTTGGCGAGCTACTCAACGGTTAAGTTCAAGTCGACGGAAAGGTTGCGGGCCGGGCGGGCCACTTTGGGGATATGTCGGATTTGACAGTGACGTCCGCCCGGCTAACGGGGTTGTAAGAACTATAGCCTGGGGCAACCCGCATTCATATCGCATGCGGCCGGTATTTCTGGAAGCCCCGAAACGGTAGCTTGCTGGTGCTCTTTCTCCAGGGAAGTTTGGCTGGCTGCTATCCTGCGACCCGGTGGTATTACCTTCCCGACCCTATCGGGATTTGCAGTCAGTTCCTACTATCCAAACTCTTCTTTGGGACGATTTCGTAAAAGTGCGGCCTCGGCTGGGCGGTCGCGTGCTGTCGGGCGATGACTTCCCGCTCGAGCGCATCCAGGTCGGATATAGCCACCTTGTAGTGAGGCAATCCATCTTGCGCCAGTGGGACTTGCACCAGCCGCCAGCGGCTCACATGCAGATCGATGTGTTGTTTGGTCAGCTTCAAAACCTGGACGGCCTGTTCAAGCATGGGCGTTTTGAAAGCCGAAAGGTTGATGCCTCTGGCGAACTGATCGGCCGGATAGGTGGTTATCTCCTGACCATCGATCCTGAGAGTGTAGTCGCCCGGTTTCAGGTTTGTCACTCTCAGCGGTTGGTCGTCGATTGCCGGAATGAAATCGGAGGAGTAAGCAGCTACGCTCACGGCGGAGTCCTGCCAGTCGACTGGAAAGGGAAGCGCCGCATCGTTCTGGGTCCAGGAGAGCGTGTCGGCGGTTCGCAAAATGGAATGGACCTGCGTCCGAACCGTGCGGATGGCCGTTTCTGATTCAGAGTCGATTGCGACCTCAGTCACGATGGGGGGTGCATTCCAGGATTTCAGCAGAGCCTCGGCCATGAGCAGGCTGGCCGCAGGCCCCGGGTGAATGCGATCCGGAATGAAGTCTTGCGCCGCGGAAGGATCTTTCGCGTTAACCGCCGTGAGAGTCCCGACTACCGCACCGTTAAGATCGACGACCATGGCCTTCTCGCGCTCGCCCAGAGCGCTGACGAACTGCCCGAACCGTGTCAAGACTCCGTTATAGCCACCCGGGAACAGGGGCGGTCGGGTGACGTCGTCGTAAGGAGAAGATTCGAGCAGAGTCAGACGGACTTGCGGCAGGGCGGCTTTCAGGGTCCTGACCAGCTCCTCGTAGCCAGTGGTGAAATCGCCGTAGGTGGTCTCATTCAGAGCCCGATAGTGACCGTCGTTCATACCAAGCAGAATGGTCACGACAGTAGGTTTGTAGGCGATGACGTCGCGTTGAAGCCGGACCTGCAGCGAGCCGCCATCGCCACCGGCCACTGTGTCGCCGCCCCAACCTGAATGCACAAACCGCACATTGAGTTTTGGGAAACGCGTCAGGACATAGGCTTCGGTGAAACTCGAGTAGATGCTGCGCTCGGTGATGCTGTCGCCGTAGAAGACAACCGTGTCGCCGTCTTTCAGAAAAAACTCTTGTTGCGCCCAAACAAATCCGGAGATGCAGTGCAGCGAAAGCGCGCCGGCCACCAGGCGGAGGGACCAGCGAAAGATGAATCCGGCGGCCGCGGGCGACGACACCCGGTTGCGTGATCTGAAAAACGACGATCGCCGCAAGCAGCCCATGGCTCTATTTGACCGCATTCTGCCACAGTTGAATTTACACTCGTCGGTACTCTGGCTCGGTCCGATCGAAAGTCGTGCGGCCTGTGTCAGAACGAGAACCGGGCGACCAGTGTTCCCGTGCGGCCCTGAAGAAGGGAGGAGGCCGCGTTATTCCCCGTGCCGGTGTAGAAGCTGCCTGGCGTATTGTAGGCGTCGATGGTTCCGAACCCGCCGGTATAGATGGTGCCGTTCCCAGCGCCCTTGGTCGGCGCGTTTTGCGGACTCGCGGTACTCGGGTTCGGCATCAAAGTCCGGTTAAAGATGTTGACGAATTCGGCGCGGACATAGATGTCGAATTTGCCCTCCGGGCCAAACCGGAAATGGCGGCCGATGTTGGCGTTTTCGGTCGGGGTCCGCGGACCGCGGAAATCTTTGTAGAACACTGAGGTTGCCGCGCAAGCCTGGTTTTGGGGACAGGGCGCCCAAGCGGCCGGATTCAGCACCTGGGTGTAATACGGATTGTAGCTGCTCAGATTGTTGATGTTCACGCCTGGCGTATACAACGGTTGCCCAGGAACTCGGACGTCCTCGCTCTGGAAGAAATTGAGCGTGGGGCTGGTTGGTGGCGGCAGGTACTGGCCGCTCTGATAATTTGCAAACCAACCGATCTGCCAGTCTCTGGCCAACCAATTGACACCCTTTGGCAGGAAAGAGGTCTTCGGCACGGTGTAGGTGGCGTTGAAGTTCAGATCCTGCAGTGGAATTTGCTGGAGTTGCCACGCTGCGCTCTGGGGATTGAAGAAGTCCTGTCGCTCGGGCCGCACGAAACCCTCCCCAAATGTGTAGGTGCCTCCCGCCTGCAACCCATGCGAGAAGCGCTTGGTCGCTTTAATTTGTAGGGAGTTGTACTTGGAATCACCGGTTGGGGAATTCGAGTCGAGAATACCGCCATACTGTGGAAATGGATAAAGGGCGCTCTGCAGCGAGTCAGTGACCGGGAACCCGGCATAGGGCACAAAGCCGGCTTTGCCCGCCGTCGCCAACCTGGATTGCACCGCTGCACTGTTGAGCGGCTGGAGCGTTAGCAGGTAATCGGCATAGTTGTTGGTGCCTGCCGGACCTGTCCCCGGGTAAGGATACAAGCCAAATGCCGCGTAGGCCTGCTGCGAGATTTGAGCGGTGCCAGAAGAATTGACTCCCGTACCGTCCACGGAGCCGAGGGGTCCAGCCGCCTGTCCGCCCAGCCAGACGGCCCGGTTACCCACGTACGACGCTTCCATGATGAAATTCGGTGTAATTTCTTGCTGGATACCGAAGCTAAATTGGTTGATGCGGGGCGGACGGTTTTCGTTCTGGTCGGGCACGTAAGGATCCGACACACCCGGTATCCCGACCGTGCCTGGAACTGGATAGACACCCGGATTGGTGCTGGGCCAAGTGGGTGTTGGAACGGCGCCAGGAGTCGAAATGTTCACGTACGGGTTGACGCCGGACAATGGGTAGACACCGGGAGTACCGACCGTCAAGCCGGCTGGGCTTGCAACATACTGGTAGGTCAATCCCCATCCGCCGCGAAGCACGGTTTTGGGCGTAATCTGATAGGCCACGCCGAGCCGGGGCCCAAGCGCGAAAGGATACGCGGGCTTATAGAAATTACAGCCGCTGCAGTTGGCAAACTGTACTGCGCCGGGTTCACCACCGGCGCTGGGATTTGGCAAGGTCGGGTCCAACTGTGCCAAGCGCCCATATGTTTCCTCCTGTGGAGTGGCATAATCCCACCGCAACCCGTAGGTCACCGTCAGGTTGCGGCGCACTTTCCAGGAGTCTTGCGCGAACAGGCCCCACTGCTGGTTCCCCAGCCGATAAAACTCGTTCGGAGTTTGCGTACTGGACGCGTAATCGCCTAGCAGAAAACTGGCGAAGCCGAAGCCCATGTTATATCCGTTGAGACTATTGCTCGGAGTGAAGGGCTGTGCGGTTGCCGTAGCGATACCAGCCGCAGGAGTGCCATAGGCTCCTTGGGTATCCAAGGTAACCCCGGAAAAATTACCGTCGTAGATCTGCTCCAGATACATCTCCGCCCCGAACTTGAAGGTGTGGGCTCCCTTTACCCACGTCAAATTCGCATTAAAGCTGGGCTTTTCCTCATAGTTTTGGGTCTGGGTTTGGCCGGCCGTTCCAATGTTCTGAATGCCGCCAAAACCGGAATATGTCGTGCCGAGGTAACTTTCCGTGCCGGTGATACAGTTCGCTGGGGTGCCGACAGGGCCCAGGAGCTGCCCGCACAGCCCGGTTATGCTCGGAAATTGTCGGTCCTGGACAAAGCCGCTGAGATCGAATTGGGACGGGTTGAAACTGAGGAACGGCGCTGCGTCGCTGAAACTAGTGTGAAGGTAGCCCGCGCCCAAGTGCAATAAGATGGTCGGCGAAATGGTGCGGTCGTAGTTTAGCCTGGTCGTCCAGGTGGGAATAAATGTGCCGCGATATCCGCCGATCTCCTCTGGCAGACCGTCCGCATTTCCAAGCGGCGATGAGATCTGGCTTTGCGTGTTGGTCCTCGACCAATAAAACGACAGCTTGTCTTTGTCGGAGATAATTTCGTCCACCTTCACCGACGGGATGGCGGAATATCTTCCGCCCCGGATGGTTCCGGCATAGTTATTGGTGAGATTGGAGTTCTGTGGTTGCGGAAACAGAGCCAAAAACGCCAGGGAACTGGGACTAATCATGCTCGCAGGAATAACGTTGTTGGGAAACGGGTTTGCGTATCCGAGACCACTGGCAGTGGTGCCGCGCGAGGTGGGGTTGTAGATCTCATTCGCATATACCGGGCGGCCCAAGGCGTCGGTAGTAATTGGAGTTGTCGGAATTCCGTAGGCCGCGCAGGCGCTGCAGGTCCCATTCTCGGAGATGGCGGAGAAGTCGCCGCTGCGCATTGCAGTGGTGGGAACCGTGTCGTCGAAGGAATACTGCGTGCCTTCCAGGAACTGCTCGTAGGCGAAGAAGAAAAAGGTCTTGTTTTTCCCGTTATAGAGCTTCGGGATGATGACGGGGCCGCCCAGAGTGCCACCGAAATCGTTGCGGCGGTTCAGGGGCTTATAGAGCCCTGTACCGCTGGAATTCTCGGTAAATGGATCGGCGGCGTTCAGGTCTTCATTGACGAAATAATCGAATCCGGTTCCGTGATATTGATTAGTTCCGGACTTCATGGTCATGTTGATGACAACCGTACCGGCTTGTCCGTACTCAGGCGCATAGTTGCTGGTCTGGTAAGCGATTTCCTGCACCGCATCCGTATTTGGCTGGGCCATCTGGGTGTAATCGTAGGTGTTGAAAAGATGGGAGGTCGCGTCCTGGCCCTCAATGCGCATCGTCTCACCGAGCGCGGGAGTGAAGCTGGTTCCTCCGCCCAACCCATTGATGGTGAAAAGACCGCTACTGGCATAGCCACTGACACCCGGGAGGGTCTGAAGCGTGTTGTAAGGATTTCGGAAACCCGAGGTGCCGGCGTTGACCGTTCCGATGCCCAGCAGAGGAAGATCGTCCATTTGCTCCAGGGTGACATCGTGGGCCACGTCACCGGTTTCGCTCTGCAGTAGCGTACCTTGGTCTTCGACGGTTATGGACTCCGAGGCCGCACCCACCTGCAGAGCAATGTCTTGTCTCAAGACTTGCGTCGCCGCAATGGCGAGATTGCTGTGGGTATAAGTCTTGAACCCCGCAACCTTCACCGTCACTACGTATGTACCAACCGGCAAATTTGCTATCGAGTAATTCCCCGCGGCAGTCGAAGCTCCGGTATAAACCACTCCCGTTTCGACGTTCGCGGCTTGGACGTCCGCCGCCGCGACGGCCAGCCCGGTGGGATCTGTAATTGTACCGGTGATTGTTCCTGTGCCGCCCTGGCCGAATGCCAAGGGCGCGAAGGTCAAAAAAATCAACGCTGCTAGAAATGAACCAGCGGCTACAAACACTGAGCGCATGTATACACGTCTCCTCAGACACTGAGCAAGTAGAACACTAACCTCACGTAGCGCATGACGGCTACGTCCATTCAGCAAAGACCAACTGCGACGAGAATATGCGATTTCGAATACTCAGTCAAGACAAAAGTGACATGCCAGTGTAAATCTCCGTATAGCTTCACCAGGGGAGGCTCTATGGAGGCACTTGACCGCCAAGAGGATCCGGACCAAACTTAGATGTCTACAATATTCGCCGCATATTGGAGGTCAGCGAGCATACCTACGGCGTGTGATGGGCCTCGCTCGGCCCCCTCTTGATTACGGCTCCGTTCGACTATACTGGAATATCAGTTGTAGTTTTGAACCCATTGAACAAGACCCGTGTAATGAAAACTCAAGTTATACAGACGCCCCTGGAAGATGAACTGATGCGCCTTCTGGACGACGTTGCAAATACCCGAGATCGCCAACTAGTCGGTCGTGTCTTGGGTTGGGATGGCCGAGGAGGATGCTCCTTACAAGCCGCCGGTGAAGAGGCCGGTGTAACGCGCGAGAGAGCCCGACAAATCTATGGTGTTGTAGTCCGGACAATTCGATCTCGCACTCTGTGTCCTTCGTTGGACGAGGTGCTCGAATTTGTTGATCGAAGGTGCAATCGAGCCGCAGACGACATACAAACCGAAATGCAGCTAAGAGGGCTGACCAGACACTGCTTCAGAATGCAAGCACTGGTCAAAACAGCTGAAGCGTTCGGACGGGCTACTGAGTTTGTATTGGAGACCAGGCACGGTAGCACATTTGTGGTCTCGGATCCCGGCCTGGTTGACGCAATTCTGAAGGCCGCGTTGCGATCGAGCAGCCGCTACGGAGTCCAAACTGTGTCGGAAATATGTGGCGCGATAGCGCTGGATCGCCAGAGAACAAGCGATCACTTGTTGGTTCACCAAGTTTTGCGCACCCGGTCGGACTGCCGCTGGCTGGATGCACGAAAGCAATGCTTCTGGCTGAGTTCGGTCCCGCGAAATCCAGTCGTCTTAGGTATAAAAAAGCTCCTTTACTATGCCGGTCCAACATCCTTTGCGGACGTTCATAGAGCGATGGGACGCGTTCCACGAAAGCGAAGGGCTCCCATCACGTATGAAGCGCTAGTTGGACTGTGTCAGCAAGCACCGTTTTGTCGCGTGAAAAACGGGTCGGTCGAGCTAGTTAGATCATTCAGGTCAGGGAAGCTTTTGAGCGCCGCCGAAGCTACTGTGTATAGAATACTCAGGCGAAACGGCGGCGAGCTATCTGTCGAGCGATTCCAATCCTTATGTGATACGGCGGGCATCACACGGCCGACTTTCTGGCGGATTGTATTATATTCTCCACTGATTTTTCGTAGCGCGCCTCGAATATACCGATTGATGACGCAAAGCATGAAATGACAATCCGTGGATGCTTTTACCTGCTGTTGGCGGCGGATGAACACCAACCGTTCACCAATGGCCGTATATTGTACGGATAACGAGCGGTTGGACGGGAACGGACCGTCGATCTAAAACAATGTGTAGATGAAGGGTCCCAACGGGGTCGCGGAGGCCAACAGCAATAAGATTCCAAATAGCAGCAGGACCACAATCATCGGAAACAGCCACCATCGGCCGCCGCGCACGAACAGTCGCAGCAGTTCTCCTACGGTTCGAAACATCTCACCCAAGCTGGCGAATAGCATCTTCATCCGGTCAGCCTACTTATCGGAAAGCTCTTCCTGACGAGAATTATAATGCCAGTAGTGGTGCACTTTCGAATTGCCACGGCGCTATGCTTCGGCGGGTTGCTCGCGGTGGTCCTGCAGGATTCGTCCGGAGCGGCGGTTCCTTCCACCTGGCTGCACATCACCATCGCCGGCAGGACGGTACACAACAGCCACTACCTGGCGGCGAGCTTCCTCTACCAGTTGCAGACACTGCTCGGCACGGACGAATCGTCCCCCAAGGTGATGGCCGGCAAGATCGTCCGCCGCCAGGGAAAAGAACTGTACATCGACCTCGAACAAGTGCCCGCCGAAAAGGCGCTGATCGTGCGTCAGATTGCGGCGCAGTCGCGGCCCGCGGACGAGATCAGTCTGGATGAAATGGGCGCTTACATGGGAAAGCACTATTACGAGATCACGCGTCCCTACGCTTCGCTCCAGGCTCTGCTCCATGAGCATCCGTACCGCGACAACCCGGACTGGCTAAACGTTCCAGTGGACAGTGA
>Ga0209006_10004997_pt1 | contig 12046 bp, 10 predicted proteins | sample JacPin_JW_Ref_O2_FD_188567 | JGI IMG/M metagenome (GOLD analysis project Ga0209006, IMG submission 188567) | Forest soil microbial communities from Algoma, Ontario, Canada - Jack Pine, Ontario site 1_JW_Ref_O2 (SPAdes) (version 2) | ecosystem: Environmental > Terrestrial > Soil > Boreal...
CACCTGTTCGTCGACTACATCGCCACCAAGCGCTTGATCGCACCATCACTCCAAGCTGCGGCAGGCCGCACTTCCGCGCTGCGTGCGACCTCGGCAGAACTCATCGCAAGTGCGATCTCCACGCTCGTAAAGCACGCGGTCGCAAGCGGCGAGGTACGCAAAGACATCGATCCATCCGACCTGCTGCGTGCGCTGGTCGGAGTGAGTTATGGAAATCCCGACGCGGACTGGGAAGCGAGCGCGCGACGACTCGTCGACATACTCATGGATGGGCTGCGCAAGGGCCAATGATCGCCTGACCCTGGGGTAAACCAGGCCCCGCCGGGTGCCGTTTTCACCCATCATTTTTGCGCACCGAGGCGCGCCAGCATCAATGAAAGTTCCTCGGGGCTGATGTAGAAATGTTCGCACACCCGCCCCCACAACATAGCTGTCGGTACGTTCCGGCCGCCGCGTTCTTTCTGCGTCTCATGCAAAACGTACAACACCACGCGCTCTTCGCGAGTCAACCCATCACGGACGTCAGGGATTCCGTCGTTGACGTGAGCCTCCGGGTCGTTATCGGCCATTTTCCGGAATCCTCGTGCCGACGTACCAGCCGCGCGCCGGGCAGAGAAAGGCACTGTAGGTTTTCGCGATACCGCAGATCAGTATCCTGTTCATAATATGTCAGTAGACGGATTGACTGCCAATCGGCGGGACGGTTCCCTGTTGACCCGGACAGTGCTAGCATTCCGGCGTTCCTCCATCAAGGGCTGACCTTGTTCAGACGGTCTCATCGCGTCGAATTTCGCATCACAGCCCTGGCTGTGTTGGCTTTTTTCATTGCCCAGCTCGGCGCAGTAGCGCATGCCTATACTCACCAGGCTGCGACCGTCAAGGTATCGACTTATCATCAGACCTCGAACAGTCAAGAGTATTGCGGTGAGTGCTTAAACTTCGCCCCATTGCTGGCGGCCGCGGGAACACCCGCGGTGTTGCCGCTTTCTCTACGGTTCATTCAGAGCGCACCGCCGCCGGCCCCACCGGCCTCGTTTCTTGATCATCGCACCTACCTCGCCTTTCGGTCCCGAGCACCGCCCGTCACACGCTGAGCCTTCCGACACTTGATGGAGCCGCACGTTGCTGCGGCCTCGGCGTATTTGACCAGGAGTGCTTGATCCATGTCTTATTCCGTTCCGTCGGCGACGCGCCACGCGCTCGCGACGCTGTCCTTTCTATGTTTGTTTGGCCCTCTCCCGCCGGTCCATGCGGCATCGGCCGCTGACTCGGTCGACGCTGCGGCCGACGCTGCTACCGACGCTGCTGCCACCACGGGTAGCTCTGGGTCCCCGGCCGCGCTCGACGAGGTTGTAGTCATCTCGCAGCGCCTGAACGAGGCGCGCAACGGCATCCAAACGCAGACCGGCGCTTCGACCTATACGATCAATGAAGCGGCGATCGCTTCCGAGCCGGGCGGCGACAACCAATTGCTCAATCAAGTCATCATGCAGGCGCCGGATGTCGCCCAGGACTCGTTTGGGCAGTTCCATGTGCGCGGTGAGCACAATGGTCTTCAATACCGCTTGAACGGCATCATCCTGCCGGAGGGCATAAGCGTCTTCGGGCAATCGCTGGATCCGCGCCTGATCTCCTCGCTCACCCTGGTCACCGGAGCGCTGCCGGCCGAGTACGGCCTGCGCACCGCGGGCATCATCGATCTCAAGACCAAAAGCGGCGTGATCGATCCGGGCGGGGCGGTGTCCATCTATGGTGGCAGCCACGGCACCGTGGAGCCGAGCTTCAGCTACGGCGGCAGCGCCGGACGGCTGAATTACTTCGTCTCGGGCTCCTTTTTGCGCAACGACCTGGGCATCGAATCGCCGGACGGCAGCTCCAATCCCATCCATGACCACACCAAGCAAGATCATGGCTTCGGTTACTTCGAGTACATTCTCGATGATGCCAATCGTCTGGGTGCAGTGTTGAGCACGTCCACCGGCAATTTTCAAATACCCAATCGCGCCGGCGCAACGCCCGGCCTTACCAATGCCGATGGCACGCCGCTCATCGTCAACGGCCAAACCACCTATCCGAGCGCAGCGCTGAATGAGAATCAACGCGAGCTCAATCACTTCGCGGTATTGAGCTGGCAGCACTCGCAGGGTGCGTTCGACGTGCAGACTTCCGCAACCGCCCGCTACTCGAGCCTGAGTTTCACCCCCGATCCGAACGGCGATTTGCTGTTCACGGGTATTTCGCAGGATGCCTACAAGCAGAACGTCGCCTATGCGCTGCAATCCGATGCGGCTTACAAGCTCGACGACATGCACACACTGCGCGGTGGAGTTTTCTTGCAGAGCGACCATTCCAAGAGTCTCACCAACTCGCAGGTGATTGCTCTGGGTGCGGACGGCATTCAAACCAGCGACGTACCGGTCACCATCGCCGACGACAGCGGCAAGACCGAGTGGATCGAAAGCCTGTACCTGCAGGATGAATGGAAGGTCATTCCCACCTTGACCTTCAACTACGGCCTGCGCTTCGATAAATTCACCGCTTATACGGCGGCCCATCAGGTCAGTCCGCGCTTCAACGCCGTGTGGCAGGCGCTGGACGACACCACGGTCCACATCGGCTACTCGCGTTATTTGTCGCCGCCGCCCTTTGAACTGGTGGGCACCGAAACCGTGTCGAAGTTCGCGAACACCACCAACGCGCCGGGCGTCAGCACGGCCGACGCGCCGCTGGCGGAGCAGGCGAATTATTACGATGTCGGTGTGCAGCAGAAGCTCACGCAGCAGTTCACGGTGGGGCTCGACACCTACTACAAACAATCGCACAACTTGATCGACGAGGGCCAGTTCGGGGCGCCCATTATCTTGACGCCTTTCAACTATACGTACGGCAAACAGTATGGGGCCGAGATCACGGCCAATTACACCCAGGAGGGATTCAACGCCTATTTGAACCTCGCCTATCAAAGCGCCAAGGGAAAGAACATCGATTCGGCCCAGTTCAATTTCTCAGCGGACGATCTCGCCTACATTGCCTCGCACTACATTCACTTGGACCACGAGCAGCAATTCACCGCCTCGGGGGGCGTCTCGTATGTGTGGAACCACACGACCTTCAGTGCGGATTTCCTGGAGGGCTCGGGATTGCGCGCCGACTTGGTCTTGCCGGACGGCTCGTCGATCCCGAACGGCGATCGCTTGCCCTACTACACGCAAGTGAATCTCGGCGTGAACCATGTTTTCCACTTGGACGGGTGGGGCACACTGACCGCACGCGTGGACGTCATCAACGCCTTGGATAAGGTTTACGAAATCCGCAACGGCACCGGCGTCGGGGTTGGCGCGCCGCAATTCGGTCCGCGGCGCGGGCTATTCTTCGGTCTCTCGAAGTCCATCTAACGGTGACCGGCTTGCAGTGCTTGGTCACGAGTGAGTGCTGCATGCCGGCCGCGCGAATCAGAAGCCCTGTTTGTATTGTAATACCACCGTGAGCGGCGGGAGGGTCGCAACCTGCGGAATGATGGTGCCCGCCGCGTAGTTTTGGTATTGCGCGTAGCCCACGTAGCCGATATCGCCGAGATTGGGTTTGGCGTTGGTGAGGTTGTGCACGTTGAGCGAGAACTCCTGTTGCTGGTGATTGATGCCGAACCGCAGATTGGCGAGCGAATAAGCCGGCCGCGTGGCCTCGGAACCGTAGCCGCCGTTGAGCAGCGCGACGCTGTCGCCGGTGTAGCTGTAGTCGGCCGACACGAAGCCGTCGACGGTATTCGTGAGCGCTTGCGTGTACACGCCGCCGAGCGAGACGTTCCAGGCCGGAGTTCCTAGAATGCGCGAACCCGCTTCGATGCCGATGCCATGAAGGCCGAGGGCACCCGGATCGGTGATCTTGGTCTTCTCATAACCCGCGCCGAACCGCAACTGAAACGCCTTCGAAAGGTGGCCGTTGATCTCGATCTCGGCGCCGTTGATGGTCGCCTCGCCGCCGTTGATGTCGAAGTAGTACCCGCACGGCAAGGCGACCTGCTGCTGCAGGTTCTTCCAATCGATGTGGAACGCCGCGGCTGAGACCAGGAGCCCCGGCTGCGGTAACTGCACCTTGGTGCCTACCTCGTAGCTCCACAGCGTATCGGACTTCAACTGCGTGATATCCGTCACCGGCAGTCCCGCGAGGGAGCAGAAAGGCGCATACGCTTGGGCGCCGCCCGCACGGAATCCCTTGGAGGCGGACGCATACACCATGGTATCGGGAGTGGCCTGGTAGGAGATTCCGACTTTCGGGTCGGTGCCCTGCTGGCTATTGTGCTGCGGATCGCTCGGTGTCGCCCCAAAATTCATGAAGCCGTCGGCGGTGAAGTCGGTCTCCTGCGAGAGCCAGTACCGCCGGGCGCCCGCGGTCAATGTGAACTGATCCAGGAATTTGTAGTAAAGCTCGCCGAAGATCGATTTGTCCTTCTGGGTTGCAGGATTCGTCTGCGTCCAAATCTCATCGTTCGGCCAAGGACCCACGACGGTATTGTCGACCGTGGCCGCCACCAAGCCCTGGGCATAGGTCGGCGGAATGTTGAACTTGGTATGCGTCTGAGAGTAGAACGCGCCCACCGTGCCGCTGAGGTTGTGCACCGGATCGAACGCGAAACGCATCTCCTCGGTGATCTGGTCGTGGAAGTGCTCGCCGTCCCAGAGATAGGGTTGATTGGGCAGACCGCTCACCTGGTAGTAGTTCGTCAAGACCTGCTGGGTACCGTAGGAGGAATCCTCGAGATCCCGAGTGTGTCGATAGAAAAAGCTGCTGGAGGAGACGAACGACCAACCCTGTCCGGTGTATTTGAGATCGAGCGAGGGTAACGCCCAGACGTCGGAGGCGCGCGGTTGAACGTCAAAGGCTCGATTGATCGTGTACACGGGGGTAAACGCCGGCAACGGTGCGAAAGTCGCCGGGAACCCATGGTCGGCCGTATTTTGGAACATCACGCGCAGCGTGGCGTCGAAATTGTCCGTCACCTTCAGAAGGGCCGCCAAGGATCCGCCAAAGGTGCCGACGGCCCCCTGGTTTCCGACGCTGGTGCGGGGGACCACGAGCGAGGGATCGGCGACGGCTGGGCTCGAGGGGTCGGGGAACGTGCGCGTGAGATACCCCGCGTCATGATTGAAAAACAGCACCATGCGCAGCGCCAGTTTCTCGGGCGCGACGACGAGATTGCCGATGATGTTGGCACCGCCGTCGGCGCTGCCGCCGCCCGATGTCCAACCGGCCTGTGTCATGAAGCTGAACTCGTCCTTCGCGAGATTGGGTTTCTTCGTGATGAGTCGGACATTGCCGCCGAGAGAACTTTCCCCGAACAGCGTCCCCTGGGGACCCTTCAGCACTTCGATATTGTCGATGTCCAGCACCCGAGGATCGACCGAGCCCGGCACCGGTGTATCGTCGATATAGAAGCCCGTGGCACCGGCCGTACCGAACAGGTTCTGGCCGGTGATGCCGCGGATGGCAACCGTCCGGGCGTCCGCGATGCCGGTCGGACCGCCGCCATAGCTGAAGGACACGTTGGGTGTTTTCGTCGCATAGTCGTTGAAGGACTGGATGTTGTAGCTCTCCAGGGCCTCGCCCGTGAAGACCGTGATGCTCACCGGCACGGTGGCCAGCGACTCGTCGCGCTTTCGCGCGCTGACCGTGATGGTCTCCAGCATTTCCGCATCGGCCGACGCCGCCGCGGGGGCGCTCTGTGCGCGCGCGCCTCCCGCGTGCAGCGCAATGCCGAGGGTCGCAAGCACTAACGCTGATGCTGCTGGCCTGCCGCGGGAGCCCGCGACGAGCGGGCGGCGACTTTCGGTAGCGACGCCGGACAAAATCCCCTGTTGAGCCATTGCGATCCCCTTGCTGGCCGAGCAGTCCAGATCATATTTGTTGTTATCGTAATGTTATATTGTCATCGTAATAATATCAATATATTGTTATCGTAATAATATCTCGAGCAAATAGGTAAGTTGACACACTGCGGCACCGCAAGGTCCGCCGGGCTGGAGCCGGATCGGATCAAGTGCATGGTATCGATCAGCTGCCGGAAATCTGACCGGCCGACCTGGCGAATGGCTCCAAGTAAGATATATCTGACGTCACATCGCTATACTGTGAGTACGCAACCGTGAGCTCAATGGCGCACGATGGGGCGCTTCGTCGTACATATCCTTAGAGAAGAGGTTCGCCGTCATGCAGCATTCAATGCGACCCGTGTTACTTGCCTTCTGCGCATTTACGATGACCGGCCTGGCCCCACTCAGCCTTCCTGCGCAGGATCGCCAAGACGAACATCGAGATGAGCAGCGCCAGCAGCGCCCGGATGAGCATCCGGACCAAAATCGGGCACCCGTACGAGACGAGCACCGAGGCGAAGATCGCGATCACCCCGGCGGAGATGCCGATCGATATCGTCATGACCACCCGAACGCATCCGCGCGGTGCCATGACGGATTTTTTACGACCACGAAGGACCGCGGTCACGCCTGTCGGAAGCATGGTGGAATCGACGTTTGGCTGGTGCTCTAGCTACATTCACTTTGCACGAAGACGGGGTCGGTCGATGTGAGCAATGGAATGGTCTCATCGGTAACATTCTCATCGAGCTCGAATATCGACACTGCATTTGCCGGACCTTCGCCTGGATAGGTCGCCGAGAGGTTGCGGCAAGAGTAGTAGAACTTTCCGCCTGGATCTATGTGACCCGCGATCAGATTCTCGCCATTACTACCGAAATCCGACACGATTTCTTGACCTTTGTGATCAAGGATGTGTACGTATAGAGCCTCGGCCGGATACGTCTTCTCTATGACGAAGTTGGCAACCGCCTCGATGGATGATCCCTGCAGACCAGCGTCGCCGGTCTGCACGACTTGCTCCCACTGATAAACGAGGCCTTTGGGTGTAATCCTGAATTGTACGATGATGGGTTCCCCGAAGAAGACGCGAACGTACACAACGTACACCAGGTCGTGCTCGGGCGCGATCGACACGAGGATGGGCTCGTTTGAAACACCGCTGATGGTTGGCGGAAGCACATATGGGCTGCCTCGCACGAGGTCCACCCCCTTATGCGAGATCGAGTAAAGATTGAGCGCCGTCCCGGCCCCTTCGAATCCCGATCCTTTGTCGACGATTCCGACCGAGTAATCTGCGGCCATCGCATTTCCGAACGCCAACGAGCCGAGTAACATTCCGATTCGCAACGTTTCCATATAGATTGATCCCCGTTGATAGTTGTGGAGTCTTCCCGCCGACCACGTCCTTACCTCTTAGCCGCGGTGTCGTCAACTCGAAGTCGCCCGCGCATCATATCAGGGCCGCTTGAGAGAACTGGGTGAGTTGAGCGTGAGGGTCACGCTGCGCTCCGCGCCATTGCGCAATAGACGCAACTCGACGCCTTGACCCACCCGCAGCAGCCCGAGCGCATTGCGCAGCTGCGAGGCGCTCTCGACCGGTACGCCGTTCATGGAGGCCACCACGTCGCCGACTTTGATCCCGGCATGATCCGCCGCCGAGTCCGCGGCGACCTCGGAGATCTCGGCTCCGCGCGCATTCACGAGTTGCAGGGACTCGGCCGCCTCCGGCGTCAAGTCGCGCAACTTGATGCCGACAATTCCGCGTTTGACTTCGCCGTAAGTGATGAGCTGGTCCATGACGGCCTTGACCATGTTGACCGGGATGGCGAAGCCGATGCCGATATTCCCCCCGTCCTTGGACAATATCGCGGAGTTGATGCCGATCAGTTCGCCACTCAAGTTCACCAGCGCTCCGCCGGAATTCCCCGGGTTGATTGAGGCATCTGTTTGGATAAAGTCCTCATAGCCATGCGGATGAAGTCCGGTTCGGCCCAGCGCGCTGACGATTCCCGCCGTCACAGTATGATTCAGACCAAAGGGATTGCCGATCGCCACGACCCAGTCGCCGACCTCCAAGTGCGACGAGTCGCCGAGCGGCATCTCGGTCAAATGTGGTTCAGCGGCCTTGAGCACTGCGATATCGGTGCCCTCATCGCTACCGACCACTTGTGCCTGAAAATGCCGCTTGTCGAGCAGCGTCACCGTAATCTCGTTCGCATTTTCGATGACGTGGCGATTGGTGACGATGTAGCCGCGCTTCGCGTCCACGATCACGCCCGAGCCTGCGCTCTGGAACTGGCGGCGCCGTACCGCTCCACCGTCGGGAGAGTTGAAGAATCGATGAAAGTAAGGATCATCGCGCAGCGGATTGCCCGCCACCCGCTCGGTCAACGTACCGCGGGTTGCGATGTTGACCACCGCGGGTGAAGTTGCCTTGATGACCGGCGCGAGCGACGGCAGCAAAACGCCGACCGAGGCGGCAGCTCCCACGTTGGACAGGAGGACCGACAACATGAGCGCCATGAGGAGCGCTCCTACCAGCGGTTTACTTTTCACGAATTGGCCTCCCCGACAGGAAGGCGCCATCTTAAGCGCACTGGCAGGCTAAGTCAGGGACGATCCACCGGGCGCCCTGGGAATAAATGGGTCGGCTCAGCAGTCTCTCCCTTTGACGGGATTAATCACGACATTTCAAAGGAGAGGTGTGATGAAAGAGAATGTGAGGGACCAGCCACGGATGCACCTTCGCCGAGCGGCCGTGGCGGTTCTTGCAATTGGGGCCGTGGCGGCCGGAACCGTTCATGCCGACCCTTCCAACACTGCATGCGCGGTCGCCGGGTCGACGATGGACGCGCCGCCGGCTCGAGACTTTGGGCCGATCGACACCGTACTTTCCTATGAACTCGCCTATGAACTCGATCGTCTGTTTGACGTCAAGCAGGTTCGCGCGCAAATGACGAGGACCGACACGGGCAGCACCTCCATGCTTACGGAAAACGGCTCATACCTGATTAGACACCCGGCCGCAGAGTGGATTCACCAATTGATGGAGATTCCCCCGAATTGACCGGCGGCGGCGCAAAGGCCCAGGTGCCATTTAGGGGCGACGGGAATAAACCGACCGCGCCGCGAGTCTCATTACACGAGTCAGTACTAATGGGACGTCGTGAACATCATTTGCAGTCAGCTCCATGGATGACAGGCGCCGGTGCTTCGAGGCGCTGGTGTTGCCGCATTTGGACGCCGCCTACCGATTTGCACGGTGGCTGTCCCGCTCACCCGGCGACGCGGATGACGTGGTACAGGAGGCGATCTTGCGCGCGTTTCGTGGATTCGACGCCCTGCGCGGCTCCGATGTGAAGGCGTGGCTACTGACGATCGTAAAGAATTGCCATCTGACCGCGCTCAAGCAGCAACAGCGACGCGGATTTGTGCCGCTACCCGAGGAACATGACGTACAGGACGGCGAGGCCATGATCGCGACAACCCCCGATCCGGAGAGTTCTTCGGTCCGCCGGGATGAAAGGCGAACGCTCGATCGGCTCCTGTCGTCATTGCCGGAGGAGCATCGCGAGGTCTTGGTGCTCCGGGAGCTGGAGGAAATGGATTATCGCGCGATTGCCGCGGTGACGAACGTACCCATCGGTACCGTGATGTCGCGTCTGGCGCGCGCGCGGGCGGCGCTCAAGGCGCGCTGGTTGAAAGAGGCCGAAAGAGAACCGCATGCAGTGCGCTGAATCACTGCGCGTGCAGGCATACTTCGACGGCGAACTCGATGCGCTTTCGGCCGCGGATGTCGAGCGTCATAGCGAGACCTGCGCCGCGTGCCGTGAATTGCTTCAGGACCTGCATCAGGTGCGCGCCGCGCTGCGGGAGGATTTGACTTACGCGAGTGCCCCGCCGGCATTGCGCGAACGGATCCTGCACGCGCTCGATGAAGAGTGCGGCATCAAGAATCCCCGCCTCAGGGGACCGCGGCTCCGGCGCTGGCGGCCGCAGCCGTTCTGGACGGGCGCGTTCAGCGGCATCGGTGGCACCGCACTCACCGCCGGCATCGTATTCTTTTTCCTGGCGCCGCCGCTCACCAATCCAATTCTCGATGGCCTGGTGAGCGCACATGTGCGCTCGTTGATGCCGGACCATCTGATCGATGTGGTGTCCACCGACAGGCACACGGTGAAGCCGTGGTTTGCGGGTCATACCGATGTGTCGCCGGTGGTCGCCGACTTCGACGGCCAAGGCTATCGACTCATCGGTGGACGCGCGGATTATTTCGATGGTCAACGCGCGGCAGTGGTCGTGTACCAACATGGCTCGCACGTCATCAATGTATTCAGCTGGGCCGCGGACCAGCGCGGCTTGCCGAACAATACCACTCGCAACGGATATCACCTGGCGTTCTGGAAGACGGGGAATCTAGTGTATTGCGCCGTTTCCGATACTGCCTGGGATGAGCTGTTGGGACTCGCTCGGCTGTTGCAAGATCTGAATTAACTTTCGAATCACGCAACCATTTGAGCGTGGCGGTGCACTTACACCGTACTTCAACGTCATTTCGACGTCATCGAGAGTACCCATGAAATTGCATCGTATTATCCCACGTAATGTATCAACCTCATTTGCAGTCGGTGCCGCTTGTGCGCTCTCGCTCGCCGGCTGCGGCGGCGGTGGCAGTAGCGGGGGCATCAGCGGCAGTCAGATGACCCAGCAGACGACGAGCGGATTCGTCGATACTGCCTTGGTGTCGAACAAAACCGGAGTCGTTACCACGGCCACGACAATTGACGCCAACTTGTCGAATCCCTGGGGCTTGGTCACCGCAAAGGGCTTGCCATTCTGGATCGCCGACAACAACAGCAACGTCGCTTCGCTGTACAGTGGCACCGGCCAGATTCAAACCAATGCGGTCACCGGTTCGACGACGACTGCAATTGCCATGCCCGCATCCGCAACGGGTGTCGCGGCCAACCCCACCGGTCAGGTCTACAATGGCAGCGGCGGATTCCTCATTCCGACGAGTAACGGTCAAGAGACGGCATTGTTCATCTTCGGCGGAGAAGGCGGAACCATTGCCGCGTGGGCGAAAGATAGCGGCGCGACGGCAGTAACGGCGTACGACGACGGGGTGGCCAACGGTACCGCGCACGCGGTCTACAAGGGCCTCGCGCTGGGGAGCGTCAATGGCGCAAGTTTCCTCTACGCGACCGACCTGCACAACAACAAGGTCGACGTATTCGATACCAACTTCGCCAAGCCGGCGGCCATGCAGGGAAAATTCATTGACCCGACCATGCCGGCCGGCTTTGTGCCGTTCGGCATCGCGGCCCTGAACAATCAGTTGTACGTCACCTACGCCATGCAGGATGCAGCAATGCATGACGAAACCGTGGGCGCCGGCTTGGGTTACGTTGACGTATTCGACTTCAGCGGCAACTTCATCAGCCGCTTTGCGTCCGCGGGTCCGCTCAACGCTCCCTGGGGGATCGCGCTGGCACCGACTGGCTTCGGCTCGTTCCAAGGGGATCTGCTGATCGGCAATTTTGGCGATGGCACGATCAATATTTTCGCTCCCAACGGAACCTCGCTGGCAACCGATATGGGCCCCTTGACGCTCAGCGGTGGTGCAGTATTCGCTGTGCCGGGCCTGTGGGCTCTGGTATTTGGGGACGGCGACTCGGATAAGCCGCTCACGACGCTGTTCTACACTGCCGGATTCGCAGATCAGACGGACGGTGTCTTCGGCAGCATCGCCATCACCAGTTCCAGTACCAGTACCAGTACTCCGGCGCCAGGCGGCTATTGACCCACCGGCACTGACACCTTCTCTTCGACCACGGCCATGCCCCGCCCACGTGCGGGGCATGGCCGTTTTGGTGGCACAGGCACCGATGCGGTGCTGAAGCGGTTGTTGGCACCTCCCGCGACAATCCAAAAAAATTTGGGAATAAAAGGCACGGCCGCAAAGTCTTCTCTCTTGAACGCAACCAAGGAGACGGACATGTCGGACCAACAATCATTGCTATCGCGTCGCAACGCCCTCAAATGCATGGCCTATGGGGGGGCCGGAACCCTTTTCGCGCTCTCGGGCGGGGTGTTCACGCCAGTCGATCTGGCCATGGCGGCCGGCGACAAGCAAGGCGCCGCAAAACTCGGCAAGCCGCTGTTCGTACAGATCA
>Ga0209006_10004998_pt1 | contig 12043 bp, 8 predicted proteins | sample JacPin_JW_Ref_O2_FD_188567 | JGI IMG/M metagenome (GOLD analysis project Ga0209006, IMG submission 188567) | Forest soil microbial communities from Algoma, Ontario, Canada - Jack Pine, Ontario site 1_JW_Ref_O2 (SPAdes) (version 2) | ecosystem: Environmental > Terrestrial > Soil > Boreal...
AGGGGGCTGGTTGGGTTTGTTGTTTTTGGGTGGGGGCGGGTTTGGGCTGCGTGTCTGCGACACGGTCACCTCAGACATACGCCCGCTACTTTCGACCGATCGAAAGCGGGCCTAGCTTCGAGATACCAAAATGGCCGCAGGTTGTTAAAATCCGCGTCATGGCGCGGTACGAAATTCAAGCATTTCGTACTAGCAGTTTCAGGCGGGTCGATTTCCAGCCAGTTGCAGGGCTCCGCAGTCGACCTGTAGGAAAGACAGCCTGCCATTGCGGCGATTGGATAAAGCATCACCATGCCGGATAGTGATTGGCTCCGTCTCTTCGCTCAGATCGTCGATCTCGAACAGTGGTGTATCATGGGGTGAAACGCCGCTCAGTCCGGTTCGATCGATGCTGAGCAGCAGCCAACGACTGGCGGTACGCGTGCGCCGGCGCGAAACGCTGGGCTGGCCGGTCTTGCTTTCACTGGCGCTGCACCTGACGTTATTGCTGTCGTTGCTGATAATTCCACCGACGCAGCTACCAACAAGTGCATCGGAATCGCTTACGGTGGATGTTGTTATGGGGGAAGGGCCGGCAGAGGCGACGTCGGAGCCGGCCGCCCCGACGGAGGCACCCGCCGCGCCGGACGTGCCGCCGGTTCAGCAAGCGGAGATACCGCCACAAACGGAAAGCAGCGCTCCATTGGCGGCGGTCCATCCGATGGTCGCGCCGGCAACAGGAGTTACGCCGTCGGCGGCAACCACTTTGACAATCATGGGATTGGCCGCCTGAATTCCGACGGCTGTCAGAGGGTTGGCACCCTGCACCAGCAAGATTTTGTCGGTGGAAGCGGCTCCGAATGTGAGCGCGCCGGTCATGACGGAGAAGGCTCCCGTTACTGGATCGGTGACGGTGACGGTTTGCGGCCCATCACTTTGAGGCGGGGCGGCCACAGTAATCTGACCAGCGCTCGCGGCCATGACCGGGAGATGTGCGCTGCCGACCGTCACGGTGAGACTTGGTGTAAAGCCGATCCCGTGTAATGTGATCGCGCCGCCGGTCACAGGGACGCGCGCTGGCACGACCGAGTCTCCATAAAGAACATGTGAATGATATGCGTAGTCGGGGCGACCGTCGCCACGCAGGTCAGCGATGCCGATGATGAAACTGTTCGAGCCGAAAACTTGCGCATCCAGGCGGCTGGTTGCGAATGTTCCAGAGTTGAAAGGGACGGATGTAAACACCGGCGGCGTCGAACCCTGCACATCGCCCAGAGTCCAGATGCCGACGACAGGCTGGGTCTTCGATTCGCTGGGTGTCGCAGATTCGTCCAAAGCAGTCACGGCTACGGAGAATGTGCGATTCGCCTGCGCGGTGATCAGAAAATAAGAGGCGTCGCCGTATCCGCTTAGCGAGCCGATCCAATCTCCCGGAGGAAGAATCGATGCGGGAGAATTCCAAGTCTCGGCGGCGGCCCATGGCGGATAGGCCTGTCCGCTGCCGGACATCAAAATGTCCTGGTCGAAGTCTCCGCCTGCTTTAACTGTGATGACCATCGGCGCGAAGCTTCCGGACGGTGTAACTTGAGCAGATTCGTAAGGGCCAACTCCAGCGGACCAAGTCGGATCCAGAGCCTCCACTGATAACTGATATTGGGCAGTGCTGGCGCCATTTGGTATTGGCAGACCGCCGAGGTCGAAAAATCCTTCCACGGCTTCATCGCTCGACCCAAACTCGCTGTAAGGGTTGCCCAGCGGATCAGTGAATCCCGTGATTGGATTTCCGGCGTTCCCGGTGAAGAGAAATCCGGAGACGGACGACGCTGCATACCGATGCGAGGGCTGGTGAGTTGACGGATCAATCCAGCGCGCGAACACATTCACTCCCTGCATGGGCTGGCCTTCCGCCCCTTGACGGTTCACAAAGTAAACCGAGCCGTGGATTCGGGCAGTTGTAGAACCCGGCGTGCTCTTTGGATACATGCGCGACAGCGCGGCTATGTCATCGGACGCCAGTTGATACGGATTGCCATAGCAAAGCGTGATCGGCAGGCAGTTCGCAGGATCGAGGTAGTGCATCACCGGGAATCCTGCGTAATCATCCGGTGTTCCGTGAGGGTTCCCGGTAATCACGTTTAGATTCAACTGCGACCAACCGAGGCCCAAAACGCTACCAAGGACGCGGACTAACCGGTATTCAACATCGGGGAGTTGCGAAGACTGCAGTGCGCACTGCCCGTTGATGATCACGAGGGCGTGCACCAGGTTCGCTTGCGTACTGTAGTTGTCGATTCCTCCATAGGCGGCATTCCAAAAACACTGGGAAGGATCTCCGGCACCGTTCCCCAGCAGATTGTCCGTCGCTGAGCCATCGTAGTCATAGACAATCCCCACGGGCGTTTGCATGGCAGAAGAAGTGATATCCGCTGGCGCGGTCACGATTCCGTTGGAATCCACCGCGATGTTGCCGCCATCCACATCTTCGGCGAGTTGCCCTGCGCTGTTTGCCACAACGTTTGCGGTCGCCACCGAGGTCCACTGCGAGAAGGCGTTGGCAACAAGAGCATTGGCCGCGGCATTTGGAAGTATGGGGCTCAAGTCTCCCAGGTCGGTGAAATAGTTCACCTGACCCTGCGACCAGGTCAGGGGTTGACCCATGACGGAGGAATTGAAATAGCTGGAGCCTGCGATGTACTTCGGGCCGCCAGCAAACAACAATTCGGCGCAGGAAAAAATGATCGCAAGGAATGCGGCCACGCGACTCAAATCGCGCAAAGTGCTCGACAGGTATCTTTTTCTAGTCACGGCCGTCGTTCTCCGTCACTGCGCAAAGCCGATCGTGCAAACTCGGCGTACGGAATGATTGTTCTTCCGCCGAGCATTGGCTCCAGCGACAAGGCGGAAAGATTCTCCGCGCTTAACCTGATCCTGCCGGCAGTATCAATCGAAAACTTACCTGCCATTCCCGCTACCGGGCTGGTGAGGCCCAATTTGCTGGGGGGATAAAGAAAAAGGAGCAATCGCTCGCCCACGCGATAGTGCTCGCGGTGAGCCCACAACCCAGCCCATTCATGGATGGTCAGAACTTGACCATTGGCAGCACCTCGCGTCGCATGCTCCACGCGAAACGTCACGCTGGTGTAACTGGAGTTTCTGTCGAGCGGTGAAGCACGTCCCACCGCCGTAACCCGCCCCGAGAAAATGATTCCGGCCGCGCGATTGAGTCCGGCAAGCGTGCCGACGCCAATACCGATGGGGAATCGCTTCGGCGGGCCGATGGGATCAACCGGTCGAACGGTTTCTCCCGGGCGAGTCCATCCGCCTGTCTTTACGGCGCGGTTCGAGATCGGATCCTGTGCGGAGAGAAAGGCTGAGGCGGCGACGATCAGTGACACTACGGCGAGCAGACGCCGGCAACTCCCGGTCATGGCTACCACCTGGGAACAAATGTCTGCTCAGAGGGCTTTGGGAAACCGCAGTCATCCTAACGGGAGCCAGAAAAGCGCGCAGCGTCAGATGTCACACCCGGCCTGTGGATATAACTCCCGAACTACGTTTCGGGACTTTCGTTGACTTTGCTTCTACCCGCTCCTAAGATGGTTCGCCGGAACTCTTCTGGGCGCTTGCGGAAGCGTCTGCCAAAAATCATGATCGGACAGACCATCTCTCACTACAGAGTGATCGAGAAGCTCGGCGGTGGCGGGATGGGCGTGGTGTACAAGGCCGAAGACACACGCCTTCACCGTTTCGTGGCGCTTAAGTTTCTTCCAGAAGACGTCACGCGCGATCCGGCTTCACTCAGCCGTTTTCGACGAGAGGCGCAAGCGGCGTCAGCCCTGAACCATCCCAACATTTGCACGATCTACGATATCGGCGAAGAGGAAGGGCTTGCCTTCATCGTCATGGAATATCTTGAGGGCGAAACGCTGAAGCACCTGATCGGCGATCACCCTCTCGAATTTGAGAAGTTGCTGGCCATCTCCATCGACGTGGCGGACGCGCTGGACGCGGCCCATTCTAAAGGAATTGTTCACCGCGATATTAAACCGGCCAATATTTTTGTAACCGCGCGCGGATCCGCCAAAATTCTGGATTTTGGTCTGGCCAAGGTGACGCAGGACAGCGCTCGTGTGCTCGATCCAGCAGAGGTGACGAAGACAGAAGGAGCGGCCCAGCATTTGACCAGCGCCGGCTCTGCCCTGGGTACGGTAGCCTACATGTCGCCAGAGCAGGTGCGGGGCAAGCAACTGGATTCGCGCACGGATCTGTTCTCCTTCGGCATCGTGCTCTATGAAATGGCAACGGGGTCGATGCCATTTCGCGGAGAAACGTCCGGTGTCATCTTTGACGCAATCATGAACCGTGCGCCGGTCGCACCGGTCCGTTTGAATCCCGAGTTGCCGCCGAAGCTGGAAGATGTGATTAACCGCGCCCTCGAAAAGGACCGCGATCTACGCTACCAGCACGCGGTAGATATTAAATCCGAACTGTTGCGCCTGAAGCGGGATATGGAGTCCGGCCGCTCGTCTGCCGTAGGATCATCGCCGTCTGTGCCGATGGCGGGCGACGTCGGTCACACGGAACCGCAGGTGTCGGGCCCCGCCGTTGGGTCGACAGCGAAGACCAGCGGGCGGTCTGCAGCGATTTCCTCCGGCTCATCTGCGGCGGCTTCAGGAAGCGTCGCGGCCGCGCCCATATCTGCTCGGTCGCGCGCTAAATGGAAGTTCGTAATACCGGCGGCCCTGGTTTTGATGGCGGCATTGGCTGCTGGCGGCGTTTACTGGCGAAAGCATCAAGCGCCGAAACTGACCGACAAAGATCAACTCATCCTCGCGGACTTTACCAATCAGACGGGCGACGTTGTCTTTGACTCGACCTTGAAAGAGGCGCTGGCGATCCAGCTTGAGCAGTCTCCTTTGTTGCAACTGGTGAGCGATGCCGAGCTACACAATAACCTGCAATATCTGGGGCAAGCGCGCGACCAGAAAATCACGCCAGAGTTGGCGCAGCAGTTGGGTCAGCGTCTAGGAGTGAAGGCATATCTTGCGGGAACCATCGCCAGCCTGGGGTCCGCATATGTAATTCAGATCAACGCGGTGAACTGCGGCACGGGAGAAGTTTTCGCGCGCGAACAAGTGACCGCAAACGACAAGACCGGAGTTTTACAGGCGGTTTCGCACGCCGCTACGGCAATGCGTGCGCGGCTGGGCGAGTCCATGGCCTCGATCCAGAAGTTGACCACTCCCTACACCAACGTGACCACAGCTTCGCTGCAGGCTTTTCATGCTTTTTCGCTTGGAGAAGATGAACACCGGATGGGGCGGGACTTTCCTCAAGCGGCTTCCTTCTATCAGGAAGCCATTCGGCTGGATCCGACCTTTGCCATGGCGTATGCGCGCCTGGGAGTCGCGTATGGAAATCAGGGCGCAGTCTCGAAAGCAGTCGACCATTTGAAGAAGGCTTACGATTTACGAGAGCGTGTCACGGAACGCGAGCGGATGTACATCGAAGCTCAATATGCGTTGCAGCAGTTTGATCTGCCGAAGGCTCTTGACTCCTACAAGCTCTTTGTCGCGACCTATCCTCGAGACGCCGCCGCGTGGAATAACCTGGCCTCCGCTTATGGAACGATCGGCGATAACGACCAGGCGGCCGCGGATTTCGAAAAAACATGGGAGATCGCCCGTTGGGATGATGTGGCCGCGATCAATGCCGCCGGAACCCTGATGGGCATCGACCGTCTCCAGGAAGGTGAGCACTATCTGAAAGAGGCGTTAGAGCAGGGTGGGGCGGATAATACCAATTACCAGGCGAACGCCATGCTTGACGACTTCCTTTCTGGCCGTCCCGATTGGGAGAAACACCTGCAATGGGCGACGGGCCGTCCTGATGGTTTCACGGTGCAGGCGGGAGCGGCTACGATGTACCTTTTTCTGGGCAAGATGCACGAAGCGAACCGGCAGTGGGAGCAAGCGGCGCAAAAAGCTGAACAACAGCACTTGCCAGACGCGGCGGGTGGAATTTATGCAGTCAAGGCTTTGCACGATGCGCTGGTCTCCGATTGCTCCGCCGCTCGCGAAGCGGCCCACCGTGGTTTGTCGCTTGACCGATCGGTTGCGACCGTCCCCGATGCGACTTTAGCCCTTGCCTTGTGCGGCGAGGAGAGCCCGGCTTTGAAGGAAATTACACGCTTGGCTGCGGATTCGCCGACCAACACTCTGGTGAATGAGATTTATCTTCCTGAAGCAAAGGCGGCTGCGGCTCTTGCCGCGCACCATCCGGAGCAGGTTGCCGGATTACTGACGCCGGCGCTTCCCTACATTCTGGCTACGAAAGTCCCGCATTTTACCGGTCGAGCGGCACTGGAGATGAAGCATCCGCAACAAGCCGTCAGCGATTTTGAACCGGGTATCCGCTATCGTGCTTTGGCCCTTGGAGAGGGCGCAGCGGGAGCTTCGCAAGCGTCCGATTATGTTCTCTGTCTGCTGGGAACTGCCCGAGCCCAGGCGCAGTTCGACCACGCCGCCGCAGCGCGAAGCTACCATCAATTGCTCGACATCTGGAAGAACGCCGATGCTGACTTCATGCCAGCGCAGGAAGCCCGTCGCGAACTGGGAGAGCTGGATTCGTCGGCGAAGAATTAAGGAAAGTGAAGGCGCAGATAGAACGCTTCGGCCCGCTGGTGTCGGCGTTATTTTGGCGATTCGAACCGGTAGCCGATGCCACGCAATGTCTTCAAATAGCGCGGATGCCGCGGATCGGCTTCTATTTTTTCCCGTAACCGGCGGACGTAGACGTCTATAGAGCGGGGCGTCACAAAGGGAGTTTCTTTCCACACTGCATCCAGCAACTGATCGCGCGTCAGAACCCGCCCTAAGTGCGTAGCCAGATATTCGAGCAAACGAAACTCCCGCACAGTGGTAAGAACGGCTCGGCCCTGCAACTGCACCGTCATCGAAGACGGATCAATTTCCAGATCACCCACGCGCAGAACCTCCGGCAGCGAAACCGGTTGGCGCACGCCGCGCAGCACGCTTCGCACTCTCGCCACCAATTCGCGCGGACTGAAGGGCTTGGTGATGTAGTCGTCCCCGCCCAGTTCGAGTCCCTTCACGCGATCGGCTTCGGCGGTTTTCGCGGTGAGAAAAATAATGGGCGTTGCCGAAAGTGAGGGGGTCTGGCGGATCTGGCGGCACAGATCAAAACCATCGCTTCCGGGAAGCATTACGTCTAGCAGGAAAAGCGACGGCGTCTCGCGCGAGGCTTCCGAAACCACCGATGCGCCACTCACGAAGCTTTGCACGTCAAAGCCGGCAGCCTGCAAATTGTGAGAGATCAGCCGCGCGATATCCTCTTCATCCTCGACCACGAACACGAGACAGCGAGACACTCCCGGTGCGGCCGCATCGCCTTGCGGTTCGTAAGATCCCATGGGATGGTGCATTTTTGGTTTTGAGGACCTATGAAAACTCCAGACGCTGCTCGCATCCGGTTTCTTTAGACTCTATTGGGGAAATGTTGCGAGAATGTTTCCCGCTTGTTAAGGATTGATGAATTTGACGAAGGGTTGTTCAACCTCGTAACTACCTGAGCGCGAAGTCTTTCTACGTGGCTGCTCGCTTCTTGGGGGCGTGCCGGAGGCTGCGGCCTTCGATCAGGCTATAGAGATCTTCCGCAAGGTTGGTCGTGTGGTCCCCGGCGCGTTCCAAGGCCTGCGCCATCAGCAACACCTCAAACCGCGAGGGATCGCTTTGCGCGGCCTGCTCCGTCAGGTGCTTCTGAAACAAGCCGTGACAAACGCGGTCGATGTCCTTGTCCATTTGCAGGACTTTACGAGCGCGATCGAGGTCGAGCTCGACAAATCCGCGGTAGACCAGATCGAGCATCTCGCGCAGGATCTCAGACATCTCGACCAGCTGGCGCACGTCGGAAGTGGCCATTTTCGCGGTGCGAGCCTGTACTCGCATGGCCATGCTCATCACCAGATCACCAATCCGTTCCAGGTCCCTGGTCCATTTCAGGCTGGTCACCAGTTGTCGTGCCCGAGCTTCATTCACGCGCGTGATGGCTTCCGGAATCCGCTCATCGATGACGCGCTCGATCACGTCGAGTTCCTGCTCGCATTCCTTGATGGCGAGAAATGCCATGCGCGACGATGAGGTAAAGAGATCGGGCACGTTGGAAGCGGCATCGCGGGCAATAAGGAAGGCTTTCAGCGCGGTCTGCGAGAGTTCGTCCAGCGACGTCGCACTCTTCTTGGCGGTTTTCTTCACAGCCTCCGGGGCCGTGCGTACCGGTGCGGGCTCTTCCGGGACAGTTCGGGATGCGGCAACTTTTCGTGGCATATTCGACAGCATTCTGCATGGCAATCGCAGATCGCCACGGATTCAGAGTACTTTATTTTTGGAGCACCGAGGAGTCTAACGCAATAGTGTGAAAGGACGGTTAAAACTTCGGCGTGCGAATCCACTCCCGCTCGCGATTAAAATGATTCTCGGCAGAAAGCGCCAGTGCTCCGAGGAGAAATTGAAAGTTGGAATTACTTGACTATTTCCGGCGCCAGTTCGAATACGACACCTGGGCTAACCGTGAAGTTCTCTTTACCATCCAGCGCATTTCCGCCAGCGCTTCCGAAACGCAGTTGACCCGTTCCCTGCAGCTTCTGTCTCACATCCTTTCCGCCGAGCGCTTGTGGCTGGAGCGCCTTGCAGCGCGACGACAGAGCCTTCCCGTGTGGCCAAAGTTTCTCCTAGATCAGTGCGAGGCCCAAATCGAAGAACTCTCCGGGCTGTGGCGAGATTATTTTTTACAACTTACTTCGTTCACACTTTCCGAAAAAATCACATACCAGAACAGCAAAGGGGAGTCCTGGAGTAGCACCGTACAGGACATCCTGACCCACGTTTTGCTCCATTCGGCGTACCATCGCGGGCAGATTGCAAGCTGTATGCGGGAAGCCGGACATACCCCCGCTTATACGGACTTCATCCATTCCGTCAGGACAGGATTGGTCGAATAAGGATGATCGAACAACGGGTCGCATGGAGAAACAGTAGCGAGGGGCGTTCATGAAAGCCTCCGGCTTCTACGCGATAACTGCCGCTCAACTCCTCGCCATGGCGGGATTGCTATGGTTCCTGTTTAATCAGCGGGGTCTTTGGGATGTACAACGCTGCCTCGGGACCGCATTGCTCTTGATCGGCATCACCGGCGTTGCCCTAGCGCGGTATCAATTGGGCCGGTCGTTCGCCATCAAAGCCGAGGCTCACCAACTGGTGACTCACGGCCTCTACTCGAAGATCCGAAATCCCATCTACGTCTCCGGAACGATTCTCGTCTCCGGCTTTGTATTGATTTTTCATCGTCCGGCTCTGTGGCTATTGGTGGCCGCCATCATCGTTATGCAAGTGGTGCGCGCAAGACGCGAGGCGAAAGTCCTGGAAGCAGCCTTTGGCGACGCTTACCGGGACTATCGCCGCAAGACGTGGTTCTGAAAGAGTAGGTTGTGACCGAACTCCGATTAAATCAAATTCCGCGAAGGTGGCGTAATATCTCTTCAATGAAAAAGTTTTCGACCTTTTTCCTGCTTGCCCTCGGAGTTGTGATCCTCTTAGGTGCGGACGAACCCAACTTTCCTCCGATGCCAGCCGCTGTCTCAGGCAACGCGGTCGCCAGCCTGAAGGGCGGGTTCCAATTGTTTTCCTTCATGGGTGTGGGACCCAAGAAGTCCTGGGACGACGTTACGAACCAGGTTTACATCATGACGTTCTCGCACGCGGGCAAGTGGAGTGTGGGGCGAGCGGTGCCGGGAGTCGCGGGGCGGCTGAACGCCGCGGCTGGAGGGGCCAAGGGACTGGTCGTCCTCATGGGCGGATACGTGGTCGACAACCAGGGTGGGGAAATCATCGTACCCGATGTAAACGTATATGAGCCCGGCGCCCGGCGCTGGTCGCGCGGCAAAGACATCCCTGTTCCTGTGGACAGCGCTGTCACCGGCGTGACCCATGACCGGTTCGTCTATCTGGTCGGCGGCCGGTCACCGAATGGCGCCGTGAATAACGTGCAAGTTTATGACATTGAAAAAGACACCTGGAGCCAGGCCACTCCGTTCCCCGGCACTCCGGTATTCGGTTTGGCCGGCGGTGTGGCCGATGAAAATATTGTGATCGTCGACGGCGCCAAAGCTGGGCCTCAGGGTGGCCCGCGCTACGTGCCCTCGGATGAGTGCTGGTTGGGGAAAGTCGACAAGAAAGATCCGACCAAGATCGAATGGAGCAAGCTGCCTGCACATCCTGGCACAGCGCGATTCGGCATTGCGGGAGGCGGAGCCGATCGCGAGCACAGAGTGTATTTCACTGGCGGCACAACCACTCCTCACGATTACAAAGGGGTGTCCTACGACGGCAAGCCTGCGGAGGTTTCCACGTTTACCTTTGCTTTCGATCTGCACGGCCATCGCTGGGAGACCATCAACGAGAATACTTTCGACCCGCACGCCGACGGCCGCGGACTTCTTGAGACACCGGTAGGGCCGGTGGAGCTGGGAGGAATGGTGAAGAATCTGGCAGTCACGGCGCGAGTGTCGCTGTATCCGAAGCGCGCAGGTAACTAAGTCGGCGTGCGTTGCCCGGGCGCAGGATGCGCGATACAATTTGTAAAATCTTTCAGCAAGCGTAGGCGCGCGCCCCCATGGTTGCTTCGTTGCAGGAAACTAGAATGTTCAACCCTCGATAGTTCGTCCCTGCGAGTTCGGACCTCTTGTTTTGTCTCTTGTAATCTTTATCAACGTGCTCGCCTGAACACTTTGGCGAACGGTGCGGAAAGCTCAAAAGGTATCTATGGAAGCCCTGACTCCAGCCGCCGAGAAGCGGCACACAATATGGGCATCGCTGGTGGAAGCCGTGCGCGGCTCGCATCAGGATTACACCACGGGCAACCTCAATCGAGCGATCCTGCTGCTGGCGGTCCCCATGGTTCTGGAGATGGTGCTCGAATCCCTCTTCGGAGTGGTGGACGTCTTCTGGGTGGGGCGGCTGGGAGCGAACGCCGTGGCAACGGTAGGTCTGACAGAATCCATGCTGAGCCTGGTTTTCTCGGTCGGCATGGGACTGAGTCTTTCGACGACCGCCATGGTGGCGCGGCGAATCGGTGAAAAAGATCCAGAAGGCGCAGCAGTTGCGGGAGTGCAGGCAGTCGCTCTCGGTCTGTTTGTTTCGCTAGCCATTGGCGTGCCGTGCTTTTTCTACGCTCCCAACCTCCTGCGCTTGATGGGAGCAACGCCAGACATCGTTGCGACCGGCAGCGGCTACACGCGGGTCTGTCTCGGTGGAAGCTTCGCGGTGTTGCTGCTCTTTCTGAACAACGCGATCTTTCGCGGCGCTGGTGACGCCGCGATCGCCATGCGCCTGCTCTGGGTTTCGAACATCATCAACCTAATTCTCGATCCCTGCCTGATCTTTGGTTGGGGACCATTCCCGCGCCTGGGTGTGACGGGAGCTGCCGTGGCTACGCTCACTGGCCGCAGCATCGGCGTGCTCTACCAGTTCTACCGTTTGATGCGCGGCACGGAGCGGCTGCGCATTCTGCGAAGTCAGGTCCGCCTACAATTCGATGTCCTGCTGCGCCTCATCCGGGTCTCCGTGACCGGCATTCTGCAATTCGCTATCGCACACACCAGTTGGATCGGCCTGGTACGCATCGTCAGTTTCTTCGGGGCCGCCGCCCTTGCCGGATACACGATCGCCATTCGCATCGTGATTTTCGTGATTCTGCCATCTTGGGGATTGAGTAACGCCGCTGCTACGCTGGTCGGCCAGAACCTCGGCGCCGGACATCCCGAGCGCGCCGAAAAATCCGTCTGGCGCACCGGACTCTACAACGTTATTTTTCTCGGGGCAGTCGGCCTGATCTTCATATCCTTTGCCGAACCGATTATTGGCTTGTTTACCCACGATCCCGAAGTCCTACCGATGGGCGCAGCCTGCCTGCGCATCGTAAGCTACGGCAATCTCGGATACGCCTACTTCATGGTGATGATGCAGGCCTTCAACGGTGCCGGAGACAC
>Ga0209006_10004999_pt1 | contig 12043 bp, 9 predicted proteins | sample JacPin_JW_Ref_O2_FD_188567 | JGI IMG/M metagenome (GOLD analysis project Ga0209006, IMG submission 188567) | Forest soil microbial communities from Algoma, Ontario, Canada - Jack Pine, Ontario site 1_JW_Ref_O2 (SPAdes) (version 2) | ecosystem: Environmental > Terrestrial > Soil > Boreal...
TATTAGAGATGAGAACCGGTAGTTCTTCGACTCCGAATCCCGCACGATGGATCGGATCAGCGGCATATCGTAATACTCGGTTCCGCGGCCCAGGGCGTAAATAAACAGATTCTCGGTCACAACCCGGACGAATTGAGGCGAGTATTTCAGCAGCGCCTCGCGCATGCCTTTCACGCCATCCAGTTTGGAGCCGTCCACCAGCATGCCGGATGCGTCGATGGGGGTGCCGTTATCGGTAGTCCGCCAGGATCCGACGGCGTCGAAATTCTCCAGCGACAAACCGATTGGGTCCATGATCCGGTGGCACGTGGAACAAGGCGGATTCTTGCGATGGATCTCTAACTGCTGCCGCGCACTGGGTTTAGCACCGCCGTGGACCGCCGCGCCCTGATCCTTCAGCTGGGGTATGTTGGGCGGCGGATCGGGCGGGCTAACGCCCAGGAAAATCTTCATCATGTCCTTGCCCCGAACGGTCGGAGTGGTGCGCTGCGGATAAGAGGAAATGGTTTCGATGGCGGCTTTACCGATCAGACCGCGGCGCATGTCGAAATCGGGCGTGAACTCCACGCGGCGGAAATCGCTGCCATATACGCCCGAGATGCCATAGTGTTTGGCTAAGCGCTCATTCAGGTAGGTGTAGTTGCCATCCAGAAGATCGATTACACTGCGATCCTCATGCACTACGCTGCCCACAAACAGCTCGGTTTCCTTGCGCATCGCGAGGCGCAGATTGTCGTCGAAATCGGGAAAGAGCGAAACGGTCGGCGCCCAAGTTTGCAGCGCGCGCAGGTTCAGCCACTGGCCGGTGAAATTGATAACCAAACGGTCTGCCCGCGAATCGGCCAGCATACGGCGCACTTGCGCCTCCAGCACCGCCGGCTCATGCAGCTTGTTCTCGGCCGCAACCTTGATCAACTCGTCGTCGGGAATGCTGCTCCACAAAAAGAACGACAGCCGCGACGCCAGTTCCAGGTCGCTGATGTGATAAGGTGCCCCGGCGGCCATTTTCTCCGGTTCGGATTCCTTGCGAAACACAAACTCGGGATCGGCCAAGACGCGCTGCAGCGCGCGCTCGATGCCTGTATCAAAAGTTCCGTCATTGCGGCCCTGCTGATAGAAGGTCATCAGCGTCTCGGTATCCTGGGGAGTCACTGGGCGGCGGAACGCATGCTGCGCCAGCGCGTCCACGATTTTCTTCGCGCAGGCCGTCTCTTCGGACGCGTTCGCCGGGTGGCACACAAAAATCTTCTTGGCGCTGGGAGAATCGCTGGCGCCCGCCGGTTTGAATGGGCCCAGCACTTCCATCTTGCCAACGTGCGGGTAGAACTTGAAGCCCGGCAGTCCGCCGGTCTCGATGGTGCTTCGCAGGAAATGCTCGTCCAGATCCTGGCTGGGCGCAAGCTGCGTGGCGAGGAACGTCACTCCAATAGTATGCGGACCGGCCTTTACCTGGAAATGCACATCGGCCGTGCCGCCATGCACCGCTTTGCCGCGCGCCACGTCCTTGTCCCAATCATATAAATGGATGCGCTGCCCGTCGATGATCAGTTCCAGCTTTTCGCCGGTCATCTCGCCGAACGCGGTGTTGTTATCCATCAGCCCTTTATTGATGGGAAACACCTTAAACACGTAGTCGCCATCGGCGGGGAACTCATGCTGCACCATCAGCCCTCCGCGCGTCCCGAACGGCATCCCTTCAATGTGATAATCCTGGGTGGTGTCGGAGGCCACGCGATAGGTGGAAAGCGCCGGCTCGCTCACGTCTCCCATGGCGATGCGGCTAATTTTGGCCGCCGCCGTGGTATAGCCTTCCAGCAGTGCCGGCGACAGCGATAAGGCACCGGCGATGTTATCGAATCCACGCGTAGAATCGTCGGACGGCAGATACTTGCTGGGATCGATTTCGAGCGCCAGCATGTCGTGGATCACGTTCGCATATTCGGTGCGATTCAGGCGATGCAGCCCGGGAGGCGGCAGGTGCGTCGACGCGTTCTTGTCGAGCTCGCCTTCGAGCCACGTCACCATCGATTCGTAGGTGCTCCAGCTGGGCCGCGGTAATCCGGAAGGCGGCATCATCCCGGCGCGCAGCTTTCGAACCACCAGTTCCCACTGTTCGGCGTGATCGGCGACGTGGGCCGTGTCCAATTTGTCCAGCTCCAAGCCGGCAGTCTTCAGCTTTTCGTTATGGCAGGTTACACAGTATTGGTTGAGGAGTGCGCGTTCCGATGACGGATCGGTAACGGTAACCTGAGACGCCTGCGGGTTAGCCGTTTGAGCAGCGAGGACCAAAGTCATGGTCGCCAAACAACCGACAGCATGTCGTATCGTCATGGATCCTTCCGCGCCACCGGGTCCGCGGGCCCTCTCTTATCGAGCCTATTCGAGGATACCGCCCAACCTACTGATATTGCAATTGTTCGGACGGAACCCAAAACCAAACCCGATTCCGGCGCTGTTTGCATAGACGAACTCATTCATTCTATTGTTACTCCGCATGAGAGCTAACTTAGGGTAACCGCTCGATTTAGTTGGACTGCCAGTATTTCGGCAAATTCGGTTTGGTGGCCCGGACGATGTCGAGGACGCCCTGCCGATCGGCAGCCGAAATCGCGGCGAAGGTCTTCGATTTATCGTTGCCCGTCAGGATGTCATACAGCCGCTGATAGACCCGTTCCCGCACTACTTCGGGAAGCCCGTCGAACGCTGCGCTATAGATCATATAGGACAGAGGATAACGAAACAGGCGCTTCTGAAGATCGAAATCCCGAAGAGAGCGGCCCTTGGCATCCCGAGGCCCGCGCTCGGCGAACGTTTGGGTAAACGTGGAGACGCCTTTGACCGGCTGCTTCAGCGGCTCTTCGTCCACGAAAAGCATATAGCCGATCATTTCCTCGATTTCCGGGTTGATCCGGTCGCGCGCGGCCGGGTCGAGCGTTCCCTTTCCTTCCCGCAGCGCGATGCGCGCGTCCCACCCGATGCGCGTCATCAAATTGTTCATGCGCGTTTGATGTTCCAGCGTCATTAGCGCGACGATATCGCTAGTGGGCGCCAGATAGCGGGAAGTGTTGAATCGATCCGCCAGGCTGATTACGTTTTGCGTGCCGTCTTTCGACGCGCGCCCGGGATTGAGCGGATCGGTCAACTCCGGATTGTTTCCTAAATGCACCACAGTGCCGGTGGTTCCCGTGACGTACCAGCCGCCCCAGCGCTCCTCAAGACTGGTTCGATCGTCCGTGATGAATGCGCTGCCGTGCGATTCGCGCGCTTCGGCGTCTGTGATGGGATGCACGGAACTGATCATCAGTCCTGGAATGCCCATGGTGGGCGCGCCCTGGTGGCAGCGCAGGCAATCGTCGCGGCGAGAGAACTCAGGCCGGTCCGATTTTTCGGTATCCAGGCTGTAGAAAACTGCGCCTTTCTGGGGATCGATGGAAGATAGCTCCAGCACTTCGCCGTTCTGTACGAACCCAACGGCCGTGTCGTCGTTGAAGTAGATGGCGCGCGGCGTCTGCGGGGAGATATGCGAAGTCTGAATGCTGGTGCGGGAAAACACCAGCACCTGCGAATCGATATTGATGTTCAGATGCTTGAGTACGGCGGGCAGATAGCCCCAGCCGTTGGGCGCATATTCGAGCTTGATCTTTTGGCTTTCAAGCTGTTTTTCCACTTGTGCTATGGGGTCGGAAACCGGGCCGGCGTATTGAATGGCGGGATCGTCCAGGGGAACGTAGAAGGTGTCTTCCAATCGGTCAGCCAACCCGACGGCGCACACTGCCAGGAGTGCCAGACTGCCAACCAGCGCAACACGCATTCGTTTTCAGTTTAGCGCCTCGAAGAGTGGCGCACGCACTCCTGCGTGCCGCGTCGGCACTCATGCCGACGCCCGGCTGCCTTTTTGAGAGCCCTGAGCGATGGTACGCCAATCACGAAAGGCCAGCGTTCACAGGAGTGTGAACGCGGCACGCAGGAGTGCGTGCGCCACTGTATCATAAAGGGACAATGTCGGTTGACGAAGAGCTGCAAGAACATACCGAACAGGCCAAGGAACCATTTGACAAGAAGGTGGCCGCCACCATGGCGATCCTGGCGGCGTTTCTTGCCGTTGTCTCCGTGGCCGGCCAAATCATGATCGCCGAAGAGCTGAAGGAACAGCAAAAAGCTTCGGATCAGTGGTCCTATTACCAGGCCAAATCCATCCGCAGATACCAATCCGAGGTGGCGCGCGATCTGTTCGCCGGAATGAAGCTGAACGATCAGAGCGCGCAGTACCAAAAGAATTCCGAGAAGTACAAAAAGGACGACGAAGACATTCAGAAAGAAGCCGAGGGTCTGGAGCAGGAGAGCCATCTGCGAGGCCGGCAGGCGCTCGGGTTCCACCTGGGAGAAGTGTTTCTGGAGTTTTCCATCGTCCTGGCCTCCCTGGCGATTCTGGCCAAGCGTCCAGCGCTGTGGTACACATCCATCTTGAGCGGAACAGCCGGCATAGTGGTAGCGGCTACGGTGTTTTGGTTCCCCTCGATTGTGGAGAAGCTTCAGCAGTAAGATAGACTTGAATGATCGAAAATGTGAGACCGGGCGTTTCCGCCCGCCATGCCCGAGTTGTCCTCTTTGACTTCGATGGCACGTTGTCATTGATTCGCTCGGGCTGGATGGACGTGATGGTCCCGATGATGGTCGAGATCCTGGTTGATCTCAAAAGCGGCGAATCGGAAGAGCAATTGCGCGCGCTGGTGGAGGAGTTCGTCTGGCGGCTCACCGGCAAGGAAACCATTTATCAAATGATGGCCTTCGCCGAAGCAGTGCAGGCGCGCGGCGGCCATCCGCTGGATCCGCTGGTTTACAAGAAGATGTACCTGGACCTGTTGTGGCAAAAAATCGAAAAGCGCGTGGAGGGTCTGCGCAAGGGACAGACCGACCCGGAAGAGTTTCTGGTTCCTGGTTCGCGCGCTCTGCTGGAACGTTTAAGGGATAAGGGGTTGAAAATGTATCTGGCGAGCGGTACGGACGAAATCTTTATGAAAGAAGAGGCGCGCCTGCTGGGCGTGACCCCGTATTTCGACGGCGGCGTGTATGGCGCGCTGGACGACTACAAAAGCTTTTCCAAGGCCATCCTGATTCAGCGCATTCTTTCCACTGCCGAGTTTCAGGGGCATCAGTTCCTGGGATTTGGCGACGGCTACGTGGAGATCGAAGAAGTGAAGAACGTGGGCGGCGTGGCCGTGGGCGTGGCCAGCGAAGAGCCGGCCTGCAGCCGCGTGGATGAATGGAAACGCCAGCGACTGATCGGCGTGGGCGCGGACTATATCGTTGCCAATTATTTATGCGGTGAAGAGCTGTTTTCTTCGCTCTTTCCAGCCTGATGCCGCTCAACATTGCGGAGATTCTGGAGGCTTTTCCCAGATACTCGGCGCTGGTGGTGGGCGACATCTGCCTGGATCGCTGGTGTTCTTACGATCCGGCAACGGCCGAGCCATCGCGCGAAACCGGCATTCCGAGGATTGGGGTGGTATCCACCGAAGTGGCTCCTGGCGGGGGCGGCAACGTCGCTAACAATCTGGCGTCGCTCGGCGTCGCCCGGGCCGCAGTGTTGGGCGTGCTAGGCGACGACGGCTCCGCGCACGAACTGACACGTTCGCTCAACGCGCGCGGAATTTCAACCGATCTTTTGGTGCGCTGCGACGCTGCCCCCACCTTCACCTATACGAAAATGATCAACGTGACGACGGGCCTGGAGGATTTGCCGCGCGTCGATTACATCAATACCCGGCCGCTGCCCGATGCGGTGGAGCAGGAGCTGCTTGAGTATCTGCGCGAGTTCGCGGCGTCCTTCGATATTATTTTCGTGTCGGACCAGGCGGATACGCGCAATGGGGGCGTGGTCACCCCGGCCGTGCGAGCGATGCTTGAGGAGATCGCGCAGTCCGACACGAAGAAGATTATCTGGGTTGATTCGCGGCTGCGAGTAGAACGTTTTCGAAATATGATTCTGAAGCCCAATGAACGTGAGGCCCGCGCCGCGTCGGTAGGGCTGTTCGGCGAAGTGGACTATCAGCGTTTGCGGAATCATGCGGATTCCAGGCTCATGTTCGTCACCAAAGCGGCGGAGGGAGTGGTGGTGGTTGAGGATGGTATGGAGACCGCGGTTCCCGCGTTTCAAGTAGCGGAGCCGGTGTCTGTCTCGGGCGCGGGCGACAGCTTTTCGGCGGGAGCCGCGTTGGCGCTCGCGATTACCGGGTCCGCGATGGAGGCGGCGCGTTTCGGCAATCTGGTGGCGTCCATCACGGTGAAGAAGCGCGGCACCGGCGTTGCCAGTCCCGAGGAAGTTCTGGCAGCCGCCGGCGAATGAGCACGCTCGCCATCGACGTCGGCGGGACCAAGTTCAGCGTCGCGGTGTTTGATGGCAAGCGGATGGTGGAGCGCGAGTCCCACGCCACCGATCGGGAGGGCGGCCGCGACTGGATGCTCCCCCGCATGGAGGCCGTCATCAAAACTCTGGGTGCGCGGCATCGCTTCGATTGCTGCGGCATCGGCTTTGGCGGCCCGGTGGATTTTGAACGGCAGCGCGTGGTCTTATCCACGCACGCTCCCGGATGGAGTGATTTCGATCTTCCCGGGTGCCTCGCAGATCTGCTTGGGTTTGTTCCGGTGATGGATAACGATGCCAATGCCGGAGCGTTGGGTGAAGCTCTGTATGGCGCCGGCCGCGGCTGCCGCCCGCTGTTCTATCTGACGCTTTCCACCGGAATCGGCGGAGGCTTGGTTGCCAATGACACGGTCTATCGAGGCGCCGATTCTTACGCGGGTGAAATTGGGCATTTGACGATTCGCCCCCAGGGTCCGGAGTGCCTGTGCGGGTCACGAGGTTGCCTGGAGCGGATGTGCTCCGGATTGTGGCTGGAGCGCGATCATGGCCGTCCCGCGAGCGAATTGCTGCGCGATCCGGTGTTTGTGGAACGTTATGTGGTGGACCTGGCGCTGGGGCTGAAGGCCGCGATTATGCTGCTGAATCCGGCGCGCATTGTGATCGGCGGAGGCATCGGCAAAGCGGGCGATCGCTTGTTCGGGCCGCTGCGCGCGGAACTGGCGAGGCAAATCACGGCGTGGTCTCGCGCGCGCATCGATGTGGTTCCCGCTGAACTCGGCGATGACAGCGTGCTGTGGGGCGCCATGGCCCTGGCTACGCGGCGTACGGCATGAAGCTTCCGGCTTTCTATCCTATACTGGACGCGGATCGGATCCCTTCAATCCCGGCGGCCGAGGCGCTGCTTGGAGCCGGCGCGCGTATTCTTCAGTTCCGGCACAAAAGCTTCTTTTCGCGCAGCGCCTTTCAAGACGCCAGCCGGATCGCGGAACTATGCCGGAGTGCCGGGGCGCTGTTCGTGGTGAACGATCGAGCCGACATCGCCATGCTGCTGAACGCCGGATTGCACCTGGGCCAGGACGACCTGGCGCCCGCCGACGCGCGACGAATTCTCCCCGCGGGAACCATCATCGGATTCTCGACGCACAATGAGGATCAGTTGCGGGCAGCCGATTTGGAGCCGGTGGATTATCTGGCAATCGGGCCGATCTTCGCTACCGGATCGAAGCAGAATCCGGATCCGGTGGTTGGATTGGATCGATTGCGAGCGTTGCGGACGCTCACGTCAAAGCCGCTGGTGGCGATCGGCGGCATCACCCGCCAATTAGCGCCCCAAGTTTTCGAAGCAGGCGCCGATTCGGTAGCCATCCTGGGCGACCTGTTGCCGGACGTGCGCGCGCGGGCCCAAGAATGGATCGCGATTAGTGCTCGTGCTGATGCTCGTGATGCAGGTGGTCATGAGGCGCGGTAACCAGGATGTTGCAAGGCGCATCCGATAACGCGCATTTGGTGTGCTCGAACTGAACAGTGGTGTGATGAATTTCGTACTTGCAGAGGACATCGTTGATGCGCTGCAAGATGGCGGTGCTCTCGGAAGGCGGCATGTCTTCGATGAGCACGTGGCAGCTCAAAGCGTGCGCGCTGGAGCCCAGGCTCCAGATGTGCAGATCGTGGACGTCGATCACGCCGGCAATTTGCCGCATGGCGCCGGTCACATCGTTCAGTTCCATACCGCGCGGCAGGCCTTCCAGCAGCACGTTGAGCGATTCCTGGATAATGTCCCACGCGGTCCAGACGATGAGAATGCCGATCAGGATCGACAATATCGGGTCGATGATGGCGAGGCCGGTGAAGTGAATCGCGATCGCGCCGGCGATAATCCCAACCGAACTGACCGCGTCCCCCAGCATGTGTACGAACGCGGCGCGGATGTTGAGATCGCGATCCTTATCGCGATGCAAGCCCCACATAATGCCGCCGTTCAGTAGCAGCGCCACGGCAGCCACCCACAGCATGGTCCACTCTTCGATAGGCCGGGGATGCAGTAAGCGCCGCCAGGCTTCATAAAAGATGAAGATGGCGATTACGACCAGCGTGACTGCGTTGGCGAAAGCGGTGAGAACGCCGGCGCGATGATATCCGAAAGTCTTGACGCTATCGGCCGGTTTGGATTGCAGGTACACGCCAACGCTCGCGAGCACCAGAGCAAGCGCGTCGGTAAAATTATGTCCGGCGTCGGAAACCAGCGCCAAGCTTCCCGAGCGGAAGCCGGCTACCGCTTCGACCACTACGAACAAAATAGTGGCGAAAAACGACCACTTCAGAATGCTCGCAGTTCCGTGATGGTGGCCGTGGTGATGCAATTTATGCCTTCGCCTTTATTTTACCTCTCAGAAGCGGGTTACTTCAGTAAAGTTGAAGCCGCGCACCTTCATGGCCGGAACCACCATGTCGAAAGCCTCTTCGCCGGAGGCGCGGACGGAAGGCGAAAGCGCCTCCACGTTGTTGAGCAATTCGATGATGCCTTGATTGAAGCGAAAGTTGCGCAGACCGCGAGTGACGCGCCCGTTTTCTATCAGGAACGTGCCATCGCGCGTCATGCCGGTCATGATCTTTTCGTAGGGATCCACTTCGCGGATGTACCACAGGCGAGTGACCAGAACGCCACGATCGGTGGAAGCAATCATTTCATCGAGCGAGGTCGATCCGCCCGCGATCACGATGTTGAGCGGCGCTTCGCCTACTTCGTTGGGGAGTGGGAAGCCATGGCCGGTAGGCTCAACGCCGGCGCGCTGGGCGCTGGATCGCGCATAGGCCAGGTCGCGCGGAACGCCGGCTTCGACCAGCGTAAGTTTGCGGCGCCCCACGCCTTCGCCATCGAAAGGCACACCGGCTTGGAGCGGATGCGCAACATCGTCCAAAATCTGAATGTTGTCGCCGAAGAGCTTCTTGCCCAGGCGATCGGTGAGGAAGCTGCGGCTGTCGGCAACGGCGGTGGCGCTGAAGTCGCCGAAAATCTGACCCACCAGGTCGAGCACCGCGGCAGGTTCAAGAATTACGGTGTAACGTCCCGGGGCGATCTCTTGCGGATCGTGCGAGAGGCGCGCTTTTTCGGCGGCGCTGCGGGCGAGCGCGAGAGGATCGAAGGATTCGCGCGAGACGGCCGAGGCCTTGGCCCATCCGGAACTGTCGTCGGCCATGGCCGTGATCGAAAACTGCGCCATCGTTTCGGCGTGCCAGGCAGCCACGCCACGCGAGTTGAAGAGCGCCTCGATACTTTGACCGGTGGAGTAGATGCCGGCGGCGGTTTGACCGGCGCTTTCGACAATGCGGATGGCTTCGGTCACGGCTCGGCCGCGATGCTCGGGCGTTGCGGCGGCGGTAGGGGCGTCGAAGCGTTTGGTTTCGGAAATGACGGAGGGCTCGGTAAGGGGCAACAGATCCGGATTAGCGGCGGCCGACCGGGCCAGCGCCAGAGCCTGCTCCACGGCGGCGCGAATGGAATCGGAATCGAAGCGATTGGTGGTGGCGCGGGCGGTTCGATGATCGAGCGCAACGCGAATGGAGATCCAGCGATCCTGCTCCGCCACGTTCTGATGAATGGTGTTATTCGCGAAGCGCGTGAGCGCGCCGAAATGGGCGCCAAAGAGGGCCTCGACGTCCGAAACTCCCAGCGCTTTGGCGGCTTGCTGGATTGAGTCGAAGTACTCATGGCACTGGCTTTGCGATAGTATTTCAACCGGCATATGCGGCTCCCACCTTGATGTTGTGGAAGCGCGCGGGACTGGCGCCGTGGCCGGTGCCGATCACTTGCTCGGGCTGTCCCTTGCCGCAATTTGGAACGCCCCACAACACCCAATGATCGCGATTGGCGATGGCGGAGCAGGAATTCCAAAACTCTGTGGTTATGCCGCTGTAAGTGGGGTTCTTCAGCATGCGAATGCGTTTGCCGTCTTTGATCTCCCAGCCGATTTCGCAACCGAACTGGAAGTTGTAGCGCTTGTCGTCGATGGACCAGCTGCGATTGGTCTCCATGTAAATGGCGTGGCTGACGCCCGCGAAGACTTCGTCGAGCGTTTGCTCGCCAGGCAACAGACTGACGTTGGTCATGCGGATCAACGGGAGCCGCGCCCAGCTGGTGGCGCGCATGGTTCCGTTGGAGCGCGTGGCGCCGATGGCCGAGGCGGTTTCGCGCGAAGTCATATAGCCAACGAACTGCCCGTTGCGAATGATGTCGTTGGATTGCGCGGGCACGCCTTCGTCGTCGTACGCGAAGGTGCCCATGCCGGGGCCGTGTTCGATACGCGCGTCGCAGACGGCGTTGACCAAATCGGAACCATAGCGCAGGTGATTCAATTTATCGAGCGTGAGAAAGCTCATGCCCGCGTAATTGGCCTCCGAGCCCAGCACGCGATCGAGCTCGATGGGATGGCCGATTGATTCGTGAACCTGGAGCCCGATCTGGCTGCCGTCCAGGATCAGATCAAAGCGGCCCTCGGGGCATTGATCGGCTGAGTGCAGCCAAACGGCCTCTTCGGCGACGCGCGGTGCGTGCTGCAGCAGATCGATTTCGTGGATCAGTTCGTAGCCCTTGAGTTGATGCTGGCCGCCAAAGGAATTCGGATAGGAACGCTTTTGGATCTGATCGCCTTTGAAGCTGTAGGCTTCGAATCCGGCGCCGCTGGTGGTGCGGGTTTGATCGATGACACTGCCAATGGAAGAGACGAAGACCTGGCGGCTGCGGTGGAAGATCATCGACGTTTGCGCTAGCGTCACTCCGGAAGCGCGGCGCAGCTCTTTGTCGACGGCGGTGAGCAGTGAGAGCTGCTCTTCGACGCTCACGGTGAAAGGATCGATCTGGCAGGGCGAGACCCAGGTGGCTTCGTGCTTCGCTTCGGGCGCGAGCGTGACGTCGTGTTTCTTGGCAAGGGCGCTGGAGCGGGCGATGTCGACAGCCAGCGCGGCCGCCGATTCGACGCCGGCGTGGGTGAGATCGTCCGTGGCGGCAAAACCCCAACATCCATCGGCCAGCACGCGGATACCGATGCCGACTGATTCGTCGCTCGAGACTTGGCCTGGCTTGCCGTTCTTGGTGCCCAGCTCGCGGTCGCGGCTTTCGATGACACGGACGTCGGCATAGGTGACGCCTGGGCGCTGGGCCGAATCGAGCGCTTCAAGCGCAAGCTGCTTCATGCATACAGGATAACCGTATCAAGACTTTGTGCGTGGGAGCGCGGGGGAGGGTGGTGATATGGTAGTATGGCTATATGGCAAGCAGAAAGATGACCTTTACATTGCCCGGCGAACTGGCTGCCAACTTTACAAAGCGAGTCCCTGCACGGGAGCGGTCGCGTTATGTGGCCGATGCCATCGCGGAAAAGCTGGCCGAACGGGAGAAGCGGCTCATCCAGGCTTGTGAAATCGCAAATCACGATTCCCAAGTGAGAGAAATCGAGCTGGAATTCGACGCTCTTAGCGACACTATGCCGGAACCTTGGGAAGATGCCCCGGCGAGGTGAGATCTGGTGGGCGAACCTGGATCCTAATGTCGGGTCGGAGGTCAATAAAACGCGCCCGTGCCTGGTTATTGGCAGCAGCGTGCTGAACGAACGCCGGCGAACGGTGGTTGTCGTTCCACTGAGCTCGTCGCTCCGCGCCGCTCCTCCGGTGACGGTGAGCGTG
>Ga0209006_10005000_pt1 | contig 12039 bp, 9 predicted proteins | sample JacPin_JW_Ref_O2_FD_188567 | JGI IMG/M metagenome (GOLD analysis project Ga0209006, IMG submission 188567) | Forest soil microbial communities from Algoma, Ontario, Canada - Jack Pine, Ontario site 1_JW_Ref_O2 (SPAdes) (version 2) | ecosystem: Environmental > Terrestrial > Soil > Boreal...
GACTGCGTTTGCTAAACCGTGGGTGGAGGGAAATTCTTCCCGGCGATCAGGTTCGTGATTTGGCGACGCAGTTGTTGGATAAGCATTCCTTGCGGGCCGCCGATAGCTTGCAACTTGCGGCGTCCTTGATCTGGTGCGAACAGCGACCCTCCAGGAGGAGCTTCATCTGCGGGGACCAGCGATTGGCCAAGGCTGCAGAGTCAGCTGGATTCTCAGTTCTCGAACTTTCAAGAACTGTTCCCTGAACGAAGTTTCACGCCTGATATTTAGCAGTGCCTGCTCAGGCCTTCCGGTAGGAGATGGGTCTCCAGCCGTGTTCTGGCGTACCTAAGACATCGGTACGTTGTGTCACCCAAGTGTCCGGGTCGGACCGAGATAAAATGGTCGGGGCGAAAGGATTTGAACCTTCGACCTCCTGGTCCCGAAAAATCACATAAGTCGCTGTCCTGGCGTCACTTATTGATTTTCGGGCCGATCTCTGATGGACAAGTCGGGACAAGTCATCGCCGTATGCTGGCTAGAACCTTGGGGAATTGATTCGAAAACGGTAGCCCCACAGCCCTTCGGTTAACAGCGGAGGGAGTCTAGAATCTAAGTATCCTATCTGGTGTCGCTTCCGATAAATTGGGAGCCATTTTTTCTTCCTTAGTTGCATCCACTCCTGCACCCACGGTGCGGCCAAGTATCCAACCAATCCGCCCTCGGCTTGGAACGAAGACTCGATTTCTGGCAGATGCGCGCACGGCATTCAGAGATCGCATCGCCAACTAGTTTCCTAGAACGCCTGCCTTGGGCGCACGACACTCGACTCCAACAACGCCATCCATTACTTCTAACTACTAACGTTTCCAACAAATCGGGGAATCTGCTTTCCCTTTCGCTCCAAAGATACCTCGAATGGATTGAAAACGTTGGATTCTTGCACAGTCGAACGCTACCGAAAGCATTCGGTTGACAGCCGCATGTGTTACTTACTAATAATTTACCGGAGCGGCAGTTTTCCGAGGAGAATCAATCAGTTGCGATGAAGCACGAGAGCCAACTTCTCATTTCTATTCACCTTTGGTTCGTGATTTTCCAGGTTTTTTCCACGACTACCGTGACAGTAGCGTGACAGCCAACCCTTCGGGAAACAACCGAAGGCTTGCTCGCAAAAACCAAGAACACGAATGTTCGGCTCGCCGACTCAAAGCGTCGGTAGGCGAGTGTTCCCTAGACCGTTGTCGCTGTTAAACCTTCCGCGACGGGGCCCGATGTCCAGACCTCTACGTTATTAAGGTAGCGCTGAGGATCACGGGGGTTGCCGACGATCCGCCCGTTAGTGGCCACTAGGGCGTTTGGCAGTACTGATTCGCACAACCTGTTGGACCACTGCCGTGACAGTCATTGTTAGGTTTTAGAACGACATACAAGATTGCGGGGGGTGGGCCCTTTTCGTACCCTTCCGGAAAAACGCTGCGATTCCCGGCTACCAGGGCCAGGTACTGCCATCGTAGCTTAGGAATTTTCCCGTCAATTCCATCGGATTGCCGTCGAGAACTTTGCGCATTCCTGCAATGCTCTGTTCGGGCGTCAACGCTGCGTTGGGGCCCCCCATATCTGTCTGCACCCACCCCGGGCTGAATATCAGTACGCTGATTCCTTGCGGTTCGACCTCCTTTGCCAGAATCGACATCGCCATGTTCAACGCCGCCTTGCTTGACCTGTATTGGTATGCCGATCCAAATCCGATCGTAGTGCCCAACGTTTGCAGTGAGCCCATCCCCGTGCTGATTGCCACGATCTGTTTTCGTTTGCTGGCCGCTACATTTTCGATCAGCGCCTCCGCAACGCGCATTGCTCCCAGAACGTTTGTTTCAAACGATTCGCGCCACCCGGCAAAATTCAACTCACCAAGTTTGTTTCCGTCGCGCGTAAAGATGGCCGAATTTAAAATGAGCAAATCCACGGGCCTGGCGTTCAGCACTTCCGCCAAATGCTTTACGGAGTCATCGCTGGCCACGTCCAGCGCTTCGAGGGACACGCTTTTGCTTTTTGCTAACCGCTCCAATTCTTGACTCTGTTTCGGATTTCGCGCCGTCGCGATTACATCCCATCCATTTGCGGAATATTGCCGGGCAAATTCCAATCCCAGCCCGCGATTGGCTCCGGTAATCAAAACTCTCGACATGGCTCGTTTCTCCTCTGTTTGCGAAAGATCTCGCAGATGTTTACGGTGGATATCTCTTTGAACGCTCACTTCCTAGGATGCCTCCCCCGCCGTTTTGTTATTCGCAAACTCTGTCAGCAACAATTCCGTCACTACAGTCAGCCCTCTACCCGAACCTCTCTAGGGATTTCAGGGTCGGTAGGGGCTATCCAATGCCGTCCAGGCTGCTAAGGAGTCCATGTAATCTCTCCAATGCACGATCTTTCTGTTCTCAATTGTGACAACCGAGATGAGCCTGTTGTTATAGGGGGTACCATTCGAAAGAATCCTTCCGTGCACTTCATACTCGAGGATCACGACGCGACTGTCCTGAGAGCGGTGCACAACAAGTGCGTCGCCGGAGTGAAGCTTGATCGTCTTGCCGTATCCGGAGAAGCTAGCGATCAGATTGGCTCGACCTCGAATTGTGGGAGGCCAACCGGGAAGTGATAGCGGAACTCGAAGAATGCGTCTTCGGCAATCGTATCGAAATAATGATTGCCATCGACGAGTCCGCGTAAGCCTTCCATGACGACTTTGAAGAAAGGATTGAGTGCTTCAAAAACTTCGTAGTGGGCTTTTGTCATAAACAACTCCTCGGCGTCCGACGGGCAGCGATAGAAATTCGCGGCCAGGGTCAGTTTCCTAAGGTCCGAGCGGATTCGACGAAATGTTGAAATTTCCTTGTATCTAGTTTAGATATGCACGTCAGGGCTTGCATCTCTTCAATCACAATGCGCTCGTCTTCCCAGTCGTCAGGGATCAAGACGCAGTCGCTCCAAAGCGGTCGTTTGCCATGAGACAATCCTAGATCTCTCCGCCGAGCTGAGCGGCTAGACTCTGCAGGTCTTCATATCGCGCGATTGTATTTCTAACATATTCACCGTAGTGCTCGCTTCCCAAAATATGGCGGCTGACAAGGGATCCCAGATGTTCTCCAGACCAAGAAGTCTTCCGCACAACGCCCTCCGCCAAGACGTTTAGACGGTCCGCTAATCTTCGACGCATTTCCACGAGTCCAGGTTCGGCAAGAAAGTCTATCCCTTGTTCATCGTGCAGGACTGCGACCTGGTTCCAAATCAGCGCTGCAGCCGTGATGGAGATTTGAAGGATCAATTCACTCGAACGAACGTGTTGCTCACGATCGTCACCGAACTCGTATTCGACTACTTCGCTCATGGTTCGGAGGGAGGAGACATTCTTTGCCAGCTGGTCGCGCAGACTCTCTGTTTCCCGCAGAAGCTGATCGTGCTGCTCGGCATTGTTAATTAGCAGAAACAGCTTGGCGGCGCTTCTGAGGACGGAACCTAGTACTCGGCGCATGGCGGTCACGGTGCGCACGGGCCAGATCTGATCGAATACGAACCACATAACGACAAGAGCAAATAGTATCCCGATGAATCGATCGCGGGCAGGCGCCAACTCGGTGGACGCGCTGAAGTCCAAAAGCGCCACGAGATAAAATCCAAATGCGACTTGAATACCCAAGTAACTGAACAGTGAGCCTCCGGCGATCCATGACGCGACGAACGCGATGGTACCTACAAGGACGACGAGCGAGGTAATCGAGTCCATGGAAGGAAAGAGAAACACGATGGTTCCGAGCCCAAGGATCAAGCCGCCCAAGAGCGAGCCCAGTATGCGAAGAGTGAACCGCTGTTTCATCGCGGCTGTGGTGCTCAGTCCCGTAACCATCACTGTAGTGACCGACGTCGATACTCCCGGCCAATCGATCGCGTTATATACGATGTAACAGAGCGTGGCACACAGACTTATCTTGAGAGCGAAGGCGATATTATTCTTATCTTTGATCGCACCCGGAATCAGGAACGGGACGTTTCTGGAGGGCAAGACAGCCAATTGTTTGTTCTTCGCAAAGCCCAGATCGATGGGCATCACCAGGATGGAGTGCATGGTCGCTTCCACACGATCGAGCAAACTATTCGTTGTTTGTGGGCCGGGCTCCAGGCGCTTCTCTGATTGAGGGATGGCTGCAGGAATCAGGCGGCCACATTGTTCAGCAATGCGCGCACAACGCTGTCGAAGTTCGGGATCATCTCGGGTCTCGCTCTGCAAGCCAAAGGCTGCGGAATCATCCATTAGTTCCGCCAACATCGTGATGTGCACTCGCGTTCCGATAGGAAGGGCACCGGTGTTAAGATCGCGGTCGACGATCTGGTTATACAGATCCATCATTCCTAACTCACCCGCACCCGCAAGGCGTGATACACGGACGGCAGCATCGAACCGTTGCTTCGGACTGACCTCCTCCTGCGCGCACAGGCTGAACATTTTCTCCAAAGCCTGATAGCGAATGCGAAACTGCTCTTCCAAGCGATCAGCCGGGGAGCGGGCACCAAAGACGTACTCCACGGCAACGCCACAGGCTGCAGCCATTGCAAACGCGGCTAGCAGACGAAGCGAATTCTTTACCAGTGTGTCTTCAAGTGCGTGATGTTCCCAGAAGCCAATGACAACGCAGTAGATGAACCCCGCGATTGAACCGAGCGAGGGCTGGCTGGTGCTCACCAGAATCATTCCTCCAACGAAGGTCGCAATGGCAACGCTGAGGACGCGCGCCATCGGATCGTTGTCGCTGAGAATGACAACAGCCATCTCGCTCACGATCACCAGCAATATCGTCACAACAGAAGCAAAGGCCATTCGCAGGGATACGGACGGACTCTCTCGTCCGATGAGAAAAATGAAGTACAAACCATACGCGACGTACGGCATCTGCAGTATCAGCATCAAGACCAGTACGAGGATCGACGAGAATGTCATCCGAAGAGCCTTGCTGAGACGTTGGGGCGTGGGCTGGAGATCCTGCCAGATGCGTTGCAGCCACGGTGTGGGCTTCGGGAATGAGAAGTCTTTGAACATCTAGTTATCTCACGACCGTCACCGCTGTAGCTCCTATGCGGAACAGATCGGGATCGGGGTTCTGAATACGAATACGAACCGGGAATCGAGATGACAGATGCACCCAATTGAGGGTCCGTTCGATGTTGGGAAGTCCGGCGACCACGCTTCCGTCCTCAGGGAACACGCCATAGCCAATACTCTCCACCAGTCCTGTGAACCTTTTCTCGGGATGTCCCATCAGATACACGTCGACAGTGGAACCAATGCGGATGTTTTTCACCTTGCCCTCCCGGTAGTTCGCGACAACCCACCACTTGCGAGTGTCGATGAGCGTGAACATGGGAGTGCCCGGTCGAGCGTAGGCGCCCTCTGAGATGTTCATGTTGGTTACGTAGGCATCGAAAGGCGCGACGACGCGGCATCGCTCGAGGTCGAGCCGAGCGCGATCAACCCTTGCGGCCAGACCAGGTCGTTGGGACTCAAGGATATCCAGGGTGTCGATACCATGAATCGATTGCCCCAGCTTTGCTCGTGATTCGGATGCCGCATCGTCGGCTTCCTGCTGGCGAAGAGTCGCTTGCGTCTCCTGGGCCTGTGCCTCGCTGAGCGCGGCCACGGCCGCATCGTAGCTACCGCGAGCTATTCGCACAGTCGTGTTGGCTTGATCTACTTGATCGACAGTCACGTATTGCTTCTGCAGGAGTGGTTCAATGCGATGCAGGTCGTTAGTGGCATACTTCAATTGCGCCTCGGCAGCATTGGCAGAAGCCTGAGCACGCAATACCGTCGCCTTGGCTAAATCTACCCCGCTTCCGGCGGTGCGTATCGCAGTTGTGGAGTTGTGGACCGCAGCACTTGCTGCCTCGACGGCGCTGTTCTGCGCCGCGATTTTACGCTTCGTATCGATGATCCGCTGTTCCAGGTTTTCCTGGTCGGAAAGCGCCTGCCGCCGAGCATACTCGTAGTCCCGGGGATCAATGACGAAAAGTAACTCGCCTTGCTTCACATAGGCATTGTCTTTGACGGGCAACTGGGCGAGACGGCCGCTGACCTCGGGGGCGATCTCAATAAAGTTCGCCCGCACGCTGGCGTCGTCGGTTCTGGGGTGCCGATTGGTATCCAGAACGACAAGCAGTAAGGTCCAGACTGCAGTGATGACAACGCCGACACGGATCGCTCGTCCCACTCGTTTGCGGCTTACGCTTTCAGGTTCTTGTGTCATCTGATGTCCTATCGGAAGAAGACGAGCCACAGCGTGCATGTAAATAAAATGACAACGCATGGATAGAACAGTGCAAGAGGCCCGACTTCCGATTCCATGTGGTGCCGCACCAACAAATAGCGCACCAGAAAGGTGAGAGCCACCGCAACAGTCAGGCACAGCATCCAAACCGGAAGAAACGAGCCGATCACGTCGATGGATGGCGCACGTTGACATCCGGCGCATGCCACCGCCAAAGCCACACCGAGACAACTACGCAATTGCCACCGGTGAGAAGTCATTTGTTTCCGCCCTCGGATTGCAATTTTGTTGCTGGTGGTTGATTCCTCAACAAATTCCCCGTTGCGAATTCAAGGTTCACTGCCTCCACAAATAATTCCGACCGCGCGGAAACGCCGGACAACCGCGCCAGCGCCAACTGCTTCTCCGCTGTGACGACGTCGATCAAATTCTTCACTCCGTATTTGTAGGCATCGAGCGATGCCGAGTAAGATTCGTCTGCAGACTTCAGCAACGCCACCGCGGCTTCGTGCTTTCGCAAAGCCGTCCGGAAGGCGATGTAGGCGATCCAGACTTCCCGCGTGGCCTGGTCGTGTTTCGCCGTCAGTTCATCTTCGGCCTCTCGCCGTTTTGACTCAGCGATTAATAGTTCGTTTTTTCGCGCTCCTCCATCGAAGATCCGCCACTGTATGCTGACCCCAGCAGACCATGTGGGCTGGCTCGCGGAACCGAGTTGACCGAAATCGGCGGTGGGCCATACGGATGTCTGAGCAACGGATCCTGAAAGGAGGATCTGTGGTTTGTACTCTGCCTTGGCCGCGCGAACTTCGTCATTCGCCGCCCGGATTCGCGAGGCTTGCGCCATGAGATCAGGACGGTCCGCCATGGCCCGATCGATCAACGCGTCTATGGACATCGTCAACGATTCCGGCAGTGGCGCGCCGCTCTGTCCATCAATCACGATATTGGGAGAAGGTTCCGCTCCGACCGCTTCGGTGAGCGTGACGCGCGCAATCTTTTCATCCCCGTCCGCGGATTGCACGTCGAACAAAGCCTGTGACGTTTCCGCCCTGGCGTTGAGCACGTCTGGGAGAGTCGCCAGTCCGTTGTTCAATCTCGATTCCGCCGCGTCCTGGGTAGTTTGCGCAGTGCGCAGCGTCTCTTGGGCCGCTTGCAGTCGTTCCTGCGCGGTGATTAGCAGGTAGTACGAACTCGCAACACGAAACGCCAAGGCTTGATTCAACTGAATGAAGTCTGCACCGGCTGCGAGTTTTTCCGCTCGTGCTGAGTCTACGGTTGCCCCGCGTTTGCCAAAGCCAAAGATGAGATATTGCAGCGTGACTTCAGGCTGAACAAAAGGCGCCTCGACCATGATATAGCCGCGAGGAGCAAGAGGTTTCGGGAATGGATTTACGAGCCTCTGGTCGCCGAACACAGCCAGACCCTCAAGCTCCGGATAGTAGGCGCTCTTTGCTAAACCCAGTTCGCGTGCTCTCTGCTTTGCGCGTTCCCAAACGGTGCGCGTGCTCGGATTGTGATGCTCGGCAATCTCGATCAGCTCTGCGAGCGTGTATGAGTACGTGGGATCAAGAAAGATTGCGCCCTCCCGAGGTGTTTGACGGTCGGCACAGTCGGCCACTGCTCCAGGTGAGGATGCATTACCAGCACATTGCCCGCGAGTTCCCCTTACGGCGAACATGAAAAGTCCGAGGGACAGAAATAAGGCGTTCCACGATGCCCGGTGTTTGGTCAATCGAAACGTCATCAGGTGTATTTCCAGCAGCGCGCCATTCAATCGCTGGCTTGCGGCCGAGTGCCCGAGCCATATGAGTCCGCGTCTGCCGCTTTCATGGATGCTTTCCTCACGGGTGTGCGGCGCCTTATAACAAGCCGGTGGGCATAGGACGACGCGGTCCGCATAGCGTGCGCTAGTTTGCGATTGAGCTCTGTAAAGCTTCATCTCCGAGCAACCGCATAAATTCGGTAACATGTTCTGACCAGAGTTCGGGATGCGCCATCGTCAAGTGCCCAAACGACTGCGCCGAGCCCGGCTGAACAACGAATCGACCCTCACGAACCCTCGGCATGAGTTCTTCTAGAACGTGCAGTTCAGTTGGGTTGAACTCATCGTCGGCAAAGTTGAGTGCGTACACCTTGGTCTTTATCGCCGCGAGTCCCGGCCGCGGATCGTAGTCCGCTGAAGAACTAAGCGAGTAGAGAATGTCGTTGGCATCTACCGCCACGGCCTGACGCTGTGCTTCCGCGATGAATCGATCCGCTGCTGGTCCGTTTGGCACAAGAACCTGCAGATGTGGCACGCCGTCGAGCATCATCCGCATCAATGGAAAAGCGTTCAGCCAACCTTGCGGCGGTGAAGTGTAGTTGCCGCCATTCCACTGAGGATCGGAGTGGATGGCGTCAATTACCATGCGGCGCCAGAGCATGTTTCTGCCGGAGATCGGGATGGGCATCGACACGACGGGCATGATGCCGTCCATAGCATTCGGATATGCCTCGGCCCACTGCCAAGCGTTCATTCCGCCCATCGACATTCCGAGAATGGCGTGAAGATGCTCTATCCCAAGTGTCTCAGTGACCAGACGATGTTGCAGGTCCACCATGTCGCCGTAGCCATACTTTGGGAATGCACCCTTTAACCCATCGCTTGGCCTACTTGATTTTCCATGCCCCACGTTGTCGGGGAAGATCAAGAAGTAGCGGGTAGCATCGAGAGGCCGGCCAGGGGCGAAAAGAGCCTCCATGTAGTTCTTGCTTAGAAGCGTGTTTCCGTCGGCGCCCGTCCAGTGGATCACGAGTACGGCATTATCGATTCGGCCTTGGGCATTGCGATGGGGACTGCCAAGAGTGGCGTAATGAAGGCGCAAGCGAAGCAGGATCTCACCATCATGAAAGCGGTAATTTTCAAACCATGCATCCGCTTGGGTAGCGGTTGCTTGTTCTTGTGCCCCACGAGAACTGCTCGTCCTTGTTTGCATATCGTCTCCTGTATGGCATTGCCCGTACGTAAATGCGGGAGAAAGAAAAAGAGCAAGATGGAGCACGCGTGCAGCGATGAAACCGTGTCTGCATCGTGTTGGAACGATCATCTGTGAGACCTCGACCGCATCATTCAGTGACTAGCCGAAGACATGGTCCAAACTGCCTTATCGCCCTCGTGGCATTCATTGCCTTCCCACGGGGTGCTGCAGACGTGCAAGTACGCGTAAGGGGAGCGACGACCGTCATGTGTGGGCCCACGTGAAATTCCTTTTTCAGGCCAAGCGCAATCAAAGCGCAATCAAAGAGGCTGCTGCTATCAAAAGCGTGCGTTTTACCCGAAAAGGGCATGCTCATTCCCCGCAGTTCGCTTTACCTTAGACCGACCTGATTTCAGATCCATTCGATCCACTCCGGCCGGCTCACGGTCTAGTGCTTTCGATTGTTGGCACTATGCGTCAAAGCAACCAGATACTGCCTTCGTGATCCGCTTTAAGCACACGCATTGCGTGCGCCGTGATTTTGCGAGATATCTCTCGTGTTAGCGATCACTTGTGAAGCGCCCCTTCCGGGCATCCAAGCTGATGCGAAATAGTGTTTCAATTTCTGGTGCAATTTTCGTCGCCCATGAAACACTCTGGACTTTACCGCGCCAACAGAAATTCCCATGATTCGAGCGGTCTCCTCGGTCGACCGCCCATCAAGCTCACGCAACTGGATTGCCCTCCGTGTTCCGTGCGACAACTCATACAAAGACGAAGAAAGAATTTTCTCCCGCTCTCGCTGTGAATAACTAACTTCAGGATCCGGACTTGAATCAGGGATCTCGGGAACGGTCGTGGTTTCCTCATTCCCGCTTAGGTCGTCGATGAACATCTCGCGCAATCCGCTACGTTTTCGAAGCAACATCAGGGCTTCGTTGATAGCGATCCTGGTTAACCAGGTGGAAAAAGTAGATCTCCCTTCGAACTTGCACAGATGCGTGAAAGCCTTTTGAAAGCTTTGTTGCACGACATCCTCGGCATCTTCTCGCGTGCCTGTCATGCGCCGTGCAACAAAGAAAACCCGTTGCTCGTGACGTTCGACCAGAACTTCAAACGCTTGACGATTCCCCCTCTTCGCAGCGCCGACCAGGTCACTTTCGTCGGGAAGCATGTCGATAGAAGCAATCGCCGCTTGTTCCTTGTCGATGCTGTCTATGAGTTTGGATGGCACAATTCGGCTCCTTCCTAAAAGTCATCAATCAGACCATTTGAGCAACATCGCGGTGGCGGCTGTGCTGCATTGCGTTTCTCCCATCCGAGCACCGATCAGGAGTAGTGCAACCGAGTGCCCAACTGGATTTCACTGAAAACAGAGGTCGAAAAATAAATTGGAGTGACGGAATCTTGGAAATTGCCAGAATTCTGGGAGTTCAACGAGAGGATTTACTGGAATGCGTATTTCTTTATGTTGAGCTGTTTGATCTTCAATTCTAACGTCGACCGCGGAATTCCGAGCTTGGGAGCCGGATCATTCGACCCAGCAATTTTAAACCGGCGAAACCGCTCGATCTGTTGCGTCGAGAAGACTGCTTGTCTAACTTTCTCGGCCTGCTCAGCAGCGGTTCGAATCACGAATATAGCTACTCTTTAGTAGCCGGCACGCGCCCTCGGTTTCCTCTTAATGACAATGCCCAGTCGTCATAGCGCCGAAGATCGGAGAAGAGTCTCGATTTTCGAATCGAGATCCCGGGCGACAGCAAGCGCCTCCGCGTTTCGGTAGGGGGCCAGGAGACTCGCCATTTTGTCATATGTTAGATGTACGCCGTCTGGCCGCTCATCCACCAAGATTGTGACCGGCGCGTAAGATCCGGCGTCGGGAACGTGCTTGGCCATTTCTTTCATGATCAGTGGATTGCCGATTACAAACCGAACAATCTTTGGCTTATCGAGCCCGGTCTCCTTCCGCAGAATTGCGCCCTGATCAAATTTCATGAACATCATCAGTCCGGTATTCCCAAGGCTTTGCTGAACTGTTCTTTCCAGTTCAGCAAAGGTCTGCGCGTTTCGAATTGCGTTGGCAAACTCAACCATATCGGGACGACCGATGGCCGATTTGAGCGCCGTCAGAACCGCTTCAAACGACTTGGACGATGTCACGCTAAGACGATCGATTTCGACCTTGCTAATGGTCATGTTGTTCCTTTCGACCTCGAGAGTTGCTTGATGCTGGTAAACCGGTTCATCACAATTGAACGCCCAACGTACTGAATCGTTTTTATGGACGTCCCATGATGTGCACATGCGCGTACGGCGATCCGGCCCACATGATGTACGCACCGGTCGGCCTGTGTGTGATCGGCAGTCCGGTGGTCTTCGGATCAAACCGCCACATGATCATCCAATGCGGACCTACAGTGATAGGAGCACTCGTGGTGTCATTGGGATCGGAATCGCTTCGCTGTGTCGCGCCAGCCAGCATGTAGGTAATTCCAGGAACGCTGTTCGTTGGCTTTGGTTTGTGAGCTTTGGCGTCAGCGAACCACTGCATCGAAGGCACATCTGCGCACATAGCAGGCTCGCCAACAACGTTGGGATTGCCCGGCATGCACGTGAAGCCGTTGCTGCCTTCGCGCAAAATCACTCTATTGCCCTGCGCATCTGTATCGACGATTCGTGCGGACTCAGAAATATCATCTGGTCCTGCGGACATTGCCCGAGCGATTTTTTCCTGTGTCTTGTCACCTGCCTTCGCCGATGTTTCGTCGTGCGAAGCCTTCGATTCG
>Ga0209006_10005001_pt1 | contig 12036 bp, 7 predicted proteins | sample JacPin_JW_Ref_O2_FD_188567 | JGI IMG/M metagenome (GOLD analysis project Ga0209006, IMG submission 188567) | Forest soil microbial communities from Algoma, Ontario, Canada - Jack Pine, Ontario site 1_JW_Ref_O2 (SPAdes) (version 2) | ecosystem: Environmental > Terrestrial > Soil > Boreal...
AAAAGGCTGTGGGAGCTTCCTCGCTTGCCGATATGGTCAGCAAGCTTTCCAAACCACGTGCAATTTGGCTGATGATCCCGGCCGGGTATGTGGACGCTACGATTGCCGAGCTGGCCCCACTCCTGGAGTCCGGCGACATTCTGATCGATGGCGGCAATTCGTATTACATCGATGACATTCGCCGCAGTACTCAACTCGCCCCTAAGGGAATCAAGTATGTGGACGTGGGCACCAGTGGCGGCGTCTGGGGTCTGGAGCGGGGCTACTGTCTCATGATCGGCGGGCCCACCGATGCTGTCGAGCACCTGGACCCGATCTTCAAAACCATCGCTCCCGGTGTCGGCGAGATTCCTCGTACCCCAGGGCGAGACAAGATAGGCGGTACCGCGGAAGAGGGATATCTCCATTGCGGGCCCAGCGGCGCAGGTCACTTTGTCAAGATGGTGCACAACGGCATGGAATACGGCATCATGGCCGCCTACGCCGAGGGGCTGAACATCCTGAACCATGCCAATGTCGGCCACAAGGCCGGCGAAATCGACGCGGAAACAACGCCGTTACGCGATCCTGAGCACTATCAATATGACTTCAACCTCTCGGATGTGGCCGAGGTATGGCGGCGCGGCAGCGTCATCTCCTCCTGGCTGCTGGACCTGACCGCTGCCGCTTTGACCAAGAGTCCCGCCTTGGCGGAGTTCGCCGGACACGTGTCTGACTCGGGCGAGGGTCGTTGGACCATCAAGGCCGCTATTGACGAAGGCGTGCCGGCACCCGTCCTGACCGCATCTCTTTATGAGAGATTCAGTTCGCGCGGCGCGGCCGATTTTGCCGATAAACTGCTCTCCGCGATGCGCTTTGAGTTTGGCGGGCACATGGAAAAAGTCGCCAAGTAGTGAGTTCAGTGGGCGGGCGCTGTTTCCAGTCCAAGGTCATTGAACTGTTCTGAGTACATTTCACTGTCCAGCTCGCGCACCTCTGCTGGTGCGCGGGCAAGGATGGCTCTATAGACTTCCCGTGCCTTGACGTGGTCATTGTCGCCAATGAGCTCAGCCGTACCCGGTTCCTCGTGCAAGCTGTCACCATGGAGAAGGGAAGACAGGGTAATGGCCTGTTCTCGTTGCGCCGCATCCGTCGCAACAATCCATATCACGTTGTCGTGATTGTGAGGGATCACGGTTGCGCCGCTTACGTTTGCCTGGGCCATCATGATGGCGATGACCCCTAGCGGCTGACTGGCATGAAAGCTTACCAGCGAAGCTTTTCCCCGCTCGTTGCGCTCGAAAACAAGCGCTTGCTCCTGGTGATAGTACCTCGCTAACAGTGCGCCCAGCTCTCGTGCCTGCTCGTTCTGGCAGCCATCGATCATTCCGGAGTTTTCCGCCTGGCCCTTCCAGACCCCGACCGCGCTATCAATGTGCGACTGCGGACACAGCGTGCTGGTCAGGTAGTGCACCGCTGCCATATAGTGCTGTTGTTCAAATGAGCTGAGTGAGCCCTCTGCGCACGACATGGTCAGAAGACCTTTGGTGCTGGGGCTGACAAAAACGATGCTCTGAGCAATTAGCCCGTGAAACGAGCTCAAGACAAGGATGCATGCAGCGAGCGCCCGCATTTGCCGGTTCAACCTTCGTCTTCGCTCGGAGTGCCTGCTTCGGGGTCGCACTTCAGTCGCTCATAAACGCTTCCTGATCGCACGTGCCTGGCCAGTATCTCGAAGAAATCAGACCGCAAGCCCGGCTTGGCAACAAAAAAGTCAGTGCACGGTTCGAGAGGTTCGCAATATCTTCTCAGCAGTAGCGAAGAGCCGCCGACAAAGTTGATGAGCTGTTGCTTACACGCAATTTCATTCTCCAGCATGAAGGCCCGCATCACCGCGGAAAGTGATTCCTTTTTGCGGTGCATGTCATTCATCTGCAGATCAATATACGTCACTCCATGGCGTCTCCAGCCACTGAGCAAACTCAACCAGGGACCTTCCGGAAGTTGCAAGCCCATGGAAAAGAAATCTGAGTTGGCGCGCAACAGGTGATACCGTGCGTGGAAGAACGCGGCGATGCGCTGCGGCATCGATTTGCCTTCCAGCTCCAACATCACTTCCAGGGCTTTGTCCGGGTCGAGCACAGGGACGAATTTTACGTTCGACCTTTTTTCCAGTTGTTGGCGTTTTCCTGCCAGGCTGCGCCGGGTCCGGGGTCCCAGGCGGGCCAGCATAGCCTCATAAGTGCTCTCCAGCGGCAACTTGTGCTGCACCTCGCTGGACCGAAATCTCCTGAAGTCACCCGCGGGGCCCATAATCTCGGTACAGCGGTCAGTAGGGGTTTTGATCGTGAGGCTGACTCCATGAATGCGCCACTTCTTGAGTAGCGCCTGGGTTGCTAAATGCACGTAGGTGGCCCGCAGCGGTTCTCGGCCGACCACCAGGCTCTCCCCGATGTAATCTCCGCCTCGGAACAGGCCAATCCCGATACCCAGCCGGGTATGTTCGTAGAACAGCACACACGCTTCGAGTTCCCGATCCCGGCGAATCAACACCGCAGAACATCTCCGATTGGCCAGGGTATTTGCGGCCATAAAGTATTCCGGATCGGTGGTGAGATCTTCCTCCTGGCCGCAGCGTCGCCGAAGCTCCAGAATCTCGGCCAAATGACGGCGTAATGCGCCATTCCCGATGAGCAGTCGGGTTTCTCTCGGACCGTCGATAAAGGTGGACACAGCTCTGACGTCGTCACGTACTGTGACGGGAGCTAACTGTTGATCGTGATCAATCAACCCGTGGGAGCTCACTTTGATTTTTCCGGACCTCAGAGCACGTAGTGCCATGGCGTGGCTTTGGTTCTATATCAGGAGTGAGGCGGCAGCAAACAGTGACAGTGCTTCAATTTGGTAAAAGGCTCGCTTCGCACTGCCTTGCGTGGCACCTTCAAGTGTCGATCAGGCCTTAAGTGAGACAGAGTATAGCACTCCAAATTCCAGCGACGCAGCAAATTTCTTAAGCACTTTTTGATAAGGCCTCGCGAGAATTTTCTATTCGCTTAGGCAGCAGCTCACTTTATGTACGTTTATCAGACATCCCCGTGCCCCAAATCCACCAGGACTTGGGATGAAGCGTGACGATAGTAGCGTGCCGTGGACCAGAAGACAGCCACCAGCAATCCATCGCAACCCAGACTGGTCCATGCGGCGCCGCGCCAGGAATAGCGCGGCAAGATCACCAGGTTGGCCGCAACGTTGACGGCAGCTACCGATGCCTGAATGCCGGTGCGGGTGCGTTGCAGTCCGGCACCTGAGAGCGCGTCTGCCAGGAAGGAATGGACGCAGCGCAGCAGGGGAATCAGCGCCAGCCAGCGCACCGCCGGGACGACCGCCTGGTAGCTGGAACCAAGTATGTGCGGTAAGGCCGGCGCCAACAGCCACAGCCCCGCAGAAGCCAATAGCCCATAAAGGGCGGTCTTTGCGATCAGTGACAGTGCGTAGCCGTAGGTTGCAGCTATTCCTCCCGCGCCCTTGCGGAAAAACTGCGGGTAGGCGGCCGCGGCCAGCGAGCGGACGGGGGTCATCGTCACGTCGATGACGCGATAAGCTGCTCCGTAAACCCCGGTTGCAGCCAGGTCCGCCAGCCTGCTCAGCATGATCTTATCGATGTCGTTGTAAACCGTCGCCGCCGAGCCGGCGATGCTGAAAAACACACCCTCTGTGACGTCTTCCCGTAGCGCCTGCAGATCGGTAGCCGGTCGTCCCCAAAGTTGCCAACCCTTAGCTACTGCGTACACGGTGCCAAGCGCGCTGGTGAGCAGATAAACCACCACCCACCGGTCGAGAGTCACGGGATGTGCTACTGCGGCGAGGGTTGCGATGCCGCCCAGCCGCAACAGGCTAACCACCACGCTCTGGATGGAGGTTTGCGTCATCCGGTCGAGGGCGGTAAACCCCGACGCAGCGAGGTCAATCAGCTTGACCAGGATCAGATCGGAAATGCAAACAACAATGACTACAAAAATCGGAGTCTTCAGACCCAGGATCCAGCTCAGCCCGGCCCCGAGAGCAGACAGCAGGGTTCCGGAAAACACAGTGATCAGAATGCCGTTGCCCCAGCAGGTCGCGGCTTCCCGCTTGCCGCAACGTACATTCTTAATAAAAAGATTAGGTGAGCCCATGCCGGAGAAGGGCCCCAATAGGGCGGCCATAGCCACCACCGTTACGAACGCGCCATATGAATGCGGCCCCAGTGATCGCGCAATGAGAACAAAGTAAGCGGCCTGAATGACGAGTTTGAAACCCTGTCCGATCGAGAGATGGGTAGTATCCCTTAGCAGACCGCGGCTCTTCGTACCCGATCCGCTCACAAACACCTTTCCCGCCGCACCTCCGTTATCTCATAAGCCGGGAATTTCAGCCCGGACCTAAACTCCGCTTTAGAATCTCGACATCGGCGGAGCGGTCACGGCGTCGTCCCGATCTGATAATTAAGCGTCGCCAATGAAAGGCGATATTCATATTGAGCGTTGGTGTTATCAATGGCCGCGCTGGTCTGCTGTAGTTGTGCCTGGCTGAGCTCGACGATGGAGCTAAGCCCCAGTTGATACCGCGTCTGTGCCAGTTGCAGCGCCATGTTGGCCTGCTTGAGGAGTTCGGCGGTCACCCCAATCCTCTGGTAAGCCGTGTTCGCCTGCAGCCACGCAGTGCGCACATCGCGCACAATCCGATCGCGTAGATCGCGTGTACGTTCCGAATCCGCCTGAGCGCGGTACCTCGCCTCTTTTGCTTCTGCCCCATAGAGAAAGCCATTGAAAATCGGGATATTCATGTTTACCCCGATTCCGCCCCACCAGTTATTGGTGTAGTACTGATCGACACGGATCGGAATAGTGCCCACGGTCCCGGCAGCGGTGATCGAGGGCAAACGCTGGTCCCATTGCGCACGGGCAAACTTCTGTGCGGACTGCTGCCCAAACGCCAGTGATTGCAGGTCAGGGCGTTGCGCGAGGGCAGTCTGAATGAGCGGATTGAAGTCTGGTGGCGGATCCGGATTTGGGCCTGCATCGTCGATGAGCTGGTACGCCACTTCGTGATCGAGACCCAGAACCGTATCGAGCGTTGCCATGGTCGCATCGGCGTTATTTTGTGCGTCCAACTGAAGCAATTTCGATTGCGATAAGTTGACATTGGCAAATGACAGGTCAAGGGTTGACTTCAGATTATTCTGTGTCATCTGGTTGACTTGGGTTTGCGTAGCCTGCCGGGCATTCACCGTCTGTTTCGCTACCTCGAGGACAGCTTGGGCAGTTAGCGCATCGTAAAAGGCCTGGTCCGCCGCCAGAATGATTTCCTCTCTGGTCGCCAGCGAATTGGCCTTCGCTGCCTGTTCCTGGAGCTTTTGCGTGAGCACTAAATTGTGAGTCCTGCCAAAGTCTGTAATGAGCTGGGTGAAATTGCCTCCTGCCCCGGCGTGGGTAAGGACCCGTGAAGCGGTAAGGGATCCGGCAGAAATGCGGCTTGCGTCCAGGGCCTTCTCCGCGGTGACGGCGCCGTTCACCGTGGGAAGATCCGCGGCTCGGGCCTCACGAACTAGCTGGTGTTGCGCCAGTGCAAGCAACTGGCTGACACTGACCCGCGGATTATTCTTGAGCGCCGCTTGTTCCGCCTGCATCCGGGTGAGCGTCATCTGCGATCCGGAATTGGCAGGTGCAGTCGCCGTCGCCTGCGGCGAAAAATTTACGCTGGGTGCGGGCGCGCTGGGCAGAGCAGCCACCTCGGTTGTGGACTGCGCATGGGCCAGCACAGAGAGAAAAAACACCAGGCCGACGATTCTCATGCTTGCGCCTTCTGATGTGTTCCCTGTTTGCGTTCGCGGCGAGTATGGATGACGAGATAAACCGCGGGAACCAGAAAAACGGTCACCACCACGGATACACCGAGTCCGCCGATAATCGCCCGCGCCAGCGGAGCGTACTGCTCGCTTCCCGCCTCCAATCCCAAAGCCATCGGGATCATGCCCAGTAACGTGGCCAGTGAGGTCATCAGGATAGGCCGTAGGCGGACCTTGCACGCTTGCACGGTAGCCTCCAGCAGGGGCAGCCCCTCGCTGTGGAGTATCCCCGAGAACTCAACAATCAGAATGCTGTTGGAAACAACGATTCCCGTCATCATAATGACGCCCATCAAAGACATGATGTTGAGAGTGCTGCCAGTGAACAGCAGGATCATCACCACCCCAGCAAGCCCCGGCGGGATGGCCATGAGGATGATGAAGGGATCGATGAACGACGCAAACTGCGCCATCAGGATGAGATAGACAAGGGCAATCGAAATCAGCAGGCCTAGGCCGAAGTCTCTAAAGGATTGATTCATGCTTACCGCCGCGCCCCGCATGGTAAGCCGGGTATTTTTATCCGTCCTGGTGTTTGCGACGAGTTTGTTAATGTCCGTCCCGACCTTATTCAGCGCCTCCGTCCTGGTTGCTACATAAATGTCGATGACCCGGCGAATCTGGTAATGGTCGACCTCTGTAGGCGTATTGATCTGTTTGATCTCGGCCACCGATCGCAGCGGAGTATAGCCGCCCGTGTTCCCGGCCATATCGCTTGCCTCCCGGCCTTCCTCGCCCGGGTCATAGCCTTTGGGGCGTACCCCCCGCAGAGGAATATTTTCGAAGTCTTCCATCGTCATGTGATTGATGACATGATTGGCGTATTGCACCGTCACCATGTAGTTGTTGCCAGTCTTGGGATCGATCCAGTAGGTCGGTGCAATCATGCCGCTGGAGGTGAGAGCGGTAATCACGTTGCCGACCACGTCCCTTGCCGAAAGGCCGATAAGACTCGCGCGCTCGCGGTCAATATTGAGTGCCAGCCCGGGGTAGTCCAGGTCTTGGGGAATGTACACCCCGCTCACGTTGGGGGAGGCCTTGATCTTTGCCGCTAGAGTTCTTGCCAGTTCAAAGGCGCTCTGCATATCGTTCGAACTGACTTGAACATCGATAGGCGCTGGGAGGCCTTGATTGATCACCGAGTCCACCAGGCCTCCAGCCTGGAAGTAAGTGCTGAGTTCGGGCATCTCTTGCGAAATCTTCTCCCTTACTCTTGCCATGTATTCATAGCTCCCCAGGCTGTGGTCTTCTTTCAGGCTGGTTTGCACGAAAGCCGTGTCCATCGAAGCATTGGTGGTGTAGATCGCCGAGAGGTCCGGATACACGCCGATATTCGAGACAATCATGCTCAGATCTGTTGGCGGTACGGTATCGCGGATGATTTTCTCCACTCGGGCGATATACCGGTTGCTGTCTTCCAGACGCGTGCCGCTCGGCATCCGCACGTCAATGACAAATTGTCCCGGGTCGGTGCGGGGAAAATACGACTGTCCGAGAAACGGAAACAGAACCAGGATCACCAGGGCGACGCCTCCCAAAATGACAGCGGCGGTAAACGCGGGTCGCACCAGCACTTGCTTGGCTAGTCGCTCGTAACGCTCCAGCATGCGTTGGAAATGCACGTTGAATAACGCGACCAATCTCTGGAAAAGGGACTCCTTCTTCCCGTGCACGCCACTTTGTTCGTGATGGACGCTTACGAAGGTAGCGCAGAACAGCGGCACCACGGTCATGGCGAAGATGTAAGAGGCGAAAATCGACAGCACCACGCCCAGCGCCAGCGGGGTGAAGATGTATTTACTTACGCCGGAGAGGAAAGTCACCGGGAAGAACACGATCGACGTGGTGGACGTCGCGGCAAGAACCGCCAGCGATACCTCCATGCCGCCCTTTTCTGCCGCCTCGCGCGGCGGTACGCCCATCTCCATAAAGCGAAAGATATTTTCGAGCACGACCACTGAGTCATCAATCAATCGCGAGAATGCCAGCGCCAGGCCGCCCAGCAGCATGGTATTAATCGACCCGCCCATGCCCTTGGTGATAATCAGGCAAACCAGGGCAGAGAGTGGAATCGACAGCAAGACTGCAAACGTAGCCCGCGGACTTCCCAAAAAGATCAGAATCATCAGCCCGGTCAATACCAGCCCGATGGTGGCTTCCTTCAACAGATTTTTAATCGCCAGCTTGACGAATATGGATTGATCGAAAACCACCGCGGTTCTCAATGATTCTGGAATGTCCACCAGTCTTTTGATCGCTGCCTTCATCCCATCCACGATGGTGATGGTGTTGCTGTTGCCACCCTGCTTGAAGATGGGAACGTAAACCGAGCGTTGCCCGTTAATACGCACAATGTTGTACTGCAGGGCGCCCGAATCCTCCGCTTTGCCCACATCGGCGACCAGAACGGATGAGTTGCCATAGGACTTCAACGGCATGGCGTTCATGGCTTTTGCATCGGGGAACTGGCTGTTGGCGTAGATGTTGTAATCCTTGGAGCCGATGCGTACGTCGCCAGCGGGAAGAATCAGGTTGGAGCCATTCACCGCTTCCACCACGTCGGTCAGGCTGAGGTTATGTGCCTCCAGTTTGATCGGATCGACATAGACCTGGATTTGCCGATAGGTGCCGCCGTAGGGTTGCGGGACAGAAGCCCCCTGCACATTGGAAATCTGGTTACGTACCTGAAACTGTGCTAAATCTTTCAGCTGCGTTTCGTTCAGCCCCTTGCCCTCGAGCGTGACCAGGCACACTGGCTGGCTGGACGCATCCATCCCCAGAACAACTGGAGGCAGTGTGCCCGGGGGCAGGCGGCGCAGATCCGCCATGGCCAGGTTGGCGATATTGCTCAGAGCGGCATTGGGATCGGTACCTGGCTTGAAATAAATTTTGATCAGGCTGACCCCGGTCAGAGAGCGCGACTCGGAGTGATCGATATTTGCTCCCAGCGTAAAAAATCTTTCAAAGGTGTTGGTAATGTCCGCCTCGATCTGCTGCGGTGGCATGCCATTGTAAAAAGTCGCCACCACTACCACCGGCATATCGATCTTGGGAAAGAGGTCCACCGGCATGCTGGCGATGTTGACCACGCCGATCAGCATGACGACCAGGCACATCATGATGATGAAGAACGGATATCTGAGGGCAAACTTCGGCATTACTGCTCACCCCCGTCATCGTCATGCAGATCAATCGTGCTTCCGGTTTCTCGGGTCACATCCTTCGCCGGCCTTGGTTCCATCACGGGGGTGACTTGTTCGCCCTCCTGATACTTTTCCTGGCCGCCCAAAATAACCCGCTCGCCCTCTGCCAAGCCACCCTTGATCTCGGCCAACTGCGATCCTCGCAAGCCGACCTCGATCCTCCTCACAGAGACCCTGTTCTCGCTATCCAGCAGGTAGACAAACTCTTTGTTATGCCGCAGCACCAGAGCTTCTACGGGAATCGTCAGCACGTTGTCAGCGTGGTCCAGTTGCAATTGCGTGTTTGCGTACATCCCGGGATCGATCGAGAGGTCCTTGTTCTCGACATCGACTTCGGTCTCCATGGTTCTGGTTTCGAAGTTCACATCGCGGGTGAAGCGAACCACTTTGCCGGTGAAGGATCGATCCAGAGCGTCTACTCTTACCGTCATCGGGTCACCGATCTTGACGTAGCGCACGGCATCTTCGGGCACCGGCATACGCAGGCGCAGCAGGCCGCTTTGCGCCAGCTTTACGATCGGCAGTGCCTGATTGTTCGAGTCCGTGCCCGACTGAATCAATGCGCCCGTGTCGGCGTAGCGCCACGTGATCACCCCGTCGATTGGGGCAATCACGTTGGTATAACTCTCCATTGCGCCCACTCGCCGGTTCTCTGCCCGGGCAACGTCCGCCCCGCCCTGCGCGGCTGACAAGGCTGCCTTGGCCGCATCTACCTGCGCCGCCGCGGAGCGGTCCTTCGACTGCGCGTCATCCAGTTCCTGTTGCGCTATCAGCCCCGGCTGCACTTTGGCCGCTTGCTGCAGGCGGGCATCGTCGGCGTGTAGCGAGGAATAGCGGGCCTCAGCGGCGGCAACCTCATGCTGCGCGCGAGTAATTTCATCCTTGCTGCGCGAGACCTGGGCCACTGTACCTTCCAACTGCGCCTGCAGTTCAGGCACTTCCAGAACCGCCAGCGTCTGACCCTGGCGTACCCGGTCACCAATATCCACCCGGATGGAGCGAATGAAGCCGGAAACCTTGGGATGGACATCAATCACCTGGTATGGCTGAAACTGCCCTGCCAGAGCGAGGACATGAGAAACGGAACCTCGCTCCACCATCGCCACGCGCGCAGCATCAGGTTCTGGAGCAGCCTCAACTTTTCCGTTGCCATGGGAACGGAAGACGAGCCACGCGGCCAATCCGAGGATTATGCACACAGCAATCAGGAAAATAAGACGCTTTCGCATTGGGTGTACCTGGACCTATAGGTAAAAATCGCAATCGAAATCGCCGTCACGCAGGGATCCGCGCACGGAAGTCGAGGCATTTCCGCGGATGAAACTGCCGGCGGAAAGCTACTCGATATAGCTATCGATCGGTTCTAGGTCAGTACGGGCGGAGGGCGGAAGAAGATGGCGTGAACGCACGCGGGAAGCGGAGCCCGTGACTTCTCCAGGCTACCGGTGCGTGTGTAACGTGCTGCTGCCTGGCACGAAACGGCAGCCAGGGCCACCATCAGCAATGCCGGGAAGAAGGGGAAGGCCGGTGGTTCGACAGGCCGGGTGGTCTGCACCGGTCCCACCAAGGGCCGTTCTTTCTGCGAGAGTAGCTTGGCTTCCGGGGTCAGGTGCGCGGCCGAGCTCTTAGCCTGATAGAGAGAGAGTTTGTACTGCAGACCCCAGCCAAAAACTGCCATGGACAGCGTCAGCAGGCCGAACGAAATCAGGAAAGCGCAATAGCGTTTTCTTCGCGTATGGCCTGAAAACTGCAAGCTTGCTCTCCTCTTTCCATCGTGGATCGCAACGGGCCGAATCCACTCCCAACACAAATTTATCAGATGCCTTCCGCTCAATCCGCGTTGGATGCGATGACTACCGTCTAAATCCTTTATGCTTTGGCGTAAGCCCAAAGGAGTCACCCGCTTGTACCGTCGTACATTTATTTTGCTGTCGCTGTTGCTCCTCACCGCGGACCTACCGGGCCAGACTCCGCCCGCTCCGGACGCCCCCCCGCAGGCGATGGGCGTAAACACTGGTGGAACGCATGCGCCGGTCCTCGACTCCGAGAAGCGGCCCATTACCGCCGGCGGCTTCGTCAAGACCGGTCCCGTGGTTTTTAAGGACATCGCTGCCAAGGCCGGTCTGACCACCTGGCACCACACCATGGGTTCTCCCAACAAGCAGTTCATCGTCGAAGCGACCGGGTCTGGGGTCGCGCTGCTGGACTACGACAAGGACGGCTGGCTCGACATCTACATGGTGAACGGCTCGACCTTCGACGCGATCTCCGGCAAGGCTCCTGCACCCCATGCCGCTCTCTTCCACAACAACCATGACGGCACCTTTACCGATGTAGCGGCCAAGGCAGGCGTGACCAACGAGCGCTGGGGCATGGGCGTAGCTGTTGGCGACTACGACAACGATGGCTGGCCCGATTTGTTCGTGGCCAATTTTGGGAAAAATCGCCTCTACCACAACAACCACGATGGAACCTTTACCGACACCGCGGAGAAAGCCGGAGTGCAACTAGGCAACTGGTCGAGCGGGCCGACCTTCGGCGACTACGACGGCGATGGCCGGCTGGATCTGTTCGTCTCCGGGTATGTGCACTTCGATCCCGACCAGGGAACCAGGAGCACTGCCTCGAACTTCTGCCAGTTCCGCGGCGTCAACGTGATGTGCGGTCCGCGCGGCCTCAAGGGAGAGCACGACCACCTCTTCCACAACAACGGCGACGGAACCTTCACCGACGTGAGCGAGAAAGCCGGGGTGACTGACCCCAACGGCTACTACGGATTCACCTCGGTATTCGTGGACCTGAACAACGACGGCAAGGTCGACCTGCTGGTGGCCGACGACTCCACTCCCAATTACCTCTACATCAACAAAGGCAACGGTACCTTCGAAGATGACAGCTACGCCTCCGGATACGCCCTGAATGAGAACGGCCGCGAAACCGCGTCCATGGGGGTCGCCGTCGGGGACT
>Ga0209006_10005002_pt1 | contig 12035 bp, 6 predicted proteins | sample JacPin_JW_Ref_O2_FD_188567 | JGI IMG/M metagenome (GOLD analysis project Ga0209006, IMG submission 188567) | Forest soil microbial communities from Algoma, Ontario, Canada - Jack Pine, Ontario site 1_JW_Ref_O2 (SPAdes) (version 2) | ecosystem: Environmental > Terrestrial > Soil > Boreal...
CGCGGGCAGAAATTGACTCGGGACGAAAGACACTCGTGTCTTCGCTTCGAGGACCTCTTCAACCGTGCTCTGGAATTTCTCCGCGGCCATCGATGGGATGGCAATGATCACCAGGTCAGCACCATGACTCTCCACCAATTGCTGGCTCACCGGACCTTTGACGACTGGAGCGGACCGCTGCGGCTCGTAACCCATCTCAAATATCACTCCGCCAGTTTTGGAGGGATCGTCGTCGACGAATGCGACAGGGTCGAGTCCAAGTTTGGGCGATCGCCGAAGCGCAGAGAAGACTCGCCGCCCAGTCGAGCCCGAACCGTAGATCAATACTCGATCGATCCCGTGTCCCTTGGAGTGCAGACGGCTGATCAACAAATACATCAACGTCTTTTGCGCAAAGAGTGCGACTGGAACCGAAGCCAGCGACAAGACGAGCAACCATCGAGAAAATAGAAATCCTCCAAAGAAACTTACCGCCATCACCATCAGAAATGCCTGGGACGAAACTCGTAAAACCAGCTCAGTCTCCCGGACTCGCAATAAGCTGTTCGCCCGCGTGTAAGCGCCGGCCCGATCTAGCATCAATACCATGATGATGGCGCATCCGAATGCAACTTCGACAATCGACCGCGCCGAGTATTGGACTTGTTTCCCTAGCCCAAACGCGTAATAGATCAGGCAACTGAAAGTAATGGCGGAAGTGATCGTCAGCAGATCCGCGAGGGCTTCGCAGAGAACCGCTGTCTTACCAAAACGAGCGGCAGTGTTACGAGTTGGAGCGGCCGATGCCACCAGGCGAAGATCGGCGACTGACCGCTCGTGCACAGCCTCCTGAAGCGGATCTCTTAGTCCAACTGGAGAATGCATTTCAATTTTTCAGGCTTCACTAATTCAGGGGGCAGGTTTCGCAGCGTGCCAATGCGGTGCAAATCCCAGTTCGAGAATTGCGGAAACGTTATTTTGCGGCCCATTGAACAGCAGTGGATAACGAGAGATGTGTTCGTATTGCACCTGGCTCTTCACGTACAGACCCGACCGTGCGTAAGTCTGCGTCTGCAGCGCGTAGTCCTGCCAGTCTCCACCGCCGGGAATGAAGTTGGCACTCACGCTGCTTCCTTTGGCTGACAATTGCAACGTGGTGGTCGGCGACATCCAATATGTGAGCCAGCCTTGAATGGTGCGTCCCATGCGGCCCACCGTATTGCCAATCAGGTTTCCTTCGTTGGTATATCCATCGCGGTAAGTCTGATTCCAGTAATTCAAATTGCCTTTGTTGGGGCCGCCAAAATTGAAGAACCCCGGGGATTCGGTTGAAGCGACCTCGACATGCAAATCCAGCTTTGGCACTCCAGGGAAACGCGTTAGGTAAAGCCCGGGACGAAAAGGATTCTTCGGCAGGTTTTGGATTGGAAGCGGATCGTCGTCGGCGTACAACTCGCCATAGAAAACGAGATAGTTTTTTACCTTTGGAATGTGAAACACCCAGTCCATGCTGGTGTGACTGTCCCCTGGAACCGAGCCGCCTTGGAGTATCCCAAAATAACTATCGACGAAATTTCTGGAAGTGAACGGGGTTCCACCTGAACCGCCGAGTGTGATCGTGCGTCCGAATCCAAGTTCAAGATTGGGCAGCGGTTTGAAATTAATCTTCTGGCCATAAATATATGGATGCGGAACGTAGGAATGGCCGTGAAGAACTCCGATAAATTGATCGATGCGAGCGGTCCCGAGAAGCGGCAGGTGGAAGTCTGACTTTACAATGTGCACCATCTCCACCGGGTCGACATTGTCGCTCCACAGCAACGAACCGCCCGGACCGGGGCCCCAGTCGAGGCTTTGCTTCCCTGCCGAGATCTGCCATCCTTCCAGATTAACCGCAACATAGCCGTCCAAAAGGTGAGGACGATTCACCGTCGCAAATGGAGTTGCCGGCGGCACCGGCACCAGGTCGCGCAACCCGATCACCTGACGCTCGTCCAGCGTCAGCGCCGGAGCTGATGGCGCATGTTGAAACTCTCCGCGCAAGTAGATCGTAAATGGACCGGCCGCTGCCCACACCGACGCGCCAACTTGTCCGTTGGTTCCTCGACGAAAAGGCCTGCCGAAATCGTCGGCGATGGTTTGCCCGAAATGATAACTGTCGGTCAGCGGTGGTCCGCTAATGGAAACTCCGCGTGCATACACGGATTCCACGTGCGCAGTCTTGTTTTCCTGGCCGTCCAGCAGCCCCATTTCGTAGTCGAATTCCTGTTCGAGTTGAGTTTGAAGTCCGGCGATATCTCTCGGCGCGGTCTCATCAACAGCCAGATTATCTTTCGCTTCACTCACCAGATTTGCGGTCTCGATGCGAGTCCACGGCTTTAGTCCAAAGATGGCCTTTTTGATATATCCGAGACTCGCCAGTCGTTCGACCGCCGGATACACCCAGCTATCGAGCGGTACGAAAGGTGATCCCATGTGTGCAGGATTTCGAACTTTCTCCTCGTCCTCCGGGGCCTTCAGAAAATTGCCCCATCCCGTTCCACCGAGCTCCGGATCGTGATGAGCACGATATATCTGACGGGCGAAATACCATCCAAGCGCGCTGCCGACCACGACATCCGACGAAAAATGCTGCTTGCCCGTCACCCGCGTAATCGTGACTGCGGATGCCAGACCATAGGCAGCAATCTTCGTAAGGGTCCCCGGATATTCGTGCGCCACCACGCTCGCCACCGACCAGGCGATCGCAGAATGCTCCGAAGGGAACGATGCGCCTCCCTGAAAAAATGTTCCGTTTCCATTGCCGTCCAGCGGACGCGGACGCTGGGTCATGGTCTTGAACAGATACGTGACGGCCGCGCTGTTAACAGCTGCCTCGCCCGCGAGAAAACCTGTCTCACGCAGATGGTCGTTATGAGTGAAATGTCCCAGGAGATACGAAGCGCCGGCGACACCGACGAAAGAGTAGGCAGCGTAGTCGGAAATTTTCTTGCTCCGATTGAGTTGTGTCGGATCGTTGGGAATTTGTCGCGAGATCCAAGAATCGCCGGCTATTAACCCTCCCGTGAAAGCCACGAAGGGAAAGAATGTCTCAGCGCCTTGTCGATCCATATGAAATGGCGAAGTCCAGAACTGCTTTTGATCGAAGGCCAGATGCCGCATGAAAGGAACTAGCAGTCGATTTTCTGGATCCTGCCCTGCAGGCAAGAATGCAGGCTGCTTTTCATTCGAGTCGGATGCAGAATTACCGGCAAGCGGGCCCGATCGATCTCGCTGTTCGGGCCTCGCCACCGGCAGTGGCACCTGCGATTCCGTCACTGTTTGAGCATTGCTCGGTTCGATGGTCGAAGAAATGACAATCATCAGTGAAAAGATCCACAGCCTCATACAGCGGACCTTAGAACGATCGCGCAACCTGAACGGCGATTCCAACCGCAGTGGCGATTTGCGCTGTCTGTAGGGCGTCCTTCCATCGCGTGTTCGCGCTGAATGCCTTTTCTGGAACCACCACCATGTCGCCCGGCCTGAGTTCGGCATCCTCAACGCTGCCGCTGAACATTCCACTGGATTTTCCAATCACGGAGCCGTCGGCGCGGATTACAAAGATGCCTTTCTTGTAAGCGGTATTACTCGGCCCCCCAGCCTGGCCCAGGTACCATCCCTCTGATTTCCCGGGGTGGTAGGAAACCGCGGTCGGGTTATAGACTGCGCCGTCAACCATGATCGATGTCGGCACTTTCGGAATAAAAATCGTGTCTCCGGCGCGAACTTGAATGTCGGCCGACGTATTTTCCCAACGCTTCAAGTCCTTCGAAATATGGACCACGAGACGCCCCGGCGGCGGAGCGTTCTGTAGGCGCTCCATGGTCGCTTGCCACTGCATCATCGCCGCGTCTTTCGCGGCTTTCTGGTCAGGATCAACATCCGGAGTCGCTTGCAGAATCGGTCCCTCATTCTGGATAGTTCGCACAAGTTGCGCACGATTGCGTTCGGCTAGTTCGCGAACCTGAACCCGCTCAAAAATGGCGCCGTACGGATAGGCGTCCCCGACAAAACCTCCGGCGCGCGCAAGGATAGAACTCAACCGCTCTCCTTCTTGAATGCCGTACGTTCCCGGATGTTGTACTTCGCCCGTAATTGTGATCACGGCGCCAACATCTTTCCAACCGGCCAGTTGACGAATCGTGAGCACGTCGCCGTCATGCAAACGCATGTCGGCATCAGGTTCGCCCGCAACAGCGCGAGCGATCGCAACTGTTTCATGTTCGCCGACCACATTCTGGCCTTGCTCCACCGCGTAGCGGGTCAGGTCTGCGGTTTCGGTAAAAGCGCCACGCTTGAAACCGCCCGCTGTGCGTACCAGCTCCGCGGCGGTCATGTCCTCACCTAATGGGTACTTTCCAGGACGTCCCACTTCACCCTCAATCGTCACTGTAGGCGGATCGACCTTGGCAAGATTGCGGTGGATGATAAGGCGGTCTTTGCTGTCGAGCACGATGTTGTCTTTTTCATCGCCTGCCAGCGCTCGCTCGAGATTGACGCTCAGAACGGATAGCTTGTTGTCACCCGTCCGTCGAAATATCTGGATCGAGTCGGTGGAGGCATTCGAAGTAAGTCCTCCCGCCAGATATACCGCGTCGCGAACGTGAGTGATCCCGTTCGTAAGATGGTCGCCAGGATCTCGCACTTCGCCTGCCACGGAGATCAGCGGCGGATCTTCAAAATCAAAACGGGAAAAAACGCGCACCGTGTCAAAGGCCTTCAAGGCGACGGGCTGCTCTTTCGAACTCAAAACAGCATCAAGATTGAATGTGATAACTTGCGGCGCGAAGTCCGGCGGATTTAGCCGAACAATTTCAGCGTGAACTTTGGATGGCTCCGGTAGCAGATCGTGGTAAGACTTGATCAGATCCGTGATCGTCATGCCATCGCTGAAGGCATATTTCCCGGGCCGAAACACATGCCCTTCCAGGTACACCGTTTTGTCGGCATAAGGCAGAATCGGCGAGATTTTGATCTTGTCGCCGTCCTGCACCGCGAAGTCGTCCAGTGCCTTCACCACGCTGTCCTGATTGTTGTTCTCGGGAATATCAAGGCGCAACATACTGCGGCTTTCATGCGCCTGCACTCGCTCGACATCGACGTGCCGCAGCGTGCCCGAACTGAGAACGCCGCCGGCGAGTTCCAGCACCTCCGCGAGATTCTTTTCGCCGTGTAACTCATAAATCGCGGGGCGCCGGACCATCCCCTCAATTGTGATCTCAGGTCCAAGCGGGGGAACCAGCACCGTATCGCCAGATTGCATGCGTTCGACTCCAGACCGCACGCCATGCAACAGTAGATCGTAAACATCGACTTCCTGAATCAGAGTGTTCCCACGGTAGTGACGCAGCGTACGCAGCGATCCGCGCGAAGTGGGACCGCCGGCAACAAACCCGGCATTCAACGGCGTTGAAAGTGCGCTGATGTCATAGGCACCGGCTCGCTCGACGTCACCTACGACATAGATGCGGACCGTCCGTAAGCGCGCCAACGAAACATCGGCTTGCACATCGCGAAACTGGCTCTGCAAGCTGGTTTGCACCAAGCGTTGCACGTCACCTAGACTTCGCCCCGAAACCTGCACAAAACCCGCTTCGGGCAGCGCAATCCTTCCCTCGTGATCCACTATGCGGCGCAGCCGTTGCGAAACTCCGCCCCAGAGATTGATGTTCACCCCATCGCCTGGCCCCAACACATAATCCGGACCCACTGGAAGGTCCATCGGCAACTGATCGAAATTTCCAGTGCCATTGCGAAACACATCATCTCCAAATCGCACTAACTCAGGCGAGCGCCTTCCATATTGTGAGTAAAGATCGTAGAGCGAAGGGACGTCCGCATAGGGATTCACTCGATGACGCAACGCTGCATGATCGGGACGCGGAGCCGTTGGAGGGGGAATGCGACTGGGCTCTAGCGAAGCTCGTTGACTACTGGAGCTCTGACGCTGCTGATCGGAAGGCGAATCCCCGCCGAGGGGCGAAAGTGACGGAAACGACGACGATGATGAAGAAGAAGAAGCCCATGATCTGCCGCCATCCTGCAAGCTCGTCGATCCGCTCAAGCCCGATTCACCCGATCCGGGCGATAGCCGCTGCTCCGAGCGCGCGCGAATAAGCGCCGGCAAATCTTCGGGGCGAATTCGCTCCATCGAGTCTGCGCCACCGATTGAGTCAGCCCCGATCGAACCGCCACCCATCGGCATGCTGTCCAACTCGTCCGAATCTTGCATTTGCGCCTGCTGCACCGTGCGACGGCTGTCAGGCTCGGGATGAGGCTGAGATCGGGGAGCACTTTCCGGAGACGAAGAATCGTCGGGAGGCTGCGCCAGTTGTGGGGTCAAAGTTTTTCGCTGCTCGTGGACGTCCCAATATTGCTCTTCCTGGCTAGTGGCGCGCGGCTTCGCCGGAGTACCCGGCGTTGATGTGGCACCCTCCTTCGTCCGGACCACATCGCGCTGGCCCTCTTCAGAGGTGGGAAGCGCTCGAATGTATCCGCGCTTCAGCAATTCCTGGGTGGCAAGCACACGGATGTCCTCATCCACACGCAGAAGCCGGAACAGCGCGTCGTCAGTTAGATCTTTCGGTTCGAGAATCCTTCCCTGCTCAAACGCCTTGCGAACCAGCAGCTTCTTCACTTCAAGCAACAGTCCAGTTTCTTTCTGCAGAAGTGATACCAGCTTGTCCGCCGAAAGTGAGACTGTTTGTTCCGCCTGCTGCTCGGCCTGTGAACGCGATTCATCGAGTGCGCGCGTCCGACCATACACCGGCGAATCCTGAGCGGACGCTATGGCCACGGATAAGCTCAGCAGCGAGATAAGAACTGCCGTTGTCGCGATCCGCGATCGATTGAGAAGAAACTGAAGTTTTTTCTTAGCGAGAACCATGGCGGGGAATCAAAGTATGTCTAGACGCGTTAGAATTTCAGATCGGCTCGACGTCAGCCTCATCAACCTCAAGCATCACCGAGCGCGAGATCAATTCGATCGAGAGAACCAGCCGGAATCCATCTTTGCGGCGGATCATAATTCCTTCGGCATCCACAAGAGGCCCGCTCCTAACCCGCACCTTCCTGCCTTGCCGCAAATAAGGATGGGGTTGCGGCCGCAACTCCGAAGATGCACTCGATTCCAGGGCGCGAATCTCCGAATCTCGAAGTATGGCGGGCTTCCCTTGAAAGGTCACAAAACGCAGCACACCAGGAGATCGGAGAACACCCAGCCGCTCTTGAACATCCAGGTTGACGAAGACGTAGCCGGGGAACAACGCCATATCTAACTCTTTTCGGCGATCCTTCCAGCGGCGCACGCTCCGATACGTCGGCAACAAGCACTTCAATCCCTTTTGCTGAAGATGACGCGTCACCAATTTTTCGTGCCGCGGACGAACATTGACTGCGTGCCACCGCTCTCGCGCAAAAACGTCTTCGGACACACATGACGCCCTGGCAGTTAATTCAGTCATTGGCAGCTCGCGATTTTGAAAGGTGTTCTCCAACACTTTTACTGCTCCCAGTTCGTAGCTCCGCCATCTCGGCTACATCCGGAAAATGGATGTAAATGCCTTTGTTTCAAAACGTTACGCGCCCAACCGTCAAATCCACGCAACTATTGCCGAGACAATCCCACCAACGATGGACGGTCCCTCAAAGCGCTCAAGATTCCCGCCTCTGAGCTCTCCAGCGGCTTGGTGCGCACATCGACGCTCGCCCAATAGAACAACCCGCGATTTTGTTCCGGCGCGAGCGCCACAATCTTCATCTGCGGATATCGGCCCAACAGAAATCCACATTGAGCGCTGCGTTTGTCGGCTTCTTCGAGTGCGACGATTAAAACGTCCGGTCGAGCCTCCTCAACCGCGCTAACCAGTTCGCTCTCTTCTTTAACTTCGCCAACAATCTCGATGTCTGGCTGATCGGCGATCACGGCCAGGACGAGTTCCCGCATCAATCGTGGACGGTTCGCAACCAGAACGCGTACTCGTTTCACCGGCATGCCCCTCGTCCCTCACTTCTACTCTCACGCGCCAGCTCGGTACAAGATTCAATTACGTACTCAAGCAACCGGTTCCACAGAAGCTGTGCGGAGTACCATGGTGAAGGTTCCATTCGGTACTAACGACTGGTACTAACAACGCAGGAATTTGGCTGGTAGAAATTCGGCGTGAATTGATAACTGTCGGCGTTTTGCCTGGATAATCATCCCGTGGCCCAACTTGAAAATTTTCGCTTGAAGGTCTTTCGCGCTGTCGCCGAACACCTCAACTTTCGCAAAGCTGCAGAACATCTTTTTCTCAGTCAGCCCGCGGTAACGCTCCAAATCAAAGCACTCGAAGACGATCTCGGTGTCCGTCTTTTCGACCGCAGCGCTAACCGGGTCACTCTCACTCCGCCCGGCACAGTGCTTCTGCGCTACGCTGACAAAATTGCAGCACTCGCTTCAGCGGCGGCCCAGGATCTCGGCTTGAACGAGGGAAAATTCTCAGGCGATCTTCGTTTGGGTGCTTCGACAACCATCGCGCAATACGTTCTCCCCCGACTCATCGGTGCTTTCATCGCCGAACATCCACGCGTACGGCTCTCGTTGCATAGCGGCAACACTGAGCAGATTGTCGAATTGCTCCTTAATAAAAAGGTCGACCTCGGACTCATTGAGGGCCCCGCTCGTCATCGCGGCGTTCATCTCGAACAGTTCATGCAAGATGAGTTGGTATTAATCGCGCCTCCAGAATTGGTAGAAAATTATTTCAGCGTGCAGCAGCTCATGGACTCCAATTTGCTCATGCGAGAACAGGGCTCTGGTTCCCGTCGAGTCGTTGAAACCACGCTTAAAAAAGCGGGGCTCAAACTCAAATCCTTTAGGAATGTCATGAATCTCGACTCGACCGAATCCATTAAATCCGCCGTAGAGGCGGGACTCGGCGTCGGATTCGTTTCACGCTGGGCCATCTCTAAAGAGCTTGAATTAGGCGTGCTGAAGGTGGCCGAGGTTCGCGGCCTCAGAATGATGCGTCAATTTTCCCTTGTCTCGTGTACGGGCCCGGAGCCGCAGGGGCCAGCCGGTGCATTCCGCGCCTTCGCGATGTCTCGCGGACGCCTTCTAGCGAATGGACGCCGAAAACCGCGTCGTCCGGCCGATAAGCTTACCTGATCGCTAATTAAGATTGTTGCTTGGACATCGGCCCGGCCTACCCGCCACACTGTCCTCACGAGCCAGACTTTTTTCTCTCGATTCGAGAGTGGCAGCGAACAATCGTTACCCCAACTCCTTGAAAGTAACCTCATGCGCACGGCAAATACTATGATCGAGCGCAACTTCACGATCGTGATCATCGGTGGCGGATTTAGCGGAACCATGCTGGCGGTCAATTTAATGCGGCGGGATCCGTCGCTGAGCATAGCTATCCTCGATAAGGCGGGCCGTCCGGGTCGCGGTATCGCCTACGCAACCGAACACTCCTCGCACCTTCTCAACGTGCCCGCTGCAGGTATGACTGCTCTACCCGAGGAACCGGATCATTTCCTGAAGTGGGCGCAAGCAAATTACGACACTGCCGTCCATGCGGAAAGTTTTCTGCCACGCCTCGTATACGGCCGCTATATCGAGTCGTTGTTCGAGGATGCGAATGTATTGGCGGTGGATAGAAACCTAGAATGGATTAAAGACGAGGCCATCACCGTCACTCGAAACCAAAATCATTTCGCGGTGCAGCTAAGAGGCGGTCAGAAACTTCAAGCCGACGTCGTGGTTTTCGCAACCGGTAATCTGCCGGCTTCGAATCCGAGAATTCCGGGACTCCCCGCCAGAGGTCAGCACCCTTTGCTTTCAGCATGGTCGCCAGCCGCACTAGATGGCATACCACCGAACGGCAGCATTCTGCTTATCGGCTCGGGCCTGACTGCCGTAGATATGGTGGTGGCCCTCGATGCGAAAGGATATGAAGGAACGATCCACGTGGTTTCCCGACACGGCTTGATGCCCCAGGATCACCGTCCAACACAAGTATGGCGGCAGTTCTGGCATAGCGGATCTCCACGCACCACGCGCGGCCTATTACGCCTGGTTCGTGACGAGATCGATTCCGCATGGACGCTGGGTATTGGCTGGCGCGCCGTAATTGACGCCCTTCGCCCCGTTACGCAAGAGATTTGGAAGTCGCTCCCGCACTCCGAGAGAAGGCGCTTCCTGCGTCATGTCAAGACCTACTGGGATACGCATCGCCATCGCGTGGCGCCGGAAATCAACGACGTGCTAAACCGTTTGCAGACGGAGGGAAGGCTGCATCTCTATGCAGGCCGAATCGCAAACTACGCAGAGCAACCTGAAGGCATCACGATCTCCTTGCGCCAGCGAGGCCAGGATCAACAAATACATCTACTGGTCGATCGCGTGATCAACTGCACCGGTTCGGAGTCCGATTGCCGGCGGGTCGATGACTCTCTGCTGAAATCGCTTTTTGCCGAGGGCCTCGCTACCCCAGATCCTCTTTTTCTAGGCTTGAACGTTAACACTGAGGGATTTGTGCTCGACCATCGAGGAGTTCCATCTCATTCGCTATGCGCGATCGGTCCACCGACCAAAGGCGGTCTGTGGGAGTCGGTAGCAGTTCCAGAACTTCGACGACAGGCCGCGGCCTTGGCGGAACGCCTCGTGGAAAGGTTTGGCGCTCTTTCCAACGCTCGCAGCAAATCGTTGGCGACTGCTGAAACTTCACTTTGATAGTTCGTCCTCGATACCACCTCGACGATTCGTCAGATCGGTGACGAATCTTACCAACGTGGCAGGCTGAGGGTTTTTGCATCTTATCCTCGGATATCAGAGACTTGTGACCAGGGTGTGGGTGCTTATTCCATGTAACTTTTTAGGCGGAGTGAGGATCCTAAATAGACGCGCGCCAATCGCTCGGGCAACACAGGCGCCGTAAGAGGCAACATGCTGATTTACTTTCTGGCTTTCGTTGGCGGCGTGCTTACGATTCTGAGCCCGTGCATTCTCCCCGTGCTGCCTTTTGTCTTTGCTCGCGCCGACCAGCCGTTTCGTCGTTCCGGATTGCCGCTGCTCACCGGGATGGCCCTGACTTTTTCAGTTGTCGCAATCGCCGCCGCGTTCGGTGGACATTGGGTCGTACGTCTGAATCAGGGTGGGCGTTACCTGGCCATGGCGGTGTTTTTGATTCTCGGCGTGAGCCTTCTCTTTCCGTCCATCGCTGAGACCCTGACGCGGCCGTTGGTTCGCGCAGGAGGCCGGCTACAGGAGAATCCCTCGGCGGCAGAGTCTGCGAGAAAGAGTGTCGGGAAATCTTTTGTTCTCGGTATCTCGACAGGGTTACTCTGGGCTCCCTGTGCGGGTCCGATACTCGGCCTGATTTTGACCGGCGCTGCGATTCAGGGACCGGGCGCTCGCTCTTCTTTTTTATTGCTATCGTTCGCTCTGGGCGCCGCCACTTCTTTAGGAATTGCGCTCTTGGCCGGCAACAAAGTTTTCTCTGCTCTGAAGCGGTCGTTATCGTTTGAAGTTTGGATCCGTCGTGCTCTCGGCACTGCCGTCATCCTGGGAGTTATCGCCATAGCCCTGGGCTGGGACACGAACGTGCTCGCGAAGTTTTCTTTTGTAAACACCGCGAAAGCCGAGGAGCATCTGATCGGCGCACTCCATGGCGGAAACCCGGCGACTTCGGTCGCAAGCGCGGCCGAATCTCAACCCGTGCTGGCGGATGAAGGGCCTATGCCTGATTTAGATGGTGCCGTAGCCTGGCTCAATTCCCCTCCGTTGAGCAGAAAATCTCTCCGTGGCAAAGTTGTGCTGATCGATTTCTGGACGTATTCCTGCATCAACTGCCTGCGTGCTCTGCCGTATATCGAAGGCTGGGCCGATAAATATAAGGATGCTGGCTTGGTTGTGATCGGTGTGCATACTCCCGAATTCGCGTTTGAGAAAGAACGCGCCAACGTAGAAAAAGCTGTGCACGATTTGAAGATCACCTACCCAGTCGCCATCGACAGCAACTACACGATTT
>Ga0209006_10005003_pt1 | contig 12035 bp, 8 predicted proteins | sample JacPin_JW_Ref_O2_FD_188567 | JGI IMG/M metagenome (GOLD analysis project Ga0209006, IMG submission 188567) | Forest soil microbial communities from Algoma, Ontario, Canada - Jack Pine, Ontario site 1_JW_Ref_O2 (SPAdes) (version 2) | ecosystem: Environmental > Terrestrial > Soil > Boreal...
TTCGTCCCTTCGCAGAATTTCCCGCGCCCCGCCGAATTGCCGGCGCCGGACAGCCACATCTTCTATGATTGGCGCGTCGCTGACATCGCGGACTCAATTCCGAAGGTCAGCGGCTATTGGGCGAGCGAAGCCCTCGTGACGCGGTCCATTCTCGCCGCCTCGTTTGGGCGAAAGCGCGTCGCCTGACGGACGCGGGAGACTTGGGAGCTATGCGCAACTTTCTCATCGACACGGACACCGCCTCCGACGATGCCGTCGCGATCATCATGGCGCTGGCCGATCCGAACGTTCGCGTACTCGGCCTGACGACGGTCGCCGGCAATGTGGGCCTCGAGCAGGCGACCCAAAACGCGCTCTTGACCGCCGAGGTCTGCAATTCCGATGTCCCCGTCTTCGCTGGAGCGGACAAGCCGCTCTACCGCGCCCACGACCACGCGCATTGGTTCCATGGGAAGGACGGCCTCGGCGACCGTGGCTATTCCAAGCCAAAACGCAAGCCTGAGACCGAGGCTGCCGTCGACGCGATGCTGCGTCTCGCGAAGGCGCACCCCGGCCTCACCCTGGTGACGCTCGGGCCGCTCACCAACGTTGCGCTTGCGCTCAAGCGTGAGCCTCAGCTCGCGGAGCGGATCGGCCGCTGTGTGGTGATGGGCGGCGCGCCCTGCTGCGAGGGCAACGTGACGCCGGCGGCCGAATACAACATCTGGGTCGATCCGGAAGCGGCGCGCGCCGTCTTCCGTTCGAAGCTCAATATCGAAATGGTCGGCTGGCACGTTTCGCGCGGCCCCTCCGTTTTGAGGGACGACGAAATCGCAGCTATCGAGGCGCTCGGCACGGCCAAAGCGAAGTTCGCCATTGAATCGAACAGGACCGCCCGCGAGGCCTATCGGGTGCAGACCGGCGAGACCGGCCTCTCGCTCGCCGATCCGACCGCCATGGCGATCGCGCTCGACCGCTCGACCGGCCTCGAGTGGTCGCGTCATCGGGTGGCGATAGAAAGCGGAAGCGACCTCACGCGTGGCATGACTGTGGTCGACCGGCTCAATGTGCACCACGATTCCAACAACGCCCACGTCTGGCGCGAGGCGGTCGGCGAGCACGAGGGCGCCGATGTCCTCTGGACCCTCGACTCGCGCCGGTTCAAGGCTATGTTGAAGGCCGCGCTGGCGGCTTGATGGCAAAGCGAGGGATCTCGAATGGAAGCCGGCCGTAATCTCCTCCGCCAGGAGACCTCGCCCTATCTTCTGCAGCACGCCGGGAACCCGGTGCATTGGCGCCCATGGAGCGCCGACGCGCTCGCCGAGGCCAAGCGCCGCGACTGCCCAATCCTGCTCTCCATCGGCTACGCGGCCTGCCACTGGTGCCACGTGATGGCGCACGAGTCGTTCGACAACGCCGAGACGGCTCGCCTCATGAACGAGCTGTTCGTGAACATCAAAGTCGACCGCGAGGAGCGACCGGACATCGACCACATCTACATGACCGCGCTCCATGCGCTCGGCCAGCAAGGCGGCTGGCCGCTCACCATGTTCCTGTCGCCGGACGGTAAGCCAATGATTGGCGGGACCTACTGGCCGCCCGAGCCGCGCTATGGCCGGCCCTCGTTCCGGCAGGTTATCCAATCGATCGCTACCTCTTGGCGCACGCAGCGCAATGAGATGGAGAACCGCGGCCTCACCCTCGCCGACCATTTGACGAAACTCTCCGAGTTGAACGCCGGTCCCGGAATCTCGCCGGCCGACCTGACGCGCGTCGGTGATGCGCTGAAGAGTGCCGTCGATCCGATCCATGGCGGCTTGAGCGGCGCGCCGAAATTTCCCAACGCACCGATCTTCCGCTTCTTCTGGAACGAGATGTTCCGCCGCGGCGATCCGTCCTTCGGCGAGGCTTTACGCGCCATGCTCGAGGCGATGAACGCGGGCGGCATCTACGATCATCTCGGCGGCGGCTACGCGCGCTATTCGACCGACGCCGAATGGGTCGTGCCGCATTTCGAGAAGATGCTCTATGACAACGCGCAGATCCTTGAACTGCTCGCGCTCGTCCAGTCCCTCTGGCCCGATCCGACTTTCGCTGAGCGGGCGCGCGAGACGGTCGGATGGCTGATGCGCGAGATGCGGCTCGGCGATGCGTTTGCCGCCTCGCTCGACGCCGATCAGGACGGCGAGGAAGGCCTGTTCTACGTTTGGGACGAAGACGAGATCGACGCCGCTTTGGGCGACGCCGCGAAGCGCTTCAAGGCCGCATACGATGTGACGCGCGGCGGCAATTGGGAAGACCATACGGTCTTGCGCCGCATCATGCCGCGCGGATCGCCGGAGGAGGAAGCCGGCCTCGCCGCGTCGCGCGCGAAGCTCTTCGCTTTGCGTGAGGCGCGTCCGAAGCCTGGCCGCGACGACAAGGTGCTGGCGGACTGGAACGGCCTGACCATCGCCGCGCTCACTCGCGCCAGCGCCGTGTTCGACGAGCCGGTGTGGCTTCAAACCGCGCGCGCCGCGTTCGACTTCATCATGGCGAAGCTGCGCGGCCCTGACGGACAGCTGCTGCACGCCTGGCGCGAGGGGCGCCCCGGAGCCCGCGCGCTGCTCGACGATTATGCGTCCATGGCCCGCGCCGCGCTTGGCTTATTCGAGGCGAGCGGCGAGCCTTCCGATCTTGAAGCCGCGCGCCGGCTGGCGAGCCAAGCCATCGATCTCTTCGGCGACGGCGCGGGCGGGTTCTTCCTCACCGCGAAGGACGCTACCGACGTGCCCGGCGCGCGCCCTCGGCAAGCGCATGACGGGGCGACGCCATCCGGAATCGGGCTTCTCGCCGAAACGTTCGTCCGCCTTTGGCATCTGACCGACGAAGCGCGCTGGGGCGAGGCGGCCGAAGGTCTCATCCGCTCGGTCTCCGGACTCCCCGAGGGCCTTGGCGGCAGTCCACTGACTCTCATGAGCGCCGACATGCTGGCGCGCGGCGGCTCGGTCGTCATCGACGGCCCGCTCGAAGATCTGGAGAGCCAAGCGCTCACCTTCGCCGCGCTACGCGCGCCCGACCCGTCATTGACCGTGCTGCGCCTTGACCGTCGTCTCTGGCCGAATGGATCGCTGCGCGACGATCTACCACGCGCGGACGCGCCGATCGCGATGCTGTGTCAGGGCCAGACCTGTTCTCTTCCGGTCACGACGCCCGAAGCGCTGGAGGCGCTTATGGACGCGCGACGCTCAGGCGCGTCGAGCTGACGTCAGCCTCATCTACAAGGACGCTCGTGTCGCCTGAAGACTTCCGCCGTTACGGCCACGAGCTGATCGATTGGCTCGCCGACTACCACGAGAGCCTGGCCGACCGGCCGGTGATGGCCAAGACCCGACCCGGCGAAATCCGTGACGCCCTGCCCTCCGCGCCGCCGAACGAGCCGGAAGATTTTCGCGCGGCGATCGAGGATCTCAATAGACTCGTCGTTCCGGGCCTTTCGCTCTGGCAGCATCCGCGCTTCTTCGGCTATTTCCCCGCTAACGCGCTGCCGGCGGGCATTCTGGCGGACATCGTCAGCACGGGGCTCGGGGTGATCGGGCTCTCGTGGCAATCGAGCCCGGCGGTGACGGAAATCGAGGAAGTGGTCACCGACTGGCTGCGGCAGATGCTGGGCTTGTCGCCCGCGTGGAGCGGCGTGATTCAGGACACGGCGTCGACCAGCACACTGGTCGCGCTCATCTGCGCGCGCGAGCGGGCCACCAACTACGCGCTGGCGCGCGGCGGCCTGCAGGCTGAGGCGCGCACGCCGCGCGTCTACGTGTCGGCGCACGCGCATAGCTCGGTCGACAAGGGCGCGCTGCTTGCCGGCTTTGGCCGCGACAATCTTCGTCTCGTTCCGTTCGACGCCGAATACGCGATGCGGGCCGACGCGCTCGCCGAAATGGTCGCGGAGGACCTCGCCAATGGCGACCTGCCCAGCGCGATCGTCGCTACGGTCGGCACAACGGCGACGACGGCAATCGATCCAATCGCGCAGATCGCAGAAATCGCGCGGCGCCACTGCATCTGGCTGCATGTCGACGCCGCGATGGCGGGCAGCGCTATGATCCTGCCCGAATGCCGGTGGATGTGGGAGGGCGTCGAGCGCGCGGACTCCCTCGTGATCAACGCGCATAAGTGGCTCGGCGCGCCGTTCGATTGCTCGGTCTATTATGTGCGAGATCCGGAGCATCTGATGCGGGTGATGTCAACCAACCCGAGCTTCCTGCAATCCTCCGTCGACGGACAAGTTAAGAACCTGCGCGACTGGGGCATCCCGCTCGGCCGCCGCTTCCGGGCGCTGAAACTCTGGTTCATCATCCGCGAACAGGGGGTGAGCGGCTTGCAGAAGCGCCTCCGGCGCGACATCGCCAATGCGCGCTGGCTGGCCGAAAAGGTCGCCGCGACGCCGGGCTGGCGGGTGGTCGCGCCAGTCCCGTTGCAGACCGTATGCGTGAGGCATGAGCCCGAGGGGCTTGAGGGCGAAGCGCTCGACGCCCACACGACAGCCTGGGTCGAAGCGGTCAATCGCTCCGGCGCGGCTTACCTCACGCCGGCCGTGCTCGACGGTCGCTGGATGGCGCGCGTGTCGATCGGGGCGCTGGCGACGGAAGAGGCGGACGTCGCCGCGGTCTGGGCGGCGATGCGCGAGGCGGCGGAAGGGGCATCGACAAATCCAGAGCGTCAGGCGTCGGTTGGCCGCGCATGAGGCGCCTATGACCGGCGCTTGTCCCAGCCATCGCGGGTCCGTAGAATCGAATATCCGCCGATGAGGAGACCGCCGTGGAAGAGCTCGATCGTATTACCCGGAATCCGGAGGTGATGGGCGGCAAGGCGTGTATCCGCGGCATGAGAGTCACAGTCGGCACGATCGTGGGACAAATCGGGGCCGGCCGCACCATCGACGATGTCCTGATCGACTTTCCCTATCTTGAACGCGAAGACATCCTGCAGGCGTTGCGTTATGCGGCGTGGAGAGCTGAGGAACGAGAAGTGGTGCTGACCAGCGGATGAAACTGCTGATCGACATGAATCTGTCGCCACGCTGGGTGAAGTTGCTGCTTGATGCGGGAATTGAAGCTTCGCACTGGTCAGATCTCGGACGGGCGAATGCTTCTGACGCCGAGATCATGGCGTTTGCGCGAGCCAACGGATACGCCGTTCTCACGCACGATTTGGATTTCAGTGCGATCCTGGCCGCGACGCAGGACGCGAAGCCGAGCGTGATTCAGATCCGAGCCGAGGATGTCAGACCTGAAACGGCGGGTCGGGTCCTGATCGAGGCCGTGCGGCAAATGGCCCCGCAGCTTGCGGAAGGAGCACTGGTCACTATCGATCCGGCGCGAGCACGATTACGAATCTTGCCACTGCGTTCGGAATAACTCGCCGCGACACATGCCAGAGGAAACGTCATGGAGCGCAGGCTCAAATTCTACGGCTGGGGGCGTGAGGGCGAGGGCCTTGACGAGGCCGAACGCGCGCGCGTCTTCCGCTTCGTCGGCGAGAAGCTCGGTGCCGAGCCGCGCGCCGCCGCTCCGCCGCCGCAAGCCTCCGACATCGCGCTGCGCAAGCCACGCATCTCCGCGCCCGCCTCGCTCGCCGGCTTGCTGACGCAAGATCCCTACGAGCGCCTCCTCCATACCTACGGCAAGTCGTACCCTGAGACCGTGCGCGCCTTCGCGCGTGACTTCGCCAACGCGCCTGACCTCGTTGCGCTGCCCGAGAGCGAAGCCGACATTGCGGCAGTGTTCGATTGGGCGGCGCATGCGAAAGTCGCAGTCATTCCGTTCGGCGCCGGCTCGTCGGTGGTGGGCGGCGTCGAGCCGATCGTCGGCGATGGCTTTGCGGGCGCCGTCAGTCTCGACATGCGGCGGCTGAACCGCGTGCTCGAAGTGGACGCGGTGAGCCGCGCCGCGCGCATCCAGGCCGGCATCCTGGGCCCCGCGATCGAGGCGGCGCTTAAAGTCCATGGCTTCGCTTTGCGCCACTATCCGCAAAGCTTCGAGTTCTCGACCCTCGGCGGCTGGATCGCCACCCGTTCGGGCGGGCACTTCGCCACGCTCTACACGCATATCGACGACCTCGTCGAAAGCCTGCGCACGGTGACGCCCGCGGGAATCCTGGAATCGCGGCGCCTGCCGGGCTCCGGCGCGGGCCCCAGCCCTGACCGCATGATAATCGGCTCGGAGGGCTCGCTTGGCGTGATCACCGAAGCGTGGATGCGGCTGCAAGGGCGGCCGCACTTCCGCGCCGACGCCGTGTTCGGCTTCCCCGATTTCTTCGCCGCCGCCCGTGCCGTGCGCGCCGCCTCGCAGGCCGGACTCTACCCGTCGAACCTGCGCGTCATCGACAATGCCGAAGCAGGCGCCTACGGCGTCAATTCCTATGAGGAGAGTTTGCTGGTGCTCGCCTTCGAATCCGCCGACCATCCCGTGGACGCCTGGATGGCGAGGGCGGTTGAGCTGATGCAGGATAGCGGCGGGCGCCGCCACGACGACGAGGCCGCGGGTTTACGCTGGCGCACCGCCTTCATCCGCATGCCCTATGCGCGCGAGCTGACCGTGCCCATGGGGATCATCAACGACACGTTCGAGACCGCCATCACCTGGGACAGGTTCGAGCCGTTCGACGAGGCCGTGCGCAAGGCGACGGAAGACGCGCTCGTGGAGGCGACCGGCGCCAAGGGAACCGTCTCGACGCGCTTCACCCACGTCTATCCGGACGGGCCGGCCGTCTATTACACCTTCAACGTGCGCGGCGATCCCGGCCGCCTTATCGAGCAATGGCGGCATATCAAGACCCGCGCCTCCGACGCGCTGATCGCGGCTGGCGGCACGATCACGCATCATCATGCGGTCGGCCGCGACCACATGCCTTGGTATCGCGCGCAGAGGCCCGACCTGTTCGGCAAAGCGTTCGCCGCGGCGAAGAGCGCGCTCGACCCGGCCGGGATCATGAACCCTGGCGTGCTGGCCCCTTGAGCCGGAGCGAAGCGACCTGGCAAGACTGTGGAGAGGCGGCGATCCAGGCGTGCGTGTTTCAGGCCCCAGGTTCGCCGCCCAGGCAGAAGTAACCGTTAGGTGATTTCGGGAATCGTCAATTGTTGCCCCGGCCTAATGAGATTGGGATTTGCGCCGATGGTGGCGACATTCGCGTCGTAGATCCGCCTCCAAAACAGCTCCGTTCCGCTTCCGTAAAAGAACCGAGCAATTTTAGAGAGTGAGTCGCCGGCCCTGACCGTATATTGGGTGGGTAACGGATGGCTGACCAATGTCGCAACGGTAATGTGAGGCCAGCTCAACCCGTTGAAGTTCAACAGGACGCGCTGCGTATATTGTAATTGATCGAACTCATGGCCATTCCGGTCCCGCACGCGCTCGATCCAGAATATAGAGGTGACGGGGACCGCATTCGCGTTTGGCCCGCCCGTGGGCGGAGACCCCTTCCCAACCAGAAACGCGATATTGTCGACGCCGCCGCCTACGTCCGGCACCGGCGGCGGAAGCGCGTTGTCGGACCGGATCAAGAGCACCGTCGTGCCGAGCATCGTTTGATTGGCGATGGCCTGCGAGAGGAAAAGGTTCGGATTCGCCAACTGGGCCTGCGTGAGCGCCGCGACATGAGAGAGATCCGTACGGGAGCTACTCAGGTTGGCAAGAATCTCCTCAGGAAAATGGACGAGGTTCGTTTGCCCGTCGTCAGGGCTGCCAACTTTGAATGGAGTGATGCTGGCGGCCGAAAATAGCGGCGCGGGCGCCGTGATCGCCTGACCTTGGAGATTGATGGTGGTGCCGTGGGGGATCGAGCCCATACGCACGACGGACGCCCCTTCGCTGGGGTTGGTCGTCGCCGGCACATTTGCCCAAACCCCGGGTTCAAAGTGCTGTCCAGTCCCGTCGAAACTATCGTTGATCGTTTGCGTGTAGGCGGTCGCGCCAAGGAATATTCCCTTTTGCAGCAGTCCGCGATTGGCGACGCCGTTGCCGCTCGTGCCGCCGCTGAGATCGACGAATGAGAGCGTCTCGTCGGTGAAATTGAGTTCGAGGAAGAAATCCTTCGTTCCAAACTCGCTGTCGAAATTGGGCCGCCAGATCATATTGAAGCCAGTGCCGCTCCAAGTCCGTTTCGGCTTACTGGAAGGGTCATTTCCGACAAGACCGCGAAGCAGCCCAAGCGGATCCACCGGCGCCGCTTCGAGACCGGCCTCCCCGGGCGGGCGCGCATGCTGAAACGTGAATTCTGTATCAATTGGCATAATTATTTCCTCCTTTTAGATTTGGGCTACGACAAGCGCCGTCCCGACGGCCTGACCAAGCAAAAATAAGTAGTTTACGAATATATAGTCTTTAGAGATCACACGCTTCACGACCTGGTTTGACTTTATCTCTTAGAGCCGTGGGCTGGCTGGCTCTAAATATCCTGCTGTCTAAGCTATTCGTGCTGCCTTCAATTTAAAATATTTGCGAATTACGACTTCGATGACGAGTGCTAACAGCGCTTACTTCGATGAGGACATCCAAACGGCGTGCCGGACCATGTAATAATCACTCAGCGGAACCGGCGCGTCTCGCTGTGCGTCGATAGTCTTGTAAAAACCTATAGCTCACTTTCTCGTGATCAGCAAGAGAGCGGGTCCGAAGGCGCCAACTGCGAAGTTGACGCGCCCTGACGAATGCCCAACCTCCACGCGCAGCAAGGCGCTCTTTGGCGGCCGGCTCGGCGCCCGCGCATAATCACGCAATGACCGACATTTCTTGCGCTGGCCCTTTGCCGCGGATTTCGGCCAAGGCCTGATCGATCGAAGGCGCCTTGTTGACCAGCGGTCGGCGGGCGCCTTGCGCGGCCAGTTCCCTTCTTACTCCCTCCGACATGCCCGTGAGAGTGACGCCGACCCCGCGCTGCGCGGCCTTGTGCGCGAGACCTTCGATGGTTTTGGCGCCCGTCGAGTCGACGAACGGCACGGCGGAGAAATCGATAATCAGGTTGCGGTGCGCGTCGCCGATGCGCTCGAGCACCGCGCCGATGGACGCGGCGGCGCCGAAGAAGAATGCGCCGGAGATCCGGTAGATGACGACGGTAGGATCCTGACCAGACGTTTCGTCGCCGGCCTCCCTCGCTTGGTCGTCGGGAACATCCTCGGCTGCCAGCGGCACATGGGTTTCGAGCGCCGTCGTCTGCGACATGCGGTGGATGAACAACATCGATCCCAGTGCGAAGCCCACCACAATCGCCTCGGTCAGCCCTCTGAACAAAGTGATGCCGAACGTCGCCAACAGCACGGCGGCGTCGCCGCGCGAGGCTCTCAGCAACGTTGCGAAGGCGTCGCGCTCGAACATGTTCCAGCATACGGCCGCGAGCACGGCGGCGAGGACGGCGAGAGGGATGTAGCTGGCAAGCGGAGCAGCGACCAAAATGAACAGGAGCAGGACCAGGGCATGCGCCATCCCCGAAACGGGGCTGCGCGCCCCTGCCCCGACGTTCGTCGCGGTTCGCGCCACCGTGCCGGTGACGCAGATGCCGCCGAACAGCCCCGAGGCGATATTCGCGACCCCCTGCCCGACCAGCTCGCAATTGGAACGATGGCGCCGTCCGGTCATGCTGTCGGCGACGACGGCGGACAGCAGCGATTCGATGGCGCCGAGCAGCGCGAACGAGATCGCGCTCGGCAGCACCGCCTGCACCTTCTCCAAGCTGAGATGCGGCAGCGCAGGGAGCGGGAGGTCGCGCGGAATGCCGCCGAACTGAGAACCGATGGTCTCAACGGGCAGCCTAAGCACAAAGGCCGCGAGCGCACCCAAGGCGACAACGATCAACATGGCCGGCCAACGCGGCCGCCAAATCCGTAAGGCCGCCAAGAGCGCGATGCTCACGACCGAAAGGCTCAGCGCGGCAGGCGAGAGCGTGGCGATTTTCGACCACAGGAAGGGGATCTTCTCGAGCAGCGGTCCCGGTTCGGCGCCGCTGAAGGACAAGCCCAGCAGCGGCTTGATCTCGCTTGAAAAGATCGTGACCGCGATGCCGGCGGTGAAACCGACTGTCACCGGGTACGGGATGAACTTGATGTAAGTGCCGAGCCTGAGATAGCCGATGGCCATTAGCATGATTCCGGAAAGGACCGTCGCCAGGATCAGGCCGTCCATGCCGTGCTGCTGGACGGTAGCCGCAACGAGCACGATGAAGGCGCCCGCCGGCCCCCCGATCTGGAAACGACTGCCGCTCAAGAGCGACACGACGAAGCCGCCGACGATCGACGTGTAAAGACCCTGCGCGGGCGTCGCGTGCGAGCCGATGGCGATCGCCATCGAAAGCGGCAGCGCGACGATTGCGACGGTCAGGCCAGCCATCAGGTCGGACTGGAAATTCGCGAAGCTGTACCCCTCGCGAAACACCGTCACCAGCTTCGGGGTGAAGAGTTCCGCGAAACTCGGTTGGGCTAGGAGAGAAGGCAGGGTCTGCGTCGACATGTCCGTGCTGATTCCGCGATGTCACGCCGCACTGGCGAGAAGAAGAAACGGGCTTCATCGTTAACGATAGGGCTGCCGACCGACCGGACAAATGCCGGCGAGCCTTGACGCCGCCAAGGCGGCCGGCCGGCATTTTCTCAGATGGACGGCGTTCCCCCACAGGCAGGCTAGCTCGATTCCCCGCTAACCGAAAGCGCTCTCCGCCGTAGCCGTTCTAGACCCGCGATCCTTGTCGCGGCCGCGCTCTTTGCGAAGACGCTTCAAATAAGCGCCGGGTCGCGATCACGCGCTCTCAAAAACAGCCGTGACCTAAAAGGTCTTCATATATTCGATGATTGCCCAGCGCTCGTCGTCGGTGAGGCCGGCGCCAAATTCGTGTCCCCCGTTGCCGTTGCCGTTCGCGTTCGCCGGATCAGCCATGAAGGCGCCCGTCTTGAACGGCGACTCATCCGTATCAAAGCCGACATTCTTCGGATCGAAGACACGGCTGCCGACCATGAAACGCGACTTGCGGTCTTTGGCGGGCTTCATCAATTCCCAGAGGTTCGGCACTGAGCCGTTGTGAAGATAGGGAGCGACCGCCCAGACTCCATTCAAGACGCGCGACTCGTAAGCAGCCCCGTCCGCGACCGGCGGAGGAGTGAACATGTTGCTGAGCCTTGTGTCGATGAACGCCTTGAGTTCGACCAATGCGTCAAGCTTGGCCCTCGCGGACAATTTCGGATCGAGCAGCGCGTCAAGATTCTCACCTGGAAAATGCTCGGCGAGGTCCTTACGGATGGCGCGAAAGACGCCGCTCTGCGCGAGCTTCGTCGGCGACGGGACCGGCGGAACGAAAGCCTCAGCGAGCAAGCTTCCCATCACGGAAGTAGCGAGAAGGTCGGCGGTCTTCGCTGGATCGCCAATCCGCGCGCCCATCGCCGGCGGCGGCATCAGGGCGCCCATTAGCAGTCCAGGCTCAGAGGTGCGCTGCGAATTGATGAGCATCTTCGGGTCGGTGCCAACCGCGAGGATGGGGGTGCGCCAAAGGCCCGGCAAGTCGAGCGAAGCCTGCGCCGCGTGGCAGCCGCCGCAATTGGCGTCAAACAAGGGTTTGCCCTTTGCGGCCAACTGCTCGTCAAGTCCGAATATCTCGCGCGGCCACGGCGGCGGGCGCAGCACGGCGATCTTTTCCTCAAGCGTCTGCAGTCCGGCAAAATCGATGGAATTGTTCTTGAAGTCGATGATTGCCGGCGCGAGTGGCGTCGGGGGGACAAGGCGACGAGGAGCGAAATCGGCGAACACTCCGAGGACCTCGCCGGTATTGCGTCCGAGCGCCTGGATATAGAGTCCGTTATGAATGCCGCCGTTCCATTGGGTGCGATCCTGGCGCGAGGCGTTCCACAGAAACGGATACCGGACCGGCGCGTCGGCGACCTTGTAATTGTCTCGAATTCCAAGATCGCCCGCCGCGACGCGGTTGAAGATCATCCCGAAAGCGTCGAGTCGGCCAGGTCCCCACGGGCTCGCCGCGGGCAAGCTTATGTCCGTGAATTCCCCGAATTGGGCGACCCATTTGCCAAACCCGTCCTTGAC
>Ga0209006_10005004_pt1 | contig 12034 bp, 10 predicted proteins | sample JacPin_JW_Ref_O2_FD_188567 | JGI IMG/M metagenome (GOLD analysis project Ga0209006, IMG submission 188567) | Forest soil microbial communities from Algoma, Ontario, Canada - Jack Pine, Ontario site 1_JW_Ref_O2 (SPAdes) (version 2) | ecosystem: Environmental > Terrestrial > Soil > Boreal...
TGAAGGCCATGGAAGGACGGCGCGAGTTGTAGCGCTTAGCAAGTCAGATCCGGCTCAAGAAATACATTCAATTCCTCTTCGGCCGAAGCCAGGCCTTGCGGTAGCGTCCCCCGGTTGTATTCAACCATTCGGTTTTTCCACTTGAGGAAGTCGGTAATGCTTTGCGGTTCAACGCGAACCTCGACGCGGCGCAGGCTGGCGAGAAGAAGATTCATTTCGTAGCGAAAACCAACGGCTGTGCGTAGATTTTTCGCGGACGGACTCGCCGTTTGAATCCGGCTGCGCTGCAATTCAAGCAATCCCCATCCCGCCGGTAGTTCTTCACGCCGTATCAATGAGGCAGGAGTCAGATAGAAGCGCTCGCAGCCCACCCCTTGTTCGGACTTGAGGCGAAAGGGCTTGGCGCGATCTGCCAGAAAATCGTTGCGCGTCACTTTGCACTCAATCAGCACAGAGTGGCAGGCGCGCTTCCATCCGATAGCGTCAGGCATCTCGCCACTGACGCAGGCTTGCTCTGAGAGCACAACTCCGCAGCGATAGCGGCGCAGCCAGTGGACGGCCTTTTCGACAAGTTGGGCATGAGTCATGGATGTTTCTTTTGTAACTGTTGGACTGCGAGGTGGAAAGTGGCTGGAAAGTTTCCAGCAAGCATCCTCGTCCCGTGGCGGCGCCCCTTATGCAAATTCGGGTCCTCAGCGACTTCTGACCGGAGAGTACACCATGGGCTTCACCACCACCGGCCGGTGCAGCACGGTCTCCAGAAGATGTCGCTCGGCCGCAATGGTTTGTGCGGCCGCCGCCAGTGGCGAATAGCCTTCCGCCGCAACGATCAGAGCATCATGATCCTTCTTCATGGCCTGTCCATTCACAACCTGAATCCGGCCGATGTGGCCGTCGTGCGCAGCATCGAGAGCGTTGGCGAGACGCAGAACCGCGGCCAGCTGGATGGTCGCTTTTTGCTCGTTGGGGAGAAGATCCCGGAGAGTCTTGTGTCTTCGGGTCGGCAGCACTCCCCGATGAAAGCGGGCGACGATTGCGGCTCGCTGCAACTCGGCGGGCTTCCAGCCGAGAGGATTTCCGTGGGCACGAATTAACTCGAACGACGCCTTGTGATGGTTTTTCTGCCCTTCGGACTTGCCTACATCGTGCAGCAAGGCAGCTGCAAGAAGACTGGAACGCGCAGACGCGGCATCAACCGGAGGCTGCCATCCCCAATGCAGAAGGCCGTCGTAGAGTTGGAGCGCCAGGCTGGCTACGTGCTCGGAATGCGAAAAGTCCGGATCGAGACCGTTCGCCCACAGCTTCATTCTGCGCGTTGCAAGCGCTTGAATCTGGCGGCCTTGGGGCAAAGCAGCACGCCAAACCTGCCACAGGGAATTGGGCCCGACCATTTTATCGCGGTAGCCGTCTATGCGCTTCGTGCGCTCGGAGTGAATGATTTCCCGCCAACATTTGCGCGAGTCGGCATCCGGAAAAACATTGCTGGAAATGGCAGTTGACCACAGGACATCGAGATCATGAACTTCTCCGAGCGCATCCTGTACCTCTTTCAAGTCGTTGCTCCATGCCTTGTGCTCGACCGGCAGAAAATTCTCCACGATGTAGCGGAACCGCTTGATACCGATGCGAAGGCTATGGAAGGCCACCTGCGACCGGTTACGCAAGGCGCGGTTATGCAGCGCACGCGCCTGGGTCCATCGTTCAAGAGCGAGGTGCTTGAAAAGTGCGCTTCCCGGGCGGATCCGCGCGGCGCGAGCGGGAAGGGATTTACTCCATTGCCGCCATTGTTTACCGTCGAATTCTTCGAGAGCGGCTTGAGCTTCGTGCTGCTGCTCCTGCTCGCGGCGGTGAAGCAACTCCAAGAGCGCCTGCGCCGCAGGATCGGCAGGAATCGCGAAAAGCGGGGGTTGAGAAACGAATATTTCGTTCTCTTGCGCTAACCGTAGAGTGGGCGCCCTCTTCTTACCTAGTTTTTCCACCCACTCCATCATCACCTGCACATCCCGCAGTGCACCCAGACGCTGAAACAGCTGCCGCCCAGCCTTCTTCATCGCCTTCCAGTTAGGATCCGGATCAAGAGCCATGAGCCCATCCGCCAAAGAGCGGCAGCGGCGGAGCGAAACTCGCAGGTCATGCACTGGGTCTGCGGCAAAATCGACGGAAACGTGATCGCATTCTTCCAGAGCACGGAGCATCCAGTAGCGGAGGCCCGTAACCTTCTTGGCACGCGCGGCTTGCGGGGTTAAGGACGTCACAATAGGCTCCGCGCGAACAGCGGAAGTTCTATTTTCGCCGGAGACGGGCTCCAATGCCAGTGCCAGAGAGAATGCCAACGCGTTCAGCCGGGTGCGGATCGGGGGAGACGCCCGATTTGTCCCACAAGTTCAATTACCTCGGTAATATGCAAGGCTTACCTAAATGGATTTAACCTTTAATCGCAGGGTGCAGTTCCAGGAGCTGGATATTACGAACGCAAGTACATTTCATGCCAACCGTGCGGCGTCGGCTCGTGCCTTCGTCCACAGTCTGAACATACTCATTAAGTACGCTCGGATGTATGGGTACGAGCACAAGCGGACCGAGGCGCAGTTTGAAGTTACGTGGAATGAACTGCAGCAAGGTTTGCCGGTGGCAGGAGATGGCGGCTTTCTGTTGGGAGTTTCCGACAATAAACTTTTGCTCGACGGGATTCCATTAGAAGCAGGACAGACGGAACGCAGCTTTGGTCAGCTTTTGAGCACCGCTGGATTAGCGAGTCTGCACTTTTCCCAGGATGTAACGCTCGAAGACTTCACGCGTCTGGTGCGGGCATTTACGATAGCCGGATCGAAGGCGCAAGACGTATCCAAGCAAATCAAAGAAGCTCTCAACAGCGGAAACAAGCTAAGCACAATCAAGATCAATGAAGTAAAGTTTGTGGCGGCCGATCCCTTGACCGGCGACGTCAGCGTGGCGGCGCAAATCGCTGCGCAAACGCTGGGGCCCGAGTTTAAGCAATGGTTGAACGATCCCCAGAAATTGTTGCAGCTGATTGCTGCAGCGGAGGGGGCAAGCGCCAACGGTGGAACAGGGCAAGCTGGCGGTACCGTCGTTCCCTTTGGGAGCGTTCCGAACATGCAAGGCGGTCACTGGGTCGCCGGGCCGGCGCCGGCGGGTAGCGCTATCGCAACCGGAACGGGTACAGGGACCGCTCCGGCTTGGGAAGGTGGAGTGGTTCCGCTGCAGGAGGCGGAGGTCGTTCAAGCCATCCGGCTCTTGACCCGGTTCGGACAAGTTCAAGAGGATCCAACGATTCGCGCCGAAGAGTTCCAGAAAGAGTTGGGGGAGACGGATCCGAACACACGTTTGAACTTGCAGCAATTGCTCAGTTCGCTCGCGGCCAAGGCGACCTCGGACAAACAGGATACGCCGCTTCTCATGAAAGCCGCCGAGCACATGGCGATCCGTTTCGCCATGGAACGCTACTCAAAGGGCGAGGTAAAAGTTAACGCCGTCCACCAGATGATGGAGCACATGAGCCGCCAGATGGATTCGCTGCGGCAGATATTGAAGCTGCAGGAAGAAAAAATGAACAAGGCCGGGATTCTGGTGGAGTCGCACGCCGACATCCTCGACCGTATGTTCTGGGCGGAAGTACCTGAGTCCGGCAAAAGGACGGTATTGCTCTCTAACGAGGCACCCTGCGTGCCGGCGCGCAACGTGCGCCAGTTCGTGGAAGTGCTGCTGGATCGGGACGACAAACCGGCGGCGGCAGAAATTCTGAATAACTATTCCACCTGTTTGAACGCCAAGGAAGCGGAGTCGCGCCGCAAGAGCTCAATCGGCTTAAGCCAGCTCGCGGATCTCTATGCGCGGTTGGGTGGCGAATCCATGGGCGCTGCCATCCGACGAGTCTCGGAGCAACTCTCTGTCGAAAAGGATAGCGAGCTGCAGAGCCTGCTGAGCGCAGCGTTTGTGCGGTTAAGCCAGGAAGCCAGCGCAGCCAAGAACTATCAGGCCGTAAACGAAGTTTGTGCCGGCATTGAGATGTTGCTGCAGAACCGTCCCGTGATGGTGAACGATTTACGTCCACGAGTGGGCGTCGAGAATCGGATTCCGGAGTTTATTGAAGAAGCGTTGCGTTGCGACCCGATTCCTGCACATCTTTTGACCGTATTGCGCCGGACGTGCCAATCCGGAGCAGAACACCTGGCCGATCGCTTCTTCCGTTGCATGCGGCGGGATGAATGCGATCGCATGGTCGAGTTAGTGAAGGAGATGGGATCTCCCGCGCTTACGCAATTGCGCGAAATCTTGCGCACAGGGCAGTCGCGGCAAGCCTCTGCAGCCGTGGGCTTGCTGAGCCGTCTGGATGTTGGAACCTTGCTCGAGTTGTTGCCGATCCGCTTGCCGGAATGGAATCGTTTTTATCATGACATCGTGATTCGCCAAATCGCTTATGGAGCCGCCCCGGATCGCGGAAGAACGCTGCTCGAATTGGCCGAGGTTCTCGACGCCGTGGTGCTGCCTGAAGCGATTGACGAAATCGGAATGAGCGGCGACCTGTCTGCGGCCCTCCCGCTGCAAGCCATGGCGAAGCCCGGAGAAGCCGCGTCGCGTTCCCCATTTATACAATTGAAAGCGATTGAATCTCTGGGGCGGCTGCGCGATCCGGAGTCGGTCGCGCTTCTGCGCGAGATTGTGGAAACCAGGAAAACGTTTGGGTGGATTCACCACCGGGAATTGAGAGTCGCGGCAGCCCAGTCGTTGGCCAAAACAGATCCTCGCTACAGCGCTCAGATCCTTTCAGATAGTGGCCTTGAGGCCGCAGAGCTGGCGATCGCGCCACTGGATACTGCTCCGGCATGCCCTTGGGTGCGGCAACGGCGCTACGAGCGCATGGTTTTATCGCGCGCCCTGGGAGCCACCATCGGCAGCTCATGGGGCAAATCCAAGATTATGATTCGCGAACTAAGCCTGGGTGGAGGAATGGGCACGAAAGAAGACAATCTCCGAATCGGCAGCGAGGCTGATCTCGAGATTTCCCTGGGGATGCGGACGAAGATCAAGGCACACGTGTTGCTGCGGCGCGCGCGCGTGAATGAAGTTGGATTTGAAATCGTGAGTACCGATCTGGAAAGTCGTTACCGGCTGAGGCGTCTGCTGGTGGATGCATTGAGCAACGTCCCTCAGAAAAAAGAACAAGAGTGGAGCGGTGAACGCAAAATCTGAGCTGGGCTTCAGGGTACAGCTGTTGCGCAAAGAATAAGTGAAAAAATCAAAGGCCTCTGCCGAATTGGCAGAGGCCTCTTAGTTTTCCCTCGCTTATTTTACAACCTTGACGAAGATGATCAGGAAGGTGAACAGGACGAGCGACTCGATAAATGCTAGTCCAACGAACAGGGCAATTTGAATTCCGGGGCGGGCTGCGGGATTTCGAGCCAATCCTTCGCACGCGGCCGAGGCAACGCGCCCTTGACCAAGGGCGGCCAGAGCAGCAGCGAAAGCCATTGCGAATCCGGAAGTGATCGCTACCCAGTTTGTGCCGCTGGATGCGGCTGCTTCCCCGCCTTGGGCGAAAGCTGGCATGGCAAAGAGAGACAATGCCACCATAGTTAGAATCAGGAACACTACTTTACGCATGTTTGTTTCTCCTTAGAAATATCGCCAGGAGGTGGTTGACGCCATCCTCAAGCAGACGCCCTCACACTGACGAAATGTACATAAAGCCTGAAATAAATATTTAGTGTTCGTGAGCCGTCGCCTCGCCGAGATAAACGCAGGCCAGGATCACGAAAATATAGGTCTGAATCAACGACACTCCGATATGAAGTCCCTCAAAAATAATCGGGACTCCGATCGGCACCAAAGAAAAGAACACAAGCGTGACCATCTCTCCCGCAAACATATTCGCGTACAGACGGACCGTAAGCGACAGGAGTCGGGCAGTATGGCTAAAAATCTCGATCGGTAGCATCAGAGGCGCGAGCCACCATACCGGCCCCATGAAATGCTTAAAGTATCCGACGCCATTCGCACGAATTCCCTGAAAGTGATAGTAGAACCACGTTAACAGTGCGCAACCGAGAGGAACGACAGGAACCGCGGTCGGCGATTCAAAGGTGGGGATTAGGCCAATCAGATTGCATGTGAGGATAAAAAGTCCGAGCGTCACCAGATAGGAATGATACGGGTGATAGTGGTGGCCGATGATCTCTTCACCCATGTTCCCGATGAAACCCTCGACGCCTTCCATGGTGTGCTGCAAACCGCCGGGCTGGTCGACCGAAAGACGAAGGCGCACTGCGATGAAGAATAATGTCAGTAAGATGACAACCAGCAATTCCATCGAAAAGCTATTAGAAATCGGGGTTGCCGGGTGTTTGGGATGAATTCCCAAGGCCAGAAGCAAAGAAGTGACAGGGCCGCCGAAGAGGCGATTGAGTAACGCGGTAAACCAGAGTTGCTCCATAACTTGCGATCAATCCTTATTGCGTTCAGTATCCGCGGCGCAACGCGGCGTAGGCTTCATAGCCCGCTTCCATCAGCATGGCCGCAACCGGTGTGCAAAGGCCAAACAGAAAGCCCCGAAAGGCTTTGGAGGAACTTGTGAATATAGCATAGGCGACGATTCCGGCCAAAAGATAGCGGAGAAAAAAGCCGTTGACCAGGGAGAATCCGCTCTCCGGCTGCCCCGACGCAACGATGCGACTGGCCAAGGCCTGCACCGCGCGGTTCAGCGAACGAAAGCTCAGATAAGCGATTACTGCGCCGGCCGCAAAGCCCAACCCGCAGACAATGCCGAAACGCCAGGCGGTAACCATCGCCAAGACCACACCAAGAACCAGGAGGAAGCGGAGCATTCGTGGAATCGCCGCGGAAAAGAAACGCTCCGATCGAGTCTCAGCGGATTCAGGCGAAGGCGGCAGGCCGGAATTCATGGTTCACTTTTTGGGGAGCGTCTAACCGGTTAGGCATCGGGCTTATCGCGAGACAGGGCCGCCGCCATACGGATCATTTGCGCGAACCCAACGACCGCTCCGAAGATGACTCCCGCCAGATAGAGCCAGTGCGTGTGCATCCAGTAGTCTCCGAGCCTACCGAGCGCATAGCCGAGGAAAACCGCCGCCGGAATGATGAAGCCGATCTCCGAATAGCGAGCCGCAGAGACTAGGGCATTGGATTTCGGCGGACGATCCCGGTCCCCGGAGTTGGAAGCTTGGGCCACGACAGCAATCATTCTATCCCAACGCGGATGGCGCTTCAGTGGACCAATCTAGCGACCGGCGAAGCCTGTGTGATGACCAGCGACCAATTGACCAGGTTGATAAATCGATCCGGCATGAGTCCGATGAAAAGCGTAGCGAAGCCGGTGATGCCGAGAGCAGCGCGCATCGTCCAGCTTACTGGCAGCAGACCCTTTTCCTCAGGCTGGCCCATGAACATGGCGTTCGCCATCTTCAAGTAATAATAAAGTCCAAAGACCGAGTACAACACGCCCAGCGAGGCCAAGGCGTAGTGTCCAGTTTCGACGAGACTGAGGAAGATAAAGTATTTGCCCCAGAACCCGGCCAGGGGCGGAATGCCGGCCAAGGAGAGAAGGAAGATCAGCATGAGCACGGCTTCGACGGGAGCACGAGAGTAGAGTCCGTTCAGATCGTCGAGTTCGTCGCCGATTACATTGCGGTGGCGCAACGAGGTAATCACACCGAAGGCGCCGAGGTTCATGAACGTATAAACCAGCAGGTATATCAGAATGCCTTTAACGCCGTCCGGGCTGAGTTGCGTAGGCGTTCCCGCAATCAAACCAAGCAACATGTAACCAACGTGCGCGATGGAAGAGTAAGCCAGCAGCCGCTTCGTATTGGTTTGGGTGAGGGCGGCGAAATTCGCCCCCGTCATGGTGGCGATGGAGACGAACACAAACAGCGGAACGTAAAGTGGACGTGCAGCCGCAAGGCCAAGCACCACATTCGGAAACGTCGGGTAGGTGGCGCCCAGAATGCGCAGCAGCATCGCCCATCCCGCAGCCTTGACCGCGACCGACATAAATCCCGTGATGCAAGTGGGTGCGCCCTCATACGCGTCGGGCGCCCATTGGTGAAACGGCACCGCCGCAATTTTGAACAAGAGCCCCGTTGTGGTGGTGAGCAGGGCCACGATGGCCACGGGATTGTGAGGATTTCTGGCGAGGATGTAGCCCATTCGTTGACCGATGTCGCCAAGATTTGTGGCATCGGTCAATCCATAAAGCAACGACAGGCCGTAAGCAAAAATTCCGGAAGAAAATGCGCCCAGCAAAAGGTATTTCAGTGCGGCCTCATTGGACCGGCGGTCGCGGCGCAGAAATCCGACCAGCACATATGTGGAAATGGCCATCACTTCCAGGCCGATGAAGATCAGCACGATGTCAAAACCGCCGGCCATGCACATCATGCCAACCACTGACAAAAGCATTAGGGCGTAGTATTCACCGTGATTCTCGTGCTCCGTCTTCATATAACGCACGGACATCAAGATGGAAATCGCCGTGGCTGCGAGAAATAGATAGAAGAAGTAAAGGGCGCACCGGTCCACCAACATGGTGCCCATCATCCCGAGCGAACCGTAGTTTACCGAGTGGTTGGCCTTCATCCACAGCTGGATCTTTAGTACGCCACCAGCGGCGAACACCACGCCAATCAGCGCGGTAACAGCATTGGCCCACTTGCTCTCCGGCGGGATCATGAGATCGATGAGCAGAATCCCTAGAGCAAACAACGTGAGCAAAGTAATGGGTAGCGCCAGCAGGTAATCGCTGGGAGTGAATTGTACGATCGGGGGCACTAGTTCTTCCCTTTCGCGGATGGCGCTTTTGCCGGCGGATGGATTGCGGCGGCCGTGGTCGCCATTGGCGTGGGTGTTTCCTCGTGGGGCAGGGCGGCATTCACAGCGTCGCCTGCCTGAGGGTTGCGCACGTTTTGCACGATCTGATTTACCGGCTGCTCAAGAATCTGGAAAAACGGCTTGGGATAAAGACCGATCCAGAATGCCATGATCAGAAGCGGCACAAACGTCAGCACCTCGCGGGGCGTAAGGTCATGCAGCTTTTCGTTCTTGGGATTTGTAACCGTGCCGAAGAATACGCGTTGATAAAGCCACAGCAGATACGCAGCCGCAAGCACGACTCCGGGCACGGCCCACGCGCCCCACTGCCATTTCTCCATGAAGGTGCCCTGCAGAATGGTGAATTCGCCGACGAAGCCATTCAGCAGCGGCAGTCCCATCGATGACAGAAACATGATCATGGTGATGGTGGCATACACGGGCATCACGTTTGAAATGCCGCCATATTCGGAAATCTCGCGCGTGTGCCGGCGCTCATAAAGAATGCCCACGATCAGAAACAACGCTCCAGTTGAGATTCCATGATTGATCTGCTGCAGGACGGATCCGCTCAATCCCAGCGGCGTCAGCGCGAAGATGCCCAGCGTGCAGAAGCCCAAGTGACTTACCGAAGAGTAAGCCACCAGCTTCTTCATATCCTTCTGCATTAACGAAACCAGCGCGCCGTAGATGATGCCAATGATGGAGAGCGTAATCATCCAGCTGCGAACCTTCGTGTGCATCAACACGTCGGGAAAGAACGGCAGCGAAAAGCGGATGAAGCCGTACGTTCCCATCTTCAGAAGAACGCCTGCCAAGATGACCGATCCTGCCGTTGGCGCCTCCACATGGGCGTCAGGCAGCCATGTGTGGAACGGAAACATCGGCACTTTAATAGCAAAGGCGAAGAAAAATGCGAAGAACAGCAACGTGGCGATCGTCGGACCGTACGCTGGATCCGAATAGATTTTAGGCGCCGTCTGATACAGCGCGGTGAGGCTGAAGGTGTAGATGCCGGTCAGAGCGTGATGATGGAAATATAGGAACAGTATCCCCAGCAACATCAGCACGGAGCCCGCGAGCGTGTAGAGGAAGAATTTAATCGCTGCGTAGAGTTTGCGCGGGCCGCCCCAAATGCCGATCAGCAAATACATTGGCACCAGCATGGCTTCCCAGAAAACAAAGAACAGGAAGAAGTCGAGCGCCATGAAGACGCCGAGCATGCCCGTCTGCAGGATCAGAAACCAGACGTAGTACTCCTTGACGCGATTTTCGATGGCCGTCCACGAAGAGAGGATCGAAATCCAGCCCAGCAGCGTGGTGAGCATGATCAGCAGGAAGGAAATTCCGTCGATGCCAAGCACGTACCCCGCACCGATGGAAGGAATCCAGTTGTTTGGCGTGCCTTCGATGAACTTGAAGCCGGGCTCGAAGCGGAGCGCCCAGAACATCGCAACCAGCGGCAGCGAGATCAGGAAGCCGCCAAGCGCAAAAAAATTGGCGATCCAGCGGATGGCATCCTTGTTCTCCTTCGGAACGAACAGGAGCACGAGAGCGCCCAGCAGCGGCGTGAATAAAATGATCGAGAGTATATGGTTTTGCATGAAAGATCAGCTTCTAGCTTCTAGCTTCTTGCTCCTGGCAGAAAGCCAGGAGCGACCAGCTGGAAGCTGCGTTTCAGTGATACACGTAATAAAAAACGAAACCTACCAAGCCTGCAGTCATCACCAGCGCATACCACTGGACCAGACCCCATTCGAAAAGACGCGCGGGATAAGAAAGCATGCGCGCCAGAGTCGGAGGGCCGTTGACGCCAATGCCGTCGATGATCCACTTGTCCCACCAACTGGAAATTGTTGCAGTCAGACGCGTGATCCATCCGGCTGCATTGACCGCGCCATCGATGACATGTGTGTCGAACCATGAAGAGGCAGTGCCCAGTCCCAGGACGCCCAGGCGCAGCTTTCCCAGCTTGCGACGCCCGGTGAATACGTAGTCGTAGCCTTCGTCGACGTAGTACTTATGCATGAGCACGTTGTAGACGGGCGGCGCTGCGGCGGCAATCGGTTCGGTATAGCCCTTGTCTGCGTGCCGATAGCTTCGCCATGCCGAACCCCATCCCAAGCCGGCAGCGCCCAACGACAGCGCCATCAGCAGCCACTCGGTACTGGTGTTTTTCTCCTCCTGGACGCCTTCCACCAACTGGCTGGTTCTTCCTTCTACTTGAAGGACGCGAGCTTCGCCCTGGAAGACGGGCTCCAGGAATTTGGTAAAACGATCCGATCCGCCGAGGCTGTGCGGCCATCCTAGCCAACCCGCGACGATGGCGCAGAGAGCGAGTGCCACCAGCGGCCCCGTCATCGACACGGGAGATTCGTGAATGTGATGCTCCACGTCGTGGCTCATGCGCGGGCGGCCATGAAACGTCAAGTACATCAGTCGGAACATATAAAACGCGGTCATCAACGCCGTGCCATAGCCGACATACCAGAGAAACCGATACGCGCCGCCTTCGCGTGACCATGTTTCCCAGAGAATTGCATCTTTGGAGAAAAATCCGGCGAAGGGGAAAATGCCCGCGATCGCCAACGTAGCGATGAACATGGTGCGATGAGTGATGGGAATGCGATGGCCCAAGTCGCCCATGTTTCGCATGTCTTGCTCGCCGCTCATGGAGTGAATCACCGATCCAGCGCCAAGGAAGAGCAAAGCTTTGAAGAATGCATGCGTGAACACGTGAAACACGCCGGCAGCGAATGCGCCAACGCCCAGCGCAAGAAACATATATCCCAACTGCGAAACAGTCGAGTAGGCCAGCACCCGCTTCATGTCATTTTGGACGAGGCCGATCGACGCCGCGAAGATCGCCGTCAGTGCGCCCACGATCGCCACGGTTTTCATCGATGTAGGCGCCAGCACGAACAGCGCATTCGACCGCGCCACCATGTAGACGCCGGCCGTCACCATGGTTGCGGCGTGGATGAGAGCGGACACCGGGGTCGGACCTTCCATCGCGTCCGGCAGCCAGATGTAAAGCGGCAGTTGCGCGGATTTGCCGCATGCCCCGACGAAGAGCAGCAGCGTGGCTGCAGTGATGATGGGGTCTCCAATTGCGAAGCGGCCGCTGCGGGCCACGTGCGTGACGTCAATAAAGCGCAAAGAACCGAAATACCATGCAATAAAAAACATG
>Ga0209006_10005006_pt1 | contig 12033 bp, 4 predicted proteins | sample JacPin_JW_Ref_O2_FD_188567 | JGI IMG/M metagenome (GOLD analysis project Ga0209006, IMG submission 188567) | Forest soil microbial communities from Algoma, Ontario, Canada - Jack Pine, Ontario site 1_JW_Ref_O2 (SPAdes) (version 2) | ecosystem: Environmental > Terrestrial > Soil > Boreal...
CCGACGCCGTATCGATGCGGCGACTACGGAATTAGTGCAACAGAGAAGTGACCAGCTAGTGCGTTTTAAACAACCTCCTATGCGCAAGATCATTTCGATATCATCAGTTTTCCTTCTCCTGCTCGCGTCTTTCGCTTTGCCCCAGGCCACCAAAACTCCAGTCAGCCGGCGCGGACCGAGTGTCGCTGCCGGTGGCCAGGGAGTGGTTGTTTCCGGTAAGCCCGCCGCCACTGCAGCCGGCATCAAGATTCTGGAGCACGGCGGAAACGCCGCCGATGCAGGCGCCGCCACTCTGCTGGCGCTTTCCGTAACTTATGTAGGCGCGTTTTGCGTGGGAGGAGAGATTCCAATTCTGGTTTATAGCGCCAGCCACAAAGACGATCAGAAAAATGTGAAGTTGATCGAGGGCCAAGGCGAAGCTCCTCGCGACCCGAAAGCCATCGCCTGGTACATGAAACACGGAATCCCGGACGGGGACGTCAAGGCAGCCGCCGTGCCTGGCACCATCGATTCGATCGTGACCCTGCTGAAACTTTACGGCACCAAAAGCTTCGAGGAAGTCGTCCAGCCGACGCTTGCCATTCTCGACGCTGGCGGTCCGAGCTGGTATATCGACACTGGCAGCGATAAGAAGATCGAAACTGGCGTGAACTGGCAGGCCGACATGGCGGTGACTTTTCGCAAATTGGTCGAGTCCGAGAGGGCTGCGAAAGGTACGCGAGAGCAGAAACTGGAAGCCGTGTCGGACCGCTTCTATCGCGGCGACATCGCGGACGCTTTGGAAGCCTGGTATATCGAAAAGGGCGGATTTCTGCGCAGGGCGGATTTGGCCGCGCACAAAACTCCTGTGGTCGATCCGCTTCAAAGTACATACCGTGGCTACACGGTTTATAAGGCTGGGCCGCTGACGCAGGGTCCTTATCTTTTGCAGACGCTGCGCCTGCTGGAAGCTTTCGACCTGAAGAAGATGGGCTTCAATTCCGCGGACTACATCCACACCGTGATTGAAGCGGAGAAACTGGCGCTGGCGGATCGCGACGAGTATTACGGTGATCCGAATTTTACGAAGGTACCCATGCAACAGTTGCTTTCCGATCAGTACACCGAGATGCGGCGCAAGCTGATCGATCCGAAAAAGGCATCTCTCGAGCTCCGGCCGGGCGACCCCTACAATATGAGACCGACGAAGCCGCCCACCATCACCGGACCCTGGCATGGGGGAACCACCGTCATGTGTGTGACGGATAAGTTTGGGAACGTTATTGCGGCCACTCCGAGCGGCCTTTCAAGCACAGCGGGCGTGGCCGGACGCACGGGTATTATTCATGGAAGCCGGCTCAGCAGCCTGAACACGTTTGCGGGAACTCCGAACGTTATAGAAGCGGGCAAGCGGCCGCGAATTACGCTGAGCCCAACTTTACTTTTCCGTGACAATGGAAACGACGACCAACCCGTGATGGCGATCTCAGTAGCGGGAGGCGACCAGCAGGATCAGGCAGCCATCCAGGTCATTCTCGACTATGTTGATTTCGGTATGAATCCCGAGGAAGCGTTTAAGGCGCCACGCTTCTCTACCGAGCATTTCATCAGCTCTTTCGGTCAGGACAAAGCGAGATTGGGCAGCCTCTCTGTGCCCAACACTCTCCCCGAAGCAGTGCAGGCTGACTTGAGGGCTCGCGGTCACGTGGTTACCGTAAGCCGCGAAGGAGTAGGCGGAGTGGCGCTTATCGGTATCGACCCCAAGACCAAGCAGGCCACTGGCGTGGGTCCGGCCGCCGGCGAAGTGGAATAGGGCCAGGGATCAGCATTGGTCGGGACCTTTTCACCCACTCCCTCCTACGAGATTCACGTCGTAATGCAACATCGGCTGTACCTATTTTCGTTGGTAGGACCCGATGTCCATCTTTCCGGACTTAACGCGAGTCAAGCCATCAAGATCGAGTTCTCCCACCGGCATTCCGTCAATCGTGCCTTCAGCCAGCGCGGGAGAGTCAGACTGCAGATGAAAATCTTCAGCGGCGATATCAACAAAATGTGGATCCAGAAAACGAGAATGACGGTCACTGCCCGTTGACTCCACATACTTATCGAATCCGGTCACGGTGCCGAAAGCTTCAATCCATGTGCTCGCCTTAGCTCCTGAGGCACAGTAATAAAGGTTGTGATCAATAACGACGGGAGGGTGGTTTTTATCGACTTGAGACTTGTTCAGTGTCATGAGGCAGCGGGAGCCTGCGTAAACGATGTTATTCGCAAATATATTGTCCGTCATGTTCCACTGCATTTGAAACTCACCGGAGCCCGTTGCCGACGTATCGTTGTCGTACAGCGTGTTGTTGACCACCGTGCTGTGATCGGTGTGTCCGCGTTCGGGCGCATAGCCCCCGATGGAAACCCCGGCGGTGTGGCAGTGGTAAATAAGATTGTTTCTTGCAGTGATGTAGCTGGTGGCGTGGTCTTTATGTTCGCTCGCTAACTCGATTCCAAAGTCATCATCGTGAACGATGTTCCGTTCGATCAGGATTCTCGTGCCTCCGTCCACGTAAATACCATCGGAATTTTCCTCGTTTTGGTATGCGGGATTGCCGCGCGAGTGGATGTTGTAAACCAGATTGCCGCTGACCACGCCGTCGCGAGCCTGGTCAACCCCAGGATCGGGCGCGGTATGTTCAAAACCGATGACATCGATTCCGATGTTGTTGTTGTCGTGTACGACATTGTGGGTAATACGGAAGTTCATGACGTTGCCATTCACTACCAGAGACTCGCTGGACCCGGTTTTGAGGTGATGCACCTCATTGCCGTCAATGATCAGGTCAGTGATCGGTGTCTTGGCGTCGGTACCGTAGACGGCAATGCCAAAGCCGTTAGCGCCATGTCCGGGACCATCACGACCGTCAAAAGTCTGCTCAATGTGATGAACGTTATTTTTTAGCAGCTCAATGTGGGACCCGGATCCGATGACGCTTATTCCCAACGGAGTGAGCCGATGTTCAGCAGTGTGGAAATTGCGAATTTCAAAACCTTCGATCCTAACGTAACTTTTGTTCTGAATTGTAAGTATGGCGCCTCTTCCTGCGGGAGTGAAATGCCCTGCGTCAAGAACTGCGGTTTCGCCAGGAAAACTTCTTAACGTAATAAATCCATCGGACGTGTTGCCGGAATTGTTGATGCTTACCAGTTCTTCGTAGACTCCGCCCCGTACATTAACGGTACTGCCGGCACGCGCAACATCGGAGGCATGTTGAATGGTGCGCCAAGGCGCCGTTTGAGTGCCAGGATTCGAATCCTTCCCGGTGGTCGCCACGTAAAAGGAAGAGTTGGATTGGGCAAACGCGCCGGATAAGCAAGCAAATAATATGAAAGGGAATAAAAATGTCGTCGCGATCACTCTCAAAAAATGCCTCCCTAGTTTGTAAGACTTGTTTCGTAAGTGTTGCGCATGACTAAGATTTCTCGCTGCATCCGGCAACAAATTGAGTTCTTCGCACGTTGCCCTAACTTAGTGCGTCGGCAGAGCTTCAAGATTCAGGACCTCGAACGGCTCCAGCGTGAAGGTGTGTTTCTGTCCAGCAGCCAAAGACACTGAAGTCATAGCGCTATCCTGCTTCCAGGGACTCCGTGCCAGAAATCGACGCGGCGCTTCCGGTGGCAACTCAAAAGCCTGGCTCACGTCAATGGATATGCTTTGGCGCTGTTCGTTCGGGTTACGAAGTGTGAGTATGGCTCTTGCGGGCGACCAAGCGGCCCAGCCGTAAATTTCCAGTTTGCTCGGATCTCCGCCTACCCAATGTGTATCGCGGAGGACGTCCGCGTTATGCCGTGACCAGTTTGCTGCTTCCGCCAGTGTGTCCCAATTGCTCTTCGAGAGAAGCGCGTGTGAAATGTATAACTCCTGGAGTTGAGTTCCGCTGCCAAAGTAAGAGCGGACTTCTTTCTGGAAGTCATCTTCCGGGTCGCTGCCTAAATGTTCGGCCTGCTTAGCGTAGATCAATCCGTGCAGCATAAGAGAATTCAACGGGAAGAGAGGTCCAGCTTGTACAACATTCCGATAGGTTTGGGCGTCGCGGTATGTGATCCATCGCTCGCGCCAACTTCCGACTCCGACAAAGCTGTGGTCGTCTCCACCTCTCCAAATAGAATCCGCGTAGCGCAACCAAAAAGGCGATGGATAGGTGCCGGTCGTGAGATTGACGAATAGATCAGGTTTCTCTTTGCGCCAGTCCCCAATCAAATGAATGGCGGCTGCAAAATCACTGTCGAAACTGCTGCCGGGGAAAACGCTATCGACGTTGCCGGTGCCGTCAATCTTGAACTGGTTGATTCCGTCCTTCTTGATGAAATCGAGGGAAACCTCCCGAAACCTGGCGTAGTACTTCGGGCCGGAGAGCGCAAACCCTCCTGCATTGGTCTCAAAACCACTTTCTTGGCCGAATTCGATGCGCTGCTGTTTGGCCTCTTCGTAGCCACCCCATGGAGATAGCCAAATGCCTATCGCTGCGCCATATTCTTGGGCGGCATAGTTCAAAGGAGTAAGCCCCTTAGGGAACCCAGCGTTCATGCGCCAAAGCGAGTGAGTATTGTCCCATCCGTCATCGAGGAGGAAGGAATCGAACTTTACGTTGCGTTTGCGCACCAGTTCGGTTCCGAACGCATCGATCACATCGAGGACGGCGGCCGCGTCGTACGGTTTGCCGAAACCAATGTCATACCAGGAGTTGTAGTGGAGAAATGTACGGTAGGGATGAGCGCGCTCGCGCTCCACGTAATTGAGAAATCCGCGGCGCATTTGGCCGGTTGGCGACACGCCGATCACCAGTGAATAGTCAATCGTCTGTCCTTTTCTCAGAGGCAGATCCCGCTTTATGCTGCAGGTGACTATTTCTGTCGCATGGCACTCGGCCAGGGGGTTTTCGAAACCGAGAAATAAATCGCCAGCGGTCACCGGAGAACCTTTGACTGTCCCGATCACCTTCGCGCCGGGCAGACTTTCGCTGAATAAGTACACTTCGGAAATCGACTGATCGCTATTGGGCGCTGAGAGCGCGATCTGTTGCCGCACATAATTGGAATCGTCGCGCAGGACGGCGCGCCAGATGACTTTAAAGCTTTTCTTCGTACTCTGATATTCGAGGCGGAGACGAATGACTTTGCCAGCGAACTGTTCAGCGGCACGCGAGGCGCCAGAGTTCGAAGACAGATCTTCTATCTGCGGACCGTCGACGATGGTCATGTCGGAAGCGCGGATGGTGGTGCCATCATTGAAAGCGAAGCTGAAGGCATCACGTGGAAGAGGCACCTCAACCCCAGTTGCTCGAAATTTCAATGTCAGAGAAGTCAGTTTGCTTTCGGCAACTGACCATTGCGCTTGCATCATCTGGTTCGACAGCGAAAGAACCGTGCCTTGGATCTCCGCGTTGGCCGTGCCGGTGGATGCTTTGTAGAGAACGGAACTTTGCCCGGCAGCGAAAGGCAGGGCAACGCAAAAACTCGCAAGAAACACTGCTCTCAGACTCGTTACTTGAAAACTCATCGCGATTGCAGAGATGGATCGCATCTTACTTGCGAATATTGTCAGTAGGTTGTCAGTAAATATTCACGTTCGACACAACTCGGCTGATTGCGCCGTTCGGGCTGGGACAATCTGGTTGAAGTCCAACCTTCAAGGAGCAGAACAGCCCCAGCAACTGTGCCAGTATTACATCGACAGGTGCGCGGTATTCATCGCGGAGATCTGGCGCATCCAGTGAAAGCACGTGATCCGCCAGTCTGCCAAGTTGGATGGTGGAATCCGGGGTCACCACGACCTGTAGTTTCACGAGTTTTTTTCTTCTTACTTCTGCAATGAGGTCCAATTCGTATTTTCGCCGGCGCTGATCTCGAGAAAGAAAACTGACGAATACCGTGTTTACGTCCAGCGCCGACATGGGTCCATGCCGTAGTCCGAGCGTCGACTCTGACAGGGTGTTAATTTTGCCTGCGGTCAACTCCAGTAGTTTCAACGCGGATTCCATCCCAACGGCTCGCAGCACTCCCGAACCGACAAAACAAGCCTTGGAAAATTCCTCTTGCGCGATCGCTGCGGCAACCTCCTGCGCACGCTCCAGGAAACGCTCCCCCGCTCGCAGCAACATAGAGAACGTATCCTGATAATCATCGGGAGAGAACGCGTGAGCGATACAGTGTCCAGCAACGACCATGTTGGTGTAAGAACTAGTCATCGCGAGTCCGCGGTCGTTCGCTGAATCATCCAAGGCAAGCAGGAAGGTACTATCGGGCTTGGCTTTGCAGACTGCCGCCATCCGGCCTTGTTTGTTGCAAGTCACTACGAGGTGCCGCACCTTGGGATTTTTTTCGATTGCCGATTCCAGTACAGCCAAACCCTCAGGACTATCGCCGGATCGCGAAAACGATACCCACAAGTAAGGCCTATCAGTGAATACCAGATCATCGAGGTTCGTCAGAAGGTCGGTGCTGGGGACTGCGGACACCTCACATCCCCACATCCGGTGAAATAAAGGTGTGAGAGCTCGACCGACATAATCGGAAGTGCCCGCGCCGACGAGAAAAACGATGGGTTGCGACGCTTGATCCGTCCCGATGCCCGATGCTCTCAAGAACTGGCCCAACCCGAGCCGCTGGTCCGCGCAGATTCTGTAGGTTTGTTGCCAAGTTGAGGGTTGACGCAGGATTTCGTGCGGGGTATAGCGGATGCCGCGGCTGTCCTTCTCGTTCTCGCTGGCACCGATCAATGCCCGCAACCCTTCGTTTACCTGCCCCTCGATCAAGGTTCCTCCTGCCAAACTTTCCAGGCTGCACTATATGTCAGTCATCGACGAAATATATAGTAATATTTAGCAACCAGTATAACAATTAAACGAAATAGGCACCTACCCCAACGATGGTCCTCGGCCGCCAATCGCATCATACATAGTGCGTCGGCCGAGTTTTCCAGTCATGGACTATGCCTATGACTATGACTTTCGCAACCATCGACTATTACAACTAACTCGATGCGCGTTCCTCGCAATGCATTGCGGAGACGATCTTCGGGTATCACGCATCTGCTTCTAGCCGATATGTGGCCGTTGATGGACGGACTGGTCCGACTTGCAGTCGCCCGTTTTCTCTGTAAGTACAGTGGATCGGTTCGAAGACTTGTGAAGAGTCAGACGACTGTCACTTCGACCCCAAGTTTCTTTAGCGCGCTCAGGTCTGCCTTGGGAATGCCAGAGTCGGTGATGACGCATTGAAGAGAAGAGGAAGGAGCGATCAGCGAAAGGCTGCGCTTCCCGAATTTGCTGGAGTCGCAGACCGCGACCGCCACCCTGGAGATCTCGATCATGGCGCGGTTCACTTTCGATTCCAGAAGATTCGGTGTGCTGATTCCATATTGAACGTCGAATCCGTCGACCCCAAGAAAAAGGATGTCTGCATGCAATTTGTGGAGCGTCTCTTCCGCGATGGGGCCGACCAAAGAAAATGAATTCTTCCTTAGATTGCCCCCGCTCAGAATCACTTCCACCGCCGATCCGGAAAGTTCGGCGGCGATATTCACTGAGTTGGTGATGATTGTGAGGTTCCGAAAGTTTCGCAGCGCGCGGGCAATGGCTGTCGTTGTAGTACCAGAATCAAGAATGACCACTTGGCCTTCTGACACCATGCTGACCGCAGCGGCGGCAATCTGCAGCTTTTCCTTGCGATGCAGTTTTTCCTTTTCCCGCAAGGTAGGATCTTCGAGGGCGCCGTCATGCGCCGGAAGTGCACCACCATGAGTTCGGTGAATCAGGCCTTTTAGGTGCAGGGCATCCAGATCCTTGCGGATGGTGACCTGGGAAGTGTCATACTGTTCGGCCAAGTCCACCACCACGACGCGGCCCTCCCGACGCAGCAACTCGAGAATCGCTCTTTGACGCTCTTCATTTAGCATTCAGAATTTGTTGCGCCGCTCCACGGCAGATCTGCCCATAGAAGGTAATCTCGGCCCTTCTCTTTTATCTCTTACGTCGCTTGGTTGTCTAGGAGAAAAGTCTCGGTGTGGTCCGTCCGAGCTGATTTGTAGGAGGTAGAAACGAGAAGTCGCTCGCAGGACACTGTGAACAAGGATCCAACTCGGACGATCGCCGGGACGAGTCTCTATCGGCATTTTTCATCGACTCAGTAGACGTGTGGCTTAGGGCCACTACTCCGCCGAAACCTTGACGGGTTTATGTAATCGATAAATGTCAGTCTTGCGGGCGCCTCATGGCCTAAAATAACGGCTCCATTGGTCTTTCCTCTGTTTGGGGGCTCGCGCATTCGGTCGGACCTCCTCGCCCACTGGAAATATTATGATGTGTTGCGAATAGATTCGTTTTACGTATTATTGGCGACGGTTGATATGGGAATCTCCAGCATGTTTGGGCTCGCGGGCCAGCCGCACTGAAACAATGTGACTTTCACCCCTGCGATGTGCCACCTTGGAAGACCACGGGGCATCCCCCAATAATTCGGCCAGCTAGCATCGAAGGCGATGGCGGGAATTCGCGTTTTACGCTTGACAAAACGGCGGACTGGAACGTAATAGTGTAAGCGAAAGTAAACGTTACAAAACACAAGTATTACCAATTCTTTCGCGGAGGCGGTCATGCGGGTTCGAAGATTGAGGTGGTTGCGGGTTTGTCATCGTCTTCTAACCATTGTGTCGTTTTCTATCGCCGCACTCCTGGGTTCCGGTCTTTCGGTTTGGGCCCAAGGGAATTATAGGGCGCAACTCCGCGGCGTCGTTTCCGATGCATCGGGCGCGGTAGTGCCCAATGTGACGGTGACGATCCGGAATGTCGGGACGAATATTTCCAGCGTTGCGCATACCGACGACAAGGGATCCTATTATTTTACGGGATTGGTCCCCACGACATATGACGTCAAAGCCGAGGCCACCGGGTTTCGTTCGGCGGAGCGAACCGGCGTAGTTTTGGCGGTCGATCAGGAATCGTCACTGAACTTCAAACTGGAAGTCGCCAGCACCCTGGCCACGATGGTGGTCACGACTACGCAGCCGCTGCTTGACACCGAAAACGCTACGCTGGGTACGGACATCACCAGTGAATACGTCAAGGAGCTTCCCCTCATTAATCGCAGCTTCTTCGGCTTAATGTTCTTATCGGCGGGCGTGACTGAAGTAGCCGGGTCTGGCACAAGCGACAGCTATCCTTCGGGGACCAACTTCACTTCCAACGGCCAGCGCAACGCCACTGCCGAGGTACGGATGGACGGCGCATTGATCAGCGCCCCAGAACAGGGCGAGGGAGGAAACTCCAACGTTTACTACGAGCCGCTGGTCGAGAGCATGCAGGAAGTGAAAGTCCAGAACAACAGCTTCTCAGCGGAGTTCGGCAACAACGGCGGCACCGTCGTAAACATGGTCATGAAGAGCGGCACAAACGCTTTCCATGGCAGCGGCTGGTATTTCCTGCAGCGTCCGCAGATGGATGCACGCGATTTCTTCAATCCCAAGTACTTTCTGGGCGACCCCGTGCCCAACCCGAAGCCGGATGTGAAGCGCGACCAGGGTGGCTTTTCGCTCGGTGGTCCGATCATAAAGAACAAAACCTTCTTCTTTGTCGATTTCGAGAAGGTCCGCAGTGGCCAATCGACCAGCGGACTTGCGACCGTGCCAACAGCGGCCGAGAGGATGGGCGACTTTTCGGCGACGGCAAATGCCATCTATGACCCGACAAAAATTGCCTGTTCGGGTGGCAACTGTATCAGGCCGCAGGTTCAAAGCATGGGTCAGCTAAACGTAATACCAAAAAACGAAATCGATCCCATCGGGCAGGCTGTAGCAAATCTGTACCCGCAGCCCAACCTCCCGGGAGAGCTCAATAACTTCAATTTCACCACGTCGGCGAGCGCGCCGGATTATCAGTTCGACATTAAGGTGGACCACCAGCTTAACGATAATCAGCGTATCAACGCCCGTTATAGCCGGAGCCACAGCAATTTCACCAGTCCTTTCATCCTGGGGGACAGCTTTGATAGTCCTTCAGGAGACGGGATCGCAGGCAGTCCAACCACAGCGCAAAACGGTTCGTTCGAATATTCCTGGACCATCAACCCACGGACTGTCTGGACAAGCCATGTGTCTGTAGATCGAGTGCACGAGTTGTCGACATCCGGGGGGCCTTCGATTTCCAGCTTCAATGCTTCGTTGCCGGCCGGAGCTCAAGGATTGCCGTCGGTCTTGCAAGCCAACGGGCTAGGGAGGATGCCAACATTTCAGATGGTGGGATCGTCGCCATGGACCGATCTTTTTGATCAGTGCTGCGTCGACACCACCTTCGCCCACACCCTCTACAGTTATTCGTCCCAGTTTGTTATTTCCAAGGGCTCACACTTGCTCAAATTCGGTGGAGAGCAGAGACTTTTTTACAACAATTTCTTCCAGCCCCCGAATCCGACGGGCAACTTTAGCTTCTCAGACTTCGTTACGTCGCCCACTCCGAACAGTGACTGTGATCCCAATTTCCCAGACGATTGTGTTTCGACGGGCAACCCGTTCGCCAGCCTTCTTTACGGTTACGCTGACAACGTAAACGCCTCTACTTATCTTAATTTGTATCCTTCGGTAGCTAACCGGTCGCTGGAGACGGGGTTCTATTTCCAGGACGACTGGAAGGTTACTTCGAAGCTCACGCTCAACCTGGGCTTGCGTTATCAGTGGAGCACACCGTACAACGAACGCCACAACAAGCTCGAATTCAGCGATTTCACCGCCAACACGGGAGTCAATCTCGACCTAAGCGCACCCCTTGGCGCTCAGGAGACTCTCCAGAATGCAGGCGTTAATTATCCCTCCTCCGTGCCTTTGCTAGGCACGACGGTATTTGCCAGTTCCAGCAACCGAAGTGTTCCGGTATACCGCAAGGACGTTGGACCGAGGTTCGGCTTCGCTTATCAGGTCGATTCGAAGACGGTTGTGCGCGGCGGAGCAGGCATATATTTCGGAATGAGCCCAGCCACAAACTTTCAATATACCGGCACTGCCTTCCGCAAGACTGCAACCATGTTTTTCACAAATGACAATTTTGTGACTCAATCCGCTACGCTGGAAAATCCGTTTGCAAGCGGATTTACCGGTCCGCAGAATAAGCAGTACGGCGCGCTGGCAAATTGGGGATATGCCAACAATAACGATTTAGGCACAACCTCCGCGCGAGACGCCAATATCTACCAATGGAACGTCGGCATTCAGCGTGAATTGCCCAGCCAAGTCGTGCTGGGAGTGGACTACTCGGCCAACCGGAGCACACATCTGCCATGGTCTGGCACGAATAACCGGGACTACATTCCGTCGGCTCTGTTGGCGAAGATTTCAGCAGCACTAACTCCCACTGATCCGAGCTGCCAGACGGACAGTTGCGTGAGCAGCTTTCTTCAGACGCAAGTTACCAATCCATTTGCCGCTATGTTTGGCGCGGGTTGCAGTCCGACACCAACCAACCCGTGCTTTAACGAGCCCGATTCGAATTACGGCCAGGCCACCCTTCCGTTGGGAAATCTGCTTAATTCCTATCCACAATTCGCCGGAGACTATGAAGGTTTGATGCTGGAGGAAGCCAACTCCTGGTACAACGCAATGCAGATTCGCTTCCAGAAGCGTACGACGCACCACATCAGTTTTGATGGCAGTTACACGATATCGAAGTCGACCGACGATTCTTCGGCAGGCAGAAACAATTTCATCGGCACGCTCTCGAATGGCACGGTGCAACAACTGGACCACTTGAACCTGGAGCACGCAATCAGCGCGAACGACACGCCGCAGCGCCTGGCAGTGGCCGTGATCGTTGACTTGCCAATCGGCCGCCAGCAATGGATAGGCGGTAATATGAACCGGGTTGTCGACGCTTTCGTCGGAGGCTGGTCGATCTCGACATTGATCACGGAACAATCGGGTCAACCGATGGCGCTCACTCTTGCGAACCCACGGCTGGCGAATGGCAGCCAGCGTCCGAACGTCTTGTGCCCCCAACTCAAGACTGGAACGAGCCT
>Ga0209006_10005007_pt1 | contig 12033 bp, 5 predicted proteins | sample JacPin_JW_Ref_O2_FD_188567 | JGI IMG/M metagenome (GOLD analysis project Ga0209006, IMG submission 188567) | Forest soil microbial communities from Algoma, Ontario, Canada - Jack Pine, Ontario site 1_JW_Ref_O2 (SPAdes) (version 2) | ecosystem: Environmental > Terrestrial > Soil > Boreal...
AGCCGTCGGCTTTTCCACCGCGAAGCTCCGCGTCCGCATCGACAAGGCCGCGCTAACAATGACCATCAGCGACCTTGCCGGCAACGTGATCTCTTCCGATACCCCAGGGCGGCCAATTGAGTATCACGGTGACAGTTTTCGGATCTACAAAGAAATGCCCGAGGGCGAACACTATTTTGGGTTAGGTGATAAGACAGGTCCTTTCGATCGCCGAGGAATGGCATTCACGTTATGGAACACCGACGTAGGATTCCAGGAGAGTACGGATCCCATCTACAAGAGCATTCCGTTCTTTATCGCTATTCGCGCAGGCAGGAGTTACGGCCTCTTGTTCGACAACACCTGGCGTTCCAGTTTCGACTTCGGCAAAGAAGTCAGGGATAACTACTCGTTCGGCGCCGAGGGCGGTCCCTTAGACTACTACTTTATCGACGGGCCGGAACCAAAGCAAGTCGTCCAGACCTACGCATGGCTAACCGGCACCGCGCCTCTGCCACCGGTTTGGGCGCTGGGCTTTCAGCAATCTAGATATAGTTACGAATCCGACGCCAAATTGCGGCAAATCGCCACCCGTCTGCGCGCGGACCATATTCCATCGGATGTTCTATACCTGGATATCGACTATCAAAAGAAGAATCGTCCGTTCACCGTCGACACCGACGCTTTTCCCGACTTCTCAAAACTCCTTTCCGATATGAAGGCTCAGCAGTTTCACACAGTGCTGATTACCGACCTTCATATCGCGAACCTCCCGAATGCCGACTATGCCCCGTATGACGAAGGCATCAAAGGCGATCATTTCCTGAAGAATCCGGATGGCTCGACCTACACTGGGATTGTGTGGCCTGGCCCATCGGTGTTTCCCGACTTCACTCGAAAATCCTCGCGGGAGTGGTGGGGTACGCTGTACAAAAACTTTTATTCTATTGGCGCCGCCGGCTTCTGGAACGACATGAACGAGCCGGCAGTTTTTCAAACGTCCACCCAAACCGTACCACTCAACGTATGGGGCCGCATCGAGGAGCCTGGGTTTATGACTCGAACCACAACCCAGCGTGAGGCTCACAACATCTTCGGCATGGAGAACTCAAGAGGCACCTTCGAGGGGTTGCTGAAGCTAAACCCCAACCTGAGGCCATTTGTCTTGACCCGCGCCACCTATGCGGGAGGTCAGCGCTACGCGGCCACCTGGACGGGCGATAATTCGAGCACCTATAATCATTTGCGCATAAGCACCTTCATGCTCCTGAATCTCGGACTGAGCGGCTTTGGCATCGTCGGGGACGATATTGGCGGCTTCGGCGGTTCCCCACCCATGGACTTGCTTACAAAATGGATTGAAGTTGGAGCGTTTAATCCCATCTTTCGCGATCACACAGAGAAAGGAACCAACCCCCAAGAACCCTGGGTAGGCGGACCCGAGCAAGAAGCCATTCGACGGAAGTTCATTGAAGAGCGCTACCGCCTGTTGCCGTACATTTATACGCTGGCGGAAGAACATTCACGCGATGGAATGCCCCTGATGCGCCCTCTGTTCCTCGAGTTCCCTCAAGCCGGCCTCGATGCGGGCAATGAGTTTATGTGGGGGCCGAGTCTGTTAGTCGCCCCGGCTATGTTTCAGGAAGAACCGCAGAACTATCGGGTGAAACTCCCCGGTAACGACTGGTATGACTACTGGACGGGCAAGAAGATCGCCGGCAAGGCGCCCGGCGGCGATCCGGTGATTACGGGTGTCGCGAAAGGGCCACCCGCGAACATCGAAGTCGAGATCAAGCCAACGCTCGCCGATCTTCCTGTCTTCGTTCGTGGCGGTTCCATCATTCCCTTGCAGCCACTGGTCCAGAGCACAAGTGAGAAGCCGAAAGGTCCTCTCGAGTTGCGCGTCTATCCCGGCGCCAATTGCCGCGGTTCGATTTATCAGGACGACGGTATCAGCTTCGCTTACAAGAACGGTGAATTTCTACGACAGACGTTTACCTGCGAAGTGACGGGAGACGAGATTCGAGTGAACATTTCCGCGCGCGAGGGAAGTTGGGCGCCATGGTGGAAAGAGACCGAAGTGGTAGTCTACGGTCAATCTTCAGATGCCGGCATCACCTTCGACGGCAATCCCGTTTCGAGTTCGAAGTATGATCCAGCCAATAGCGTCTTGCGGATAAAAGTCCCCGAGCAAGCCCGTGGCGGCGAACTCCGCGTAAAATCGAAGTAGACGATGTCCATTCGTGGAAGACTGCCGATGGCCCTGGCTTTCTCATACCTGCCGCTCACGGCGCAGCCCCTCACCTTCGCGAAACAAATTGCGCCGATAATTTTCGACCGTTGCGCTCCTTGTCATCGCCCCGGAGAGGCAGCGCCGTTTTCATTGCTCACCTACGGCGACGTGCGTAAACGTGGCCCGCAGATCGTGCAAGTGACGGCGAAACGCTATATGCCGCCCTGGATGCCCGAGCCGGGCCATGGAGACTTCGCAGGGTCATTGAGATTGAGTGATCAGCAGATCGATACCCTGGCCCGCTGGGTTAGCCAAGGCATGCCCCAAGGCGACCCGGCCGACCTGCCGTCCCCGCCGCGATTCACTGAAGGATGGCAACTCGGAACGCCGGATCTGATTGTACGGATGAGTCAGATCTATCATCTAAGTGCAACCCCCGGAGATGTATTTCGTAACTTCGTAATGCCAGTCAATCTAAAAGAGACGAGGTACGTCCGCGCATTCGAGCTCCGCCCGGGGAATAAACGAGTGATCCATCACGCGAACGTGATCATCGACCGATCCCGCCTGCTGCGACGTCGCGATGGAGAGGATGGACAGCCAGGATTCGGCGGCATGGATGTCGTAACGGAGGTGACCGGCGAGTTTGATCCAGACTCCCATTTTCTTTTCTGGAAGCCCGGCTCTCCAGTACAACAGGAGCCGCCAAACATGCCGTGGAAGCTCGATCCAGGCTCCGATCTGATCGTGAATCTGCATCTTCAGCCGTCTGGCAAACCTGAAATAGTGGATGCCGAAATCGGCCTGTATTTCACAAACCAGGCTCCATCACTGCACCCGATGTTACTGCAACTTGAACATGACGGCGCGCTCGATATTCCGGCGGGAAGCAACAGCTTCGCGGTTACAGACCGTCTGAAACTTCCCGTGACCGTGAGTCTGCTGGCTATCTATCCGCACGCGCATTTCCTCGGACATCAAGTGGATGCGTGGGCGGAACTTCCAGACGGTCACAAGCTATCCCTTCTCAGGATCGAACATTGGGATATTAACTGGCAGGCATCCTATACCTATCGACAACCCGTGTCGCTGCCCGCGGGAACGACCGTGGCTATGCGGATTAGCTACGACAACAGTGCACAAAATCCCCGCAACCCTAACAACCCGCCCATAAGAGTCCGGGCAGGGAATCGCAGTGGAGACGAAATGGGCCACGTCTGGCTACAAGTGTTGCCGCAAACAGAAAAAGACGAAGATCCGCGCCTGATTCTCCAGCAGGCACTGATGCACCGGAGGATCGAGAAGTATCCCGCCGATTTCGTGGCGCACTTTAATCTCGGAGCCGCACTTCAGCAACTGGGCCGGCCGGAAGAAGCTCTGCCTTACCTAACCGAAGCTCTGCGCATCCAGCCTTCGAGCGTGACCGCATGTAACAATCTCGCGGTAGCCTTATTCTCACTCGAAAAGTTCGAAGCCGCTGCGAAGCAGTTCCGCCAGGCTCTATCCCTCGATCCCAGTTACAGAAATGCAAGGTACAACCTGGCCCGCACACTCTCAGCGCAAAATAACGATACAGATGCTCTGACTGAGTTGCTTGGCTATCTGCAAACCAACCCCGACGACTTCGAAGCTCAGGAGTTCTCCGGACGCCTGCTGGGATCGATGGGAAAGTTAGAGGATTCGCTTCCTTACTTCCGCCGAGCGGCCGAATTACAGCCCGAAAACCCCGACTTTCAAACTAATCTAGGAGCCGCACTGGCCTCCGCAGGGGACCTTTCAGGCGCCGTGCCAGTCTTCGAGAGGGCTCTGAAACTGGACCCATCGAATGCCATCGCTAGAGACAATCTGGCTCGTGCGCGCCGCAGCCTCGAAGGAAAGAAGTGACCCGCCGCCAACTCATCCGCTCCGTGTGTGCCTCGGCCCCGGTCTTCACCTTCGACCAGTTACTTTCCGCGAGCCCTCCCATGACTCCGCAGTTTATCAATGTAGCCCGCGAAGCCGGACTCCGTTCGAAGACTATTTTCGGCGCCGAAAACAAGAACCGGTTTCTACTCGAAACTACCGGCTGCGGCGTTGCCTTCTACGATTACGACCACGACGGCTGGCTCGATATTTTCCTCGTGAACGGCACGCGCTTTGAAGCCAACTGGACGCAATCAGATGCCCCGGTCAGTCGGCTATACAAGAATAATCGCGACGGTACCTTCACCGATGTAACTCTGAAAGCAGGCTTGGCGCGCACCGGCTGGGGGCAAGGCTGCTGTGTCGGCGATTACAATAACGATGGACTCGACGATCTTCTGGTTACTTATTGGGGCGATTGCGTTCTTTATCGCAACAATGGCGACGGCACCTTCACTGATGTCTCGCAAAAAACCGGTATAGCTAAAACCACGCGCCTAACTTCCACTGGTCTGAATCGCTGGAACACCGGCTGCGCCTTTGTCGACTACGACAAAGATGCCTGGCTCGATATCTTCATAGGTAACTATATTGACTTCGATCCGAAGACAGTGGCCGGTCCCGAAGATGGCCATTGTCTCTACAAGAATCTGAAAGTCGCCTGCGGACCTCCAGGCCTCGACGGCGGAAAGAACATCCTGCTCCACAACGATGGCAAAGGCCATTTCATCGACGTGAGCGAGAAGACCGGCATTCTCAAAACGCCGGGGACCTACGCTCTCGGAGTGCTCATTGCCGACTTCGACAACGACGGCTGGCCGGACATTTACGTAGCTAACGACTCCACGTCGTCGGCCCTCTACCATAACAATGGCGACGGCACCTTCACCGACATCGCCATCGAAGCAGGCGTGGCTTTTTCAGCAGATGGCAAGTCGCAAGCAGGCATGGGAGTCGCCGCGGCGGACTACGATGGCGACGGCTTTCTGGATATCGTCAAAACCAACTTCGCGGGCGATACTTCCAGCCTCTATCACAACACCGGGAAAGGCTTTTTCGACGACGCGACCTTTCAAGCCGGACTCGGCCGTAGCACCCGCTTCCTCGGTTGGGGTGCGATGTTTCTCGACTATGACAACGACACTTGGCCCGACATCATGCTTACCAACGGCCACGTCTACCCGGAGGTGGCTGACACGGCGATCGAGTATGGTTACTCGCAGCGAAAGGTGCTCTATCGTAACCTCGGGAACTCCCGGTTTCTCGATGTTTCCGAGAGCTCCGGTCCAGGACTCACGGAGAAAGTAACTGGGCGTGGCTGCGCCTACGGCGATTTCGACAACGACGGCGACCTCGATGTAGTGGTCAACTGTGTTAACCAGTTGCCCCAATTGCTTCGCTGCGATTCTAGCAATGGCAATACCTGGATCAAGATTAAGTGTATTGGCACAAGTTCAAATCGCTCAGGGATAGGTGCCCGCTTATACTGCGTGACTGGCAAGCGCAGACAAATGGATGAAGTGCGCAGCGGCGGAAGCTATATCTCCCAGAATGACCTGCGGATTCACTTCGGGTTGGCCAAAGCACAGACCGCCGATATCGAAATCCACTGGCCCAGCGGCCAGTTGGACAAGCTACAAGGTTTGTCGGCTAACCGTATATATACGGCAGTCGAAGGGAAAGGGATCAAGTGAGACGCCGCGATTTCCTTAGCCTCCCCTTGATCGCATGCGGAGCCTCCGCCGATTCGCCTTTCCAGTTCGCTGACATCGCCGCCAAAGCAGGACTCACTGCTCCTGTCATCTACGGCGACCCCGACAAGAAGAAGTATATCCTCGAAACTAACGGTTGTGGTATTGCTTTCTTCGACTACGACCACGACGGGTGGCTCGATATCTTTGTCCCAGGGGGATTGCAAATCGATGGCGCACCTCCGGGCACCACCAACCGTTTGTATAAGAACAATCGCGACGGCACCTTCACCGACGTCACGAAGAAGGCCGGATTGGAGCGTGCGGTATGGGTGTCCGGTGTCTGTATCGGCGACTATAACAACGATGGCTTCGACGACCTCTTCCTCAGTTGCTGGGGCCAGAACGTCCTCTACCGAAACAATGGCAACGGTACCTTTACCGACGTCACGAAGGAAGCCGGATTGCTCCATTCCAAACCCGAGTGGGGCGCAGGCTGCACCTTCATCGATTACAATCGCGATAGCTTCCTTGACCTTTTCGTGAGTACCTATCTTAACTTCGACCTAAAAACAGCTCCTTTACCCGGCGCAACCGAGAACTGTACCTGGAAGGGTATCGCTGTCAATTGTGGACCCAGAGGCCTGCCGACGGGACGCAACTTCCTCTACCGGAATAACGGCAACGGTACGTTTACAGACGTGTCAGATAGTTCCGGCATAGCCAGAGTCGCCCGCCGTTATGCGATGACCGCGGTCGCGGCCGACTTCGACGACGATGGCTGGCCTGATATCTATGTGGCGTGCGACTCGACACCCAGTATTCTATACCGTAACAATCGCGATGGTACTTTTACCGATATTGCCCTCGAAGCGGGAGTTGCCTATAACGAGGACGGACGTGAACAGGCTGGGATGGGTGTTGGCGTCGGTGATATTCTAAACTCCGGACGCCTCGATATCTTCAAGACTCACTTCGCCGACGATACGCCGATCCTTTATAACAATAAAGGAGGCGGTCACTTTGAAGATATGACTGCAAAGGCCGGTTTTGGAGCCTTCACTCGCTACGTCGGTTGGGGTGCTGGCTTCGCGGACTTTGACAACGATGGTCTCCTCGATCTGCTCTTTGTCAACGGGAATGTTTACCCTGAACTTGAACAATTCTTCGTCGGCTACAAGTATAAGAATCCGCGCATTCTGCTCCGCAACTTGGGTGCCGGGGTATTTGAGAACCTCAGCGATCGTAGCGGCGTAGCTATCACTGATCCTCACTCCAGCCGCGGTTGCGCCTTCGGAGATTTCGACAATGACGGGAAGATCGACGTCGCCATTATGAATATGAGCGAGCCTCCGTCCTTGCTCCACAACCGAACGATCAATAACAATCGCTGGCTCAAGTTAAAGCTGATCGGTACCAAGTCAAACCGAAGCGCCATCGGGGCACGAGCCTTCGTCACGGCCGCCGGACGTCGCCAGCGACAGGAGGTCCTGAGCCAATCCAGCTTCTACTCGCAGAGCGACCTCCGCTTGCACTTCGGCCTCGGTTCCGCCAATTCAGCCGACGTCGAACTGCGCTGGCCATCCGGCCTCACCGAAGTCTATCGGGACGTGCAGGCGAATCAAATCCTTTCCCTTCAAGAAGGCCACGCGTGAACTTACAACAATTTGCGAGAACACCGCGTTTTACCGCTGTCCATACAACCCTTCTAGCGCTAACTCTTACCGCAACGGCCCACGCCCAGACCTGTCCCGCGCTAGCCGAGGTACGCGACTACATCCATGAAGGTTGGAAGACTCTGACGCGCTCCAACGCATCGCTGGCCGATTCTGCTATCGACTCGAAGGTCGCCCAAAAAGGTCCCATAACTCTCTGGGTAGCTGCCGACGAAGACCCGGCAAGGATTCAACGCGAGTTAAAAGTGAATGTGCGTAAGCTGACCAACAATCAGGAATCTGGACTACTGTACTTGCCCAATCCCTACGTGGTTCCCGGCGGACGCTTCAATGAGATGTACGGATGGGATAGTTACTTTATTATGCTGGGGCTCTTGCGCGACGACCAGCCATCGCTCGCTAAATCCATGACTGATAACTTTCTCTACGAAGTCCGCCATTACGGCAAGGTCCTCAACGCGAACCGCACCTATTATCTCACCCGCTCCCAGCCGCCTTTTCTAAGCCGAATGGTATTGGACGTATATAGAGATACGGGAGACTCCATGTGGCTAAAGCAAAGTCTTCCTGCACTTGAAGCTTATTATGAATATTGGACGAGGGAGCCTCACCTCACTCCTCGAACCGGCCTTTCCCGGTACGACGGAGGCTCCGATCAGCCCGCGCCTGAGGTCGTCTTCGGGGAACGCGATGAAGCCGGAAAGAACCACTATGACCGCGTCAGGGAGTACTACCGGACGCACGAAGTCAAAGAATACAACCTCGCGGATTTCTATGATGCCAGGACGGATCAGTTAACCTCTCTGTTCTATCGTGGCGACCGTGCCATGCGCGAGTCTGGCTTCGACCCCTCCGCTCGGTTCGGCCCATTCAGTGTTGGCATTGTAAACTACAACAGCGTGGATCTCAACTCTTTGCTTTACCGGATGGAGATGGATATCTCGGCCGTGTACACCTTGCTCGACCAGCCACGCACTGCGGAGATCTGGTCACAGCGCGCTGCCAGCCGTGAATCGACCATTCGGCGGCTCATGTGGGATATTAAGTCGGGGCTGTTTACGGACTATAACTTTGTCACAGGTGAGCGACTAGATTATCCGTTTCTTTCCACCTTTTATCCTCTTTGGGCTGGCCTCGCCACTCAAGAGGAAGCCGCGGCCGTCGCGGCCAATCTTCCAATGTTCGAAAAGGATGGAGGTCTTCAGACCAGCGCTCATGTTTCCGGCAATCAGTGGGACGCCCCGTTCGGTTGGGCGCCGCTCCAGATTATCGCGATCCAGGGCCTCCGTCGATATGGCTTCGACACCGCCGCGGAGCGTCTGAGTCTAAAATTCCTTTCCATGATTCTTCGCGACTTCGACCAGCATCGCACCATTAAGGAAAAGTACAACGTGGTAGATGGCAAAAGCGACCTCGGGGCTGGCATCCGGTTCGGCTATACCTCGAATGAGATTGGTTTCGGATGGACCAACGCGTCTTTCGTACTGCTCTGGCAAGGCCTCTCCGAAGCCGGCAAGAAAAGCCTGGAATTAAAATGCCTAACCCACTAGCGAGTGATAGGCTTGAAAACAGCACAGTTCGACCGAGCCGTGACCGCAGGGAGCGGCACTCAACCAAAGGTATCTTCGACACTAGCAACCTAACACTCTTACCCTTCTTGGCCCTCTCAAGTCTCCTCCCGGCCCAACCCATCTGGCAGGCATCACCAGTATTTCCTCTCCAGTCCAGCCCTTTGGTAATCTCCAAAGCAGCGCAGCCCAGAATGCCATTCACCGTGGCGGGCAAGTCAGGTGCAATCTTCGGCCAAGGCGATGGCTCCTTTGAATCCTGGATATTTCCTGTCAAGATCGCCAGCCACTTTCGCATCACGGCCGAGCTAGCCGATTACGCCATCCCGATCGAGCTTTCTGAATACGCGGCATCTATCGACGTCAACCCGGACCACACTACCCTAACCTACTCACATGCCGCGTTCACTGTTAAACAGCACATGTTTTCCGGAGCCTCTGGTCCAGTAGTCTTTTTCGAGATCTCGTCCGTGCGCCCACTCATCCTGACCTTCCGCTTCACTCCGGAGATGCTTCGTATGTGGCCCGCCCCCAACTTCGGTATTCCCAACGCTGAATGGGTGAAACTCAGCGCCAGCGGTTACTATATTCTCCACACCGACAACCCGGACCTATTAGCTTGTATAGGAATCCCCGGCGCATTGCCCGGTATCCTCGCCCCCTACCAGGAGCGACCTCGCACCTGGCCCCTTGAACTAAAGCTCTCTTTCGATCCGAAGACTCAGTCGAAGCAGTTCTTCCCCATATTGGTGGCCAATAGCGCGAAGCAGTTGCTTGAACTCAACAAGACCTGGACCGCCGAATACCGTCAAACCGCCGATTACTATTCCCATTTCTTCGACCATAGACTAACCGCCGAAACACCTGACCAATCCTTTAACCTGGCCTTGCGCTGGGCGGAACTAGCCATTGATCAGGCGCAAGTTCACCTTCATAACGAAACAGGTCTGGTTGCGGGTTACTACTCCTCCGCCGACTCTGCCCGACCCGGTTTCGGATGGTTCTTCGGACGAGATACTCTTTTCACGTTGTACGCCGTCAACAGTTACGCCGATTTCAATTTGAGTCGGCGCGCGCTTGAATTCTTACTAAGCCGTCAGCGAGCCGACGGAAAGATCATGCATGAGTTCTCTCAGACCGCGGACTTGGTCGACTGGAGCGCGACTCCTTATTTCTACGCCTCCGCCGACTCCACTCCTCTGCTGGTAATGACCGTGTGGGATTACATTCGATCGAGCGGCGATCTGGACTTCCTTCGCGCGCACTGGAATGAAGTGAAGAGAGCTTGGGCCTTCACCCGCGCTCACGATTCCGACGGAGACGGCGTCTACGAGAACACGGAAGGTACAGGTTGGGTTGAGAGTTGGCCCTCCGGCATGCCTCATCAGGAGATCTATCTTGCGGCACTCGACCAGCAGTCCTGCACAGCTATGTCAAAGCTATCCTCGCTGATGAATGAGCCCGCGCTAGCCATGGAGGCTCGCAACCACGCTGCATCGATCGGCACCAAAATAGCGTCCGAGTACTTCGACACTGAACGCCGGTTTTATGCTTTCAGCCGCAACGCCGACGGAACTCAGGACCGTACCGCAACAGTCTTCCCCAGTGTCGCTTGGTGGGACGGATCTTTCGAATTGCCGAATGCGGAGAAGATGTTCGAACGCTGGGCCTCGCCCGAATTTTCGACCGATTGGGGCTTGCGCGATGTCAGCCGCGCGGAATCGATCTATGATCCGATGAGCTATCACCAAGGATCGGTCTGGTCTTTGTACACGGGTTGGACAGCATTAGCTGAGTACCGCGCCGGCCGCCCATTCGCTGGTTACGCGCACCTGATGCAAAACGCCGGTATGACATTTTCGCAGGATCTCGGCGCGGTAACGGAGCTGCTGTCGGGCGAATTCTTTCAGCCATTCGGGCGCAGCAGTTCGCATCAGTTGTGGTCGTCTGCCATGGTGCTTACGCCGGCGATTCGCGGACTGTTTGGACTCGAAGCCGACGCCTTGCATCACATCCTGCGAGTCCACCCGCAACTTCCAGCGGCGTGGGAGACCGCGGCATTAAGCAACGTAGCCGTCGGCGGAACCTTTTTCGACATTCGCTTCCGCAAACTTCATGACAAGCTTCTGATCGACGCCTCATCAGCCGAGCCCCAGCAGCTCTGCCTGACCTCTGGCGCCGATTGCGAGGCGAAAACGGCGCGCACGCACCATCTGGAATTGAATCTTCCAGCGTTTGAAATTGATCTGCCCCAGGTACTGCCGCCCGTGGGCTCGCCAACCGTCTTCGCAAAGATCGTCGCCCAGTCGGAGAATGGCTTCGAGATCGAAGGCTTGGCCGGTTCAGTCGCGGACCTGAACGTTCGGTTCACTCGCCCTCCTTCGCAAATCTTGGGGGCGATTTTGGACCATGGAAAACTGACCGTCCGGTTCCCGGTGGGCGAAGGATACCAGCGCGTGACGGTTCGATTTACGTACAATTAAGGTCAAATAAGGGTTCTGAAGTGCGCACAATCGGTCAATTATGGTCAATTAAGGCACTCTTTATTTCCCTTTCGCTCTCTTTAAGAGCCCAAACCATCCCTCAACAGGAGTCCGCCGCCCGCGACCGTCTCGCCGCGAAGGACGCCAATGGAGCGCTCGCCGCCTACGAAAAGTTGGCAACCTTAGTCCCGAAATCCGCCGCCTATCAGGATCAAATCGGATTCCTGCTAGCCGCGACAAATCGCTCCTCTCAGGCGATCCCGCATTTTCAACGAGCCACCGAGCTCGATCCCAAATTCGCCCCTGGTTGGTATCACTTGGGAGTAGCACTGGCTTTGACCAAACAAACCGAGTCCGCAATCAACGCCTTGCAAAAAGCCGTGGCGCTCGCCCCCGGCCAACCCGATTACCGCGACCGACTGGGTTTGGCATGGGCAACACTTGGTGACTCACATCAACAACAACATCGTTACAAAGAAGCGCGGAATGCTTACCGCGAGG
>Ga0209006_10005008_pt1 | contig 12032 bp, 7 predicted proteins | sample JacPin_JW_Ref_O2_FD_188567 | JGI IMG/M metagenome (GOLD analysis project Ga0209006, IMG submission 188567) | Forest soil microbial communities from Algoma, Ontario, Canada - Jack Pine, Ontario site 1_JW_Ref_O2 (SPAdes) (version 2) | ecosystem: Environmental > Terrestrial > Soil > Boreal...
ACACAATCTCTCGCCATCGCCCGTTGGCCCTGCTTGCAGCAGTCGTCCTTGCTCAAGTTCTCCTCCTCGCTTTCCAAATCAAGCGCGTAAACAACGTCCGCCTCGTCCGCTATTGGGCCGTGGAATTAATGACGCCTTTGGAACGCGCCGGCACCTGGACCTTCTCTCACGTTGGGGGAGTTTGGAGCGGCTACGTGGGCCTGCGCAACACACGCGCTGAAAATGAACGCTTGCGCGGCGAAGTGGACACTCTGCGCCTTCGCAACCGCGAACTCGAAAGCCACGCGGCCGAAGCTCAACGCCTCTCGACGCTGCTGAATTTTCACGAGGCGCACACCGAAGCTCCCATGCTTGCAGCAGAGGTGATTGGCGCTAGCGCCGATCCCACCTCGCATACCCTCTTCATAAATCGCGGCGAACGCGACCACCTCCGCCGAAACATGGGCGTCATCACCCCCGATGGAGTCGTGGGGAAAATCGTGGAAGTCTTTCCCTCCACTGCGCAGGTCCTGCTCATCAACGACAAGGACAGCGGCGTTGGAGCGCTTTTTGCTTCTTCGCGCACTCACGGCGTGGTGAAAGGCAGCGGAGATCCCGAGCCGCACATGGAATATGTCATCAACGAAGAAAAACTTCAGCCCGGAGACGCCATCGTCACTTCCGGAGAAGACCGTATTTTTCCCAAGGACTTGCTGATCGGGACTGTGGACGCAGCAAAGCCCGGGAACCCCTTTCAAGTTATCTCCGTTCGGCCTGCAGCGCGCCTCGACCGTCTGGAAGACGTCATCGTCCTGCTCTCGCAACAGGAACTCGTGCCCAAGAAGACCGAGGCAGCCGAATCCGCCGACGCAACCTCCGCGCAATCCGGCGAACAATCCGCTGCTCCGCAGCCGCCGAAGGCCTCCGGGGTTGTGACCGACCCAAGCAAATTTAAACCGGCCGCTGCTCCAACGCAGGCTGCCTCCACGGCGGCGAAATCGCCCGCCCCTCGCTGATAAAATGGCCTACATGCTCAACGTCGGGGCGCACCATTCGGAAGCAAATGTCGAGGTTCACAAATTTTACAGCGGCACGATCGTCGGCACCGCTTTGCTCGCTCTCGTTTTTCAGGCCTTCCTGCATAAATACGGGCGCTGGTCCGAGCTCATCGACCTTCCTTTGCTGGTCACCATTTATTTCGGAGTCAGCCGGCGCAATCCTGTGTCGGGATTATTTCTGGGAGGAGCCATTGGTATTTTGCAAGACGCTCTTAGCCACGACAATCCCATCGGCATGTACGGCATCGCAAAAACGATCGTCGGCTATCTGGCTTCGTCGGTGGGTGCCAGGATTGATACCGAACATCCGCTAAGCCGCTTCGGCCTGATATTTTTATTCTTTCACTTCCACCAGGCAATTCTCGCGGTCACTCAACGCGTTCTGCTGAACCACGCCGCGCCGCTCTTCACTTTGCGCCTGTTCATCGATTCTCTCGTCACCGCAGCCTTCGGCGTAATTCTCTTCGCCCTCTTAGATCGCCTCCGCCGCACCTCATAGCTTTAAACTAAGTTTTTGGCGACCCGTTATTCCAATCACAGAGCTTCCGTCACATAGATGCGCGTCAATGGCAATCGCAAAATGGACACTTATCTGAGGGCTTAAGCAGAGCGGAGGGCGTCAGTAGGATTGATGCGCATGGCGCGCCGCGCCGGCCAATAACTAGCGAGCGCCGCTACAGCCGCAAACACGATGGCACTGCCAACAAACGTGATCGGATCGGTTGCGCTGGTCTGAAACAATAAGCTCGCCATCAGACGCGTAAGCGCGAATGACCCTGCGAGCCCGATGAAGATGCCGGCGCCCGCGAGTTTGAGCCCGTTTCCGATCACCAATTTAAAAATATCGGCACTGGATGCGCCCAGCGCAATCCGGATGCCCAATTCCTGCGTGCGTTGCGCAACAGAGTATGCAATCACTCCATAAATTCCCACCACCGCAAGAATCAGCGCCGTCGCCGAAAATATGCCAATCAACAGCATCATCGAACGCGTTTGCGCGCTGGCTGTTTCCAGCCGCTCCTCCATCGTTTGCACGTCAGTAATCGGCTGCCCGCGATTTACCGCAACAATCTGGGCGCGCAGCGCGGAAGCCACGTTGTGCGGGTTCATAGAGGTACGCAAAGTGATATACAACGTCGGTGAGGCGAGCTGCGCATATGGCAAAAAAACCTCCGGCTGCGCCGCCGTAGCGAGGCTGTCGTTCTTGATGTCGCCCAGCACTCCCACCACTTGACTAGCCGCCTGTCTCCCTACCCAAACCATTTTGCCGACGGGATCCTCATTGGGCCAGAAGCGCCGCACGGTGGCTTGATTCACCATTACTACCGGTGGCGCAGTAGCGTTATCGCTTTCTAGAAATGCGCGGCCTTCCACCAGCGGTATGCGCATGGCCTGCGGATAATCCGGGCTAATCGACTCGATCAGCACGATCGGTCGTTTGCCCAAATCCACCTCTGGCTGACCTTCAAAGCGAATGGGCGTGCCGTGGGTAGGAAGCACGGGCAGCGCCGTTGAAATCGCGGCAGATTCCACTCCCGGAATTGATCGCAGACGCTGAAGCGCGTCTTGATAAAAAACGATGCGCTGAGCCGGCTGCGGATAAATGGCCGGCGGAAGAAAGGTTTGCGCGGTCAGCGTGTTCTTCGGATCGAAACCAGGGTCCACCGTCCGCAGGTGCATGAAGCTGCGTATCAACAGGCCACAACCGACCAGCAACACCATGGAAAGTGCCACTTGCGCCGCTACAAGCACGCTGCGCGCACGATTTCGTTGCCGGCTTCCCGCCGAGCCGCGTCCTTCGTCGGATAACATCGCTCCAATATTGGGGCGCGATAATTGCAGCGCCGGAGTAAGTCCGAACAGAATTCCGCTCAGCAGGGAAATCGTCAAAGTAAACGCAAGTACTCGGAAGTCCATGGGTACATCAGCCGCCTGAGGCAAGTTTGTTTGCATGAACGCGCCCAAATACTTTGTCCCTAAATAGCCCAGAAAGATTCCAAGTCCGCCACTCACAAGTGCCATCAGTACACTCTCGGTGAGCAGTTGACGAATCATGGTCCCGCGAGGCGCTCCCAACGCGCTGCGTACCGCGAATTCTTTCCTTCGCAGGATCGCGCGGAAAAGCAGAAGGCTGGCCACGTTGGCGCACGCAATTAAAAGTACAAAGCCGACCGCCGCCGAAAGAATCAGCAGCGTTGGACGGACATTCGCGACCAGATTTTCCTGCAAATCGCTAATGGTCATTGCTACGTCTGACGTTGCATCGAAATTCGTGGGCTTATCCTTCTTGTACTGCTGAAACACAACTTCGGTTTCCGCCTGCGCCTGCATCGGCGCGACACTCGGGCGCAATCTTCCGATTGCTTCGTAGTACATGCCTCCGATGTTTACGCGCGCGGGCGTGGTGAGACTGAAATCGATCAGTCGGGTCATCCATATTTCAGGCTGGCGGCCGAGCAAACGAACTCCGAACTTCGGCGGCAGAACGCCGATAATCGTGTAGTCCCTGGAATCCAGGGAAAGGTGCTGGTCCACTGCCTTTTGTTCATTGCCGAAGAGCCGCGTCGCCAATTCGTATCCGATCAGCACCACTTGATTGCCGCCGGGCTGATCTTCCGCAGGCGTGAAGGAACGTCCGGCAAGAGGCTTTGCGCCGAGAACATCGAAAAAGTTGCCGCTTACGCGCTCGGCATCCACCTGTTCAGCGCCGCTTGGTATAGCCAAATTCGCTGCGTCGAATTGATATGCTGCCACGCCGGAAAAGGAATGATTCGTGTCCGAAAGAAGTGTGAAATAGGGAAGGGAAACGCAGCAACTGCCATCGCGCTTCGTGCTAATGCGCACCAGTTGTCCAGGATCTTTGTAAGCCAGCGGCCTGAGCAAAACGGCATTCGCCACCGTGAAAATCGCGGTATTTGCGCCAATTCCTAGCGCCAGCGTAGCAATCGCGAGCGCCGTGAATCCCGGCGTCCTGGCCAGCATTCGCAAGCTGTACCGCAAATCCCGAGCAAGCGTTTCCACAAGTCCCGCCTTTCTGATGAATTTGCGGCGCGTCCATCCTACCGCAAGACCCATTTGCGATTCCAACCCGTTCCTGCGGTGCGCTGGCCCCGGAAAACGAATACGTACCACTCCACCCCGCTCTTCAACGTTTCCTTAGGGGTTGATCTCGCGCAAAAATGGCGCCGACGCCAGCTACTGCGAGCTTTATGTAGATGAGTTTACCTATCTGGTGTGCGGCGGTTATAATCGGCCACTAATGCCTCTTGCTCCGGGCGTAAAACTTGGCCCTTACGAAATTCTCTCTCCGTTGGGCGCAGGCGGCATGGGGGAAGTTTACCGTGCCCGTGATTCCCGCCTGGGCCGCGACGTTGCCATTAAGGTCCTGCCGGAACGCCTCTCACAGAAGCCCGATGTACGAAAGCGCCTTGAACATGAAGCGCGTACCATTTCCAAACTCTCTCATCCAAATATTTGTACCCTGCACGACATCGGGCATCACGAAGGAATGGACTTCTTGGTCTTCGAGTGTGTCGAAGGGAAAACCTTGCGGCAGCTTCTGACTACCAACACTCTGCCTATGCGGAAGATTATTTCGATCGCCGTCCAGGTAGCCGATGGATTGGCCAAAGCTCACGAAGCGGGGATCATCCATAGGGACTTAAAACCTGAAAATCTTATCGTCTCCACCGAAACCGTAAAGATTCTTGATTTCGGCTTGGCTAAACTCGCAGCTGAAGGCGACGAACTGACGGAGGCTCGCTCCGCCGCTTCGTTCCACACAGAGCCAGGAATGATTGTCGGTACCGTGGCATACATGTCCCCCGAGCAGGCCAACGCTCAACAACTCGACTTCCGCTCAGACCAATTCTCATTGGGACTAATCCTTTACGAAATGGCTACCGGGAAACGTGCCTTTCAGAGGCCGACGGCGGCACAGATTCTGTCGGCAGTCATCCATGAAGATCCCGAGCCGATCGGGTCGCTGAACCCGGAGGTGCCTCCGCCGTTTTGTTGGGTGGTGGAGCGTTGTCTCGCCAAGGAGCCTGAGAAGCGCTATTTCTCCACTCGTGATCTGGCTCGCGATCTCCTGGCCATTCGAGACCGCCTGTCAGATCTCCAAGTTAAGCGCCCAACCACGGGACTGAGCAATCTGCCGGTTCCAGTTACTGCGTTTGTGGGACGCGAAAAAGAAATGGAAGCCGTAAAAGTACAGTTGCTGCGCAAGGATATTCGTCTGGTCACCGTGACGGGACCGGGCGGAATCGGCAAATCGCGTCTGGCCGTTGAGGTAGCGCGCGACTTGGTGGAGCATTTTCCTGCCGGTGTTTATTTCGTCCCGCTGGCCGCAGTCACCGATCCCGGCTTGATCACCTTCGCCATCGCCCAAGCGCTTGGACTTCGAGAAACCGGCGGCCGCTCGCCACTCGAATCTTTGAAAGGATATTTGCAAGGTTCTTTAAGCGCTCCGATGCTTCTTCTGATTGATAACTTCGAACATATGCTTGAGGCGGCGCCGCTGCTCGCGGACCTTTTGGCTCTCGCGCCCAGCCTGAAAATCTTAGTCACCAGCCGTGCCGCACTGCACGTTTACAACGAACACGAATTCCCAGTACCACCGCTCACTCTACCTGAGGCCCGTGGTTCACCCCCACTCGAAGTTCTGTCTCAATATTCGGCGATATCGTTGTTCGTCCAACGCGCTGTCGCGGTGAAACCCGATTTTGAGCTTACTGAAGAAAACGCTTCCGCTGTGGCGGAAATCTGCTCGCGACTGGACGGGTTGCCTCTCGCCATCGAACTTGCCGCTGCCCGGACTAAGATTTTGTCTCCCTCCGCGATGCAGTCCAGGCTGGCCAGCCGCCTGCAGCTTTTGACCGGTGGCTCCCGCGACCTCCCCGCGCGTCAGCAAACTCTTCGCCAAGCCATCGATTGGAGTTACGACCTCCTGAATGAATCCGAGCAAAAACTCTTCAGAAGGCTTTCCGTTTTCCTGGGCGGCTGCACTCTGGAGGCCGTCGAATCCGTTTGCGACGCGAAAGAAGACCTCGGTCTCGACGTGCTCGACGGCATGGCCTCAATGGTGGACAAGAGCCTGGTGCGGCAGATCGAACAAGCGGACGGCGAACCCCGCTTCGTCATGTTGGGAACGATTCGCGAGTATGGCTTGGAAAAAGTAGCCGCCAGCGGCGAGCAGCCCCTAACCCGGCGGGCTCATGCTGCCTACTGTCTCGTCTTGGCCGAAGACGGAGCAGCGCAAGACACAGGCGGGAAGGACTCCGTATGGCTCGAACGCTTTGACCTCGAGCTCGACAATTTTCGCGCTGCCCTCGAATGGCTCACAGAAACCGGCAACGCCGAGTGGGGTCTGCGCCTGGGCCTTGCGCTTTTCCGCTTCTGGGAGATGCGCGAGTATCTCACCGAAGGCCGAGATCGCCTGGGGAAATTGCTAAAGCTTCCGGAGGCGGCGAAACACACGAACGCGCGCATGCGTGCGCTATTTGCAGCAGGAGTGCTGGCCGGTGCGCAAGGAGATTACGTTTCCGCCGATGCGCTAATAAAACAAAGTCTCGAGATTGCCAGGAACTTAGACGACAAGCGAAGCATTGCCATCTCGCTGAATGCTCTCGCAGTCGGTGTCCGTGATCAAGGCGATCTTGCTGTCTCGCGAACGCTCTTCGAAGAAAGCCTGGTGCTCTGGAGGGAACAGCAGGACGCGCTGGCTGTTGCTCGTGCTCTCAGCAACCTCGGAAGCGTCGTCAAGCTGCAGAAGGACTATACCCAGGCGCGCTCTTTCTACGAGGAATCCCTCTCGATCTTCCGCGAACTCGGTGACACCACGGGCATCGCTTGGGCTCTGAACCACCAGGGAGATGTAGCCCGAGAGCAAGGTGACTCTGCAGCTGCGCGATCGCTGTTGGAACAGAGTGTAGCAGCATTCCGGGAACTCAACGACCGCTGGGGCATCGCCGGCACGCTTTCTGATTTGGGAAACCTCGCTCGCGAGTCGAAAGACTACTACGCCGCGGATTCGTTCTACCGTGAAAGCTTGGCCGTATTCCAGGAGTTGGAACACAAGCGCGGCATTGCCCGTCTGTTGGAATCTTTCGCAAGCGCCGCAGCCGCGCAAGCGGAACACGAACGCTCCTTGCGGCTCGCCGGCGCGGCAGCTGCTCTGCGGCAAAGCATTGGTGTGCCGCTTACATCCGCCGATCAAGCGAAACTCGAAGAAAGTTTGGAGCCGGCACGGCAAGCTCTCAGTACCGCAACAAGCAGGTCAGCATGGCTGGAGGGCTGGGTAATGCCTGTTGAAAGAGCCGTTGAAGACGTGCTTAGACCTGTTTCCGATCGAAATCATCGCGCCACTCACCCCACGCGCCCTGCGTAGTTTCGTGAATAGACCAATCATCTCGGCCCGTTAAACGTTAGCGGCTCATTCGGCAGTGGTGGGATCGATCAGTCGGCGCACCGCGGAGATGCGATTGGCAGGAACGCCCGCTCGTTTTGCGTGCTCCCGGATGGTAGCTTCGTCAGGAGCGAGGTACACGCAGTAAACTTTGTCACCTGTCACATAACTTTGAAGCCACTGAATCTCAGGGCCCAGTTCTCGCAAGGCTTTTATCGACTTTCGCGAGATCTCCTTCAATTCGGCATCAGATAGATTCCCGGCCCCAGGTACTTCACGCTCGATAACGAACTTCGGCATGTGGTAACCTCCGTTACTCGCATGCTAGCAAGCGGATTCAATTGTCACAAGACCGCTCTCGTCGCACTTTCGCCGTTTTACAATCTTAGGAAATAGTTTCGGAGCTGAACATGGATCTTAAGCCGGTTCAAAAACCGCTAAAAGAGCAATACCGCAATGACCCTTCGGCCTCGCAAATCACTCTCAAGGCCAAAGGCGGCCAAACCGAAACTCCCATCGCTTGCTCGGTTGCCATTGGACGCGCCCTCTATCGTGCCGAGGCCCACCCGGGAGTAGGAGGCGCCGGGACCGCTGCTTGCTCGGGAGATATGCTCCTGGGAGCTCTCTCCGCCTGCGCGCAAATAACGTGCCAAATGGTTGCGTCGTCCATGGGAATACCAACGGAAAATATCGACGTCACGGTCGAGGGAGACCTGGATCTTCGCGGCACTCTCGGCGTAGCGAAGGACGTGCCGGTCGGCTTTCAGCGTTTGCGCTTGCGATTCGATATTGTGGCGCCGCAGGCGACCCAGGAACAATTGCGCGCATTGCGCGAGAAAACGGAACAATATTGCGTGGTCATGCAAACTTTGGTCCAACCGCCCAGTTTGCAAACCGAATGGTTTCCTCAAAGCTGAAGCCAGGTTTGTTTCTGTAGGGGCGCAGCATGCTGCGCCCGCTGCAACATGCCTAGGCCGAGCCATATGGCGAGGCGTGAGTCTGATGCGACCGGAATAGCCCCGCCCTCAGAACCTGGTCCAAGCCCTCGAATTTTCTTGACAACATCTGATTCGCGATTTAAAAGTCATTTACCGATATAACAGATTGGCTTGCGTGTTAAGCGCGCGTTCCCTTTTTTCAATATGAGTGAAGCCCACGAGCAAGACACCTTGAGGGTTCCGAAATAAATCGAGGAGTTCCGGAAGAAATCGAGCAAGAAGGACGTGACAAAATGAAATTCGAGCGGCGAGATTTTCTAAGAACGGCAACATCCGGTTTGGCTTTTGGCCTGGCAAGTTGCGGACAAGCACTGGCGCAGAACTCCACCGGGGAATTACGCGGCGGCTCGGGCTCTCTCTCTCTCGAAGGCCGCCTGAAGGCAGGGATACTGAGGATGGAATTGCAGGACTTCATCGACCGGGCGGATCGTGCCGCGGTTGTCCGCGGGACACTGGGGACTACCAGGTTATATTCCGCAATGTTCAATTACGAAAAAGATTCCACTATTTTTGCGCTGTTCCACGACAACGATCATTCCACCACCATCATTCTCTCCAATTTGGATGACCCCCAGATTGGACGCCTTGTTATTTGGAATGACCGTGACACTCCGCAAATTTCCAGTATCGATAAAGCCAAGATCATGGCTGCAGACGAGCCAAAGGATATCGTGGACGTAACTGGGAACATTCCGGACTTCGTTGGAAAGCGAAAACCACCTGCATTCACTTGGCGCGAGCTGGAGAGCGTTTTTGGCTCCGATCCGGCGCTCTTAGCATTCATGCGTGGCGAGAAGTCAACTCATCACCCGCGCGAAGATAAGAAGCTCTTGGATTGGATGTGCCGGCTCTTAAGCATGGTGCCGGGAAGTCTGCTCTCCCCAATTTGGGAGGCACCGCGCTAGCGCCGTCTGCTTTCCACTTGTTAGACCCATATCGGTTAGCAATTTTTGGAAGCGTTGCGCGGATCGCAGCTCATTAAATACCGGAGAGACTTTCAGGTGTACCACGCCGGGCGCCCGCTCCTTCACCGCCTGCTCCAGCGAGTCCAGCGCTTTCTCGTTTTCTCCCAGGCCCATATATACGATTGCCAATCGATAGTGAGAAACATGGCCGTCGGCAGGCCGGCTCAACTCTTGCAGAATACGTTCCGCATCATTTTTCTTGCCGGAAACGCCATAGACATATCCAACTTCGGCAAACGCTTCGCTGCCTCCGTGTGAAAGCTCAATGGCCTTTTTCAGTTCAGCAATGGCCTCTGCATACTGCTTCTTTTGCGTGTAAGCCTGCCCGAGATGGCGATGAGCCTGATGGCTAGTGGGATCCAGGTCCAGCGTCTTCCGGCACTGGTTAATCGATCCGTCGTAATCACCGGAGTAGTACAAAACAGCGGCCAGATTGTCGTTCGCCGACACTGAAAGCGGGTCGATTTGCTGCGCAATCTTCGCTTGCGACAAAGCCTCGGGTAAGCGGCCCAGTTCTAACAGCAGGTTCGAGTACGACGCGCGAACACCTGCGAGGCCAGGGTTCAATTCTATCGCGCGTTTGTATTCCTGCTCGGCTCCGGGCCAGTCCCAATCATAATCCTCTATAACGGACGCCAGCGCGGAATGAGGTTCGGCCAGCGAGTCATCCAGCTCCAAAGCTTTCATCGCTGCGGCTCTGGCCTTTGGGAAAGCCTCCTCAATCGGCATGCTCGTGAATTCCGGCAGCGCATGATACGAATCTGCCAGGCCTGCATACGCCAGCGCGTACTTGGGATCTTTTGCGATGGCTTGTTCGAAGTAATCTACGCCTTTCGTTACCCCTTCCGCGGTCCGCTTGTTCCAATAAAATCGGCCGGCCAGATAAGCTTCGTGAGCTTCCGGATTTACCGATTGAGACCGGACCAGCCGAACCTCCTCCTGCGGCGTCACCGTGACTTCGATTTCGTCAACAATCGCTTTGGCAATCGCACTCTGTAGAGTCAAGATGTCGCTCAAATCCCGCTCGTAACTCTTGCCCCACACGAGGCGGTCATTGGAAGCCTGTATCAGCTCAGCATTGATACGTACCTTGTTTCCTGAACGCTGGACGGAACCTTCCACTACTGCGTCCACGTCCAGCTCCCGGGCAATCTGCGGTAATGGTTTTTTCACGCCCTTGTAAGCCATCACTGAAGTGCGGGAAATCACTCGAAGTCCGCCCACTTGCGCAAGTTCCGTTATCAATTCATCTGTTACTCCATCGGCGAAGTAGTCTTCCTGTGTATCCCCGGATACGTTCGCCAGGGGGAGCACTGCGATGGAACGAATCTGCGTGGGCTTCTTTCGGCCAAAGAGATCATCGCGCAAGCCATGGATGTTTAGCGCGACAAGTGCGATTGCCACCGCCAGCACTGCGCCGAATCCCACTACCACGGAAGTCAGGGCTTTCTTTCTTATTCGAAGCGTTGGACGCAAAGAAGCCGGCACCACGTTTCGCGAAGAGGATGCCGCCAGCCGCCGCAGATCGGCCAGCAATTCCTTCGCGGACTGGTAGCGATGATCCGGCTCTTTATCCAGGCATTTGCTTATGATGCGATCGAGCTCTACAGAAATCTTGGGATTCAGTGTGCGTGGAGGAACCGGCTGCCGATGAACGATCGCGTCCATAACTTGCGAGAATAATTCTCCGGGAAAAGCTCTCTGTCCGGTCGCCATTTCATACAGCACCGCGCCGATCGCGTGAATGTCCGACCGCGCATCCGCCGCTTCGCCGCGGATTTGCTCCGGTGATAAGTACGGACATGTTCCCGGCACTCCGCCGGAATCGCTGGTGATATTCGCAGTGATTTCGTCGTCCGCATGCAGCCACTTCGCTAAACCAAAATCCAGAACTTTGGCTTGTCCGCGACTGGTTAACGCCACGTTGGCGGGTTTCAAATCGCGATGAATGATGCCGCGATCGTGCGCTTCCTCCAGGGCCGCCGCAATTTGCATTCCGATAGCAATCACTTCCTTTTCCGGCAGCGGTCCGCTGGCAAGCGTCTGCCCTAACGTCGGGCCCGGTAGATACTCCAGTACCAGAAAATCGGTGCCGTCCTGCGAGCCGAACTCAAAAACCGTTTCGATGTTGGGATGATTCAATTTGGCCAGGGCTAAGGCTTCTTTGCGGAAATTTCTGCGAGCGGAGTCGTCTCCGAGCGTGCCTGGCGGCAAGACTTTCAGCGCAACGTCCCGCTCCAGCTGCTCATCGCGCGCTCGATAAACTACACCCATGCCACCGGCCCCCACCTCTTCCAAAATGCGGTAATGGCCGAGTGTTTGGCCAATCATTGGTAGATCCTTGCGGGAATCTTAGGTGTGTGTCTAAGGTAAGTCAACGGACGCACCCCCGGCGTTTCATTCGCCGTTTAATTCTCCTGTCCCAGAGTGACGGAAGTCCAGGTAACCTACTAGACATACGCTGCTTGCGGGTTCACCACGCAAAGTGCTAATTTCAATGATACTTCTAGATTTGTAGAAGCTCGATTTTTCCGCGGGGCACCAGGGACTAGTACGCCCCGTCGCGCAGGGAGTTCGATTGCCATCGTGGAGCGTTAACGACCAGAAAATTCCCCAGGGCCGCCTT
>Ga0209006_10005009_pt1 | contig 12031 bp, 10 predicted proteins | sample JacPin_JW_Ref_O2_FD_188567 | JGI IMG/M metagenome (GOLD analysis project Ga0209006, IMG submission 188567) | Forest soil microbial communities from Algoma, Ontario, Canada - Jack Pine, Ontario site 1_JW_Ref_O2 (SPAdes) (version 2) | ecosystem: Environmental > Terrestrial > Soil > Boreal...
GGCCGTCGCGGCGCGTGCCGATCACGATACGGTGGCGTTGACTGCCCTGGCGGGCGTCGCCGACGGCTACTTCCAGGTGCTGTCGGTGCGTGAGCGCCTGAATATTGCGCGCTCCAATGTGGAGGCCGCACGCGGTCTGATGGCGATTATCGATGCGCGCTTCAACGTGGGATTATCCAATCCCGTGGAAGTGGCGACGCAGAGGGCCGCCCTGGCGAGCGCCGAACTGACCATTCCGGAACTCGAGCAGACGCACGTGGAGGCACTTGCCGCCCTCGCGCTGCTGGTAGGCCGTCAGCCGGAAGGATTCACGGTCGCGGGCGCGCCGCTCGAGTCGCTCATGGAGCCCGCGGTGGCGGCCGGGTTGCCGTCGGAATTGTTGCAGCGGCGTCCCGATGTGTACATGGCCGAGGCGAGTCTCAAGTCGGCGAGCGCCGACCTCGTGGCCGCGCGCGCCGCGCTCTATCCGTCCTTGAGTCTCACGGCCGCCGGGGGAGTGCAGAATCCCGCGCTGAACGCCGCCGTGTTGTCGTTGAGCGGGGTCGGTCCCACCTTGAGTCTCGGTGCGTCGCTGACGCAGCCGATATTCGACGGCGGAAAACTGCGCGCCCAGAGAGCGGAGACGCAGGCGAAACAGGAAGAACTGGTGACGAAATACCGGGCGGCGATCATGTCGGGGCTGGTCGACGCCGAGAACGCCCTGTCGGCCATTCATCATCTGGATGCGGCCCGGACCTTTCAACAAGAGAACGTGGTGCAAAGCGAGCGCGCCTTCGAGGGCGCACAGCTGCGGTACAAGACCGGGTCCGGCGATTTCGTGACCGTTATCGAGGCGCAGCGGATCCTCTATGCGGCACGCGACCAATTCAGTCAGTACAAGCTCGCGCGGCTGCAGGCTTTGGTCAGCCTGTGCAAGGCGTTGGGCGGCGGTTGGCAGGCGCCGGATCGCGTCGCGCAGCCGCAATCGGCAGGAACGCAACACTTCTGATGAGTACGCCTATGTTGACAACGAGATCGATTGGAATTGCGTGGACACGGGCTCGCATGCCGCTGCAGCTCATCGGCGCCCTGTGTCTGGCGTCTTCACTGCTCGCCGGCTGCCATCGGTCGCCGCCGTCCGCCGCAGCAGAGGCCGCGCCGGCATCCGCTGCGGGAGCCAAAGAGGCGGGTAACAAAGACCAGGCGGGTGGCAAAGACGAGGCTGGCGGCAAAGGCGAGGCGGGCGGTAAGGAGGAGGCGGGTGGTAAGGAAGAGGCGGGCGCCGGTGTCACGCTGACGCCGGAGCAGATCGAGAAGCTGGGCGTGGCCACCGAGGCGGCGCAGTCGATCGACTACACGGAGGAGACCGCGGGCTACGGCGCCGTGGTCGCCCACGAGGCCATCGCTCAGGCGGCGGCAGAGCTGGTCACGGCGCAGGCCACGGAGAAGCAAAGCCAATCCGCGTTGTCGCGTGCCAAGCGGCTCTCCGGAACCCCCGGCGCGGTGTCCGCCGATGTCGAGGAAACGGCGGCACGTCAAGCCTCCGTGGATTCGGCCGCACTGACGCTGACCATCCAGCGCATGTCCTCGACCCTGGGGTTGAACCCTCCCTGGAAGCCCGGTGAGAACAACGCCACGCTGCAGGATCTGGCCGGCGGCCGGATCAAGCTGGTGCGCGTGACCTTTCCGCTCGGAGCGCTCTCCGGCGGAATTCCCGCGAGTCTTCGCGCGGCGCATATCGGCGGCAGCAAGCCCGACAAGAGTTGGAAGATGACCAAGGTTTGGGACGCACCGGCCGACCCCAATGTTCCGGGGCGGAGCTTCTTCGCGCTGCTCAAAGGAAGTGACGCCGGGGAGGGCGAGCGCTTGTTGGTATGGGCACCCATCGGCGGATCGGTGGCCGGTGTGGTAGTTCCCGCCGCGGCGGCGGTGCTGAGCGAGGGCAAGTACTGGTGTTACATCGAGAAGAAGACCGGCACGTTCGTCAAAACGGAAATCGATACGGCAAGGCCGGTGCCCGAGGGCTACTTCGTCACCGAGGGTGTCGCCGCCGGCGATAAGGTCGTGATCACCGCGGCAGGCCAGTTGCTGGCACGCGAATCCAACTCCGGTTCGGAGCCTGATTAATGATGCGCGCAATCGTCACGCTATGCGTGCGCCACTTCGGCGCGGTGACGGCGCTCACGATACTGGCACTGGTTCTGGGGTGCTGGGGCGCGCTGCAGTCGCCCCTCGATGTGTTTCCCGAGTTCGTTCCGTCGCAGGTCGACATCCAGACGGAGGCCCCGGGCTTCGCCCCGCAGCAGGTCGAGGAACTCGTCACCAAACAAGTCGAAAATGCCGTGAACGGCGCGGCGGGGCTCGCGACCCTGCGTTCCGAATCGATACCCGGTCTCTCCGTGGTTACGATCACGTTCGCGGATGGCGTCGACGTGCATGTCGCTCGACAGGGAATTTCCGAGCGGCTGTCCGAGTTGGGCAGCACGCTGCCGGCGGGAGTGGGAACGCCGAAGCTCTCGCCGCTGGTCTCGAGCACCATGGACCTGCTGAAGATCGGCCTTCTGTCCGACCAGGTTGACCCGTATACCTTGCGTGATACCGCGGATTGGATCATCAAGCCCCGGCTGCTGGCCGTTCCGGGCGTGGCGCATGTCATCGTGTTCGGCGGTGCCGTCCGCCAGATCCAGATTCTGCCCGACGTTCGCAAGCTGGCGAGCTTCAATATCACCCTCGGCGATCTGTCGGATGCCGCCCGCGCCGCGCTGCCGCTGCGGGGCGCAGGCTTCATCGACATCGCTGCCCAGCGGATTCTCCTGAGATCGCCGACGCCCGCGCCGGATGTAAGCGCGATCAGCCAGGCCGTGGTTGCCGTTCGCGACAGCACGCCCATCCTGGTACGCGACGTCGCGGAAGTGAAATTCGCGCCGGCATTGCGGTCGGGCGACTCGCTCATCATGGGCAAACCCGGCGTGATGCTGTCCCTGGCAAGTCAGTACGGCGCGAATACGTTGACGGCGACTTTGGCGGTTGAGAAAGCGCTCAAGGATTTGCAGCCGGCGCTCAAGAGCCGCGGCATCACGCTGTACCCGGGGCTGCACCGTCCGGCGAATTTCATCGAGCGCGCGTTGGGGGACCTGAAGGAATCCCTCGTCATCGCCGCGGTGCTCATTCTCGCGGTCCTGTATCTATTCCTGCGGGATTTTCGCGCTGCCTTGATTGCATTCACCGCCATACCCCTGTCCTTGCTGGCGGCGGTCGGTGTTCTCGACCGCATGGGGCTGACGCTGAACACCATGACGCTCGGCGGCTTTGCCGTGGCGCTCGGGGTGCTGGTCGATGACGCCATCATCGGCATCGAGAACATTCTGCGCCGGCTGCGGGAAAACGGCCTGCTGCCGGAGCCCAAGCCGCGGCTCGAAGTGGTGCGCGAGGCCTCGCTGGAAGTGCGGGGTCCGGTGATTTATGCCACGGCGGTGGTCATCGCGGTGTTCCTGCCGGAATTGTTCACATCCAGCGTGCAAGGCCACTTCGTGGGCCCCCTGGCGCTGGCATTCATCTTCGCGGTGGTGGCGTCCTTGGTGGTAGCGATGACCTCGACGCCGGCATTGTGCGCCCTGTTCTTGCGCACGCATGATGCGCGGCCAGAGGCGGGATGGCTGCGGCGTCTCAAGTCCTGGCAAAATAGCGCGGTCCACCGAGTCGGTGCGCACTTCAAGGTGGTCGCTGCGATCTTGGTGGGTATGGTGGTTGCGGCGCTGGCGGTTCTGCCGTTCCTCGGCGGGACCTTCATGCCGGACTTCAAGGAGGGCCACTTCGTGATGCAGGTCTCGAGTACGATCACGGGCAGTTCGCTCGAGGAGATGCTGGACGTCGGAAAGCGCATCAGCGCCGATGTGCTGGCGTTACCCTATGTGCAGAGCATCGAGCAACAAATCGGCCGGGCGGAATTGGGCGAGGATACCTGGGGTCCGCATCGAACCGAATTTCATGTCGAACTCAAGGCGGACGCCACCGTCGATCAAGGCGCGGCGCAGCAGGAATTGCGGGCAATTCTGGAAAAATACCCGGGAATCCAAAGCGAAGTAGTTACCTTCCTCGGCGATCGCATCAGCGAAAGCTTGAGCGGCGAGACGGCGCAAGTCGCTGTCAAGGTATTCGGCGACGACCTCGACGCACTCGACGCGACCGCGGACAAGCTCGTCGCGGCGCTGGGAAAAGTAACAGGGATCGTCGACCTGCAGTTCAAGCGGCAGGGCGGCACGCCGACCATCGCCATCGAGGTGTTGCCGCAGGCGCTTAGCGCCACCGGACTCAAGGTGCAGGACGTACTCGACACGATTGAATCGGCGTATGCGGGTAAGATCGTCGGACAGACGTTCCAGGGCACTCGGACCGTAGGGGTGGTCGTGCTCCTACCCGATGAGTTACGGCACCAGCCCACGCGGCTGGCGCAACTCATGATCGCGAGCCCGTTGGGACCCGTACCCCTGTCGCAGGTCGCCCATGTGACGCCAACTCAGGACCGTTACAGCATTGAACACGACGGCGGCCAGCGGCGCGTGAGTATCACGTTCAACGTCAAAGGATCGCTGCAGCAAATCGTGAATCAGGCACAACAGGCGATCGCGAAGTCGGTCCAATTGCCCGCGGGCGTGTTCATCGAATTCACCGGCGCGGCCGAAGCCGAGGCGCAAACCCGCACCGAGCTCTATTTGTATTCCGGGATCGCGCTCGCGCTGATCGTGATGATCCTGTTCGTCTCGTTTCACTGGCGCGCCAACAGCTGGCTGGTGCTGGCGAATCTGCCGTTCAGTTTGATCGGCAGCGTGCTGGCGATCGCAGTCACCGGAATAGGAATATCCCTGGGTACGGTGGTGGGCTTGGTCACGGTGTTCGGCGTGAGCGCCCGCAACGCCATCCTGCAGCTCGCGCACTACGAACACTTGGTGGAAGTGGAGGGCGCCCCCTGGAGTCTCGACGTGGTCATTCGAGGCGCCAATGAGCGGCTGATTCCCATCCTGATGACGGCGGCAGTCACTGCCCTCGGGCTCGCGCCCCTCGCTCTCGGGATGAATCGCCCGGGTCAGGAGATCGAGGGACCGATGGCGGTGACGGTGCTCGGCGGGCTGTTGTCATCCACATTGCTGAACCTGTTCGTTCTGCCCGCGCTGGCGCATCGATACGTCCGCATTCGTGCGCCGGCCTAGAATCTTCCGATCGGATGGCTTCCGCCTGGCGGCGGTCTTCACGCTTCTGTTTCTGGCATTCACCGGGATTCTCATCGGCACGGTGCTGTTCATCGTCGAAGGCACGCAGCGCGCTGTGCTCAGCGGCGCGAATGATGCGGATATCACCACCGTATTGAACGGTTTTCTCGACGAGGGGGTGCCAGAGGCCGTCGAAGTCGTGAAGCAGAGATTGGGTTCTGCGGTTCCCGGGCGCGCCCTGCGTGCCGAGTGTTACATGGTCATCGAGGATGACCGGCAACAGATACTCGCCGGGAATCTGCCGGTACTTCCCCGGCGTATGGGCGTCTTCGAGCTGCGCTTGCCGGGGTCGGTGACGGGAGGCTCGCCGGCCGCGGTGTTGGGCCGCGGCGTCGAAATCACCAAGGGCATCTACCTCTTCGTGGGCCGCGACACCGCGCTTCTGGCAGCCACCCGCGACCGGATTCTACAGGCGTTCCTGTGGGTGGTGCTCGGTGCCGTCATGATTGCCGGCGCCGGCGGTCTGCTCGTGGGATCTCGTTTCATGCGGCGTGTGGATGCCATTGCGAAAACCTGTCAAGGCATCATTGCCGGACGTTTGGACGAACGTATACCGCTCACGGGCCGCGAGGATGAGTGGGATCGCCTCGGGGGCGCGATCAACGAAATGCTCAGCCGAATTTCCGCACTCCTGGAAAATCTGCGCCAGGTGTCGAGCGACGTCGCACACGATCTTCGAACACCGCTCACGCGGGTGCGCAACCGGCTCGAAGAGGCGAGCAACAAGTCCATGAACGTCGCGGACTATTCGGCCGCCGTCACGACTGCGATCGACGATATGGATCAGCTTCTGGCGATGTTCTCCGCGTTGCTGCGTATCTCTCAGGTGGAGGCCGGCGCGAGGCTGCAAACGTTCTCGGCGGTGCCGTTGACCGAAATCCTGGAGAACGTCCACCAGATGTATCTACCGGTGGCGGAGGACTGCCGACGCTCGCTCACGTCGAGTCTGGCCGGCGGCGTTCGTGTTCGCGGCGATGCGGAACTATTGACGCAGATGTTCAGCAATCTGGTGGAGAACGCGATCCGGCACACCCCCGAACACACGAAGATCCAGATCAATCTCACGGTCGAAGGCGAGATGGTCGCGGCATCGGTCGCCGATGACGGTCCTGGGGTGGATCCGAAAGAGCATGAAAAGGTGCTACGGCGCTTCTACCGAGGTTCGAGCAGCCGGGCGAGCGAAGGCTATGGGTTGGGATTGGCGCTGGTCGCAGCGATCGCGCAGTTGCATCAGGCGAGGCTGACGCTCTCCGACGCGAAACCCGGGTTGAACGTGAAGATCTCCTTCAACAGGGCGGTAGAGTCCGCGTAATCCGCTGCTGTTCCATGTAAGGAGTATATGCTAATATATTGATTATTAATGATTAAAAAGTTCGAATTACTGCAAAGAGTCTACTGGGAAGACACGGACGCCGGCGGCGTCGTGTACTACGCGAATTACCTCAAGTTCATGGAGCGTTGCCGGACCGAGTGGCTGCGGTTTCTCGGCGTCGATCAGCTGCGACTGCGGCTCGACCGCCGGCTGCAATTCGCCGTGGTGAGCGTCGCAGTGGACTTTCTACTTCCCGCGGTCCTCAATGATGAAATTATCGTCACTGCCGAACTCGAGCGGTTGAGCGGTGCGACAATTTCGTTCAAGCAGACCATCATGCGCGGCGAGGACCAGTTGATCGACGCGAGCACGCGCGTCGCCTGTCTCGATTCCGGCACGCTGAAACCCCGTGCAATCCCTACGGACCTGTTTTTGGAGTGGCGCAATGGGCAATGACCTGTCGATCTGGACGCTGGTGCTCGACGCGAGTCCCATCGTGCAGGCGGTCATCGCGCTGCTGATGGTGGCCTCGGTCGCATCGTGGGCCGTCATTTTCAAGAAGGGCCGCGTGATTTCCTATTCGATACGGCATGCCGATCAGTTCGAAACGGCTTTCTGGTCGGGCGGGGATCTGTCGACTCTGTACCGGAGCATCGAGACCAAGGGACGGGAGGGGACCGGCGAGCAAAGCATCTTCGAGTCGGGTTTCGGCGAATTCAGCCGGTTGCGTCAACAGGGGTTGCCCACCGATCAGCTGCTCGAAGGAGCGCGCCGCGCCATGCGGGTGGCGCAAATGCGCGAACAAGACCGGCTCGAGCGCAATCTGGCCATGCTGGCGACCGTCGGATCCACCAGTCCATATGTCGGTTTGTTCGGCACCGTCTGGGGGATCATGAGCGCCTTTCACAACCTGGGTAACGTGCAGCAAGCGACGCTTGCGGCCGTGGCGCCGGGGATTGCGGAGGCGCTGATCGCCACCGCCATCGGCCTGTTCGCCGCCATTCCCGCCGTCGTGGCCTACAATCGATTCGCCGATCAAGTGAGCCGGTTGGAACTCAGGTTCGATACATTCGTCGAAGAGTTTTCGACCATTCTTCAGCGCCACGGGCCCGCCCGTGTACCGCAGGCCTGAGCCATGGCGGCCCGCCTTCGTCGACGCAAGCTGATGGGGGAAATCAACGTGGTGCCGTACATCGACGTCATGTTGGTATTGCTGGTGATCTTCATGATCACGGCGCCGCTGCTCAAGGAGGGCGTGAAAGTCGATTTGCCGGAAGCGGGCGCGCAGCCCCTTGATGCCGAATTTCTCCAGAAGCATGAGCCGCTCGTCCTGACCATCGACGGCCGCGGCCGCCTGTACATCAATTTCGGGCAGAACCAGGACAAACCCTCGTCCGAGGAGACCGTCAGTGCACGGACCGCTGCGCTGCTGCGGCGGGATCCGCAGACACCGGTGCTGGTCAAGGCCGACACCACCGTTCCCTACGGCACCGTGGTGCGCGCCATGGTGCTGCTGCAGCATGCCGGCGCCGCCAAAGTGGGTTTTTTGACGGACCCGGTGAGGCCCGTCAACGGCGCGCGTTGAATGCGGGACTTTCTGCGTGAACACTCCTGGCCGATGGTGGTGTCCGTGTTGCTGCACGGACTTCTGTTGGGCGGAATGCTGCTGGCGACGTATATCGCGAGTCAACAGCGTATGCCCGCCGTGCAGCCTATTCCCATCGATGCCGTGGTAGTCGATTCCCAAGTGCTGCATGCGGCGCAGCGAGCGCAGAACGAGCGTGCCGAACAGGAGGCGGCCCGGGCGCGCGCCGCTGCCGAGGCGAAGGCGGCAGCGGAACAGGCCGAAGCGGATGCCCGAGCGGCGGCGGAAGCCGAGGCGAAGACGGCCAATCAAGAGGCGACGCAGGCCGCGAAACGTGCCGAGGAAGCGGCCGATAGCGCGGCTCGTGCCCAAGCCGCGGAGAAGGCGAAAACCGCGCAAACCGAGCGCCGCGCCGAGGCCGATAAGGCCGTCGCGGCGGCGCGCGCGGACGCTGCCGCCCTCGATGCCCGCCGCGCGGCGGAGGCGCAAAAGGCCGCCGAAGCCAAGCAGGCTGCCGACGCCCGGCAGGCCGCGGAGGTCAAACAAGCCGCAGATGCCAAGCGCGCGGCCGATGACCGGGCCAAGCAGGACCGGGAGGCGGAACTGCGCAGACAGCTCGCCGACGAGGAACATGTGTCCGCCGTCCAATCCGGTCCGCTGCGTGACCGCTACATCGCCTTGCTTCGGAATAAGATTCAGAATGCGTGGATCAAGCCGTCGTCGGCGACGCCCGGCGTCGACTGTATAGTCCAGGTGACTCAGGTTCCCGGCGGTGAGGTCACCGGCGCCCGGGTCACGCAATGCAACGGCGACGCAGCGGTGCGCCAGTCCATCGAGAATGCGGTGTATCGTGCATCGCCCTTGCCGGATCCTCCGGATCCGGCGCTGTTCGAAAGAAACTTAAGTTTAAGGTTCAGACCGAATGAATAGACTCCATGTGTTGCTGGCGATGATCGGACTCTTCGTACTGTGCCCGCGCAGTTGGGCGGAACTGGTGGTAGAGGTCACGAAGGGACAGGACGATGCCATTCCAATCGCCATCGTGCCCTTCAACTCGCCGACGGAGGCCGCGGCGTCGTTCGACGTGGCGCAGGTCGTGAGCGACGACCTGGCACGAAGCGGGCGCTTCAAAAGCATGGCCCGCGCGGACATGATCGAAATGCCGCACGTCGGTGCCGGCATCAGTTTCGATGATTGGCGGCGGCTCAACAACGATTACATCGTGGTGGGGCAGGTGCAGCCGGATAGCGGGGACCGCTACAACATCGTGTTCGAACTCTACAACGTACTCAATCGACAGCGCCTGCTCGGCTATCAAATCAGTGCGAACAAAGCAGGCTTGCGTCTCGCGAGCCATCAAGTGGCGGACATGGTGTTTCAGAAAATCCTGGGAGTGCGCGGTGCGTTCGCCACGCGCGTTGCCTACGTCTCGGTTCTCGGGCATCTGCCGAACAAGTCTTATCAGCTGGTGGTGGCGGATGCCGACGGCATGAATCCGCGCGTGGTGATGCAATCCAACGAACCATTGATGTCGCCTTCGTGGTCCCCGGACGGCCAGAGCCTGGCGTATGTCTCCTTCGAGGGCCGACTGCCCACGGTGTATGTCCAGGAATTGAAATCCGGCGAGCGCCGCCGGGTGTCGGCGCGGGCGGGGGTCAATCAAGCGCCGGCGTGGTCGCCGGATGGGAAAAAGCTGGCCCTCACATTGTCCACCCGGGATGGCAATCTGGACATTTACACGCTGGATCTGGCGACTCAGGCGCTCGCCCGCATCACCGACGATCCGGCGATTGACACCGAACCGCAATGGTCGAACGACGGCCGGAGCCTGTATTTCACATCCGACCGCGCCGGAGGTCCGCAGATCTACCGTGTCGGCATCCAGCCCGGCGACAAGCCGCGGCGCCTCACCTTCCAGAACTCCTACAATGCACGCCCCCGTTTATCGCCGGATGAGTCGCAGCTCGCATTCGTGACTCAAGAGGACGGCGCCTACCGCATCGCCACCATGGACTTGCGCGGGCGAGGCGACGTGCAGGTGCTGACGCATGGCCACTTCGACGTGTCGCCGAGCTATGCGCCGAACGGCGCCGAAATCATCTACGCCAGCCGGGATCGCGGGCGCGGTGTACTGGCGCTGGTGAGTTCGGATGGGCGCGTTCAGGAACGCTTGGTGTCCAGCGAGGGCGAGGTGCAAGAGCCGGCTTGGTCGCCGTTCTGAGGCTTAAGAGAACCGAACGAAGTACAATCAGCGGCGTTCGGCGGTAGGCTTGGGGTCAGGGTAGAATTTTTTGACGGAGAATTACATGAAGCGAATGATAACGATCGCCTGTTTGCTGGCCGGTGCCATGCTGCTGGCGGGATGTCCCAAGAAGGCCACCACCATCCAGCCGCCGACGGCCGGATCGCAGGTGGGCGATTCGTCCAACACCTCGCCGAGCAGCGGCGCTTCGACCAGCGGCCGGGATCTCGGAGGCGATAATGGAGGCCGGGGAGCCGGCGATGCCACCGGTCCGTTGGCTCGCAAGGTCATCTATTTCGATTTCGACAAGTCGGAAATCAGACCCGAGTATGCCGACATCGTGAAGCTGAGTGCGCAGACTCTCACCGGACGTCCCGGACTGAAGGTGAAGCTGGAGGGCAATACGGACGAGCGCGGCACCCGCGAATACAACATCGGGCTGGGTGAACGCCGCGCCCAAGCGGTGCGCCGTGCGCTCATGCTGGAAGGCGTTGCGGAGACGCAGATCACGACGGTGAGTTTCGGTGCCGAACGGCCCGCCGCCGAGGGCGACGATGAATCCGCGTGGGCAAAGAACCGCCGCGTGGAAGTGGTTTATCAGCAATGAAGGGGAGAGTCGCCATGGGCCGTCATGCAGCGATCTGGGGCTTTGTGTGCCTCGCGGCCTGGGCGATGGCCGGCTGTGCGACGACGCCTCCCGAGGAGGATCCGGTTCACATCAAGCTCAACGATCTCGACACGCGTCTGACGCGGATCGAACGCGTGGTCTCGAATCAGAGCTTGTTGGACCTGGCGAACCAGGTGGAGTCATTACGCAGCGACGTGCGCGCCATGCACAACGATGTCGACGTATTGAGTCACTCCCTCGATGCGGCCCGCAAGCAGCAACACGACTTGTATGCCGATCTCGATGCGCGACTCAAGGCCATCGAGGCTCGCGGCGGCGGGGCCGGAGCCGGTTCGGCCGGCGCTGCGGCGGCGGGCGATTCCCAATCGACGGATGGCGACAAGGGCGCCTATCAGGCCGCCTTCGATCTGCTCAAGGCGGGCCAATACGATCGCGCCATTGCGGGATTCCAGGACTTTCTCACGAAGTACCCGAACAGTGCGCTCGCCGACAATGCGCAGTATTGGCTGGGAGAAGCCTACTACGTGAACAAGCAATATCAGGAGTCGCTGGCCGCATTTCAGCGGGTCGCGGACAAGTTTCCCGGTTCACGCAAGCTTCCCGACGCGCTGCTCAAGATCGGTTACTGCGATTATGAATTGAAGGAATATTCGGCGGCGCGCGGTGCGCTCGAGCAGGTGGCCGCGAAATTTCCGGACCAGCCGGCGGCACGCCTGGCGCAACAGCGCTTGGAAAAAATGGCGGCCGAAAAGCATTGATCGACAGCAGTCTCAAAGACGCGGGCCCCAAAGACGCCGGCCTCAAGCGGGAGCGGTTGCGCATCAACGAGATCTTTCACTCGTTGCAAGGGGAGGCCGATGCGGTGGGCTATCCCACCGTGTTCGTGCGGCTGACCGGCTGTCCGCTGCGCTGTCAATACTGCGACACCGAGTACGCGTTTCATGCCGGCGACTGGTACGACCTCGATGCCATCGTCGACCAGGTCGGTAGTTTCGGTGCGCGACACGTCTGCGTGACC
>Ga0209006_10005010_pt1 | contig 12027 bp, 10 predicted proteins | sample JacPin_JW_Ref_O2_FD_188567 | JGI IMG/M metagenome (GOLD analysis project Ga0209006, IMG submission 188567) | Forest soil microbial communities from Algoma, Ontario, Canada - Jack Pine, Ontario site 1_JW_Ref_O2 (SPAdes) (version 2) | ecosystem: Environmental > Terrestrial > Soil > Boreal...
AACAAGTCATCATAGCCGTCGTTGTCAAAATCTCCGACCGCCACTCCCATCCCAAACATTTCGACGGCATCGAGGCCCGCTTGGTGCGTCACGTCGGTAAAGGTCCCGTCGTGATTGTTGTGGTACAGCTTGGGCGTCGAGTGTTTGCCGGCATGCCCCGGCCAGGCCATGCCATTCACCAAAAAAACGTCCGGCCATCCATCCTTGTCGTAATCAATAAACCCGACGCCTGGTCCAAGCGTCTCCGGCAGGAATTTTTTTCCGAATGCCCCATTATTGTGCACAAAGCGAATCCCGGCCTGTTGCGTTACGTCCCGAAATGTCACGCCCGGTCGATCGGCCGGCCGAGGCGCGCCAGTTCCCGTAAACGTCCCCAAAAACAAAACAGTCGCCAGCCCCGCCAAAGCCGCCGCCGGCTTCCTCACTTGGCCGCCGCATTCCCATCGCGGCCCACGCCGAGCGCATCGGCCACTCGATTGATGTAGTTGAACCACGAGGCGATCAACGTAATCTGCAAAATCCCGCGGTCGTCGAACCCCACGGCACGCAGCTTCGCGTGATCCTCCGGCCCAACCTTCGTCGCATCTTTCGTCAGCTTCACCACGTAGTCCAGCATCGTGCGGTCCTGTTCACTGATGGGCGCCGTCCGGTAATCCTTCTTCAACGCTTCGACCATGTCCTGGTCCAACGTCACCCTACGCAGAAACTCTGCGTGAGATTCGATTCAATAGTGGCACCGGTTTGTTACCGAAACCATGGTCGCGATCATTTCATGCTGGCGCCGCTCGAGCGGCAGTTCCCTGGACATCAGAGCCCCAAACGTGCTGAACGCGTGAAAAAGCACATCGGGAAACAGCGAGTGCGAGCCAACAATGCTCGCCTCCACACCTGCGAAAACCGCAGCCACCGGCGTGGCATATTCCGCCGGATAAAGCTTCCGCTCGTCTTCGATGGCCTTTTTGACGCCCTCGTCCTCTTCCATGCGAATGGTCTTGATCCAAGTCATGCGTTCTTGCCCCCAAATCTCCCCATAAACTCCGCGAAACTTATCGTGACCCGCCGCCCGGCTTTGTTTCCGTGCCGGTTCTTGTTCCGGCCGCGGAAATTCCTCCCGCCGCTGGCTTCGGCACATGCACAGCCTTCTTGGCCTCGGCCGTCGCGAGCTCCACGGAAACATGCTCATGCACCAACTGCCGCTCGTTGTTGTCTTCCGGATGGGTCTGCCGGTAGGCTCCCGTGATCGCTTGAGAGGACTCATCCGCCTTGAATCGCAGATAGCGCTCTTTGTGCTGGTTCGCTCGAGTCTCGTCACCAAGTCCGTTGTAGCAAAGCATCAAGTTGTAGTTCGCCTGCAAATCCTCCGGATCGATCTCGAGCGTCTGCTGAAAGGTCTTCACCGCCTCCGCATAGCGCTTCTGCAAAAACAAGATCCGACCAAGCTCGTTGATCACCACGCGATCGCGCGGGTACTGCGCCAGCACAATTTGCAAACGCCCGGCAGCCTCATCATATTTGCCTTCTTCTCGCAATACGCGCGCGTAGAAGAAATTCGTTCGCGCTAGTTTGGGGGCCAAGGCCAGCGCCTTTTCGAGAACGATCCGCGCACCCGAAGTGTCGCCTTCCTGCACCAGACACCGCCCGATATTCACCCACCCGTCCGGATTCTGTGGATCGACTTCGGTAATCTCCCGAAAGGCCGCCGCGGCCCCCTTCAAGTCGCCTTGCAAAAACAGTCCAATCCCGTAGTCGTTCCACCGCGTCCAATCCTCTTTCGCCATTTTCACTTCCGGTTTCGGCGCTTCCGCGGTCCGCGCCAAAACCCGCAAGCTCTTCCTATCTTCTGCAACGGTAATGATGGGAACATCCGGAATCTTCTTCAACTCGCCCGCAACCCCGGAAGTATCGCCGGTGAATGCGAAGCGGCGGTCGTCATAGTCTGGCGTGGTCTGCTTGCCGGCCCCGCTGCCCGGCTTGGTTAGGCCTTCGGGCACGCCCGCATAGGCAAACTGCGTGTTCCACCACATGAATTTTCTGTAATTCAATTTCGCATGCAGCGTAATCCGTTCTCCCGCTGACGCCGGAATATGCATCCGGAAGTGCGCGGTGTCCGCCGCGCCCGGCGGAATCAGGTGCGCATACATCACGGCCCGGTTCGACCAGGCATTCCGCTTGTTGATAGGATTCCCATGCGCGTCGATTTGCAGCGAACGGTAGAAGTGCGCCCCCTTCTCCACCGGTCCCGCGCCATCCTCAGCAACTTTTCCGCTCCAAAAAATCGTCTGCCCTTTTTCATCGACGGCCTCGAACTCCAGCCACACGTCGAAGGCATCAACCGTCCCACCTGGGAAGAAATGCCCCACCTTTCGAGTCCGTACCACCACATCCACGCGCACATCATCCCCGCGCCGCACAGCCGCATCCACCGCGCCCAACGGGGCAGTAATGGCCCGAACTTCGCCCGCCGCTCCCGTTGGCGTCAACACCTCCGCTTCCTCCCCCACGCCAAACGAAGTCGAAAGCTCCCCCCGCATCGCGCCGCCAGCCGGCGCCCCGGCGTTCTCTTTCTCCGCAGGCGACAAGGCAAAAATATCCACCGTCACTTGCTTATCCTGCAAGAAGCGCTTGCTCAGTTCCAACTGCTGCGCATCCTCGTTGGCCGTCGGCACCGCCGTGTTTGCTCCCGGGAAGCGGTGCGAATGCACAAATCCATTTACATTCCCCGCGTCCCTAGAAGGCACCTGGGGCATGTGGCAATCCGCGCACATCATCGGATTCTGCGGATAATAAAACGACCGGGCCCCCTGCCCGGAGACTCCGCTGGCTTGCCAGTTGTCATACTCATTGAATCCGCGCACCCAACGGTAGCGGTTCACCGGCACATCCAGATGCACTTTGTGGCAGGAAGAACAAAACTCCGCCACCTGCGTTCGCATGAACGGCTTCAAGAACGTCCGACGGTGCGGCTCGGGATTCAGCTTCACGACAAAGTCATGCATGGTCCGCACAAAAACGTTCTCACTGGCCGCAAGCTCATGCAGCTTCGGATATTCCAAGGTGAAGTCGCCCTGCCCCATGGTGCTTTTCACCTCGACGATGCTATGGCACATCAGACAGCTCAACCCCGCCTTCGCCGCCGGCGTATTTTCAATCTGCCGGATCGGCGTATCAAACATCCCGCTGAAAAGCAGCGAGGGATCGTGGCATCCCGCGCACCATTTCGAAGACTTCACCCCCGCCACATCCTGCATGTACTCAATGCTCTTGCGGTACCACTGGTTGTTGAACGACGAAAAGTGATGCGCCGAACTGTTCCACTGCTTGTAAATATCCTCATGGCACCGCTGGCAAGCCTGCGACTGCATAAAATACTTTGCGGGAATGTTGCCGTGATCCTTGGTCTGCGCCGAACTCGGGAAAAACCTTCCCTGCGGCCCGTCGCCCTCCTCATCCATCGTCGACGGAGAAATTGCCGGATTGGTGATCCGGTAAGCGTTATTCCAGGCATGCGTTCTGTACCACCACGTCCCGGCCGAAATTCCCGCCACGACCACCAGCAGGGCCGCGGACCGCAAAGCCATCTGGGCGCCGCCCATTCCAAGCCATCCGCCGGACGCCAGCCAGGATCCGGCAAGTAAGGTCACGCCCAGCAAACACGCCAGAATGTGCGAATAAAGCAACCACTTCATCCCCAAAGGCGTGCCCGTAAAAATCAGCGTCACGCCCGTCACCGCCCCCAGCGCCAACATCAACCACCCAACGCGGGCTCCCGGCGAGCTCCTCGGCAGCAATTTCACCAGAAACGGCAAAAGCAAAATCGTCAGAAAGATTCCGGCAACGAGATGAAACAGAAGCACCAGAATGTAAGGAATATTCGCCGAAGGAAAGCCATACAAATACACGGCACTCGCAGCCAAAGCTACCACGCTGCGTGAACGCCACTGGCCGAGGGAGCCTATCGCCATAACCAAGCGCTCATTCTATGAAACTCATGGCCACAAATAAAGGCGGCCGGCGCTGTGCGGGCAGCCGGCCGCGGGTGCTTTGGGGTGCCTCCACGTCGCCATAAACTCGGTCAGAAGGGGAAGCGATCTACTTGTTACGCCTGTTATAGCCAGCTTCAACGGAACTGGCAATAATGCAAAACGATTAGAAGCGTAATTATTTTGTAACTCCTTTACTTTCAACGATTTCGTAGGCCCTTCCGGTGACCAGGTCTTTGTACTCCTCGCTCCTGCCGCTCGGCCAATCGACGGTCACGCGCTCGATTCTTGCGCTCCTCCCCACGCCGAAGGTCACCTGCAGTTCGGACTGCGACAAATAACTCGAGCCCCCGCGCACCACTCTGGATTGCCCGAGCCCGTCGCAGAAAATCTTTACTAGCGCTCCAATGGCGTCGCGATTCGATTTTGTCCCTCTCAGCTGGAATTGGATGCTGCGGTTGCCGCCCGTCTGGTCGTTGCGGTACAAGTACGCGGGCCCGTTGTTGGTAGTCAGCAGCACATCGAGATCGCCGTCGCGGTCGAAATCGCCGTAAGCAAGCCCGCGTCCCACGATCGGTGTTTCAAAACCGCCGCCTACCTCTCGCGCCACGTCACGAAATTTTCCCGCCCGCTGATTCAGGAAAAGTTGCGGAGCCTGCGCGTAACCCACGTTGCCGCGAATGTTGCGCACCGTCTCGTCAATGTGTCCGTTGGCCACCGCCAGATCCAACCAGCCGTCCAGGTTGGCATCGAAAAATGCGCATCCAAAACCAAGCGTGCTGCGCGACGCCGCACCCAGCCCGGAGGCCATCGCAATGTCGTCATAAGTCCCGGCCCCCGGGGAACCCGCGCCACCGGATCGCGCACTCGCGGAATGGTAGAGCCCGATCATTTCGTTATCGAAGTTGGTGATGGCCACTCCGGCTTTGCCGGAATTTTCGAAATCCCCGGTATCCACTCCCATCCCGGCCCGAGCTTTTCCTTCGGTGCTGAAAGCCAGCCCGGCCTCCACACCCACGTCCTTGAATTTTCCGTTGCGCAAATTCTTGTAAAGCTTGTTGGGCTGCGTATCATTGGCCACCAGCAGGTCCGGCCAGCCGTCCTGGTCGTAGTCGAACATCGCCACGCCCAGTGATTTCGAGCTGCTGTCGAAAATCCCGCTCGAAGAAGTCACATCCTCAAACGTTCCATCTCCGCGATTGTGAAAAAGCCAGCAGGTGTCCCCGCGGTAGGCTTCCGGCGTGCAGTACGATTTGTGCGTTCCATCCAAACTGCAAAAAACATCATGTTCCGGCGACCAGCGCACGTAGTTGCATACAAAGAGGTCCAGCCATCCATCACGGTCGAAGTCAAACCATAGCGCCGAGGTGCTGAAACCTTGCCGACCCAGCAAGCCGCTGGCCCTGGTGACGTCGAGGAACGTGCCTTTCCCGGAGTTGCGGAAAAGCCGGCTCTGTCCAACGGAGCTGATATAAATGTCCGGAAAGCCATCGTTGTTGTAATCGCCGACGGCCACACCCATTCCATAGAGTTCAACGTCCAGCCCCGCAGCTTTGGTCACATCGCTGAACGTGCCGTTGCGATTGTTTCGATACAGCTTCAGCGTAGACCGCTGTTTGCTATGGCCCGGCCAATCCATTCCGTTTACCAACAAAATGTCTTGCCAGCCGTCGCGGTCGTAGTCGAGGAAAGCGCAACCCGATCCAAGCGTCTCCGGCAATAGCTTTCCGCCGTACGCCCCGCTGTTGTGCTGAAACTGAATTCCCGCCTGAGCGGTTACATTGGTGAGATGAAAACCAGGATTACCGCCCGCCTGCGCAAGGATCCGTCCCGGCGAGATTCCCGCTGCGATCCCAGCCGCCGAGGCGCTCCAGAGAAAATCGCGCCGCCTCAAGGCAGACTCACCAGGCCGTTCCGAATCGCATAGACCACAAGCTCCGCCGTCTTGTGGATTCCCAGCGCATCCATGATGTTCGCCCGATGCACGGACACGGTATTGGCACTCAGATTCAGCTCCGCAGCAATCTCCTTGTTGGATTTTCCCGCCACGATGCGCTGCAACACTTCCAGTTCTCGCGGCGTCAGCCCGCCCTCGCGCTCGCCTTTCAGCGCCGCCGGACGCGCGACCTGTGGATCCAGAACCTTTTCGCCCTTGGCCACGCGCTTGATGGCGTTCGCCAAATCAAGGTCCATGGCGTTTTTCAATATGTATCCGCGCGCTCCCGCGTCCAGCGCCTGCCGCACCAGGGTGTCTTCGGAATGCATGCTCAACATCAAAATCGCCGCATCCGGCGTGGCTTCCAGGATTTTTCGCGTCGCTTCCAGACCATTCATTCCCGGCATGGCGCAGTCCATCACAATCACTGCCGGCTTTTCTTTACTCGCCAGACGCACCGCTTCCTCGCCATTACTGGCTTCCCCAACGACGGCAATCTCCGGATCATCTTCCAGTATCCGGCGAAATCCATGGCGTACCAGCGCGTGATCGTCCACCAGCAGCACGGTCAGCTTATCCCGCATGGCTCTCGACCCTCTGGCGCGCCATCCCGAGACGAACCAGCGTGCCGCCAGCCCCAGGCTGCAAAAGTTCGAGCGTTCCTCCGATGATCTCCGCGCGCTCGCGCATGGCTACCAGTCCGATCCCCCGGCCGTTTTTCTCAGCGACGATTCCTTTACCATGGTCTTCTACTTCCAGCTCCAGCCGATCAGCCAAAAACTTCAACCGCACCCAGGCTTCCTTCGCTCCCGAATGCCGGCTCACATTATTCAGTGCTTCCTGCAATACCCGGTACACGTGCACGCTCGAGCTGACATCGAGCGGAAAAGCCGTCCCCGACTTTTCATAGTGCAGCGCAAGCCCCGTCTGTCGCTCCACCGTTGGAATATACCAGTCCAGGGTGCTCTCGAGGCCGGCTTCTTCGAGCAGCACCGGATGCAGCGCCTGCGAGAGGCTCCGTATGTTATCCAGCGTAGTTTGCGCGATTTCCCGCACCTCTTGCACTTCTTCCCGCACTTCCGAGCCTTCCGGTAAATGGTTTCCCGCGCGCCCCAGCAAGGAGCCAATGGCCGTCAGCACTTGCCCGAATTCGTCATGCAGCTCCCGCGAAATGTGTCGCAGCGTGGACTCTTGCGTGGAGATCAGTTTTTGCGCCAATTCGCTGCGCTGCTCGGAAAGGGCCGCCAGTCTGGCAAAAATAATGCGGTTGGTTCGAATCAAATACAAGCTTGTCAGCACGATGGCAACAAGCGTCGCTCCCAAAAACAAATAAACCTGCCGCTCGACGCCATCGTAGATCAGCGCGATGCGCCCCGCCGCCTGCTCTTCCCCTTCGTTGTTTTGCACCAGCAACCGCGAAACCGCCGTGCTCAGCGATTCCTGCCGCGCCTGCAAGGTCAGCCGGATTTGCTCGCGCGCTTCCGTTTCTTTCCCTTCCGCCGCCAGCCGAAACATCCGCTCGACGGCATCCCAGAATTGCGCCACGGATCGTGTGAGATAGTTCCGCTGATCCGCCGTGCGCCTGGCCCCCGCCAATTGTTCTTCGAGATTGAGCGCTACATCCAGGTCTTCGCGAATCCGTTCGAATTGCGCCGACCACGCGGTCAGCGCGTAGGGCTCGCTAGCGTCCAGCATGTCGCGCATCGCCAGCCCCACGGAATTCAAATCGTTCTGCGCACGCAAAAGCTGCAGCGAATCTCTCCGGTTGCGATCGACCATTTCGCTTTGCAATTTCCGCAAACCCGAAAGTTGCACGGTAATGTAGAACGAATACGCCACGACAGCGGCGAGCGTGATAATCAGCCCGAGGAGAAGCCCCGTCGTCGGCGAGCGCTGCGCAGGCGTTGGCACGGAGAGAGGATACCTCAGGCCGCCGCTTGGCGGCGCACCAGGAGCAGCAGAAACATCATCGACAGCGCGGAGGCCAGCGGGACGAGCAAGCCAACACGCAAGCCGCCCGCGTGCGCCGAGACCAACCCCACAAGCCACGGGGCAGCGGCGGATCCCAGGGACGACATGGAAAACATCAGACTGCCGAGCTTCACCGCTCTGCGTCCGTACCAGCGCGAAAGCCATGTAATGTAAACCGGGAAAATCGCCGCGCAGCCCAGGCCGGCGACGGCTGCGCTCCCGAAAGCAATCTGTTGCGTGCCGGCGAGAACGAACACCGTGTTTCCGATGATGACCAGGATCAGCGCGGCAATCACCAGACGATATTCATGGATGCGAGCAAGAACAAACGGCGCAGAAGCCCGGCCGGCCAGGAGTCCGCCATAGAAAAACATGGGAGCGAGCGTGGCGATTCCTTCCCCTCCGCCGGCGAGACGCTTGGCATACGCAGCAGCCCAGCTACCGAGGCTGACTTCCACTCCCACGTACAAGAAAAACAGCGCGGCAAGCGTGAGCGTCGTCCTGAGCCCGACGCTGCTCGTCGCCGCGGTTGTCGTGGAATTAGTGGCTGCATGCTTTGCGTCGGGAAACTTCGCAAAGAGAAATGAAAATGCCAGCAGGCCGCCGAATGCTGCGAACAGGATCAGCAGCTGCGGAAGCAACCCGTTCTTCAGCGCCAGCAAAACCAACGGAGAACAAGAAACGGCTCCAGCTCCCCACGCGAAATTAACGAGGCTCACGAGCGAAGCGCTGCGCGCTCCCCCGATTTCTGCCACCGCGAGATTCGTCGGAGGCACGACCAGGCCATAGCCAATTCCGAGAGCTCCCAGTGCGAACAGGACCATGGTCATCGAGGAAGTGTTGAGCGTCGCCAGACCACTTCCAATCATCAGATAGCCGAGAACCAGAGAGGTGCGGGCACCTAGGTAGTGCGTGATCAAACTCGACAACCAAACGCCCGCAAGCGAACCAGAAAACTCGATAGCCAACAAAACACCGGCTTGCGAATCGTTGAGCGACCAGCGCGCAATGAATTGCGGCATCATCGGGCCGGTGAGGGTGATCTCGACACCGGTCAAGACGAACCCGGCGAAAAGCAGCACCAGCAAATAGCGCCGGCGGGCTGCGACGATCATGGCCATGGCTTCTGTGCTCACTGGTTATCAACCATTTTGCAGGATGGCGACCCCCGGAGCAACTCAACGTCTTTTAGAGTCTTCCTGGGGCGTGCGCAAAACCTGATCCTTCGGATCTCAAATCTTGGTCCTTCTCCTTAGCGATGCGATAGTATGGAGCGCCTTGCGGATGCGTTTGTGATCGCTCCGGGTGCGCTTTTAGGACCGATTCCTGGATGCTTCGATGATCGACGTTGGTCTCATCGGATTTGGACTTGCCGGCCGCTCTTTTCATGCGCCGGTGATTCGCGCTGTTCCCGGATTGCGCTTGTCCGCGATTCTCGAGCGCAGCGGGCATGAAGCTGCCGCGCAATATCCCGACGTCCCTGTCGTCCGCACGCTGGATGAACTTCTCGCCCATCGAGAAATCCGCCTCGTGGTCATTGCCACGCCAAACGATTCTCATTATCCAATCGCCCGCGAATGTCTCGCGGCGGGACGCGATGTGCTCGTGGACAAACCTTTCACGACCACTCTCGAAGAAGCCATCGCGCTCGTCAACTTTCAGAACAAGCAGGGCCGTCTGCTTACGGTGTATCAAAATCGCCGCTACGACGGCGATTTTCAGGCCATCGTGCAGCTCGTTGCCAGCGGTACGCTTGGACGCATCGTTCGTTTTGAATCGAACTATGACCGCTTTCGTCCGCAGCTTCGCCCTGGTGCGTGGCGTGAGCGCTCCGGCCCCGGTAGCGGAATATTCTTTGATCTTGCGCCGCACCTGATCGACCACGCGCTCCTGCTTTTCGGTTTGCCCGAAGCGCTGACCGCCGATATTCGCATCGAGCGCGAAGGTGCCCTCGCCGATGATGCCTTCGACCTGGCGTTTCACTATCCGCACGGCTTGCGCGCGGATTTGCGTTCCTCGATTTTGGCAGCTGCGACGCGTCCCCGTTTCCTTTTGCACGGCACCGAAGGCGCGTTCGTCAAACAATCCTTCGACCCGCAGGAAAACAACCTGCGGCGCGGGTACATCCCCACCGATGCCGCGTGGGGTAGTGAACCGGAAGAAAATTGGGGCTTGTTGACGCTTTCTCGGAACGGGACGCTTACCCAGCGGCGGGTTCCCTCGGTGAATTGCGACTACCGTGACTTCTACGCCAATTTGCGCGACGCCATGCTTGGCCAGGCCAAGCTGGCCGTCAGTCCCCAGTGGGCCCTCGATGTGATGCGCCTGCTCGAACTGGCGCGCCAGAGCAGCAATGAACGGCGAACGGTGTCCGTGCCCGGCACAGATTGAGCAGCCCTAAAAGCGACCCGCTGCCGACGGCCGTTTTTCTAATGTAACTGGCGGCTCTCACGTATACTCTAATTTTGTGTGAGAGGGGAGGAACGCTGCTTGGCCACGGTCATTGATCTAGCGCCCTCAATATTGTCTGCCAACTTTGCGCAATTGGGCGCCGAAGCGAAAGCTGCGCTCGAGGGCGGCGGCACGGTCCTCCATCTCGACGTTATGGACGGTCACTTCGTGCCCAACATCACCATCGGGCCGCCCGTCATTGCCTCGCTCCGCAAGGCCCTCCCGGACGCCACGTTCGATTGTCATTTGATGATCGAAAATGCGGATGAGTTCATTCCGGCTTTTGCGGAAGCAGGCGCGAACTGGATTTCCGTCCATCAGGAAGCGTGTGTTCATCTGGATCGCACTCTCCATCTGATCGAGTCGCATGGCTGCAAGCCGGGAGTGGTGATCAATCCGGCCACTCCGGTGCATATGCTGGATGAAGTCCTGGGCATCGTGCACCACGTGCTGGTCATGTCCGTGAATCCTGGATTTGGCGCGCAGCATTTCATTCCCAACTCGCTCAAGAAAGTGGAAACGCTTGCGCACATTCGCGATTCTCGCGGCCTGGGATTCCGCATCGAAATCGATGGCGGCGTCGCGCTCGATACCGTCGGCGACATCGTTCGCGCCGGCGCGGAAATTCTTGTTGCCGGCAATGCGCTCTTCAGCCATGGCGATATTCGCGAGAACGCCAAGACGCTGTTGCAAGCGGCGCGTGCGGCCGCGGGCATGAAGGCCTCGCCGCGCCTTCGCCGGGCTTCTACTGCTCTTCGTAGTTCCAAGTCAGACCGCCATCGACGACAAACGTAGTTCCCGTTACGTAGCTGGATTCTTCGGATGCGAGGAAGGCGGCCATGGACGCGACGTCTTCCGGTTTTCCGAGACGCCGAAGCGGAATATTTTCCAGCAAGCCCTTCAGTTTCACGGGATCGTTCAGCAGATTCTTGTTGATGGGCGTTTCGATCGCACCTGGGGCGATGTTGTTGATGGTGATGCCCAGCGGAGCCAGCTCGATGGATAGATTGCGCGTGATCATTTTCAGGCCGCCCTTGCTGGCGCAGTAGGAAGAAAAATGCGGAAAGGGAAGCTCTTCGTGAACGGAGCTGATGTTGATGATTTTTCCCGGACGCTTGGCCTCGATCAGGTAACGGACCATCGCCTGCGTCACGAAAAACAAGCCCTTCAGATTTACATTTAGCACAAAGTCGTAGTCGGCCTCGGTCACATCCCAAAAACTGGCGCGCTTTTCGACGCCGGCGTTGTTCACCAAAATGTCCAACTGGCCGAGCTGCGAAACTGTCTCGGAGATGAACCGTTGGCCGTCGGCGAGCTTCGAGACGTCCGCCTGAATGGCCACGGCATTTCCGCCGCCGCTTCGCAGTCCCTCGACGACGCGTTCTGTGCCTGGTTTGTCGGAAAGGTAGCAGATCGACACGGCTGCACCTTCCTGGAGGAACCGCTGAGCGATTCCCAAGCCGATCCCCTGGTTTCCGCCAGTGATAGCCGCTACTTTGCCTGCCAAGCGTTTTGACACCGGTCACCCCTTCGCTCTCAAAAGGCCAATTCCAAAACGGAACGCCCATAAGCCTAACACTTGGATGTTTCTGGACCATGGCGGGCGCAGAAGAAAAAAACGGTCCAGGGTCCCCGGGCCCCCCGGTTTTCACGCCAGTGCGGATGCTAAAGGGGGTCTGGCGTCCTGTG
>Ga0209006_10005012_pt1 | contig 12023 bp, 8 predicted proteins | sample JacPin_JW_Ref_O2_FD_188567 | JGI IMG/M metagenome (GOLD analysis project Ga0209006, IMG submission 188567) | Forest soil microbial communities from Algoma, Ontario, Canada - Jack Pine, Ontario site 1_JW_Ref_O2 (SPAdes) (version 2) | ecosystem: Environmental > Terrestrial > Soil > Boreal...
TTGCATCGTTGGCAAGAAGGCGGAGACGCGGCCTGGGGCCGGAGAAGAATGGCTTGCCACGACCAAGCACGACGGGGTGGAGGTAGAGTCGATACTCATCAATAAGACCAAGGTTGGTTAGGCTCCCTGCCAAGCCTGGTCCGGCCACTTCAATCTCCCCCACTTGCTGAGCCTTCAACCCACGTATCGCCGCTTCGATGTCATCCTTGAAAAGTGTGGCGTTGGGTCCGACCGACTTCAACGTGCGCGACACAACCCACTTCGGCTTGCTCCGCCACACCCTCGTGTAGTCGAGTTGCTCGGCGTCATCATCCGGGCGGTTGTCGTCCCAATAACGCATTACCTCGTACATGCGGCCACCGTACACCATGCCCGTCAGGCCGCGCACATCCTCGATGAAGTGACGAAAGAGCGCAGCGCTTGGCCTAAATGCCAGATGATCGACGTATCCATCCAGGGACTGGTTCAATCCATAAACGAGCTTTGCCATGGTGCAAACCTCCACCCAGGTTCTCCAAAATAACTTGAGCCGACGTTCCGCAGAAATGAGATTGGACAAGACCTGCGCACCGCATTGTCAGTGTAACCAATAACCGGAGGTCCGCTTTGGGCCGTAACCGGCCTGTTCAGATTCCCAGTCGACGCCCCGGTTTTCTTTTACTTTTCCCAGCGGACCCGTTTTCTTCCCGGCCATCGTGACGGTGACGCCGTACTTCAACTGAACCCTGATAATCCTGCTCGCCTTCTCATAAATACGGCCACCACGCGGCGAAAACGGTATCTGCAGGTATCCTGTTGCTCGGGAGAAAAAATATTGATCCGCGACCTTTGCTGTTGCGTATACGCGCTCTTCTTCTTCGTGCTGGGTCTGCCGGCTGCCTACGCCCAGGGCACCGCGCCCACGTTCAGCCACACCGTCGGCCAACAAGCTTACACACTTCTCGGCAACGATCCAGCGCAGGCGGTTTCGACCACGATTCCGACGGTGCTGGTTCCCATCGAGCTTTCCTTTGCGGCGAAGACGAGGGACGGCAAGCCCTTCGTCATGGCTGCGGCGCCAGACGTGCGCCGCATTCTGAGCTCGCCGATCTTCTCCAGGTTCGCATTCTCCTCCGGCAACCACACCCAATATGGCGATGCCCTGCTGAGGACTACCTTCCCTGGCGAACCTGGCTGGCATACACTGCTAGGCAAGCCGGAAGTGAAACCCCTCAAGATCGATGTGCCGCTGGGCTACGGCTATATCCTCACCTCAAAGAAGGAGGGAACCTCCTTCGCTGTCGTCGATGTGGAATTTCTGCAGCAGGCAATCTTCAAGCAGCTGCCCCGGCAGGAGGGCAAGCTCGTCCTTGCCGTCACCCATAACACGACCTACTACAGTGACGGCGACGCAACGGAATGCTGTTCCTGGGGAACGCACGGCATCGACACCGCCACCGGCAATTCTTTCGTGCTCAGCTCCTATCTGCGTGCCGCGCCCGCAGTCGTGCACGATCGCGACGTGCAGCCCATCACCCAGCAGCTCGCCGAGTTCATCAACGATCCCCTGCACGATCCCCTTTTCCATGGCAGCCATGGCACGTCGACGCCAGGCAACAGCGTTCCCCGCTGGACAAGACTCCCGCAGGTGCCGGCAGGCGATCAGGGCCGCTGTGGGGGCACCGGCATTGCCTCGATGTATTTTTTGCTGGAACCGACCAACACCAACGCCAAAAACGAGATCCCCGCATCCCCAGGCTTCGCCGCGCAAGCCGGCGCCGAAAGCTATCACTTGCAGAACGTCGCCTTACTGCCCTGGTATACGGGTTCGTCCGCCGGCCTCGGCAGCACTTACAGTTTTCCTGACGCAAGCGTGCTCACCGCCGCCGCCGAGCCGTGCCCGGCACACCAGGACCTTTGGGACGGAAGCGCATTGGCGCCCCCTCCTCCCCAGGTTGCTGCGATCCCAAACGCCGGCCCCGGCAACGGCCACAAGTTGATTGGTTACTGGGAAGGCTATGGCAAAGCCAATGCCATTTTTCCCTTGCGCGAGGTCTCGCCCCAGTGGGACGTGATCATCGTCGCCTTCGCCACGCCCGCGAAGAACGCGCCCGAAGGCACCATGCAGTTCCATACGCCCGCAGGTCTCGACCCCGCGCAGTTTAAAGCGGACATTGCTTACCTGAAGAGCCAGGGGAAGAAGGTCATGATCTCGCTCGGCGGGGGCGGCGAGCATTTCACCCTGGCTGACCCGCAACGCGTTCCTGTGTATGTCTCGACCGTCACCCAGATTGTCAGCGAATACGGCTTCGACGGCATCGATATCGACTTTGAAAGCCCTTCGCTCTCGATTGATCCAGGGGACACAGACTTCAAGCATCCCATCACGCCTTCGATCGTGAACCTGATCTCAGCCCTGCACCAGTTGCACGATCACTTCGGCCCCCAATTCATGATCAGCCTGGTGCCTGAGGGAACGCAGATCCCTGCCGGCTACCCAAGCTATGGCGGCCAATTCGGTTCGTACCTCGCGATTACCTACGCCATCCGCGACATACTCTCCTTCGTCGACGTGCAGGACTACAACACGCCGCCGCTCCAGGGTCTTGATGGCGAAATCTACCAGCCGGGCAGTGTGGACTACCACGCAGCCATGACCGAACTCCTGCTGCACGGCTTCAACGTAGGCGGCGACCCGAAGCACTTCTTCCCGCCCATGTCTCCGGATAAGGTTGCGGTCGGCTTCCTCACGCCGGATACCACGCCTGCGATTGTCATGCAGGCGATGGAGTACATCATCACCGGCAAGGCGCCCACGGGCACCACCTACAAGCTGCGCAACCCGTCCGGGTACCCGGGAATGATCGGCGCGATGTTCTGGACCATTGATGACGACCGCCGTGAAAGTTACAACTACTCCAACACCGTAGGCCCGCAACTGCATAGCTTTCGAGGGCCGAAATAGTCGGAAGAATTAGCGGATGAGGTGAAGAGCCTTTGGCCCGTTGATCACTGCGTCGGTTACCAGACGCGCGTCGAAGGTCGCCAGCTTGCCTCCGCGTTCGAGTGCAAGCGCGAGCAGGTAACTATCCGTGACTTGCGCGGAGTCGAGAAGACGGCTGCTATCGACACGGCCTGCATCCAGTAGCGAAATATCGTCCGGCCAGAATTCGTAACCGGGCAGGGCTCGCAGTGATGCGAGCAACTCGGCAACGGCTGCGGGAGTGCCTGCGGAGTTCGGATATCTGGGATGGCCAACAATGCGCAACAAGCCATTTTCGGTGAGCGGGCAGGTAGCCCAAGCCTTCTTCCCGCCCGCTGCAAACCACTCGTGCGCGCGGTCGTGCTGAACGTGCGCTGGATCGATCAACGCGATCAGGACATTAATGTCGAGAAGGAAGCGGGTCACGGCAACTCTTCGCGCAGTTGATGAACTAACTCGGATGTCACCTTTCGCGTACCTCCACGCATCTTGAGAAGAGGTATGCCGTTTCTGGTTTTCCGCTGGGATGCAGCCGGCGTCAATGCCCGCCTGGCGAGCGAGGAGATCACCTCTCCCACAGACTTGTGTTCGATGGTAGCGATCTCTCTGGCCGCGCTCAAAACGTCGTCGTCGATGACCAGGGTGGTACGCATCGGAAAACCTCCGTCAAATGGTTCATCACGCATCATACATCAGATGCGTGATGCAGCCATTCACTTTGCGGTAACAATCGAGCCGCCTGGTCACTCGAGAATGAGCGACCTTCGGGTATGGAAGTCTTGCCCGGATGCGGCTGGTTGGCAAACCTCGGTTTGACCGTGCCTTTGCAAGTAGCCGATACTAGGTACAGCGTGCGACAGGGCACCACCGGCCCGCGGCAAGGGAACAAATCCCACCTGCTTCTGATTCAAAACAACGTGCTTTGAATCTTCTTTCAGCCTGTATCAGCGGGTCACAGGCGCTCATGAAAGGAGATTGCCGTGAGCACATCGAAACTTCCTGCTCGTCCTTCCCTTGAATCCCTTCGCAAGCAAGCAAAGAAACTGGCGCACGACATTGTTGCCGGTAATGCAGTCGCCATCGCCCGGGCACGTGCGCAGCTGCCAAAAGCGGAGCTGCCCTTGTCACAGCGTGATGCCCAGCTCGTGCTGGCGCGCGAATATGGGTTTCCAGGCTGGAATGACCTGGTTATCGAAGTAAAACAACGCCTCGGTAGAGGACTCGAGTGGGCCGTTTCCGAAGCCCGCCGCGTCATCCATGAGAATGACGTCGAGGATCTGCGGCAGCTGTTGGCGGCATACCCGGCGTTATTGTCGTGGAAGGCGGATGAAGATGACGGCGGGCTGCTCGGTATGGCTACCGGGTCCTTCGGTGACAGCGGCGACCCATTCCGCGAGGAGCGCTTCACGCGGAAGGCCTGTGCCGAGCTCCTGATCGACGCCGGCGCGGTCGTCGCGCCGCGCGTATGCGATGGCCTCATCCGCTCCCGCGCAAAGGGGTTGATCGATCTATTCCAAAGAAAAGGCCTTCTTCCCCGATCGCTCAAATTCCTCGCCGCACTCGGCGACGTCGAGAGCGTTCGCGCCAGTCTGGATGCAAGTACAGACGGTCTTCCCGCGGTGAATGAAGCGTTCATGTATGCATGCCACCTCGAGCACGCGACCGCAGCGGCGCTGCTGTTGGATCGGTCCATCACGCTCGATGCCGAACTCGGCAGCCGGATCGATGGCGGCCCGGGGCGTTCCGCTTTTATCCAGTACTTCGTCACGAACAGGCCTGACGTCCACAACCTCGATCCATTCAGGCCATGGCAGGCGTTTGTCGAGCGTCAGGTCGAACGCGCGATGGACGATAACGAACCAGCATCCTTCGTCGGCATATTGCGGCGCGAAGCTTGGATACTTTCCGAGGCATGCGTCAAATTCCAGGTCCGTTTGATCGAGGGCACGGCAGCAACGCTGAACGACCGCGCAGCTTTCCTTAAGGCGCTTCTTGATCTCGATCCGGCCGTACTCCACATTCCCGCGCCGTGGCCGTCCTCGGGCGTGACCAACGACAGGGCCGGCAGGGCCTTTATCCATGCGTTCACGTATGCGCACGCCCATCTGGTTCCAATGTTGCTGCGGATCTGGCCCATGCCCGACGATTTGCCTCACGCAGCCGGGAATGGCGACTTTGCACGGGTTACATGCTGGTTCGACGCCGCGGGCAGGCCTGCCCTGGGGGACCTGGCGAATCATTTTCCCGCCAACGATGCGTGGATCCGCGAGAACCTGAACTGGGGCGAGCCCAGTGTGCAGCAGGTTCTCGACACCGCGCTTGCCTGGGCGGTCTTGAATAACCATTTCGAAATCGCAGATTTTCTTCTCGCGCATGGGGCCGATATCAACACGCACTGGAGCTCTCATGAGCCCGCCAGCATCCTGCACGAGCTGGTTTGGCACAAGAATTACGAAGCCATGCAATTCCTGATCGACCGCGGCATCGACATGACGATCCTCGATTTTCGCTGGAATGCTACTGCGGTGGGTTGGGCATCTGTCGCTGCGAAGGACGAGAAAATGGCACAGTGGCTACGCGACGAGCAACAGCGGCGAGAGCAAACTTCGCACTGAACCGGCCAGACTGTGGAGGGACCTGGTAATGGATTCGGACTCTGTTTCGAGTTGCTGCACTTCTTTGCACCATGGTGCAAAAAGCGCCTGCCGCCGGTGCGGGTCTCCGTGAAGAGGGCCGCAAGCGCGTTGGAGTGGCTGCGGGATGGGAAAGACTAAAATCATGCAGACTTTCCTGGTCCCCTGCATGAACAGAAAGCCTACGAAAAAATTCGTCCTGCTCTCGGCGATGCTTCTGTTGCCATTTGTCGTGCAGGCGGAAACAAGCCCCCAGGCGGCCCTGTCTTCTGCGCTCCGCGCGACTCCTGCCGTTGGCGTGGTTGTGGATCTAAGCACCGGACAGCTTCTGGCCACAGTGAAAGATGCGAATCAATCAGCCGCTCCGGGGTCCATCCTCAAGCCTTTATTCCTGGCTGCCGCTCTACAGCAGCACGAAATACTACCGCAGACCACGGTCTTTTGCCGGCGCAACCTGCACATCGCGGATGGAATGCACGACTACAAACTTCCCTGCACCCACCCTCAGAGTGACGTCGCCTTCGCCGCCCGGGAGGCGCTTGCCTATTCCTGCAACCAATATTTCGCCGCCTTGGCGGACCGTATCCCTACCCCGCAGTTGGCCGCGATTCTGCAACATTACGGGCTACCCCAGACGTCCACCCCACCTACCCGAGAACAAGAACAGCTCCTGGTGCTCGGCGTCGAGGGGATTGTCGTCTCTCCCGCCCAAATGGCCGCTGCCTACCGCAAATTGTTCCTCGAACTCAACCAGGTTCAGGGAGACGCGGTAGATCAGGGCCTGAAAGATTCAGTCCACTTCGGCATGGCCCACAATGCTGCCGTACCAGGTTTAGAAGTCGCGGGCAAAACAGGAACCACGATCGCCGGTGGATGGTTTGCCGGAAGCGCTCCCTTGGGCCGGCAACAAGTCATCGTCGTGATCTATCTTCCACGCGGCAACGGAGCCGATGCCGCCCGACTGGCGCAGCACCTCCTCCTCACCGCCAAAGGCCCGGCGACGCAGCCCGAGAGCGCCCGCGACCTTACGGTGGAACTCTTTTCCGCACAACGGATAACCCATCTCACCGCGACGCCACTCAGCGACCCGAAAACACCTCTCGAGATCGAGTGGAGAAAAGATGGACAACCATTAACCCTGAACGGAAGGTTTCGCCTGCAAGCTGCAGGTGAGGAACCGGTTATTGCCGCAGGTAAGTGGACCATCACCTCCCAGCGCGACGGACTGCGAGTGCTGCTGACGCTGCCCAGCGAAGCCTACGTCTTAGCCGCACTCAATGGAGAAGCCGCGCCCGATGAACCAATGGCATCGCTCAAAGCGATGGCCATCAGCATGCGCACCTTCGCCCTGGAAAATGCAAACCGCCACCGCGCGCAGGGTTTCGGTCTGTGTGACAGCACCCATTGCCAAGCCCTTCGCCTGGGCAAACCGCGGCCCGAGGTAGAACGCGCCGTGCAGGAAACCGCCGGCGAAACGCTGTGGTCCGGAAACCAACGGGCGCACATTTACTACACCCAGCACTGCGGCGGCAAAAGTGAATCCGCCGCTGCCATCTGGCCGGACGAGCAGGCCAGCTACCTGGCTGGGAATCGCGCGGATCCCTACTGCCTCCGCCGATCCCCCGCTGAATGGCACGCCGCGATCCCTCTGGCAAAACTGAGCGACATTTTTCGCGCGCAGGGATGGCACACTCCGTCTCCGATCGCAGATATCCGCGTGACCAGGCGGAGCGCCGAAGGCCGGGCCGAACTGCTGGAAGTGACCGGCCGGGGTGCACCGGCGCAACTCTCCGCCAGCAGCTTTCGTTTCGCGGTAGACCGCAAATTGGGATGGAACCAGGTGCGCAGCGACTGGTATACGGCCAACGTTTCCGGCGTGGTGGTAGAAATTCGGGGCAAAGGATACGGTCACGGAGCCGGGCTGTGCCAGGCAGGCGCCTACGAAATGGCGACCGAAGGCAAGACCGAAGCGGAGATTCTCAATTTCTACTTTCCCGGGGCCGTCGCCGGCATCACGCCAACAGATAAAGGATGGCAGAAGATCCCTGCTTCAGGCTGGACCCTGCTGACCACAGAGCCGAATGGAACCCTCCTCGCCGAAGGCAATGCCGCCTGGACAAAAGCCCAGTCTCTGTTCAGCGGCCTGCCAGGCGGAAAAGCGCCAACCGTTCAGGAGCTGCCCACCGTGGAACTGTTCCGGCAAACCACCGGAGAACCGGGCTGGACGCTCGCTTCGACCCGAGGCAATACAGTTTTTCTGCAGCCGGCCGCGGTGCGCCAGAAGAACGGAGGAACCAGGCCGATCCTCTTGCATGAATTTCTGCATGTATTGGTTGAACAACAAGCGGGAAGCAACGCACCGCTATGGCTGCGGGAAGGGCTGGTAGAAATCCTGGCTGGTCCACAGAAGGAGAATTCGAACTTGATGGACCTGCGGGTGAGTGAAGTGGAGACGGCCTTGGCCCATCCGTCGGACGCTGCCGTTTCGCGGCGGGCGCACCAGGTGGCAGCCCACATGACCGCCCGTCTCTGTGCACGCTACGGTATGCCCGCGGTGCGAAACTTTTTACGTTACGGCGTACCCTGAACCTGCCCGCATCCACTCAACGAAAGCTGCCAACGAAGCTTTTGGTTCTTGAGCAGCAGTTCCGCGATAATCACCCGCAACGAGCCGTTCTCCATCGCTAGTTGTTGCCACTCCGGCGGTAGGCTCATTTGCTCCATACCGTTTCGCTGGATACATGTATTCCCCAACATGGCCGGCCTCCTTTTTGCTGCTCTCACCCTATTGAAACCATAGATCTCTCCTGAAAAACCCGAAAGCCCAATTCGTGCCGTCCGCAGGGGACTCTTTCGGAGCGTTCCGGAAGCCCAAAACGGGTATCCCACCCATTTGGGCAGCAGAAAACAGATTTCACCTGCGCAGACATGGAACCAAGTCACTTGAGAGACAATCCATTTAAGGTCGCTTAAAACCATGAAGATCAACACCAAAGACTTCCGTGTGCCGAGTGGGAAAAAGGTAAACCTGTCCGAGTGGCCCACGCTCGTAAAACCCTATTTCAGCTCCAAAGACGAGTATCAGAAGCTCCTGGAAAAGCAGAAGGAAGAGCTGAGCAAGCTGCAACGGCTTCACTATGCCAGCAGCCGCTATGCCCTGCTGCTGATATTTCAGGGTATGGATACGGCAGGCAAAGACGGAGCGATCGCCCACGTCATGTCCGGGGTCAACCCGGCGGGCTGCGAAGTTTCCAGCTTCAAGCAGCCGAGCCAGGATGAGTTGAAACATGACTTCCTCTGGCGCACCAACATGCGCCTTCCTGAGCGGGGACGGATCGGCATCTTCAATCGCTCTTACTACGAAGAAGTTCTGGTGGTCCGCGTGCACCCCGAACTCCTCCGCAACCAGGGGCTTGCCCCCGAGTTGCTCCACGAAAAAACCATCTGGGACGAGCGCTATCAGTCCATCGTGGATTTAGAGCGGCACCTGCACCGCAACGGAACCCGGGTGGTCAAAATCTTCCTCCATCTCTCGAAAGAAGAGCAGCGAAAGCGATTCCTCGAACGTATCGATGATCCGCGAAAGAACTGGAAGCTCTCCCCCGCCGACATTCGCGAAAGGCAATACTGGAAGGATTACAAGAAAGCCTATGAGCACTGCCTGGCCGGCACCAGCACCAACGATGCCCATTGGTACGTCGTGCCCGCCGACGACAAGCAAAATGCGCGCCTGATCGTTTCCTCCATCGTGCTCGACGCGCTCCAGGATCTGAAATTGCAATCGCCAAGGATCGACCAGAAGGAACGCGCGGAACTACTGAAAACCCGCGAACAACTAGCCAAGGAGCAACGTTAAGGTGACCAAACCAAAGACATTCCCCAACTGGCCAGACATGGAAGGCATGGATGAGCTGGTTGAGCTCGCGCTGAACCTTCACTGGTGCTGGAATCACGCGTCTGATTGGATCTGGAAAGGCCTCGATGCGGAACTCTGGGAGACCACCCAGAATCCCTGGATCCTTCTGCGCACCGCCTCCAGAGATAAGATCACAGCCCAACTGGCGAATCCCGGCTTTCGAAAAGTCGTGCAGGATTGTCTAGCCGAAAAGCAGCAATCCTTTGCGGAAGAACGCTGGTTCCAGAAAAACCACTCCGGCGCCGGCCTCTCCCTGGCCGCCTACTTCAGCATGGAATTCATGTTGACCGAGGCTTTGCCCATCTACTCGGGCGGCCTGGGCAATGTTGCCGGCGACCAGTTGAAAGCGGCCAGCAACCTGGGGGTGCCTGTTGCTGCTGTCGGTTTGCTCTATGGTCAGGGGTACTTCCGTCAGGCTTTCGACGCGGACGGCAATCAACAAGCGTTGTATCCGGTAAACGATCCCGGCCAATTGCCGATCCGGCCGCTGCGTGAGCCAAACGGCGAGTGGCTAAGGATACAGATCCAGCTTGGCGAATCGAAGATCTGGCTTCGCTGCTGGCAAGTCAGCGTGGGACGGAACAAACTCTATCTTCTGGATTCCAACGATTTCTCCAACGACGCCGCCCAGCGCTGCGTTACCAGCGAACTCTATGGCGGCGGCGCAGAAATGCGGCTGCAGCAGGAGATCGTCCTGGGTATCGGCGGCTGGCGCTTGCTGCGGGCTCTCGGCCTGCAACCCGAGGTATGCCACCTGAACGAAGGCCATGCTGCGTTCGCCATTCTCGAACGTGCCCGCAGTTATATGGAAGACCACAAAGTGCCTTTCGAGCTTGCGATGGCCATAACCCGCCCGGGAAATCTGTTCACCACTCACACCGCCGTCGCCGCGGGCTTCGACCGTTTTGATTCCAAACTCCTGGGCAAGTATCTCCATCAGTACACGGAAGAGGAACTCGCCATCCCGTTCGAACACTTGCTGGAGATGGGAACCGAAGGCTCCGGTGATCCCTTCGCCGATCCTTTTAATATGGCCTATCTCGCGGTCCGCGGCAGCGGCCGGATCAATGGTGTGAGTAAACTTCACGGCCAGGTGAGCCGCCACATCTTTCAACCGCTCTTTCCCAGGTGGCCTGAGGACGAGGTGCCCATCGGTTCTGTAACCAACGGTATTCATGTTCCAACCTGGGACTCAGAAGAAGCGGATGCGCTCTGGACCCAGGCTTGCGGGAAAAAGCGCTGGCTGGGAGACGGCCCCCGCGCCGAGGACATCCGTTGTCTCACCGACGAGCAGTTATGGCAGATGCGCGGTCTTAGCCGCAAGAAACTGATCGAGCATGTGCGCAAGCGCTCCCGTCGCCCCGGCGTCCTCGATGAAAATGTACTCACCGTCGGATTTGCCCGCCGCTTTGCCACCTACAAGCGGCCGGATTTTCTCCTACGCGATCCTGATCGATTCATTCGGCTGCTCAACAATGCGGGGCGTCCGATGCAATTAGTCCTTGCCGGCAAAGCGCACCCTCAGGACTTGCCCGGGCAGGCACTTGTCAAAGAGTGGAATGATTTCATCAAGCGTCCGGAAGTCCATGAACGTGTTGTCTTTCTCAGCGACTACGACATGCTGATGGCGCAGGAGTTGGTGCAAGGCGCCGATCTTTGGCTCAACACCCCACGCCGTCCCTGGGAAGCATGCGGAACCAGTGGGATGAAGGTTCTGGTCAACGGCGGCCTGAATTTCTCTGAGCTGGATGGCTGGTGGGCGGAGGCCTATTCTCCTCAGGTCGGTTGGGCGATCGGTGACGGCAAGGACCACGGCGACGATCCCTCGGTGGATGCCGCCGAAGCTGAAGCGATGTACACCTTGCTGGAGCAGGAAGTTGTCCCAGAATTCTACGAACGGTCCGGCAACGGACTACCAGCCAAATGGCTCGCACGCATGCGCGAAAGTATGGCTCAGCTCACCCCGGAATTCTCTGCCAACCGGGCCATCCGCGACTACACCATCAACCACTACTTCCCCGCAGCGACCGGCTATCGCCATCGCGCCGACGGTGCGCTTGGGAACGAAATCCTTCAGTGGCTGCAAAAAGTGGCTGAACAATGGCACACGGTGCACTTCGGTCCGGTGCGGGTGGAAACCCACGACGGTCACCACTGCTTCACGGTGCAGGTCTCACCCGGAAGTCTCCTGGTCAGCGACATAAAGGTAGAACTTTGCGCCATGCCTTCCGTCATCCAACCGATGACTCCAACCGGAAAGGCTGCGGACTCGAGCGGAAACATAACCTACAGCGCCCAGGTGGCTGCTACGCGTCCGGCGAGCGATTACACGGCACGCATTATCCCCCACCATCCTGCCATCGCCGTCCCCCTGGAAGCAAACCAGATTCTATGGCAACACTGACTCGATGGTCTGAAGGTCGGGTCACACCTTGGCGCGGGTGAGAGCCAGATCCATCAGAGTTTTATGCGTTCCATTCGCTTCCGGACCAATCGCATCCGGTGTGGCGCG
>Ga0209006_10005013_pt1 | contig 12021 bp, 11 predicted proteins | sample JacPin_JW_Ref_O2_FD_188567 | JGI IMG/M metagenome (GOLD analysis project Ga0209006, IMG submission 188567) | Forest soil microbial communities from Algoma, Ontario, Canada - Jack Pine, Ontario site 1_JW_Ref_O2 (SPAdes) (version 2) | ecosystem: Environmental > Terrestrial > Soil > Boreal...
AATCCTTGAACACCTCGTCGCGCCGGCCCGCATAGACGCCGATGCCGAGCGGCGCGCCGATATGATTGAGCACGACGATCGTATCGGGAAATGCCCTCGCCAGATCCGCAAGCTCGGGGATTTGCGTGTGATAAATCCACGAATCGAACGACAGGCCATAGCGGGCCAGGCGGGCGAAGCTGGTGCGGAATTTCGAATCCAGCAACAGACCCTTGGGAAAATCCATCGGCGTCGATTTGATCGACTGGTCGGCGTCCCAGACCGAGCAATGACGCACGCCCTTGAAACGATCACCGCCGACGCGCAGATGCGCCTCGAGCACCGCATCGACCTCGGCGCCGAGCAGAAGATCGGCGAAGCCAATGATGCCGGCGCAAATCCGCGCCGGTCCGTAGATGCCGCTCGCACTCATGGCCGCGACGCCGTTGACGAACTCGGTTTCACCTATGGGCGCGAATTTCGCTTCCCCATCGGCGCGGTACATCGAGTCGCACTGCAGATAGACCGTGGCCCGGATGTTATGACCGCTGGCGTCGATGTCCTGCTTAATCTCATCCAACAGATAGCGCGAGCCGCGATCCCACAAATGATGGTGCGGATCGATGATCGGCATCGCCGGATCGATCGGATCCTCGCGCCGTTGTGCGAGCCAGGCTTCGTCGATGGCAAAAAGAATCTCTTTTTCCATTGCGGTTTCACCGATCTTGACGTTCATCGTTCCTCCCCCGCCCACATTTTTTCGCGGGCTAGCTGCGTCCGTAGAAAGCGTAATGCTCATAGGTTTGTTGCATGCGCGCGCGAGCAACGACGAAATCCAGGACCGCGGGAATGCCCCGCTCATTGGCGGCAAGAGCGCGGGCGATCGCTGCGTCGACGTTTTCCGGATCGGTGATTTGCTCGCCATGGCATTCGCATGCCTGCGCAACCTTGGCAAAGTCCGGCTGCACCTTGAAATCGGTGTCGATAATCCGGTTGCCCATTCCGAACTCTTGAATGTCGCGGATCGAGCCAAGCGCGCGATCGTTGAGAATGCACCAGGTGACACCCAGCCGATATTCGGCGGCCATCGGCAGGACGTGCAACATCATTTGGAAGGAACCGTCGCCGATGAAGCCGAGGGCGGGCCGGGCCGGATAGACTTGCCGCGCCACCGGAAGCGCCGAGCCGGCGAAGCCCATGCCGTAGAAGCTCGACGGCACGATCAAACTGCGCGGCAAGTGCACCGGAAAAGCCGGAAACGAGCCGGCCATGTGCTGAGCGAGACAGCCAACATCAATGGCAATCGTCGCTTCGCGCGGCAAAGCCTTGCGCACGGCGCGGATCACGCGCAGCGGGTGAATGGGCGTTTCCCGGCTTGCCGCGAGCTCAGCGATCTCGCCGTCGAGCCGCTTGATTTCGGCTGCGTAGCTTCGCGGCGCGTCATCGTGCCGAACGGCGCCACCGCGCGCCGGCGCCGTCTGAGCCACCGTGTCGATCATGTCTTGCAGCACCGCCCGGATGTCGCCGATAACGGCAAGATGCGCCGGCACGCTGCGGCCGATCTCGGCCGCGTCGATGTCGACCTGAATCACCCGCGCGGTCGGCGAGGGGACAAAGCCGGGCCGCCAGTTGGTTTCCATCTCCTCAAAGCGCGCGCCGAGCGACAAGATCACATCGGCCTCGACGAGAAGCCGTTTCGACAGCGGATTGCGATGCGCACCCAAACCGCCGACCGAAAGCGGGTGATCGTCGTCGATCGAGCCACGTCCGGCGAGCGTGGTGATCACCGGCGCGCCCAACACTTCGGCCAGTGACTGCAATTCCGCCGCGGCGCCCGATGCGATCGTTCCCCCACCCGCGACGATCAACGGACGCTCTGCCTGCAGGAGCAGAGCCACCGCAGTGCGGATTCGCTCCGACTCGCCGCGCAACCGCGCGCGCGGGCCGGCCGGCACGTAGTGCGTAAATTTGATCTTTTCCAGCAAGATGTCGCGCGGCAGATCGAGATAGACCGGGCCAGGCTTACCGCCGCGCGCGACCGCGAAGGCTTCGCGCAACGCATCTAGAATGAGATCGGCGCGGTCGACACGTTCGGCCCATTTCGTGACCGGGCGAAAGACCAATTCGGTGTCGACCTCCTGGCTGGCGCCGCGGAACGTTGTTGCGGTGGCCCCGCGGCCGGCCAGGATCACCATTGGCAAGGCGCCGACAAACGCCTCAGCAACATTGGTCACAAGATTGGTCGCGCCGGGGCCGGCGGTGACAAGGCACACAGCTGCTTCGCCTGTGAGCTGGGCGTAAGCGGCCGCCATACTGGCCGCTGCCTGTTCGTGACGGACCAGATAATGGCCGATTTCCGGCGCATCGTAGAGGCCGTCGTAGATCGGCAGCACGTGTCCGCCGGGAATGCCGTACACCGCCTTCACGCCTTCGGCCCTGAGCACTTCAACAATGGCGCGGCCAGCCGTCATCTCCGCCGGCACGAAGGGTAAGGCGGAAAAACGCGACGATGACGGATCGGCGATCCGCTCGCCCGACGGCAAGCGCATGTCCGCGCCGACCTCTCCGTGAACTGCCACAGGCGCGCGTCCTGTCGTCCGCTCCACGGCCATGGCCTCCTCCTGAATGTGGCGCTACGCAGAACCGCGCCGTATTGACTCTTGCGCGATACATGATGTTTGATCACAGATCAACTGGCGCGGGCTTTCGGCCGGCGCCGGCAACGCCGGCCCTGTTGCGGGCAACAAAAGGCGGCGCGGTTAAAGGTCTGGGGTTCAAGAGGGAGGAAAATCCATGAACAACGTCACGGCGGCTCGCGATTCCGCCACACCGTTTCGCAACCGATCAAAGCTTTGCAGATTGGCTGGCGGTCTCGCCTTAGGGCTGTTGCTCGCAGCCGCACCGGCGGGAGCACAGGACGCCTCGCCGTCCGGCACGGGCGGCGTCACCGGCGATCAGATCAAGCAAGTGCTCGGTCTTGAGGGCAAGGATGCGAAGGCGCTCGGCACCGGCCTGCACTTCAAACTTGGCATCGTGCTGGCGCTGACCGGCCCGGGCTCCTATTACGGGCGCATCCAGGGCAACGGCGCCAAGCTTGGCGTCGCCCAGATCAAGGCCGCGGGTGGTCCTGACATCGAGCTGATATTCAAGGATCACAAGACTGCCGATGCTCAGGCCGGCGCCCGTGCCACTCGCGAGCTCGGTATCGACGGCGTCCCGGCGATTCTCAGCTCCTTCGTCGGTGACATCGGCGCGATGTTTCCCGGGGTCGCTCAATACAAGATGCTGACGCTCGATGGCGGCGGCGGCACAAGCGATTTCGGCCAGCGCAAGCCGTATTTCTGGGGCATGCGCGCGATCGAACCGGACGACGATTTCATCGGCGCGCTCAAATACTGGAAGGCGACCGACCCGAAGATCAAGCGGGTGTCGCTGGTGTATTTCGATCAAGGTCCCGCCAACGAGATCGTGATCAACAACTTCAAAAAGGCGCTTGCCGAAACCGGGCAGGAACTCGCCAGCACCGAACTGACGACCATCGGTCAGACCGATTATTCCGCGACCGTATCGCGTCTGAAAGCCAGCAATCCGGACGCGATCTTTCTCTTCGGCACCGGCGTCGATCCAGGCTACTTCATGAAACAGCTTGTCAATGCCGGCATGAAGACGCCGGTGATTGGCGCCGAATACATCTCCGATGCGGCCAAAGTCGCTGGCCCGGCTTTCGATAACTACATGTTCGCGACCGACTGGTTCAATCCTGAAAAGCCGACCAACGCCTGGTCGAAGCTGTTCCTGCAAAGCTACATCAAGGAGTTCAACCTCGAGCCGGAAATCAATGCCGCCAACTACTATGAGGACACGTTCGCGATTTGGGATCTGATCCGCCGCGTCATCGCCAAGGGCGGTAATGTCAATAGCGGCGAAGAGCTGCAGAACGCGTTGATCGCCGACCCCAAATTCCAGAGCGTATACGGCGGCAGCGGCACGCAGCTCGGCACCATCGAGCTCGATACCACAACGCACACGGCGACCAAGCGCCCGCTCGGCGTCTACATGTCGAACAACGGCAAGCCGAAACAGGTGGCCTCGTTCGGCATCGGCGGCGCCGATTTCGAACTGACCAAATAAGGGGCGCTTGTCTTCACGTGTCCCTTGAGCAAGTCGCACAACTCACCGTGGCCGGCGTCATCAACGGGAGCTTTTACGCGCTCGTTGGCGCCGGCTTCGGCCTCATTCTCGGTGTCACCGGACGCTTCCACTATGCGTTCGCGCTGGTGTTCACGCTTTCGGCCTATGTGACTTCGGTGCTCGAGACGCCGGCCGGTTTGCCAATGCCGGCGGCGATCGTTGGCGGCCTGTTGGCCGCAATTGTGCTCGGCATCGCCATCGAACGTTTCGTCTACCGGCCGCTGGCGCGCGCCTCCGGGGCGGTGTCGCTGCTCACGATCTTCATCTCCTCGCTCGGCTTGACCATCGCCGGCATCAACCTAATCACGCTTGCCTGGACGGCATTCAGCCGTTCGATCGAGCTTGTGCCGTTGCGGCCAATCAATGTCGGCGCAATCAGCTTCGCCAGCGTCGAAGCGGTCCTGGTTGCCGCATCGTGGTTGCTTATCCTGGCCTTGAGCGGATTACTGAACTTCAGCGATCTTGGTCGTTCGATCCGCGCCGCGCGCGGCAATCCGCAGCTCGCGCGAATCCTTGGTCTCGATCCCGACAGCATTTATCTGTCGGTGTTTGCGCTGGGCTCGTTCCTTTGTGGCGCGGCTGGCATTCTTGACGGCGCCCGCTTTGCGGTTCAGCCGAGTATGGGCATCCGGCCCGTCATGTTTGCCTTCGTGGTCGCCTTCCTCGGCGGCACGCGCAATGGGCCGATCGTGGTCGGGCTGGCCGGTCTCTTCGTCGGCCTCGTCGAAAGCCTCAGCGGACTATTCGTGTCGCCGCAATGGTCTTCGCTCGTGGTCTTCTCGGTTTTGTTCATCTACCTGGTGCTGCACCCGGTCGATTTCCGAGCGCTCCGCGCAAGTATCCTGCCGGCCGCTTCCTCCCCGCGAGGCTGAGGAAACCGCCTCATGGATTATTGGTGGGACATACTCAATCTGGTGCTGATCTTCAGCGTCTTCGCAATCTCACTCAATCTTCTGGTCGGCTACACCGGGCAGGTATCGATCGCCCATGCCGCCTTCGGCGCAATCGGCGGCTATACGGCCGCGTACCTCTCGGCGCAGATCGGGCTGCCGTTCTGGCCGGCGCTTGTCGCCGGCGCGCTCGGCGCCGGATTTGCCGGCGTGCTCATGAGCCTGCCGGCGCTGCGGCTGAGTCCCGAATATCTCGTTCTCCTGACGATCGCGGTCTCTTCCATCGTGCTCGCGGTCGTCGGCGCAGTCCCCGAACTCGGCGGCGCCTACGGCATGATTGCCAGCAAGCCCGCCAACCTGTCGCCATTGCCTGGCGGCGATCTCATCTTCCCGCACCAATGGGTGATGCCGCTTCTCGCGTTCGCGGCCTTCACGTACCTCGTCTGCTATCGGATGGGCGAATCGGCCTTCGGCCGCGTGCTGCGCGCGATCCGCGACGACGAGACCGCAGCGCGCGCTCTCGGCAGCAATGTCTTCGCCTTCAAGGTCGTCGTGTTCGGAATAACATCGGCGTTCGCCGGCCTAGCCGGCGTGCTCTTGTTCTATTACAACCAGATCGCCTCTACCAGCGTCTACGGCCTCGACGTTTCGTTGAAAATCTTCGCCATGACGATTTTCGGCGGGCTCGGCAATTTCACCGGCTCGATTCTCGGTGCGGCGGTAGTGCAATTGCTGCAGCCGATGCTCGAGCGGATCGTGCGCATCGATCCGGGCCAGGCTTTCTTGATTCAGCTTGTGGTTTACGGCCTCGGACTCACCGTGCTGGTGCGCGTGCGACCGCAGGGCCTGTTGCCCGAAGGGTTTTCGCTTCTGCGCGCGCTGCGACCCGCCAAGACGCGCCTCGCCTCCCAACCCAGCGCCAAGCCTATCAGCAGCACGGTCGCGGCAAAGCCAGCGCCATGCGCACAAACCGCCGGCGCGGCGGCACAATCATCCGTCATCCTCGAGGTGCGCGATCTCTCAAAGCGCTTCGGCGGCATTGCCGCGTGCCGCGAACTCAATCTCGATCTGCAACGCGGCAAGATCGCTGCCCTCGTGGGTCCCAACGGGGCCGGCAAGACCACAGTCTTTAATCTTCTCACCGGCGCGCTGCGCGCCGACGGCGGCTCCATCCGTTTGCAAGGGGAGAATGTCCGCGGCCTTGCACCGGACATGATCGCCCGCAAAGGCATGGTGCGTTCATTTCAGAATGTTCGGGTGTTCGCCCGCATGACCGCGCTCGAGAACGTGATGCTGGGCATTCGCGAGCTTTCGACCGACTGGTGGTGCTGGCCGAACGGAACACGCGGCGGCGAGAACCTCGCCGATTTGTTACTTTTGCCGCACATGACCGGCCGCGTCGAGCGGCACACGCACGAGCGGGCCATGGAATGGCTTCGTCTGGTAGGCCTGGCGAATGTCGCCCAAACGCCGGCTGGCGCGCTCTCGTTTGGGCAACAGAAGCTTGTATCCTTCGCGCGCCTGCTCGGCACCGACGCCGACTTACTGCTGCTCGACGAGCCGGCGTCCGGTATCGATTCAAAATGGGTCGAACAGATCCTCGAGCTCGTTGCCCATATGCGCGAGCTCGGCAAAACGATTTGTATCGTCGAGCACAGCATTCACGTTGTCGAGCGGCTCGCCGATACCGTGTTTTTCATGGAGCTCGGTCACATAACGGCGCAAGGCACCATTGGCGAATTGACCAGCGATCCGCGTCTGGCGGAGGTGTATTTTGGCACCGTTTGAGACGCTCGCCGGCCCGCCGCCCGACCCCTTGCTGTCGGTCGCCGGCGTTACCGCCGGCTACGGCAAGAAGCGCGTGCTTGACCACATCGGTCTTTCCGTCGTCCCCGGCGAGGCGATCGCGCTCCTCGGCCACAACGGCGCCGGCAAGACCACGTTGCTTCAGGCTGTGTTCGGGCTGCAGCCGCTATGGCAGGGCGAGATGTTCTTTGCCGGCCGGTCGCTCGGTCCGCGGCATTCGGCCCCCGCCGCGGTCGCGCTCGGCATGGCGATGATCCCAGCCGAACGCTTCGTATTTCCAGATTTGACGGTATTGGAAAATCTTCGCCTCGGCGCCCGCGGTTTGAACGCCGCCGAGAGCGCGCGACGCATTGAAGCGGCCTACGCTGACTATCCGGTGCTGCACGAACGCGCAGATCAGCTGGCCGGCTCCATGAGCGGCGGCGAGCAGCGCATGGTGAGCCTCGCGATGGCCCTGCTGCGCAGGCCCTCCCTGTTGTTGCTTGACGAGCCCTCGCTCGGGCTTTCGCCTGCGATTGCCGAACAAATGATGCGCCGCGTACGCGGACTGCTGACCCAGGGCGTGTCGGTCGTGCTGGTCGAGCAGAATATCCCGGCGGCTTTGGGCGTCGCGTCGCGAATTTACGTGTTGCGCTCGGGACGCATCATTCTGGAGGAATCGGCGACCGCCTTCGCCGCCCGTGGGCGCGAAAACTGGTGGAACCTTTTTTAGGAACGGTGATGTGAGCAAAATGGCGCGACGTAATTCCGATCAAAACCAAGAGGCGATCGCCGCATGAAAATAGCCGAGCTTTTCCGGGTCGACGGACAGGTTGCGCTGGTGACGGGAGGGGCCAGCGGCATCGGCTACGCCTGCGCGGAAGCCATGGCCGACAACGGCGCGATTGTCTGCATTTTCGATCGTGATGCGGCGAAGCTCGCGGAAGCGGAAAAGCGGCTCGGCGAACGCGCCGCGAGCGTGATGGCGCTACAGGTCGATGTCACCGACCGGGCATCGATGCGCAAGGCTGTCGCCCGTGCGATCGATCGCTTCAAGCGCGTCGACATCGCCTTCATCAACGCCGGCATCGGCGGCGGCCCCGGCTTCCTCGACATGAGCGGCAAGCGCAATCCCGCCGGCGCGGTCGAAAATCTCGACGACAAGTTCTGGTACGGCCACGTCGCCGGCAATCTCACGTCGGTCTTCGTTTCGCTTAAGAGCATCGTACCGGTCATGCGCGCGCAACGCAGCGGCAGCATCATCGTCACCACGTCGGTGGCGGCGCTCAAGACCGAGAATTTTGTCTGCACGGCTTATCTCACCGCCAAGGCCGGCACCGCTCATCTTGTCCGCCAGGTGGCGCTTGAGCTGGCGCGCTACAACGTCCGAGTCAACGCAATGGCTCCCGGGTCGTTCCTGACCAGCATCGGCGGCGGCCGCATGGCCGACCCCGAAGTGCAGAAACGATTTGCCGCTGCCAATCCGCTGGGCCGGATGGCGAAGCCCGACGACATTCAGGGACTGGCGCTTTATCTCGCCTCGCCGGCTTCGAGCTACGTGACCGGCGCACAGCTCGCCATCGACGGTGGCGGCAGTCTCGGTCAGGCTGATTGAGGAGAGGCGCGTGAAGGCGGAAGAGCTTTACAATGTTGCCGGCAAGGTCGTGGTCGTTACCGGCGGCGCCAACGGGCTCGGCTACGGCATGGCGCGGGCGATGAGCGACAACGGCGCGACCGTTGTCATTGTCGACCGGGACCGTGGCGACGCCGAACAAGCCGTGGCGGATTTGGTGGCGCGCGGCGGTAAGGTTCGCGCCGAGATCATCGATCTCGCGGACGCTGGTTCGCTGCGCGACCTGTTTGAACGCATCGCGCAGCGCGACGGCGGCCTTGACGTTGTGTTCGCTAATGCCGGCATTCCCGCAGGCGCGGGCTTTCTCGCGACATCCGGCGAGCGCGATCCCAACGGCGCGATCGAGAACATCGCCGACGACCTCTGGGAGCAGGTGCTCGCGGTCAACCTGCACGGCGTGTTCAAGACGATTCAGGCAGCCGTGCCGCACCTGAAGAGGCGCGGCGGCGGCCGCATTATCGTGACAACGTCGACCGCGGCGACGAAGACTTCGCCGATGGTGGGAACGCCCTATCTGGCAACCAAGGGGGCAGCGGCGCACCTCGTTCGTCAGCTTGCGCTCGAACTTGCCCGTTACGGTATCACCGTCAATGCCATCCAGCCCGGCCCTTTTCAAACACGGATTGCTTTTCCGGATCTGGTGCCGGTCTTTGCCGCAGGATCGCCGATGCACCGCATCGGCCGGCCGGAAGAGATCGAAGGTCTCGCACTGTTTCTCGCATCGGATTCGTCGGCTTTCGTGACCGGAGCGCAATACACCATCGATGGCGGGCAACTTCTCGGACGGGCGGATTAGATGGCGGCAAATGGCCAAGAACACCCGGAGGATCACATGAAACCCTGGCAGATCGCGGCGCTGGTCTGCGGCGCAATTTTCATTGCCACTGCCGCCGTCGCGGCCGACGGACCCGTGAAGATCGGCGTTCTGAACGATCAGAACTCGGTCTACTCTGTCGACGGGGGCAAGGAGACTGTCGAAGCGGTGCGCATGGCGGTCGAGGATACGGGCCCCGTGCTCGGCCAGCGGGTAGAGGTCCTCGCTGCCGATCATCAGAACAAGCCCGATGTCGGCCTCTCTATCGCCCGACAGTGGTTCGACGTCGACGGCGTCGACGCGATCGCCGATGTGCCGAACTCAGCGATCGGCTTCGGCGTGCAAAACCTTTCGACGGAGAAGAAGAAGGTCGCATTGCTGATCGGCTCGATGAGCGCCGACATCACCGGCTCGAAGTGCAGCCCCTACGCCGTGCAGTGGGGCGCGGACACATGGTCGATGTCGCGGACACTGGCCGATGCGGTGATGGCGCGCGGTGGGCGCGACTGGTTCTTCATCGGCGCAGACTATACCTTCGGAAAATCGCTCGTGCGCGAGACCGGAGAGGAAGTGACCGCCAAGGGCGGAAAAGTGCTGGGCGCGGTCTACGCGCCGCTTGGGGCAAACGATTTCTCATCCTTCGTCCTGCAGGCGCAGCAATCGCGCGCCGATGTCATCGCGCTCGCCAATTCGTCCGCGGACACCGTGAACACACTCAAGCAGGCAATCGAATTCGGTATCGATCGAAAGCGCCAGCGCTTCGCCGCATACATTCTCTTTATCAGTCACATCAAGGCTATGACCTTGGACGTGGCGCAGGGCCTTCTGCTCGTCAATCCGTTCTACTGGGACCTCGATGAGGACACCCGCGCGTTTTCGCGGCGTTTCATGGAGCGCGTGGGTCACCCGCCCGATTGGGATCCGGTTATGAACTATAGCGCAGTGCTGCATTATCTTAAGGCAATACAGGCCGTCGGCAGCAAGGAGGCCGATAAAGTCATCGCGAAGATGCGGGAAATGCCGGTCAACGATGTAGCAACCAAAAACGGTCATCTGCGCCCGGACGGCCGCCTGGAACGCGATCTCTATCTTTTAGAAGTCAAAGCACCCGCCGAGTCGACGGGCCCTTGGGACCTCTATAAGGTCGACGCAACGATTCCGGCCGCCAAAGCATTTCGTCCTCTCGATCAGGGCGGATGTCCGCTGATCGGCGCTCATTGAGGACAGGACATGGATTTTTGTCCGTTTCCAGAGCCCGCGGCCTTCGCCCGTCCCGCCGCATTTGCCGGGGCGGATTTGCGCTCGAGCGCTGAACATCTGCGCGCTGCGCTGCGTCGCCCCTACTCCCAATTCAGCTTGGATTTGAAATGGCTCGTCCTAAAATAGTCGAGGATCTCGGTTCGTCGATCGGTCCCGTCGAGCGGGAGACGCTCAACGACCGCGTCTATCGCGAGCTGAAAAACTCCATCATGGCCGGCGCTTTCAAGCCGGGAGCAGAACTGACGCTGCGCTCGGTCGCCGAGGCGCTGGGCACGAGTTTCATGCCGGTGCGCGATGCGATGCGACGCTTGGTGACCGAACGTGGATTGGAAATTCGCCCCTCTCGCACGATCGCCATACCGACCTTGAGTGCCGAGGAATTTCTGGAACTGCGCCGCGTTCGCGTGCTGCTGGAGGGCGAAGCGGTCGCTCTCGCCGCGGAAAAAATCACCGAACGGCAACTTGCCAACGTGCGCACGATACTCAAGAAACTCGAAGGCTTGAGCAAAGACCGGCGCGGTCAGTTCTGGTCGTTCAACCTTAAACTGCACTTCGCCATTTACGAAGCAGGCGCCAGCCCGTTGATGTTCGCGATCATCGAGTCGCTGTGGCTGCAGCTTGGACCAATTTTGGCGCGCGTGCCCGTTTCTCGTGCTTTGAACGATAGCGTCGATCCACATCAACTCCTGGTACGGGCGTTAGAAAAGCGCGATTCGGAAGCGGCACGCTCCGCTTTGATAGCGGACCTTACCCAGGCGACCGAGCAAGTGATGAAAGAACTGGCGCGCCAGCAGGCGATCCGCGCCTAAGACTCGTCCTGCGCCGCAGCGCACGTCCTTCAATCGCCCGGTCATACATAACATTAGGAACAGCGATGCAAACCTTCAGTTTCGGCGCGCGTGACAACAGCATCATTCAATTCGCCTACACGGTCGACGACATACAAGAGGGAATGCGTCGCTACACCGACCTGCTGCGGATTGGCCCCTGGTTCCTGATCGGACCATTTGTGCCGGCCAAGGGGGTCTATCGCGGCGCCGTCACCACCATGCGCATCAGTCTCGCGGTCGCTTTTGCCGGGGAAGCAATGGTCGAACTGATCGAGCAGCACGATGAGGTGCCTTCGGTTTATCGGGAAACCCTGGAGGCCCGCGGTGCACACGGCTTTCATCACTGGGCGATTGGCGCCAGAGACTTCGAGGCCACGGTCGCCAGATTCAAGGGACAAGGATATCCGGAAGCGTTTTCCGACATATCGCCCCGCGGCGTCCGCGTTGTCTACTTCGACACATCGCGGGATCTACCCGGCATGTTCGAAGTCATCGAGATGACGGCCGACGTCGAGGAACAATACCGGCGCATGTATCAAGCCGCGAAAGACTGGGACGGCCGACACGCCGTCATTGAGTTGCAACCAAAGAAGATGGGGTAGTCGCGATATGAACCGTCCCCTATGGGTCATTTTCGGC
>Ga0209006_10005014_pt1 | contig 12021 bp, 6 predicted proteins | sample JacPin_JW_Ref_O2_FD_188567 | JGI IMG/M metagenome (GOLD analysis project Ga0209006, IMG submission 188567) | Forest soil microbial communities from Algoma, Ontario, Canada - Jack Pine, Ontario site 1_JW_Ref_O2 (SPAdes) (version 2) | ecosystem: Environmental > Terrestrial > Soil > Boreal...
CCCAATTTCAATGCGCGGAGCATTCAGCCGCAGAAAACTGCAATCGCTATGCAGGCGTATGAGCGAGTCCGAGGAAATACGCCCGTAGAGCCTGCAGCCGAGATCGGCCGTGAACTCCCCAACGGCATGAACCCAACGCATCACGCAGCTCGAAGCGCCGAGGTGAACCGTTGTTTCTCCCAGGATCGCGCGGTAGTTGTTCTGCTCTCCACCCGTGAATTGGCCGCCCGCATAGATGTCCTTCGAGAACGTAGCCTCAGGAGGCACGACCAGGTCAACCCCGGACGCAATTACCACGGGATGGGTTGCGTCCCGCTGCTGCAGCGCCAGCACCAGTGGTTCGTCGGCGCGGCCCAGCACAACGTATTCCTCACCGTCCGGAAGGGTGGCGGTAGCGGTGGTCGCATCCGCCACGCAACGGCGTATGGTGGGCTCAAGTCTTTGGATGTAAGCTCGAAAGCTATTGGCGAAATGTCGGATCTCTCCGGAGTTTTGCTGAACCACGTTCAGCGGCAGGGCATCCGACTTGCGGCGCAATTCCACCAGCGCCGGAACCAGGGGCAGCATGAGCATCACGCTCGCCATTAGAAACAGAACCGCCACTGCGAGGTAGGGACTCACAAGGCCTTCCGGAAACGCTCGGTCTTATCCCAATGAAACTCAGCTCCGGTGGCAAAATCGCGAACCTGCGAAAATGCGGCGCGAGAGACCGAGAAAATACTTACTGCGAATCCCAGAATGAGGAACGGCAGCAGGGAGATTCGTTTGCGCGTCCCATCCAATCGGACGGCTGCGGCGATTTCGAAGAAAGCGGCAAGATTGCCGAGCGCGGCATAAGCCGTCAGGGAAAGCAGGGCGATAACCCCATGGAGCGGGGCCACACCCTGGTAGAACACAGCCAGCGCCAGCGCCCATCCCACCAGCGTGACCGGGGCCATGGCATATACTCCCAGCAGCAACGTGCCATCAATCCGTTCGCGCAGGGTGGCGCGGTTTCTGCCCAGCAACAGGCGCAGGCCATAAGTCGCCATGGCCTGGTTGTGGCCTTTAGCCCAGCGCATGATTTGCTTGATACGCACCGGCCAAACTTCGGGGACTTCCTCATAGCACTCCGACCGGTTCTGGTACACAGTCTTCCAGCCATTCAGCAGGAGGCGATAGGTCAGGTCCGTGTCTTCGGTAAGTGAATTCTCATTCCACCCGCCAATTTCCCGCAGAGCGCTCAACCTGACTCCCGCCACGGTGCCGCCATGCTGTGGCACGAGGCGAAGGTTCATGCGCGCCTGCTGATCCACTTGGTAGCCGCCCGAGCGTTCCAGATCGAGCAGACGAGTGAGCAGATTCGTGCCCACGTTCAATGGAACTACCCGGCCCATCACGCCGCCAACTTCGAGATCGAAGAAGGGCGCGACCAGTTGTTTAATCAGTCCGGCGCCGGGAAGGTAATCCGCATCGAAAATCAGGATGACCTCGGTGTTCACCAGTTCCATGGCGTCTTTGAGTGCGGCCGCCTTGCCGCTTTTGCCTCCGACGCGATGAAAGGCTCGAATCCGCCCGGGAAAATCCTGCACAAATTTATCAATGATTTCCCGGGTGCGATCCGTGGAACGGTCGTTCACGGGAATTACCAGCATCCGGTCTTCGGGATATTTGACCGTCATCAGAGCGTCGAGAATGTTGGCAATAACTTTTTCTTCGTTATGAGCGGCTACCAGAACGGTGACGGCAGGCCAGTCGGCGGTATCGATGTCAATATAAGGGTGCCGTTGGAAACCGAAAAGACGGTTTAACGTAAACCAATAGTGGCGGCCAGTGTAGACGCAGATGACGAAAACAATGATATAGAGAACATCGATCATGGCGCGCAACCACAGCCCGGACGCAGGTTCTGCTGGTTCACTCCTTGCCTGCCGCGGCGGCCTTGCGGGCATTTTCCTCAGCGTCGGTTTTCCGGCGTCGCGGCTGCGGCCGGGGCGCGAGTTTGAACTGCTTGCCGGCTTCCAGCAGGGGAGTCTTCTTGGCATGCCACCGGGCAACCGCCTCCACGATCCGCTCCGAACTGTGACCGTCTCCGTAAGGGTTCTCGCCTTCCGACATGTCCTGATACACTTCCGCATCGTTGAGCAAGCGGTTGGTCTCGTTGACGATTCCGTCACGCGACATGCCAATGATTTTGGCCATGCCAAACTGTGAGGCTTCCGGACGTTCCGTGAGTTTGCGTAGTACCAACACCGGCTTGCCGAATGTCGGCGCCTCTTCCTGAATCCCACCTGAATCGGTCAGCACCAAGAAGCAGCGCCGCAACAAGCTGACGAAGGTGATGTAGTCGAGTGGTTCGGTGAGGTGGATTCTATCGGTGTTCTGCAGCAGTGCATTCACCGTGCTGCGGACGTTGGGGTTCATGTGCACGGGATAGACGACGCGAATGTCAGGATGCTGCTTGACCAGATCCTTAAGCGCCAGGCACATGTTTTCCTGATCCAGGCCCAAGGATTCCCGCCGATGAGAGGTAACCAGCACCAGCCGGGAATTGTCGTCCGGGATACCGGCCAGAGGAGTGTTTTCCCAGGAATGCGGCAGCACGCTGAGAGCGCGCAGGGTATCGATCACGGTGTTGCCGGTGACCACAATTTTCTCGTCAGGGACGCCCTCGGCCAGCAGGTTGTCCCGGGACAGCGCCGTAGGAGCGAAATGAATATCGGTCAGCACCGAAGCCAGCCGCCGGTTGGCTTCTTCGGGGAACGGATTGTAAAGATCGTGACTGCGCAGGCCGGCCTCAATGTGGCCCACTGCAATCTTGCAGTAGTAAGCCGCCAGCGCGGAGGCAAAGGCTGTCGTGGTATCGCCTTGCACCAGTATCATATTCGGCTCGAATCGGTGGCACGCATTTTCTACCGTGTCTAATACGCGCGCGGTCAGCGAGTTGAGGGTTTGATTGGGACGCATCACATCCAAATCAAAGTCTGGCTTGATCTTGAAAAATTTCAGGGCATGGTCGAGCATGCTGCGATGCTGACCGGTATGAACGACTGCGGTCTCAAACTCTTCCGACCGTCGTCGCAGTTCGTGAATCACCAGCGCCAATTTGATTGCTTCTGGCCTGGTGCCGAGCACAGCGATAATTCGACACTTCATTAGAATGGCCCGCTATCTTTAGTAATTCAGAATTCACCGTCCAAGCCTTTAGCAAACACTTTCGGCGCGGATTCAGTGGACCAGATTGGAGCCGCCCACCGATGAACTCTTCATTCTGTATTGCGCGGATCGCTCGGGACAAGATTACTATTGTCACTAACGGCTTTTTTCTACAGGGACTTAGGAGAAATGAAAATCCAATGGGGTGAGATTGAGTCTCATGGAAGATGGTGAGCGGATGCTCCCGTACGGGCTTCCATTCTCTCGAGGTTTGATCGCGCGTGTTGATAATCAGGCTGGATCTCGAGGGCTTTCTTGTACATCTCGACAGCCAGGTCGCGGCGGCCGGTTTGCTCGTACACGACTCCCAAATCGAAGTACGCCAGAGCATAAGAGGAATTGTGGTCAATTGCCTTAATAAGCTCCTCATGTGCTGCAGCTACGTTACCTTCTTGCAAGAACAGTGCACCTAAATCGCAGTAGGCGGAAGCTTGACTGGGATCGACGGCGATGGCTCGTCGGTACGCTTGTTCCGCTCCCGAAAGATCACCCGAGCGCTGAAGCGCCGCCCCGAGGTTGATGATCGCCTCGACATCATTCGATTTCAGAGCGATTGCATTCTCGTAGGCGACCTTCGCTTGCTGGTTTAAGGCAAGCTCCAAATACAGATTTCCCAGATTCACCCAGGCATCAGGATCTCGCGGATCGAGAGAAATTGCGCGTTCAAATAAGGCTGCTGATTGGGAGTAATCGCCCTGACTTTGGAAAAGGTTACCGAGATTTATGATTGCCGACGTGTACTGCGGGTTAAGGCCAATAGCACGCTGGTAGTAGACCGCAGCTTTTGAAGCATCTCCCGCGTCGGCGAAGGCAACCCCGAGATTGTAGAGAAGCACTGAGCTTTTTGGTGTTGCTTCCAGGGACTTCGCGTAGAGTGAGATCTCTTCGCGCCAATCGAGTACGCGTGCGTTGAGGCGCCAAACGCCCCACGAAACCCACAAAATGAGCATGTACAACATTAGCGATCTTGTCCAAGTCCTGAGGTGAGACAAAAGCCCCACAATCGCCAGCACCAGACCCAGAGCAGCCAGATACGCGTAGCGTTCGGCCATCCCTTGATAGATCGGCACAATTCCGCAAAAGGGAGCCAATGCGATGGACAACCACGCCAACCCGGCGGCTGCTTCGGGCAGTTTGCTCCGCAATTGCAGAATGGCGATGAACAGTGCGAGCACCCCAATGAATGCCGCAGCCGTCATCATAGGAGAATTGTCTGTCGGTACGTCCGTCGAACGCTCGATACTCATCCGAAGCGGGAGGAGCATCCAGCCGATGTACTTCCAGAACGAAATGCCTGATCCGATAATTACGGCGCCACCTGAGGAAAGGTGTGCGCCTGCGACATGTCTGAGCCAAAGATAGACAGCATCGACGGCCACGCCAACGCCGGATAGGACCAACCACGGCCGACGCACAGCGTTGGCGGCATAAACTACAAGGCACGTCAGCGGCAATGTCAGGATGCCGATCTCATGCGAGAGAAGTGCGCCGAAGGACGCCATTGCGTAGGTTAGCAGCGCCACAATTTTGTTCGAACGCAGATACCAATCTGCGCACCATAAGGCAATCAACAGGAATAGAACCGCTAAGGAGATGGCGCGACCAGAAATCCACGCCACAACCTCGGCGTTAATGGGAAGGCTCAACCAGACAATAGAAACGGCCGCGGAAAGTACGACTGAAACGCGTAACTTTTTTAGAAGCAAGAACGCGAGTAAACCGTTCAACCAGTGGAGAACAAGGTTCGTGAGGTGGAAGCCGGTCGCATTCAAGCCCCAGAGCCGGCGGTCCAGGGCTAGGCTGAACCAAAATAGCGGCCGATAAAAAGATCCTCCAAAGCCCCGAAACTCATTGTTAAATGGGACAGCGGCGCGAGCATACTGCGCGGCCGAATGCCAGGACAATAAAGCAGGATTGTGTTGAATCTGGGCTATGTCGTCATAGACGAATGCAGCGCCGATCGCGTGCCGGTAAAGCAATGCCACCCAGCATGCGCTGATAATCGCGAACCACAGATCGGAGTCAGAAGTGAACGCTGCCAAGGGGCGGAGCACAAACCGCCAACCACTCCGACGCCTCGTCTTACCTTGCAATGCTTCCAACGGTTACCGCCAGCGATGACGCACGGTCAGAATCTTGTCAATCATAGCTCTCTCTGACGATCCTCGGCATGGGCGAGCGTGTCAACGAGCAACTCAAACCATCCAGGTACGAAGCAGATCCGCGACGTGATTAAGAGAAGGAATCAGTTGCTGCAGTAGAAAAGTCACATTTTTAGTCACATCGAATTAGGCGACTGCGTTTACGGGATGGTGCAAGTGATTGAGGCAGAAAGGTTGGTTTGGTAGCGCTACCGGGAATCGAACCCGGGTTTGAAGATTGAGAATCTTCCGTCCTAACCCCTAGACGATAGCGCCAGATGAGTCGGTGCTGATTATAACAAAGGGTGATGGATTAGAGCATTGGGTCTCGGGTCTGCAGTTGGATGGTGAAGGAGAGAACCTCCAGCTTTTCTTTAACTCGGATTCGCATCCTTAAGTATTCAAATTCTGTGCGGCAATTAATTTAAAAGGGCTTGACAATCCGGCCTCAAAAGTAGAACAATCAAAGCGAACAAAAGGCGAAAACGCTGGCAGAGAGCGTGAGCGCGGCCCCCTGATGTTCCCTGAAATCTTGAGGCTTCAATGTCATCTTTACCGCTTTTTTTGGCGGCGGCTCCAAGCCGCCCTAATGTGGTTGCTTCCCCGGCGTGGTCCACGCTGGTGTTCCAACAGTTGTCGGCAATACCCAAGCTGGCCGGGGTGACTTCGGCCTCGCGGTTGGAGGTTCGGCCTACTCTGCAAATGGTTTCGAGCGGAGTTCACGCGATTGATTCTCTGACTGGCGGACTTCCACGCGGATGCCTGACCGAAGTTTGCGGGCCAGCTTCATCCGGACGCACCAGTGTATTGTTGGCCGCCCTGGCGGCAGCAACTCAACGGCAGGAGGTGTGCGCTCTGGTAGACGTCAGCGATGCTTTCAATCCTCACTCAGCTGCGGCGGCAGGAGTGGATTTTGAAAGACTGCTGTGGGTGCGTTGCGGGAAAGCTAGCTCACCACAGACACATAGGGACACAGAGAAGAAAGAGAAAAGTGAAAGGCCCGTTGAGCAGGCGTTGCGGGTTACCGATCTGCTTTTGCAAAGTGTCGGCTTTGGGCTGGTGATTATCGATCTTGGCGATACTTCGTTAAAGATGGCACGCCGCATTCCCCTGGCCACCTGGTTTCGTTTTCAACGCGCGGTAGAGCGCACATCCACGGTGTTGTTCGTCATCAGCCAGGTCCCCTGCGCTCAGACCTGCGCTTCCTTGCTGCTGAAAGTTTCGGGGAAAAAGCTGTCAGCGGTCAGCCCTCAGCTTTCAGTAGAAACTCCGACTCATGCGCAACTTTTGCATGGACTTCAGGTGCAAGGAGAAATTTTGCGATCGCGATTGGATCGCAAACCGTCCCGATCGGTAACAGCCGCATTCACAACCAAGGTGCGAGCCGGATGAAGAATTGAGCCATTGAATCATTGAGGCATTGAGTGATTGATTCATTGCAGAACGATGGTTCAATCAGTCAATGATTCATTGATTCAATGGCTCAATGACTCAATGATTCATGCCTTTTGCCTGCATCTTCGTTCCTGATTTTTCCGTGGAGGCGCTGTTGCGCGCTGAGCCGGAGTTGCGTTCGCAGTCTTTGGCGGTGCTCGAAGGCAAAGCTCCCCTGCAAAAAGTTTTTGCGGTGAATGAAAATGCGCGGCGCGTTGGAGTGAGTCCGGGAATGTCCAAGGTGCAAATAGAAGCCTGTGCTGAGGTGGCGTTGCGCCCTCGCTCTCTGCCACAAGAAGCCGCGGCCCACGCCGCTTTGCTGGATTGCGCGCAGTCGTTTTCTCCGCGAGTAGAAGATGCGGATTGCGACACAATCGTATTGGATCTTGGTGGGCTGCAGCCGCTTTTTGGTCCGCTGCCCAAAATTGCGCAAGCTTTGTCACGCCGCGCTTCCGATCTTGGGCTTGAGACCAGCGTGGCCGTGGCCGACAATCCTGATACGGCGGTGCTGGCGGCACGCGGGTTTTCTGGCGTAACCGTGATTGCCGAGGGCAAAGAAGCGGAACAGTTGGGCAGTTTGCCGGTGGAAGTTTTATTTGGAAACGCGGCTGCGGAATCCACGCAGTTATTGGAAGTCTTCAGCCGCTGGGGAATTCGCAAACTGCGTGAACTGGCGTCGTTGCCTGACGTTGCATTGAGTCAGCGCCTGGGGCAGGCAGGAATTCATTTTCAAAAACTGGCGCGAGGCGCTATTTCTCGCACTTTGGTTCCGTTCGAGACGCCGTCGGTTTTCCAGGAAGTGATCGAACTGGAATATCCCCTGGTGCTGCTCGAACCGCTGGCATTTTTGCTGGGACGGTTATTGGAACGGCTGTGTGCTCGTCTGCAAGCGCACGCTTTGGCAACTCAAGAATTGCGGCTCGATTTGGAATTGCAAAATGGTTGGCAGACAGAAGATCTCTCAACAAATAATAATGGAGAGACGGGCGTCCCCGCCCGTCCGGCGCAAAAGCAATCTCGATTCCAACGCACCCTGCGGCTTCCCGTCCCGCTGCTTGATTCCCGAATTTTTCTTGAGCTGTTGCAACTTGACCTGAAGGCGCATCCTCCCGGAGCTCCCATTATCAAGATTCATCTGGCAGCAGAACCGGCGCGGCCGCGGACGGCACAGAGTGGGCTTTTTCTTCCTCCCATGCCGGAACCGGAAAAGCTCGAGCTCACGCTGGCCAGGATTGCGGGCATTGTCGGGGAAGACAAAGTGGGATCGTTGGAATTGCTGGACACCCATCGACCTGAGGGATTCCGCATGCAGCACTTCGCGCCCGAACCGTTTTCACCACAGAGACACAGAGACGCAGAGCAAACCACAACTAAAAAATCAAAAGATTGCTCCGTACCGGAACCTGCCCCGAGCGCGGCCGAAGGGTGCCTCTGTGGTGACGATCTCGTAACCGCGCTGCGCATCTTCCGCCCGTCGGTCAATGTCGCTGTGACTATGCAAGACGGCCAACCTTTGCACATCACCTGCCCCAGGAATAAGGAAATGCAGGGAGCGATTCTCTGGACTGCCGGACCCTGGCGCTCCTCCGGAGACTGGTGGGAGCACGAAGGATGGGCGCGCGACGAGTGGGATATTGCGGTGCAAGGAGAAAATGGCATCGCTTTGTATCGCCTGGTGCGCGACCGGCTAAACGGAAAATGGATTTTGGAAGGGACGTATGACTAGCCGTCAAACTTACGTGTTCTAAATGTATATCGAACTTCACTGCCGTTCTGCCTTCAGTTTTCTTGAAGGCGCTTCTCTGCCTGAAAATCTGGTCGCAACCTGCGCCAATCTGAATATGCCGGCGATGGCGCTGCTCGATCGCGACGGCGTCTATGGTTCTCCGCGTTTTCATATGGCGGCGAAAAAAGCGCGGATCAAAGCGCACATTGGAGCAGAGGTTACATGCGAAAGCTTTCCATCACAGGGACACAGAGTCACAGAGACGACAAATCAAAAATTAAAAACTTCCTCTGTGTCTCTGCGTCTCGGTGGTGAATTCCGTATTCCTCTTCTCGTTTCTTCCCGCATTGGATATCAGAACCTCTGCCGCCTGATCACGAAAATGAAGCTTCGCTCTGCAAAAAGCGAAGGCGCGGTGCGGGAAGAGGAACTGCGAGAGCATTCCGCCGGGCTTATCTGTCTTACTGGAAGCGACGATGGACCTCTAGCCCTCGCTCTCGCACACGGTGGCCAGGAAGCAGCACGCAACTGCATCCAGCGATTGATAAGTATTTTTGGGCATGAAAATGTTTATGTGGAGTTGCAGCGACATTTTCATCGGGAACAGGAAGACCGGAATCGCGCCTTCATCGAAATCGCTCGCTCACTGCAGCTTCCTTTACTGGCGACCAATGGCGTCTGTTATGCGACGCCTCAGGAGCGCGAAGTTTGCGATGTATTTACGGCCATTCGTCACCATCGTACGCTGGCCACAGGCGGGCGACTGTTGGCGCGCAATTCCGAACGTCATCTGAAATCGCCGCAGGAGATGCAAGCGCTTTTCGCCGATCTCCCCGAGGCCATTGCGAACACGGTAGAACTTTCTTCCCGGCTCGCATTCACTTTCAAAGATCTGGGATATGAATTTCCCAAATACCCCGTGCCTGAAGGCGAAACCATGATGTCATTCATGCGGGAGCGCACTCGGGAAGGGTTTCAGGAACGCTATGGCCGGTCTTCATCGGAGCTGCAAAATCGCGCCCGCGACCAGATAGAGCGCGAACTGCAATTGATCGAGAAGCTCGATCTCGCCGGTTATTTTCTTATTGTGTGGGATCTGGTTCGGTACTGCCGCAAGGAAAATATTTTGGTGCAGGGACGCGGCTCGGCCGCCAACAGCGCAGTCTGCTATTCGCTTGGCATTACTGCAGTCGATCCCGTCAGAATGGAGCTGCTCTTCGAGCGTTTCCTTTCCGACGAACGCGGCGAGTGGCCTGACATCGATCTCGATCTTCCCAGCGGCGATCAGCGCGAGCGCGTGATCCAGTATTTATATAAACGCTATGGCGAGCATGGCGCGGCTATGACTGCGAACGTCATCACGTATCGCAGTCGCATGGCTTCGCGCGAAATGGGTAGGGCTCTGGGTTTTGACCCCGAGACTCTCGACAAAGTATCGGCCGCAGTTTCCACTTGGGAATATCGCGATGACAATGACACCTTCGATCATCGCTTGCGCGATGCGGGATTGGATTTGAATCATCCCCGGCTACGAAAATATTTCGAGTTATGTGTTGCCGTGCAGGATTTGCCGCGTCACCTCGGCCAGCATTCCGGCGGCATGGTGATTTGCCAGGGACAACTCGACTCCATCGTGCCGCTCGAACCCGCATCGATGCCGGGCCGTGTCGTGGTGCAGTGGGATAAGGAAGACTGCGCCGATCTTGGCATCATCAAAGTGGACTTGCTTGGCTTGGGCATGATGGCGGTGCTCGAAGATTCGCTAAAGCTTATTCAGGATCATCACCAGGAAGAAGTAGACCTCGCCCACTTACCGCCAGACGATCCCACGGTGTATTCCACCCTGCAGAAGGCAGACACGATTGGCATGTTTCAGATCGAAAGCCGGGCGCAGATGGCGTGCCTGCCGCGCCTGCAGCCAAAATGTTTTTATGACATCGTGGTGCAAGTCGCCATCATTCGCCCCGGACCGATTGTAGGACAGATGGTAAATCCTTATTTGCAGCGCCGCATGGGACGCGAACCGGTGAACCATTTGCATCCGTCGCTCGAACCCGTGCTGAAGCGCACTTTAGGCGTGCCTCTGTTTCAGGAACAATTGCTGCGCATCGCCATGGTTGCCGCCAATTTTACTGGAGGCGAAGCCGAAGAACTGCGCCGCGCCATGGGATTCAAGCGCTCGCAGGCTCGTATGAGGGATATCGAGGCCAAGCTCCGCAGCGGCATGGAACGCAATGGCATTGCTCGCGAGGCACAGGAACAGATTATTCTCTCCATTACTTCGTTCGCGCTGTATGGATTCCCGGAATCTCATGCCGCCAGTTTTGCCCTGATCGCCTACGCCAGCGCCTATTTGAAATGCCATTACCTCGCCGCCTTCACGGCTGCCATGCTCAACAACCAGCCCATGGGTTTTTATCGCCCAGCCACGCTGGTGAAAGATGCGCAACGGCACGGCCTGAAGGTGTTGCCGATCGATGTGACGAAATCTGAATGGCAGTGTACGTTGGAGCACTCAGCAATCAGCACTCAGCACTCAGCCAGTTCAAACACTGGCACGATTTCACTGCGCTTGGGGCTCCGCTATGCTCGTGGATTGCGGGAAGAAGCCGCCCAATCACTGGTCCGGCAACGTAAGCTCGCTCCATTTATTTCTATTCGTGACCTCATCCATCGTGTTCCCGCGCTAAGAAAAGATGAGTTGAATACATTGGCGGAAATTGGTGCGCTGAATGAAATCGGCTGTAGAGACGCAGCTGGCTACCTCTCTACAAAGCTTCATCGCCGCGATGCTCTCTGGCAAGTCGAACGCGCCGTCCGTCATTCTGGTCCATTGCTCGATGAATTACCTGAGCCCGACGCAAACTCCCCGCTGCGTCCCATGAACCAGGAAGAACGGCTGGTCGCAGACTTCCGCGGCACCGGCATGACAGTCGGCCCACACCCCATGGCTTATCACCGTACGCGGATGGAAGCAATGGGCATCCACAAAGCCAGCGAACTCGAGCACATCCCCGACGGACAATATTTGCGTATTGGAGGATGCGTCATTTGCCGCCAACGTCCCGGCACCGCCAAGGGTTTTGTTTTTCTCAGTATCGAGGACGAAACTGGAGTAGCCAATGCAATCGTCACGCCGGACCTGTTCCAGAAAAACCGGCTGCTGCTAAGTTCCGCGCAGTTCCTCATGGTGGAAGGGATCCTGCAAAACCAGGACAATGTCATCTCTTTGAAAGCCGAACGCGTACTGCCGCTTTCCATCACCCGCGCCGAAACCAGTTCGCACGACTTTTACTAACGGTTATTCACGAAATCAATGTTTCACAGAGATTAATTCTTTCCACTTTTCGTACAAATCCACAGCTTTTCAGTTTATTATTCAATACACACTCACCGTATACATGTTGTGGGTACATCAGGTTGGGCCGCCGCGTACGCGGCTGACCATAAGACGTTCTAATTAAAGGACTTATCAGTCCCAAGGAGTATCGATCGATGGCTAAAGCAAAAACTCCCCGCGTCCCT
>Ga0209006_10005015_pt1 | contig 12021 bp, 10 predicted proteins | sample JacPin_JW_Ref_O2_FD_188567 | JGI IMG/M metagenome (GOLD analysis project Ga0209006, IMG submission 188567) | Forest soil microbial communities from Algoma, Ontario, Canada - Jack Pine, Ontario site 1_JW_Ref_O2 (SPAdes) (version 2) | ecosystem: Environmental > Terrestrial > Soil > Boreal...
GTTTGCATCCGTGCCGCCTTTCGCGGTTCGCGATCTCGGGCGGTTGCCGATCCGCGGCCGCGCCGACGGCATCGACGTGGTCGGCATCGCCGCGCAAACCGTATAGGTTGGCAAATCGTAGGGTGGGCAAAGCCAACGGGTCGCGCGAATGCGCGTCCGATGGCGTGCCCACCATTCAAGCTAGTACCGGCGATAGATGGTGGGCACGGCGCGAAGAGCGCCTTTGCCCACCCTACGGACTCACACCGGCTTAAGCGTCACGCGCAATCCGTCGCGCGGTTTCGGGATCGGCCACATCTGCCAGTCCGGCGCATAGCCCGGCTCCAGCGAGACCTCGAGGTTCTGCAGGAAATGCCGCGCGAAGCATTTCGCCTGCATGTAGGCGAAGTGCAGCCCGAGGCACATATGCGCGCCGCCGCCGAACGGTACCCAGGCGAAGCGGTGGCGGTTGCGCTGCGCTTCCTCGGTGAAGCGCAGGGGGTCGAATTTTTCCGGATCGGGCCACACGTCGGGCATGTGGTGCGTAAACAGCGGATTGACGCCGATCATGGTGCCGCCGGGAATCGCAAAACCCCCGAAGCTGAAATCACGGATCGCGCGCCGCGGCATCGAGGGCACCGGCGGCTTCAGCCGCAGCGCTTCCTTGAACGCCATCTCGGTGAGCGGCATGGCTTCGAGATTGTCGAATGTCGTCGGTTCGTCCGCCGCGACGCCGAGCGCCGTCACTTCCTCGCGCAGCTTCTGTTGCCACTGCGGATGCGCGGCAAGGGCTCCGATGAACGATGTCAGCGATGAGGTCAGCGTGTCGTGCGCGGCCATCATCAGGAAGCTCATGTGATCGACGATATCCTGCGTCGACAACAGCGCGCCGTCCTCATGGGTGGCGCGGCACAGCTGCGAGAACAGGTCCTCGCCGCCCTTGGCGCGGCGGATCGGAATCTGTTCCGAGAAATAGGCGACGATGCGTTTGCGGCCACGGACGCCGCGCGCCATCGCCGTACCGGGCAGCGGCTTGCGGATCACCGCGACCGAAGCTGCGACCATGTCGACGAAGGCGCGGGTGATCTCGTCGACCTCCGGACCGATGCCGGCGCCGAGGAAGGAGGTCGCGGCGAGATCGAGCGTGAGCTGTTTCATCGCCGGATAGAACAGCATCGAGCCCGGTTGCGCCTTCCATTGCGCAACCCTGGCCGCGATCCCGGTGTCGAGCTCCGCGAGATAGGATTTCATCGGCCCGGATTTGAAGGCGACCGATAGCGCGCGCCGGTGCAGGCGATGCTCGTCGAAATCGAGCAGCATCAGCCCGCGCGGAAACAACAGCCCGAGAATCCGGCCCCAGCCATGGGTCGAGGAGAACAGCTTGGCCTGGTCGAACAGCACCAGCTCATTGGCCTCCGGTCCGAGCAGCACCAGGCTGGTCTCGCCGAACAGGTGACTGCGATAGACCAGTCCGTATTTGGCGGCATGCTTTTCCACGTGCCCCTTGGGATCGGCGAGCACTGCAAGCGTCTTGCCGATGACCGGCCAGCCCTCGTCGCCGGGAATGTGGGTCAGCGAATTGCGCCGGGGCGGCGTGAGGCTGATCGCGGGAGAGGCCACATTTTGCATCGACATGGCAGTTGCTCCGGTTGGTCGCCTCGAGGCGGTAAAATAGCCCGTTGTCGCGGCCCTGCAAGGTGTCGCAGGCCCGTCAGGCGAAATTATGCCGGTCCGGAAGCGCGCGACAAATCCGCAGGCCGTGCTAGGTTACCGTAAAATGAAATCGACAAGGGAGAACGTCATGCCGGGAATCCTTCGAGCGCTCGTCGTCATGCTGGCGGCCGCCGGCTGGAGCGCGGCGCCGCCTTCGCCCGCGCTGGCGCAGACCAGGCCCGCCGTCACCAGCCTGGGGCCGGATTTTCCCAGGAGCGAGATCTTTATCGGCAACAGCTTCTTCTATTACAATAACGGCATGCCGGGGCATCTGAGCCTGCTGGAAAAGGCCGCCGACCCCGACCACAAACAGGACTATCGCGCGACCATGGTGACGATCGGCGGCTCCGGTTTCGACTGGCATGATGTCGAGAGCTATTTCCGGCCCAACGCGATCGGCAGCTACTTTTTCGACGATCACAACAACGTCGTCTTCGACAAGCGCGAGAAACTGTTCGATGTCGCGGTCATGATGGATTGCAGCCAATGCCCGATCCATCCCAGACTCAAGGGCATCTTCACCGAATATGCCAAAAAGGACAGCGACATCGTGCGCGCGCATGGCGCGCGACCTGTGTTCTTCATGTCCTGGGCCTATGCCGACAAGCCGGAGATGACCGCGCAACTGGCGGAGGCCTACACCGTCGCCGGCAACGCCAACAACGCGCTGGTGATCCCCGCAGGGCTTGCCTTCGCGCGCGCGCTTCGCCAGCAGCCGGAGCTCAATCTCCATGTCGCGGACAAGCGCCATCCGACGCTCGCAGGCACCTATCTCGCGGCCTGCACCGCGTTCGCCGCGTTGACCGGACGCTCGCCGGTCGGCAACCCCTATCTGGCCGGCATCGACGAGCCGACCGCGCGATTCCTGCAGACGGTGGCCTGGGAAACGGTGCAGGATTATTATCAGAAATAGCGATGCTTCCGTGGTGTTCGTCCGATGTGAGCGCAGGAGACCGACATGAAGCGTCGCGAGTTCATTGCAGGCATGGGCGGTGCGGCGGTTTTGCCTTTTTTGGCGCCGCTCTCGGCGCATGCCCAGACATCGGCGATGCCGGTGATCGGATTCCTGAGCACCCGGTCGCCCACGGATTCCATCAGGATCGTTGCGGCGTTCGGAAAAGGTCTGGAAGAGGAAGGCTTTGCCGAGGGCAAGGGTCTTTCCACCGAATATCGCTTCGCCGCGGGGCATCTGGATCGCTTGCCGCAATTGGCAGACGATCTGGTTCGCCGGCCGGTGGCTGTGCTGGTGGCTGTGGGCGGCTCGAGCTCCGCACTGGTCGCCAGGAAAGCGACGTCGACGATTCCGATCGTGTTCGTGATAGGCGGGGATCCGGTTGGATTGGGTCTTGCCTCGAGTCTCTCGCGCCCCGGCGGCAACGCCACGGGTATGACGATCATTTCCGCCGACCTCGCGCCGAAACGGCTCGGGTTGCTGCGCGAGCTTGTTCCTGGCGCGACAGCCTTCGCCGCTTTGGTCAATCCAAATACTCCCGAGGGCCGGGGACAGGCCTCCGACATACGCGAGGCGGCTCAGTCACTCGGCCTGAAGCTTCGGATCCTGGAAGCACCCGACGAGAGGGCGATCGAAAGCGCTTTCACCACGCTCGCGCAGGACAAGGTCGAGGCATTGCTGGTCGGCAGCGATCCCGTCTTCGATGTCAATCGCGATAAATTGGTGGCGCTTGTCGCAGCAGCAGCTCTTCCCGCGATCTACCAGTTTCGCGATTACGCGGTCGCCGGCGGGCTGATGAGCTACGATCCCGATATCCTGGATGCGCATCGCCAGGCCGGTCTCTACACCGGCAAAATCCTCAAGGGCGCCAAGCCCGCGGATTTGCCGATCCAGCAACCGACAAGATTCAACTTCGTCCTCAATCTCAAAACCGCAAAAGCGCTCGGCATCACGGTGCCGCCGTCGCTGCTCGCGCGCGCCGACGAGGTGATCGAGTGAAGCGCAAGTCGCGCGCATGTTCCGCAACAAGCGCGGTGGTGCTACATTTCCCGGGCTGACATCTGCCGATTCCAGTTTGATCAGGGAGAGGAGTGATGACCGATAGCATCATGTATCACGAGGGCAACCGCCGGCTGCAGGATCAGTTCGAGAGCCGCCGGATTGCCGACTGCCTGGAAACCTTCACCCGCACGCAGTTCACGCCCGACGACCAGGTGTTCATCGAGCGCGCGCCGTATTTCTTTCTTGCCACCGCGGACGCCGAGGGGCGGCCCGACTGCTCCTTCAAGGGCGGCATGCCCGGCTTTGTTTCCATCACCGGGCCGTCCGAGCTCGCCTTCCCCGACTATGACGGCAACGGCATGTTCAAGAGCCTCGGCAATATTCTTGTCAATGCCGAGGTCGGCCTGCTGTTCATCGCCATGCATGGCAAGCCGCAGCGCCTGCGCGTCAACGGCACAGCGGCGGTCAGCCGCGACGATCCGCTGCTGGCCCGGACCGTGGGCGCGCAGCTGATGGTCCGCGTCACCGCGCGGGCGATCTTTCCGAATTGTCCGCGCTACATCCCGGACATGCAGATGATCGATCCGTCGATCTATGCGCCGCGGCCGGGTTGCGACCCGCCGGAGCCGGCCTGGAAGGATTTCGCCGACTTCAGGGACTACATCCATCCGCGGCAGCCGACCTTCAGGGGCTGAGGGTTCGGGTGTCATTTCATCGCGAAGCTGGCGGTGCGCCGCGTCAGGACGTGCCGTCGCCGCCAACCAGCGCTGTGACCACCTCGTCGATCGAGACCGCGCCCTTGCGAGCGAGGGCGCCCTTGTCGCGAAATTCGATCCAGCCCTCGTTGAATCCATCGATCATTTGCATTCGCGGCAGTGGATTGGCCATGCCTTGTCCGCGGAAGATCGTTTCCCATTTTTCGCGCGGCACCGCCGCCGCCTTGACCGGTTTGCCGAGCGCTTTCGCGAACGCCGCCGCGATCGCGTTTGGGGTGACACGCCTGGCGGCTTCGATCTCCTCTATTCGCACGCCGCTCCAGCTTTCCCCGAGCAGTTCCGCGATCCTGCGGCCGATATCCACGGTGGCAACCATCGGCACCGCACGGTCGAGCGGCTGCAGGTAACTCGCGATCAGGCCCATATCCCGGGCGTCCGCCACATCGAGCGCGGCGTTCTCCATGAACCATGCGGCGCGAAGGAACGCGACCGGCAGCGGGAGCGTCGAGAGCGAGCGTTCCAGCAACCCGAGCTGGCTGAGAAGGTTGGGCTGCTCGGCATCCGCACCGATGGTGGAGAGCGCCACAACGCGCTTTGGCGCACCGTTCCTCAGCGCCTCGCAGAGCGTCGCGATCAGCGCCCCGGCTTCAGGAAGTCCAGGTGACGGATCGAAAATCGGCGGCAGCATGACAAAGGCGGCTTCCGCCCCCCTGAAAGCGGCGGCCAGTGCGTCGGCATTATCGAGATCGGCGACGGCGATCTCACATCCTCTGGCGGCCCAGCGCTCGCCCTTGGCGCGATCCCGTACGACCACGCGCAGCTGCCGGCCTTCCGCGAGCAGGGCACGGGCGGCGGCACCGCCCACTTTTCCTGTAACGCCCATAATCGTGTACATATATCGGTCTCCTTCTTCACCAGGGGAGGGTGTTGCCGTGGCGGTCGAGAAAGCGCAGGCCGGGTTTGCCTGCGCGCAATTCCACGGATTCGACGACCTGCGGGATGCTCTCCTCGATCGAGAGGGTGGCCCCTTCGCCGCCCATCTGCGTGCGCACCCAGCCGGGTGCCACCAGCAGCATCGCCCGGCCGTCGCCGGCGTGCCGTTGTGCAAAGCATTTCATCAGCATGTTGAGCGCGGCTTTGCTCGAACTGTAGATTTCCCAGGAGCCTCTGTTGCCTTCGATGCTGCCGAGTTCGGACGACATCACCGCGATAATCCCGCGCGGCGACACCTGGTCCTCGAAAGTCTCGACGAGGCGCATGGGGCTCAAGGCGTTCGTCACCATCAGGGCGACGAAATCCGCCGTGGAAACATCGACCGGCGTATTCTCGCGGGCGATGCAGATGCCGGCGTTGACGAAAAGCGTGTCGATCAGGCGGCCGCCGAGGCGGCGCTTCAGCGCGGCAACCGACGCGGGGTCGGTAATATCGGCGGTCTCGATCTCCAGGCTTGAGCGAAAGCGGGAAGCGAGCTGGTCCAGCGCGCTCGAGGGGGTCCGCACGGTGGCGATGACGCGATGATTGCGGGTGCAATATTCTTCGGCCAGTGCCAGCCCCAGTCCGCGCGATGCGCCGACGATTAAAACAGTTTTCTGACCAGTCATGGGAGTCTCTTCCGGTTGGGTCTTCAACCCCGCGGAGACGAGACTCTCACGCCGGCACCGATGACTCCAGTGCGGATATGTCAGGTCACTGATGACTTTTAATCAGGAGTGGTCAGGCGCGGGACGAGGACGACTTTTGCGCCGCCTTCAGGGCAAATTCGATGAAGGCGCGCACCTTCGCCGGCGGGTGATGACGCGAGGGATGAAGCGCGTAAAGCGGGAACGTCTCGCCCGGCCAGTCCGGGAACAATTCGATCAGCCTGCCGGAATCCAGCAGCGGTTGAACGCCGATTTCCAGCACCTGTGCCACGCCGGTGCCCGCCAGGCACTCATTGATCATGGTGCCGACATCGCTCAGCAGCAGAGGACCGCGCGTCCTGACGGCAAGCACCCTTTTCCCCGCGCGGAACTCCCATTCGTAGGGCTGCCCGCTCAGCGGATCGAAAAACTGGATGCATGCGTGGTCCTCGAGGGCTGACGGATGCTTCGGCCGGCCGTGCTTTTTGAGGTAGCCGGGGGAAGCAACGGTCAGCACGCGCGTCTCGAGCAGCTTGCGCGCGATCAAGCTATCCGCGGCCGGTTCGCCGAAGCGCATCGCGACGTCGATTCCATCGGCGACAAGGTCGCCGATGTGCTCGCGCGTGATCAGTTCCAGCGTCAATTCGGGATGCTGACGAAGAAAGCCGCCGATATGGCTGGAGAGAATCATGCGGGAAAAATAAGGATCGATGTCGACGCGGAGGCGTCCGCGAACAACTCCGGCCGAACCCGACGCCGCGATGGCCGCATCCTCGATACCCGACAGCAGGGGGCCGACCTGTTCGTAGAAACGCCGGCCTTCGTCGGTGAGCGCGACCGAACGGGTGGTTCGGTCGAGCAGGCGGACGCCGACCCGCTCCTCGAGGCGCGCCACCGCGCGACTGACGCCCGACGCGGTAATGCCGAGCGAGTCGGCGGCCCGCGCAAAACTGCGGCTCTGGACCACCGCCGCCAACACACTGATGCCCGCCAGCAGGCGGCCGTCGAAGGACATTTCACCTCCATGACTGCATGTCAGCAATGATGGTATATAGGTGTGCTTCGATCAATAGCCGTCGCGGCGGTGCCTGACTGCGATGCCCCGGGATGTCAGCCTTACGCCTTGCGTTTCGCGGCTTCCTTCTGCAGGTCCGGCGCGTTGATGGTCGGGATCGCGACGCGGCCGGGGCCGGTGAGCGAAAGCGCGGCGGCGGCCTTTTCGTTTTCCATGATCTTGGCCATCACGGCTTGCCCTGCGCGCTCGAACACCGCGCGGTTCTCGATCAGGAATTTATTGGACTCGCGCAGCTTCGCGATGTGGCCGTTGATTTCGGGAATCACATAGCGCGCCACCATGTCCCAGCTGCGGCGGGTGTTTTCCGGATTGGCCCAGTCGTGCACGAAGCCGATGATGGTGCCGACGCCGCCGGAGACCGCCATCAGGTTCTTGATGATTTTGACCAGATCGTCCGGCGTGCCGATGGCCGACGCCGCGTTCTCGCCGCCGGCGGTCTTCTCGACCGCGTCCTCGGGCGAGGTGAACGGCTGCAGGCCCGGCCGCTGCAGGGTGCGGACATTATATTCGTTGTGCCAGCGCATCAGTCCCGGCCCCGCCTCGCGCCGCGCCTGTTCGCGGCTCTCGGCGATGTGCCAGGTCAACAGCACGCGCCAGTTGGCGCGGCTGATGGTGGTGCCGTGCTTCTTGGCCGCATCCTCGGCAAAGCCCCATTGCGTCCCAAGCGACATCAACCCTTGCGTCGACATCGAGCCGAGCGAGATGATGCCGATGCCGTATTTGCCGGCCAAGGTCATGCCCGACGGCGAGATCTGCGAGGCCACCACGAACGGCATCTCTTCCTGCAAGGGCAGGATCTGCAGCGCGGCGTCGTTCATGGTGAACCAGTCGCTCCTGGCGGTGACGCGCTCGCCCTTGAACAGGCGGCGGATGATCGCGATCGCCTCGTCCTGCCGGTCGCGCTGCGTCATCGGATCGATGCCCAGCGTGTGCGCGTCGGAGGCAAGCGCGCCCGGTCCGGAGCCGAAGATGGCGCGGCCGCCGGTCATGTGGTCAAGCTGCACCATGCGCTGGGCGACGTTGAAGGGATGATGATAGGGCAGCGACACCACGCCGGTGCCGAGCATGATGCGCTTGGTGCGCTCGCCGGCGGCGGCCAGAAACATCTCCGGCGAGGCGATGGTTTCCCAACCGCTCGAATGATGTTCGCCGCACCAGAACTCGTCATAGCCGAGCGCATCAAGCTGCTCGACCAGATCGAGATCCCTGCGGAATTGCAGCATCGGATGCTCGCCGATCGGGTGATGCGGGGCGAGGAAGGCTCCGAATTTGAGGCGTGCCATGGGGGTCTCTCCGAACCGGGCTATTGTTGTTGTTTGGCCGGCAGGCTACGTGCTGGGAGGCGCCAAGGCAATCGTGGAAAGGCGGCTGTGAAGCATGGGTCCCCCGCGAGGCCCGCGGTCATGCCGCGGCCCGGAATTTCTTGGGCGGGCCTGGTGGAGTGTTCGCCGCGACGGCGCGTTTAAAATGCTCTCGCTGCCAAAAGCTGTCACTGCAGCTGCACGTTCAGCGTCCTGACCACGCGAAAGCTGTTGCCGCTGCCGAAATAATTGTCGTCGCGGTAACCCGAACGCGACTTGTCGGCCGACCAGTTCCAAAGCCCGCCACGCACCATGTGCTTGCTGCAGTCGCCTTCCAGCCACGGCGCGCCGTCGGCCGGCGTATCCTCGGTGTAGCGCTTGTTGAAACAATCCTCGGTCCATTCCCAGACGTTGCCGTGCACCTGATACAGTCCGAACGGGTTCGGCGCATAGGAATCCACCACCGCCGGGCCCTTGCTGTCGACGCCGCGCGGCCCGTTGGCATAGGGCGTCCCGGCCGCATAACTGGCGTCGGACTGCGAGATGGTCTTGCCGAACCAGAACGGCGTGGTGGTGCCGGCGCGGGCGAAATATTCGCGTTCGGATTCGCTCGGCAGGCGATAGCTGCGGCCGACCTTGCGCGACAGCCAGGCGAGATAGGATTTCGCCATATCGAAAGTGATGCCCTGCGCCGGCATGCGCCCGCGGCCGAACTTATCGTCGCCCTTGTTGCCGTCGCAGCCGCCGTCGGCCAGACAGGCGTCCCACTCGTCGAACGAAACCGTAAAGCGCCCGACCGCGAAAGGCCGCGCGAAGCCGACGCGATGCAGGGGGTCTTCGCCCTTGTAGCGATCGACCTCGGTGATCGGCGTGCCCATGATGAACGACCCCTTCGGCACCACCACCATTTCCGGGCAGCTGTCGCATTCCCTGAAACTGTCCTTCGGCCGCAGCGCCTGCTCGATCTCCGGAGTCAGCGGCTGCACGCCCTTGGCCGCAAAGAATTGCCGGGGCGGCGACGCCGGCGGCGCCGGTACCGTTTGCGCCGATGGCACGCGCTTCGGCGGGGTCGGCTTTGATTTGGCCGATGCGGCGCCGGCTAGCGCAATGGCAAGCAGGCCCGCGGCGAGTGCGGCGAGCAACTTCAATCCGGCGGTCATCGATGATCCTTCGTGCGGGGGGCAACAAGGCTTGGTCGCATGGGGATGCGACTGCGTTCGACATCGATGCCGAATTTGTGCGTTTCCGCTCCGGCCTCGGCTGGCCGGCTTCCAGAATCAGGGCAGCCCAAAACGCCGGACAGGGCAATCGCGGGTGCCATCGTGCCATTTCAACGTTGCGCTTCGTTGAAATCACCTTCATAGGAATTCGAACGCTTGGGTCAGTCGCAACGCGTTCGTATCTGTGCGATTCCCGGCGGCGATGGATGGACACTGCCGATGCGCAAAATCAGTATAGTCACGCCCTGCTACAATGAAGAGCTCAATGTCGACGAATGCCACGAGCAGGTTCGCGCACTGTTCGAAGGCCAGCTCAATCGCTACGACCACGAACACATTTTCTGCGACAACTCGTCGACCGACGGCACGGTCGCTAAACTGCAGGCCATCGCCGAGCGCGACAAGCGCGTCAAGATCATCGTCAATTCGCGCAATTTCGGGGCGCTTGCGAACATCTTCAACGGTCTTACCGCGACTTCCGGCGATGCCGTCGTCGTCATGCTGGCCGCGGACCTGCAGGATCCGCCCGCGATCATGACGGACTTTGTGCGGCTTTGGGAGCAAGGCTACGAGGTGGTTTACGGGATTCGCCAGGTACGCGAGGAAAACTGGCTGCTGCGAACCGGCCGCAGAATCTTCTACCGCATGGTGAATTCGTTTTCGCCGTTTTTCATTCCGGAAAACGTCGGCGAATATCAGTTGATCGATCGCATCGTCGCCGATCACGTCATCAAGATGGAAGATCACTTTCCGTTCGTCCGGGGCATGATCGCATATTGCGGCTTCAAGGCCATCGGCGTGCCCTACACCTGGACCCGCCGGCGCCACGGCGCGTCGTCATCGACTCTTGCCCGTCTCGTCGAGCAGGGCCTGAACGGAATCGTTTCGTTCAGCAACGTGCCGATGCGCTTTGTGCTGGCGGGCGGCTTTGCTGTTGCGATCGTGAGTTTTCTGTCGGCCCTGGTGCTTCTGGTGTACAGCGCCGTGTATTACCGCGAATTCGCGCCGCCGGGCATCCCGCTGCTGACCATTATGTTGGCGTTTTTTTCCGGACTTGTTCTGTTCGTGCTGGGGTTCATCGGCGAGTACATCATCGCGATCCACGCCCAGGTTCGCAAACGGCCGCTGGTGATCGAGAGATCGCGGATGAATTTCGGCGCCGATGGATCGATCGCGGACATGAAGTCCAGCCGGGATGAGGGCCGGCTGGATCGAACTGCGTTTTGGAAGCAGTCCTCGGAACGGCTATCGCTGTTGCGGCAATTGCAGCCGATGGTCGGAAGCGGCGCCGTCAGCACGATCGAGCTGAACGCCGCCAATATGCAGGTCAGGCTCGCCAATGGCGCGCGGTTCATCTGGGATCCGGAGGACGTTCGCGCAGCGCCGAACATGGCGCTCTTGGAAGGCAGCTATGAACCGCAGGAGCTTGCCCTGCTGTCGGAGCTGGCGAGGACATGCAAGGTGATCTTCGACGTCGGCGCCAATGTCGGCTGGTATGCTGTTCAGCTCTCGAGAACGACTGAAGCGGACAGCAGGGTGTTTTGCTTCGAACCGGTGCGGGCGACCTATGACAGGCTGGCGGAGAACGTGACCCTCAACGGCCTCGACGGCAAGGTTCGGCTGTTTAATTTTGGATTGAGCGACGTGGCCGGTCCTGCGGATTTTTTCCTTCCGGCGTTTTCGGGCTCTGTCGCCGCCTCGGCGCGAAATCTGCACCCGGAGGAAAACGTAACCAGATTGAGCGTGCGGCTCGAAGTGGCGGACGATTTCGTCGAGCGCGAGCAGGTTGGCCGCATCGACTTGATCAAGTGCGACGTCGAAGGCGCGGAGCTGAGCGTGCTGCGCGGCGCCCGGCGAATCATCGAACGGGACAGGCCGATCATTTTCCTGGAAATGCTTCGCAAATGGGCCAGCCATTTCGACTATCATCCGAACGACATTATTTCACTGCTGCGCCAGAGCGGGTACCGATGCTGGGGCGCCGGGAAAGGCTCGCTTCGGGAAATCGATGTTGTCACCGACGAAACGCCCGAGACGAACTATCTCTTCCTGCATTCGAGCCATCAGCGTGAAATCGCGCGCGCGGCGGATGGCAGCCTGTTCACGCCGGTCTGAGCTTTTCAGTCGGGCGCGTTACACCGGCCCTGATCTGCGGGAGGCGCATACAATCTGACCGAGGCGCCATCGATCGGGTACGGCAAATCGGCAACCAGCCGGTACGCCGAAAAATTCACGCCGAATGACTGCAATTCCTGCATCGACAGCGAATTGCGCGTGTCGCTGGTGACAAGCCAGGCTCGCGCCAGCCGGGGTTGACCCAATCGTTTCAAATATTCGCGCGCGAAGTCGTTCGTAAACGGGTAGCCGGCGAACAGCCAGGGGAACACCGGCATGCGTCCTCCGATGGCGAACACCGCCCCCGGCAAACTCCCGCTCAGATCGAT
>Ga0209006_10005016_pt1 | contig 12020 bp, 8 predicted proteins | sample JacPin_JW_Ref_O2_FD_188567 | JGI IMG/M metagenome (GOLD analysis project Ga0209006, IMG submission 188567) | Forest soil microbial communities from Algoma, Ontario, Canada - Jack Pine, Ontario site 1_JW_Ref_O2 (SPAdes) (version 2) | ecosystem: Environmental > Terrestrial > Soil > Boreal...
CGCCTGTAGCGCATCCAGCAAGCCAGAGCACGAAGATCTCTCCCAAGGCCAGACGGCTCGCCGGCGAACGTGGCGTCAATCTTGCCGACGTCCGCGGATCGGGTGCGGGCGGAGAAATTCTGGCCTCCGACATTCTTGCGGCGGCAGAATCGAGAGCGGTTGCGCCCGCCCCTGCGGCGAAGACGGGCAGCGCCATCTCCCGGTTGATGGCGGAACGCACCACCGAGAGTTGGACGACAGTCCCTCATTTTTTCCTGGTCCGCGAACTGGACGCAAGCGCTTTGAACGAAGCGCGGCAGAAGTTTGGCCCGGTAATCGAACAATCTCGCGGAGTAAAGCTCACGCACAGCGATTTACTGATAGCACTGGTCGCGCGCGCCCTCACAAAGCACTCTCGCATAAACGCAAGCTGGACCAGCGAAGGCATCCACGAGAATGCCGACATTAATATTGGCCTGGCGATGGCTGTGGACGATGGCGTGGTGGCTCCAGTCGTTCGCAACGCTGACAAAGCCGATCTCGGCGAGATTGCAGCTCAGCGGCGCGATCTCACGGAGCGTGCGCGCAGCGGCAAGTTGCACCCGGCGGACCTCGCGGGTGGCACGTTCACCATCAGCAACCTTGGTATGTTCGGGGTCGATGCGTTCACGGCGATCATCATTCCGCCGCAGGCTGCGATTCTTGCCGTCGGAGCAATTGCTGATCGAGTGGTCGCAATCGACGGCCGTCCAGCAGTCCGCCCCATGATGACATTGACGCTATCGAGTGATCACCGCGTTGTGGATGGCGCACGGTCCGCCGAGTTCATGAGGAGTATAGCCGAGGCCATCGCTAGTCCGAGGCAGTTCCTCAGTTGATCTCAGCAACCGTCTCAAAGGGCGGCGAGCCGCCGTTGGACCAGCAGAAAATAAAACGCCATCAAAACCAGCAGGAGACCATTCACGCCAAGAACGACCGGCGCGGTGAACATAGGGACGAGCCATCCCGATAATAAGTTTCCCATCGGCATGCCGCCGCGGAAGGCAAAGTTGTAGACGCTCATCACGCGGCCCCGCATCTCGTTGGTTGTGATCAACTGCACCAGCGAATTCACAGTGGCAAAGACGGCCATCATCGACGCACCCACTAGTACCAGAAGAACCTGGCTCAGAGGCAGGGATTTCGAAAATGCGAATCCCGCAATGCCGGCGCCCAGGCAGGCCAGCGCTCCGAGAGCTACCCGACCCTTCTTTTTGAAATTGCCCGCGCTGGCGATGCTCAGCGAACCCACGATCGATCCCACTCCCATGAGCGCGAGCAGATTGCCAAAAGTTTCCGGACCGCGATGGAAAATATCTTTCACGAACACCGGGATGTAAGTGCGCATGGGCATGCTCAAGGCGGTCATGCAAAAGGCCAGCACGATCAACGCTTCCATCGACGTCTGCTTGCGGGCGAACTGAATACCCTGCTTCAGGCTGGTGAGCATCGACTCAGTGGTCTTCACTGGCAGGAAGCGGGTTTTGATGATTGAGAGCGACAGGATGGGCGCAAGAAAAGAAACAGCGTTCAGCCCGAAACACCATTTTTCTCCTAGCTTCGCCAGCGCCTGCCCGGCCAGCGCCGGGCCCAGCATGACCGCCACGTTGAACTGGATCGAATTGAGCGCGATGGCGTTCGGCATATCTTCTTTCTCGACCAGCGTGGGAATCAGTGCCTGATAGGCCGGGCCGCCGAAGGCCTGCGCGAAACCCGAAATAAACGAGAGGCAAAGAATGTGCCAGACATGCACAACGCCAGTCGCCACCAGAATCGTGAGCGTCGTCGCGGTCGCCATCTGCACATATTGGGAGCCGAGTAGAATCTTGCGGCGCTCGACGCGATCGGCGATCACGCCGCCGATCAGCGAAAATAGAAAGATGGGAATTCCGCCGAGAAATTGATCAAGCGCGAGCAGGAACGCCGAGTGGCTCAACCGGTACACCACCCAGCTTTGCGCCACGATCTGCATCCAGGTACCGATGCTGGACGTGCAGGCGCCAAACCACATCAGGCGAAAATCCGGATATTGAAATGCCTTGAAGACCCGGCGTAGCACGTTAATGGGCTTAGCGAACACAGGCATCTCCAAACGCGAGCGTCCTTAGCAGTAGCAGAGCTTCAGTAATAGGCAGACCTCACTACATCGGTTCGCTGATACGCTGCTCGATTAGAGTCCGCACTCCCGGCAAGGATTCGCCCCGAGCGCATCGTAAAAAGAATGCGAACACATACCATCTTAGCGAACTATTTAATAAACTACCGGGGCGGCCGGAATTGGCGGGCGGACTTGACCCGCACCTCGATAGTTGGGGCAGGACGCTACCAGCGCGTTGGGACGCAAATGGAGGAACATGGCCAAGTACGCGATTCAGTCGAAGCGTGGTGCGCCGCCACAGGGCGCTTACTCACAGGGATGGCGGGCCGGGGATTTCATTTTCGTGACCGGCACCGGCCCCATCGACCCGGTCTCCGGAAAAGTGGCGGGCGATACGATTGAACAACAGACTGAACAGACGATTGATAACATCGTCGCCATTCTCGACGCCGGTGGTGCTTCGCTGCGTGACGTCGTCAAAGTTACGGTTCATCTTAGCGACACCGGTCTCTTCGCCCGCTACAACGCCGTTTATGCGCAGCGGTTTGCGAAACCATATCCAGTGCGGACTACGGTGGGCAGCGATCTGGGGCATGCTCCAGGGATGCTGATTGAAGTGGATTGCGTCGCTTACGTCGCGGGGAAGAAGGCACTGGCTTCCAAGAAGAAGGCGGGACGGAAGAGGGAGTGAAGTTCGAGTCTGTAGCTTCCGTCTCTGAAATCATTCGTTCAGGAATTAAAAGCCCCCACCTTGTTCCCTACAAAAGGCGCAGAGACAAGGGCCCAGCGCTTAGAGTTGTCTTTTTAGCTTCCCAGAGAAGGCGCGCAGTCTGATGTGTGCAGCAGAGGCGACTCGTGGCCTCGGGCCGAGACGTTCTCCACCGACTCGATCCTGCCGTTCTTAACCAGCAGCGCACAATCGAAATTGTTCACCGTGGGACACACGTGGCGCGGCAGGAGGTACAGAGCATCGCCGACGGACGGAGATGTTGTTCCTTCTTTTACCGCGATGGGCAGATGCTCTTCGCTCGGAGACAACGGCGTCAGGCCTGGATGTCCGACGACCACGCAAGTGGGAACTCCGGCGTCGGCGGATACCGCTTTGTGCCCAGCATCGCAGGTGATGATTCCCGCGTGCGGACGGCTGACCACACGCGCCAAGACCAGTACTGCCGGCCGGTATCCATGCTCTTTGGGGAGTTGCTCGAGTCCGGTAGCATCGCAGTAAACAACGGTTCCGGGCGAAACGCGGTGCAAGAAGTTGCCCCGGCGAAAACCCTCGTAGCTCAGCGAGCACGGCAGTGTTGGAGTTCCGGCGGTGATCACTTCGGGCACACCGATACCGGAGCGCCCGAGTTCGCTGACAATTTCCAGCAGACGATCATAGCCTTGATGCGCGGCCCTGGTTCGTTCGCTCTCTGTCACGGAGCCATATTGGCCGTCATAGTAGTGCAGGCCGCGGAAGTCCAGCCTGGTCTCGGCGGTCGCGCGCGCTATCGCGACAACTCTGTCCCCTCGACTCTGCTCGATCCCGGTGCGATTCTGGCCGGGATTGATGTCCAGAAAAATTCCTATCCGGCTGCCCCGCCATTGCTGGAGTTGCTCTTCGTTCTCGGCCAGAACCGAAACGCGGACGTGGGGAAATTCTTCCGCGATATCTCGCGCTCGGCGCGCGTTAGCTCCCATCGCCGGATACGCGAAGAGCACGTCAGCCGCATCGCTCTGGCAGGCTACCAATAATTCCAACGTGGTTGCGCACTTGAAATTACGGACTCCACGCTCCACCAGCATGCGCAGAGTGAAACCGAGCTTCGCGGTTTTGATGTGCACGCGCCAGCGATCCGCGTCGCCTCCTAACAACTCCAGGGTCCGTTCAATGTTGGAGGCGATGATCTCCGGATAGATCACGAGCGCAGGGGTGAGGACATTCTCAATGCTCGATAGTGAGTAACGTTGGTCCGACCTGAATTCGCTTAGCATGACTGGATCAAGTCCTGCGTTGCCATCACTACAACCATGTGGGAACAGCAGCCACGGCTGTCCGCACACAAGCCGTTCCTATAAACAGTTCCCGCAAACCACTCTCGCCAATCATTAATGATAGCCCTCGCGGCGCTGGTTGACGACCCCCACTGCTGAGCGTACGCTCACTGAATTCTGTAGGAACGATGGAGCCTCTCTGGCAGAACAGAACGAATTAGATCCTAACGAACAATCGCCCGAACGATCGGATTTAGTTCGCGGCCTGGGTCTGTGGGCCGCAACGGCGATCGTAGTCGGCGACACCATCGGCACGGGTGTTTTTCTCGTCACCAGCGACATGGCTCGCGCCGCGGGTTCGACTACGCTGGTGCTTGCAGCATGGATAAGCGGCGGCCTGATCGTGCTGTTCGGAGCGTTCTGCTACGCCGAGCTGGGCGCGGCATTTCCCAAAGCAGGCGGGCCGTTCGTCTATCTCAGCCGCGGCCTCGGTCCGCTCTGGGGATATCTCTTTGGCTGGATGAGTTCGTTTCTCGATCGCCCGGTGGCCATGGCAGGCCTGGCGGCAGGATTTCTGCGACTGATGAGTTTTCTGTTTCCCATTGTCAGCACGCCTCTGTTCAGCGGGCGCCTGGGCAGTTACGAATTCACATTCACCGCGGCCCAACCGCTCGCAGCCCTGGTGGTGATCCTCGTGACCGCGATCAACTATTTAAATGTGCGGACGGGAGGCGCGATCCAGGTGCTACTCACGTGCATGAAGGTGGGAACGATCGTGGTGATTGTTGTGGCCGGCGTGCTATTCGGAGGACAACATTTGGCTGCAGTCGCCGCACCAGCGGCGGTCATTCCCTCGGGTTGGGGAATCGTTGGCGCGTTGCTGACTGCGCTCGTTCCGGCCATGTGGGCTTACAACGGTTTCAACGACCTCGGCGATTTGGGCGAAGAGATATTGCACCCGCAGAAAAACATCCCGATCGCAATTCTTTTGGGACTGTTCACAGTGGGCAGCCTTTATATGCTGGCGAACGTCGTTTACTTCCATACGTTGAGTTTTGGGAAAATCGCTGCCTCGGAGCACGTCGCGTCGGACGTCGTCCGATCATTCGCGGGTTCGCGCGGCGCCGCATGGCTCACAGTGGCGATGGCCATCTCCGCGCTGGGAGCGCTTCACGTCGTGGTGATGACGGGGGCCCGCATTCCTTATGCGATGGCCCGCGACGGCGTCTTCTTTCAGTTCGCCAGGCGGATTCAGCCTTCTTTTCACACGCCGAGCGGGGCGTTGATTTTTCTGGGTACGATTGCGTCGCTCCTGGCTTTGACGGGAACGTTTGAAGAGCTCTATTCCCTCTTTGTGTTCGCAGTCTGGATTTTTTTTGCGCTGACCGCAATTGCGCTGCTTCGTTTGCGCAAGACCGAGCCCGAACTGGTCAGGCCCTACCGCGCCTGGGGGTATCCGTGGACGCCGCTGATTTTCTTGTTCGCTGCAATCGCGTTGACGATTAATTTATGGATGGTTCGGCCAGTGCGCTCCTCGCTCGGGCTATTGGTGATTGCCGCGGGGATTCCATTCTTCTATCGGTGGCGCAGGACGCCTGACGGCGAATCCCAGGCCAATGGGCATTGATCACTGCGCTGTTCAGAAGCCTGCGGGAGCTTTGGGGACGGGCGGGGTCTCTTTGGGAGCTTTCGGCGTTAGCTTTCGGATGAAGAATTCCTGAAACACATTGGCGACAGCTGTTGAGGCCAGCCCGATCGCTCCATTTTCGAGCGTCAGTCCTGCTCCGTTGCGATCTTGCGCTGGATAGTAGAGATTTGAAATACCCCCCGCCGCAAGACTTCCGAGGACATTCGAGTAGTTCGCCTGCCAGCGTCCGTTGTCACCCTTGCAGATCACGGCATTGGCAGCCGCATAGAAAAACCGTGAGAGCGTGCTGCCGGTTCCTTTGTAGAAATAGCGCGGATCTTGTTTCAGAAGCGAGGGCAGGATAGCGGCTCCGATGAATGTTCCGGCAGCCGTGTCCGCATAACCTGCGCCATAGCGCTTTCCGTAACCTTGAGCGCCCTGGCCATATCCCTTGAAGTGATTTTGCGCCTGTTCGACTCCGGCGGCACCTCCAACGATCACGAATGTGAAGGGATCAATCATCGTCTTTCCCGCAAGTTTGAACTTTTGCTTCGACGTGAGGGGAACGGCATCTGGGATGTAGCTGACATAGAAATTTGGGAGGACGCCGAGCACGCGCTGCTGTTCCTCAACCTTCATCTGCTCTTCTGCTACTTCTGTCTGCGAAACTCCGACCTGCACATCAACCACATTGGTCGCTACCGTCAGAGCAATCTGCGGGACCATGTGGACTTCCCCGGAAAGCAGGATTCCGGAAGATGTTCGAGTCTCGAAACCACCCGATGTAATGGTGAGCTGAAAAGCTCCGGGAGCAACGTTGGCAAAGGAAAACTGGCCATCGCTGTCGGATACTGCCTCTTGGCCGCCAGATGAATTGTCTGTACTGCGAGGATCGCCAGTGCGGGTAAGTTTTATCCGGGCTCCGGCGATAACCGCTCCGCTTTGATCCGCGATCGTTCCGCTGAGACTTGCTGGCGCCTGCGGATCGGATGATTGTTCACCGGTCGAGGCGGCGCGGTGTTGAGACTCGGGCGATGCTTGAGAAGTCTGTCCCTGGCAAAACGATGTCCAGCCCAGAATGAGAAGGGTAAAGACTACAAATCCCGACCTGAACTGGGGGGCCATGAATAATTTGACTTTATCCTCTGCCATGCTCGTATCCAAATCACCAAAGTGTGACCAGTCCACCGAGGCTCAGTCCGGCATGACTGCGTACAATCCCGCCAAAATTCATCACCACCGTGAAACACAGGGTAAACGTCAACACGCCCCCCTTGGGAAAACCCGTGTCCTATATGGTTGATGAACCTAAGACGTTACTCCTGTTTCGATTTTAGCGCGCGCTTTCGACCTTTGATGCTGGATACAGCCGCGGGATTGCTCCGCCCTGCGCGGTAAATGGGCGACCCTGTAAAGTTTTGTCTAAGGTCTCTCTTTCAGAGAGCCGTTTCTGGCACTGGCTGTTTCTGGTGCTGCGAGTCGGGGTACCTCCCAGACTGTCCCGCCTTGTTTTCTACGTTTTCTACGCGAATTTGGGGACCGGGTGGTGCCTGCACGAGGTGCAGGTCGACTGGGCCGACGCAATGGCGGACGACCTCTTCGACGGGCTGTCGGGCGAAGACTTCAAGGAAGCGATCCCTGCGGATCCTATGCCGTCATTCATTCCGGCCCAGGGAGATTAGGTCGGAGCTTCACTTCGCGCACCGAACTTGCACCCGAGGGCTGTCTTCTATTCTGGACTACTTAGGACCTCCCTAGCAGGCTGTAAATGGCAGACTTAGCTCCTCCTGGCCTGTGGAAACCTTAGCCTTTCCCGATACCCTGAGGCACTCTAGGCTGGGATCTGCCCCAAACAGACCCATTCAGCCGGACGGAAGGTCAGTCTTTTGTTGAACTTCGGCCTTGCAGAGGCACTGGCCGATCGGGCATGTCCTCGATGCACCTCTGAAATCTATCCCCTGGGTCTGCCGCACTGCAGACTGGTAGAGGAATTCAACCCTGGGTCCAGATATGACAGGAACCCGTGGGAAGGGCCCATCCTCATGATGCCACTGGCACCACCGACTGGAAGCTCCGCTAAAAACTTTGAGAAGGCAGCAGGAGTGCTCTTGCTCCTGGCCGGCCTCGCCATCATGGCAGGCTGCCAAGGCGTCAGCGCCGCCAACTCTGCGCCATCGGTGGGCACCCTCTCAATGGGGAGTACCTCGCTGGCTTTCGGCAATGTGGCTCCCGGCAGCAGCAAGACCATAACGGTCACCGCGACTAACTCGGGCACCGCAACGGTAAACGTCAGCAGCATCTCGATCACGACCAAGTACTTTTCCATCACTTCGCCCAGCCTGCCAGTTTCAATCGCAGCCGGGCAGAGCAGTCAGATTAGCCTGACGTTTTCCCCGAATGCGGCTGGGACGTTTACTGCCACTATGCTGATCGGGAGCGACGCGTCCGACGCGCAGACCACGGTCGCGCTCAGCGGCACCGGATCGACCGCAGCGCCTGGGACGCTCACATCGAGTCCGACAAGCATCCCTTTCGGCAGCGTGACGGTCGGAGGTAACCCATCCGCGTCGGAGACAGTAACGAATACAGGCTCATCGAGTGTAACGATTTCTCAGATCGCGGTCAGTGGGACGGGATTCAGCGTGAACGGCATTACAGCGCCCGTCACATTGAATGCAGGCCAGAGCGCGAGTTTCGTGGTTCAGTTCACGCCGCAGACTGCGGCTAGTGCGAGCGGCAGTGTCACGGTCACGTCAGATGCATCGAATTCGACATTGACGATTGCACTCTCAGGAACAGGAGTCGCGGCCGGCGGTTTGGGATCGAATCCGACGAGCCTGAGTTTCGGCACTGTGCAGATGGGATCGAACTCGACTCTGTCGGAAACGGTCACGAACACGGGCGGATCGAGTGTGACAATCTCAGCGGTGGCGGCCAGTGGAACCGGATTCAGCGTGAGCGGCATCACTACGCCCATGACTCTGACGGCAGGCCAGGGCGCAACTTTCAGCGTGAAGTTCACGCCGGCCTCGGCCGCCAGCGCGACGGGGAATGTAGTGGTCACCTCGACCGCATCGAATCCTTCATTGACGATTCCGCTCTCCGGAACCGGAGTCGCAGCTGGGGCTCTGGGATCGAACCCGACCAGCTTGAGTTTCGGCAACGTGCAGGTTGGAACGAACAAGACCTTATCGGAAACCGTTACGAACTCAGGTGGTACAAGCGTAACGATTTCTTCGGTCGCCGCTAGCGGGACGGGATTCAGCGTGAGCGGTATCACTACGCCCATGACTCTGACGGCAGGTCAGGGCGCAACCTTCAGCGTGAAGTTCACGCCGGCCTCGGCCGCCAGCGCGACCGGGAACGTAACGGTCACATCGAATGGATCGAATCCATCGCTGCTGATTCCACTGACAGGAACCGGTGCGGCGGTTTCATCCGGACAACTGACGGCTAGCCCGACCACGTTGCCCATCGGCAGCGTAGTGGCCGGAACCAGTGGAACCGGGTCAGGCAGTCTGACGGCCAGCGGATCCAGCGTGACCGTAACAGCCGCCAGCTCAAACAATGGGGCATTTAGCGTGAGCGGTCTCTCGCTGCCGGTCACAATAGCTGCGGGCCAGAGCGCTCCGTTCACCGTGACATTCAGTCCCCAAGCGGCCGGTTCTGCCACGGCTACACTCACTTTCACCAGTACTGCTGCACCCGCGACGACTCAGGAGACGGCAACCGGGACGGGTACGGCGGCACCGGTGCATACGGTGAGCCTGTCTTGGAACGCAAGCACTTCGATGGGCGTTAGCGGCTACAACGTGTACCGATCGACCTATAGCAGCTCGTGCGGCTCCTATCAAAAGATCAATTCGGCGCTTAACACGAGCACGGTATACACCGACTCTTCGGTTACGGACGGCACTTCCTACTGCTACGCAACGACCGCAGTGGACACAAACGACCTGGAAAGTGCTTATTCCAACATCGTGTCCGACATTCAGATCCCCTCCCCCTAGACTATCCCGTTCAGGTTGAGCGATCGGGGCCTCGGTTCGCCGAGGCCCCTAGTGTTTTGAATCGCTTACGCTTCGAACCTATCGGACCCCTGGGCTCGACATTAAACTCCACATCGAGCGATCAAGAGCGGAAAACTGGTTCTCTGTGGGCCTACTGGGTTGACCTAGTTCGGAAATGGGCCGATACACACCTGGCCGGATCGCCAGCCATATTCAGTGGCCGGATTTCACCCTCCGTCGCGAAGATGGACCCTGTCGAACACCGCTCTGCTGGCTGCATTCCAATGTCCTAGTGGAATCTTTGCAGATTCCAAGAAATGGGTCAGACTGGGTCCATGCTCTCCCCCCATTTGAGCCGTCAGCCGCAGTCCCTGAGAAAGGGACTTTCCGTCCTGCTCTTCCTCTTCAGCGTTTCGTTGGCCATAGTGGCTGGAACCGCCTTGCCCGCAACGGCCACCACGCCCCAGTTAGTGTGTTCGTCGACCCGCTTGAAATTCGGGTGGGTTGCGGTGGGGACGTCGGAGAGCCAGTTAGTGGTTCTCACTAACACTGGATCCACTCCGGTAGCTCTGGCAGGAGTCGCGGTCGTTGGCGCAGAATTCAATACTCTTGGGACGGGTCTGCCCAAGAGTCTGGCTGCCGGCCAAACCGCCACGGTGAAGGTGACGTTTGCTCCCACCGCAGCTGGATGGGTTGCGGGCCGGCTGATCTTCAGCAGCAATGCTACTAACCCGAACCTGATTCTCCCCATCCGGGGTACGGGAGTGAAGAAGGAACCGGTCTCGGCGGCTCCCGCAAGCCTTTCGTTTGGTCAGGTTCCGGTCGGAACCACAGCCAAACTCACCGCGAATCTGAAGAACAATTGCCTGTGCGCGCAAACGCTTTCAGCGTTGCAGGTCGTGGATGGGGTATTCGCTGTGACTACCCCCCAGCTGCCTATTACGCTTGCCCGGGGACAAACAATAGCGATGACCGTCACTTTCACTCCGACGGCCCCAGGCCCGAACGGGGGAAGCGTAATGATTGACGGTCCGTATGTAAACGTACCTCTGAGTGGTACGGGCACGGCGACGACAGCCGGGGGCGTCCTGAGCGTGACCCCTGGATCTGTCAACTTCGGCTCGGTAGAGTTGGGCACAACGGATACGCAGACCTCTTCGCTCACCGCGACCGGTGGACCCGTGACTGTCACCTCCGCGGCCAGCAGCAACGGACAGTTCGCGATTTCCGGCGTTTCCCTTCCCGTGACCGTCCCAGCCGGTCAGAGCATATCGTTTGGAGTTGTTTTCGCGCCGAAGAATGCTGGCGCGGCTTCAGCGAGTCTTTCATTCGCCAGTTCAAGCGGCACGACCAAGACTGTGGAGGCCCTGGCGGGCACTGCGACAATGCCCTATATCACCTTGTCCTGGAGTCCGAGCACGTCGCAGGTCGCAGGCTACAACATCTATCGCAGCGCGTCGTCGAGCGGGCCTTTCTCTCGCCTTAATTCGACGCTGGATACCAGCACCTCCTTTGTCGATAACTCGGTCGGAGTGGGTGCGACGTATTACTACGCTACTACTGCGGTGAATTCGAATGGCCAGGAAAGTAGTTACTCAAATCTGGCACAGGTGAACATTCCGTAGCTGGAATTTGCTATTAGGGCAGAGACGCGGCGAGCAGGACAGGGATAGCCCGGTGCGCGCAGGAACTCCGCGGGCTAGTGATACCAACGATAGACAATAAGGGGAGGAAGAGGGGGGGAATTGTTCTCTTCGTCTTAATTCTTAAGCTGTGGTCTTCGTTGCCCGGCGCTGCTTCAGGGCCAATCCACCGGCGATAGCGCCAAGTGAAAGAACCAACATCGGCACAACACCGGATTCGGGCATCGGTTCGCGACGCTTCTTCTTGTCCTTATCGAAGATGTTTTCCCAGCTCGGCGATGCGGAAGCAAAAGCCATCGCGCTGAGGAGAACAAAACTCGATACGAGCAGTAATGAACGTTTCATCTAATACACCTCACAACTGATACAGGATAGCCCCAAAGCAGAGCTTGTCAAGAATGAATGTTTTTGCAATGTGTGCAATGACTTGCGATCCTAACTAATTGAAAATAAGGCACATGAGGATCGTGGCCTCCGATGTTCAGCGCAGCTTTCCTACTAGTGAGCGCGATTCTGCCTGTTCTCAGTCCGCCACAATGTCCGGACTAAGAGCAGCATCATCGCCAAACCCAACGCCAGGAATATAAAACCACCCTGGTGATGGAACCAGCTATCGAGCCAGGCAGTGCTGACGTATTCCCCGA
>Ga0209006_10005017_pt1 | contig 12020 bp, 10 predicted proteins | sample JacPin_JW_Ref_O2_FD_188567 | JGI IMG/M metagenome (GOLD analysis project Ga0209006, IMG submission 188567) | Forest soil microbial communities from Algoma, Ontario, Canada - Jack Pine, Ontario site 1_JW_Ref_O2 (SPAdes) (version 2) | ecosystem: Environmental > Terrestrial > Soil > Boreal...
CGACCACCCACGGTTGCTTGAACGAGCGAGAGCATTTTTTCTGCCGCATCTACATCGCCGCCGCGTGTGTGAAGCAGGAGGTCGACATTTTCCTCCAGCGAGATGTTGTGAAGTAGTTCCATGAAACCCGCAGTATCATCGCGATCGATGGTCGCGGACCGGCCAGAGACGTAACAGATTAAGCGCCGACCATAATCGGTCTCGATTTTCTTGATCAACTCCTGGCGATGGTAGCGAGGGGCGTGGACCGCCTCATACATGGGAGTCTTTGTTGGCGCAGCCAGCAGTGAAGCCGGCCGCGACATACTCGGCGATTGAGCGTTTGACTCGTCGTCCGAGGTACTCATATATCAGCTCCCACATCCGCCCAGTCGATACGGCCATTATGGATGAAGTAATGACAGCGCTTATATTTGTTACGAAAATCGACGCTGGGGCTAAGCGACAGCTTGCGGCCTTTACCAACTGACCAATAGGGACGCCGCGCCCGATCTGTATTTAGCAGAATACGATGGCCCGTCCGGCAGGGACAATCAAACGCTACCCACTTCGGTTTCATCGTCTGCCCCACCAGTACGACACCGTTTCGCGGCAGGCGCGCGGGAATATCATCGGCCGCTTCAACAAAGGCGACGATGCGCCAACCAAAGATCGGTAGCCATTGCCACCAGCTTATCTTATTCATTCGGCCAAGCCTGCTCGAGAAATGGTTTGGTGGGGCCGAGCCCGATTTTTCCGCTCACCGGATGGCAATAATGCCGCTCATGCGGCAGAGCTAGGTTGGTGGACATTTCGCGCTCATGATAGCGAAGTAGTACCTCGTTTGGCCGAGGCTCTGGTCCGTAGCCGATCAGCCGTTCGAGAAGCTCGCTGACCGCAGTTGCCGCGACCAAGGTAGTAAATGCCACAACGGCAGGCTCGGTTCGGCCCAATGCTGGAGCATATCCTTCCTCGATACGGCGAACGCGCTCATTCGGCGTCAGCAACTCTGCGGCAGCGCGCGCCAAATCGATCCGGTTGCGACAGACAAGACAAGCCTGCCCCGGCACGAGGGTCGTCACACGCCCGTCGATTCCCGTTAATACCCCTTCCGCATTACTGCTCAGAAGAACGCCGCAGTCGATAACGGGGGTGAGGTAATAGGTGGACAATCGCGACAGCACCAATCGGCCGGCATTGTCGTCCGTGCAGCCAAAGACGACATCGCAGTCCTCGAGCCTTCTAGCGACGCTCTCCTTCGTAATCATCCCCAGCACTGGTGCCGCTACTGCATCAGGCGCGATGTGGCAGAGATGATCTGCCAGCAATTCCGCTTTGAAACGGCCAACGCTCGCGAGATCCGAACCATAGACGCGAGTCGTATTGCTCGCCGACAACAAATCGGGGTCGATGAGCGTGAAATTTCGGATGCCTAAGCGCACGAGTTGTTCGCCTACTGCCGAACCGGTACCGCCGCATCCCACAATACCGACATGCAAATCGCCGAGGGTTGCCTGTATTACCGGACCAAAGGCGCGGATGTTACGATCAAACTGTTCAGATGGCCTTCCATACTGGTTTGCGAACGCTGCCGTCAGCCGCCACCGATCTCCAGACTGCCACAGCCGGTCCACAGCCTGCCTTTCCTGTCCTTCTCGCTGGAGAAAGCCGGTGAACGTGATCCCCTTATCTCGGGGAGAGAAAACTAACGCGCCGTAATAGGGACTCGCACTACGTAGCCGAAACAAATCGGCAAGCTGACAGTCTACGACGCGATCATGTTCGCTCTGTATCGGCAGTGCGCCGTCTCCGGGGTGCGTATGCACCCAGAGACAGGCGGCGCCGAGGGTCTCAGCTTCGGCTAGCGCAGATACGTAACCGTCAGATGCAATTGCCAGAGAATCGCGTTCGCGACGGATATACGCTCGCTCATCGACCCAACGCATGTGACGGGCAAGAAGGCGGCGGTGCCCATTTGGTGTCTCCACGACAGAACACAGAAGAACACCAGCCGTCTCAAGGCGCTGGTGAGCAGCGTCGGCCATCTCGTCAACAATTGGCTGGGGGCACACAAGTGAGACTGTCATGGAACGAGTATCGGAACAGATCGTTCAAGTTCACGGCGCAACAGCGCTAAGAAACTTTCGAGCGAATCGATACCCGACTTCCATTGACCAGCCGCAAAATGGCGCGACCAACGCTGCCAGCTACGACCAAGATGGTGCTCTATAACCTCCGTTGCGGGAATGGCTTGACCGTCTGCGCGGCGAACCGGTGGATCAAACCACCACATGTCGGGCGGAACATCCGGATAACCAGCACCCAAGCGCAGAAGCAAATCTGCATGAGTCCGGTCGAAACCTTGGGGAAGCGAGTAGTTCGGAATTAAGATGCAGATCATGTTGGCCTCGGTAGAGACCACATGGTTCGGCGCACGCTCCCTCAAATAATTCGTATCCGGCGCGGGTAACATGTGCCCCTCTCAGGAATCTGAGCCGGGGTTAATCTGAGCCGGTGCGGTGAAGAAGCGCAGACCGTTCCGGATCTCGACAACACTTTCGTCAGCAATCTTACGATCCGACCCTCCCGGAACGACCTCGAACAAATCACGATCCGGGCCAATAGGCGTCGGCGGCACATGGCGCAGCTCCAGCCCGGTCATACGCTCCTTGTGGACTTTGTAGTGGGTACGATCGATTTGGATTTCGAACGTCTCCTTGTGTTTCTCGTGCTCTTGTTCGCTCATATGATCCTCCAGTTTCGACACCATGATACCACGATACCGTTTAACTTGACAAGTATGGTATTTCGGTGCAAGAAAGCATCATGAAGCCTGCCAAAGCGATGACCATCCGCCTTTCAGCCGAGCAAGCAGAGGCGCTCGAAACGGTTGCGACCGTCGAAAACCGTCCCGTTTCTGAAGTTATACGGGCAGCCATCTCTGAGCATATCGAGAGTCGTCGCCAGGACTCTCAGTTTCAGGACGGCCTAAAGGAACGAATCGAACGTGCCCGTGAGCTACTGGGAAAGCGAGCTTCCTAATATGAAGAAAATACCCTCCAACCGAACCGAGAAGACCGATCAGTTCAAGATAGGTCGTAGCGGATTTGCAAAGATCAGCGCGGTCGAGGGAATGCGGATCTCGGCATCTATGAAGTCGGATTTCGAAGAATTCGAGCGTCAAGGATTGTCGGCGCAAAAGCGCAGGACTGCACTAAGCGCCAAATACGGTAGACCACGGTAGAATGTATGCCGTCATAGCAGATCCCTACTGCTACACCGGCACAAATGTCCTGAAAAACAAGAAGAGATTGCGTGATCTCGGCCAACTCGAGGCCTTTGAATTAGTCGCAACCACCCAACGCGCAGACGAACCGTTGCCGGCAGGACGATGTACTCCAACACATTATCGCACCATCCATCACCATCTCTTTCAAGATGTCTATCGATGGGCGGGATGTTATCGCACAGTCCGGATTAGCAAGAATGGGAACACGTTTTGCTACCCCGAGAACATAGTTGGCGCAATGCAGAAGCTCTTTAATGAGTTGGCAAAGGCGGACTTCTTCAAACACTGTGGCGCCAATGAGTTCAGTGAAGGAGCCGCGCATTTCTTGGCTGAACTCAACGCTATTCATCCCTTTCGCGAAGGCAACGGTCGAACGCAGTTGGCTTTCGTGTCTCTTCTCGCACACAGAGCTAGTTGGCCTTTCGATTTAGATCGCCTCAACCCAACGACCTTCCTGTCGGCAATGATTGATAGTTTTGCAGGACGAGAGATGGCTCTCTCAAGCCAACTCCAGTCCCTGATCCGCCGATAAGCGCATAGCGTTGCTCCCCTGAATCACCCAAGGGAGTTATCAGAGAAGTGCCAGAGCCAACGAACATCAGCTTGTGCACCACAAGCAGGCATTCGGGCACCACGACGTGTCATTAAGTCGGACTGAGTTCACGATCCGGCGACATAGACATTTGGTCCAATCTCGACATCACCTTCACTAGGTTCGTCTGTTCGCTCCACTAGCCTGCCCGCAAGAGCATCTGTCAACAGTTGCCGACCGAATCGTTTCTTTTCTTGCCGGGATGCGGTCCGCAGCCCCGGATAGCGACGATCAATCTCGGTCTGCATCCTCCGGACTAGGTCGGCTTCGGTAGGATCGGCAGACACCATCGCACCCTCATCGGGTTGTTCAGTCGCGACAAACCATAATGAATATGCTTGAACCTCTGGCGGTTGGTGCGGGGTGCAGAGCGTCTCGCAATCGATGCAGGCCGATAGAAGCTGAAAATCGTTCATCGAATCATTGAACTCAATTTGTTCACCAAGTGAATTGCCGGGGTGCTTAAAGAAATTTCTAGCGGCATTCAAAAGGTTCCGTAGATCACGGTCTGCGTATCGAGGATTGCCTGCCCTTACGAAGTCAAACATTCTGTGCTGTCCAGCTTGCCCGCAGTGATTCTCGTAAATTTCGCGTGCAGCGCAGGCGAGTGTGTGAACGGACACAGCATCATCGTCCGCAAAGAACATCCGGATCGCCGTGCTGAGTTGTCGGTTGGCGGCCGCCAATTTGGTTACCATGGCAATGTCTCCCATGAACAATCATAGCGCATGAGATAGCCTTCTTCATTCCGAACTGGGAAATTGGCCCATGGAGAAAATAGGGTCCAACTGGCGTCATGTTCAACGAACAAGCCCCTTCTCCAGTTCGGAATACATAAGAATGAGGCCGTAATTGCGGCCTTTATCTTAAGATCTTCGACTATGAACCGGAGAGATGGGACTGAGTGGCTGGGGGACTAGGATTCGAACCTAGACCGGCGGAGTCAGAGTCCGCTGTCCTACCGTTAGACGATCCCCCAGCGGGGCGTTGCAATGAGGCGTAGTCGATAGCATAACCCGGCCCGGCTTGGGTAGGGGTCCACGAGACCGTCACGCTTCGCTTCATCCGACGCCTGCGCTAGCATCGCCGCAAGTCGCCATCACAAATCCGGATGCAGCCTTGTCCCCGCCCCCGCCTTCCGTCCAGACCGCCGCCGCTGAAAGCAGCGCGATCTATGCCGCGCTCGATCTCGGCACCAACAATTGCCGGCTGCTGATGGCGCGCGCGCAACGGCGGGAAGGCCGCGAGGGCTTCCACGTGGTCGAGGCGTTCTCGCGCATCGTGCGGCTGGGCGAAGGCCTGGCGACGACGGGCCTTCTGTCCGAGGCGGCGATGACGCGCACCATCGAGGCGCTCAAGATCTGCGCCCGCAAAGTGACCGAGCGCCGCGTGCGTTCGGCGCGTTATGTCGCCACCGAGGCCTGCCGCCGGGCGGCGAACTGCGCCGAGTTCCTCGAACGCGTGCGGCGCGACACCGGCCTCGCGCTTGAAACCATCTCCAGCGGCGAGGAGGCGCACCTCATGGTCGCGGGCTGCCTGCCGCTGCTGGCCCATGGCATTCCCCACGCCCTGGTGTTCGACATCGGCGGCGGCTCGACCGAACTGGTATGGCTCACGCTGCCGGCCGATCCCGCCCTGCCGCCCGTGGTCGAGGGCTATCTGTCGGTGCCGCAGGGCGTGGTGACGCTGGCCGACCGCTATGACGGGCGCGCGGTGAGCGCGGAAACCTATGCCGCCATGGTGGCGGAGATGCGCGGCGCGCTCGCGCCCTTCGATGCGCGCTTCGGCATCGGCGCGCGGATCGGCGAAGGCAAGGTGCAAATGCTCGGCAGCTCCGGCACGGTCACCATGCTGACCGCGATCCATCTGGAATTGCCGCGCTACATCCGCGCGCGTGTCGACGGCTACAGCCTTGACTTCCCGGCCATCGTGCGCGCGACCGGACGCCTGGCCGCCATGCCCTATGCCGAGCGCGCCTCGCACCCCTGCATCGGCCGCGAGCGCGCCGATCTGGTGCTGGCGGGCTGTGCCGTGCTCGAAGCCATCTGCCAGCTCTGGCCGGTGGGGCGGCTTGCCGTCGCCGATCGCGGCATCCGCGAAGGCATCCTGATGAGTCTCGTTGAATCACGCGGCCACTGATCATGGCGCATAAAGGCTCATGGCCATCGGGCGGCCGCATGGGCGCCGGCGTCCGGGACGGCGGCGGCAGGCGCGAGGCGGTGCGGGTCAAGACCGCGGGCAAGCGCAAGGCATCCTCGACAAAGTGGCTGCAACGCCAGCTCAACGACCCCTATGTCGCCGAAGCCAAGCGGCAGGGCTACCGATCGCGCGCCGCCTTCAAGCTGCTCGAGCTCGACGACCGCTATCGCGTGTTGAAGCCGGGACTGCGCGTAGTCGATCTGGGTTGCGCGCCCGGCGGCTGGACGCAGGTGGCGGTGGAGCGGGTGGGCGCGAAAAAGGGCAAGGGCCGCGTCATCGGCGTCGACGTGCTGGAGACCGCGCCCATCGACGGTGCCGATATCCTGAGGCTCGATTTCCTCGTCCCCGGCGCGCCCGAGGCAGTCAAAACCGCGCTCGGCGGCAATGCCGACATCGTGTTGTCCGACATGGCGGCCAACGCCTCCGGCCACCAGCAGACCGACCATGCGCGGATCGTGACGCTGGCCGAGGCGGCTTACGACTTCGCCGCCGACGTGCTGGCTCAGGGCGGCAGTTTCGTCTGCAAGGTCTACCAGGGCGGGGCCGAGGGCGAGCTGCTGCAGCGCCTGAAGCGCGATTTCGCCGAAATCCGCCACGCCAAGCCCCCGGCCAGCCGGGCCGAATCGGCCGAGGTCTATCTGGTGGCCAAGGGCTATCTCAGCAAACGCAAGTGAGCCATGCGCCGGGCCCCTTCCCTTAAGGGTCCAGACGTGTATTATGCGGCGCCAACCTTGATCCCGGATGGGATTTGCGGGAGGCAGCATGGAAATCCGTCAGGCGCTTACTTTCGACGATGTCCTGCTGGTCCCTGCCGCCTCCTCCGTCCTCCCCACGGAAACCGACACCAAGACCCGCCTGACCCGCACGGTCAGCCTCGGCATTCCGCTGATTTCGGCCGCCATGGATACGGTGACCGAGAGCGCGCTCGCCATCGCCATGGCCCAGTCCGGCGGTCTCGGCATCATCCACCGCAACCTCGGCATCGACGAACAGGCGCAAGAAGTGCGTAAGGTGAAGAAATTCGAGGCCGGCATGGTGGTCAACCCGGTCACCATCCATCCCGAGGCGACGCTCGCCGACGCCCTCAAGCTGATGGCCGACAACCGCATCTCCGGCGTCCCAGTGGTCGAGCGCAAATCGGGCAAGCTGGTCGGCATCGTCACCAACCGCGACGTGCGTTTCGCTTCCAACCCGAAACAACCGGTATCGGAACTGATGACCACCAAGGTCATCACCGTGCCCGAGAACGTGAAGCGCGACGAAGCGAAGAAACTGCTGCACCAGCACCGGATCGAAAAGCTGCTGGTGGTGGACGGAGATTACCGCTGCGTCGGGCTCATCACCGTCAAGGACATCGAGAAATCGCAGAAATTCCCCAACGCCACCAAGGATGACCACGGCAGGTTGCGCGTCGGCGCCGCTACCGGCACCGGCGAGGACGGCGTGAAGCGCGCGGAAAAGCTGTTCGAGGCGGGCGTGGACGTACTGGTGGTCGACACCGCGCATGGCCATTCCGCGCGCGTGCTCGAGGCGGTGAAGAAGATCCGGCGGCTCTCCAACTACACCCAGATCGTCGCCGGCAACATCGCGACCGCCGGCGGCGCGCAGGCGCTGATCGACGCCGGCGCCGACGCGGTCAAGGTCGGTATCGGCCCGGGTTCGATCTGCACCACCCGCATCGTCGCCGGAGTGGGCGTGCCGCAATTGACCGCCATCCTCGACGTGGTCGAGATCTGCCGCAAACAGGACGTTCCGGTGATCGCCGATGGCGGGGTCAAATTCTCGGGCGATCTCGCCAAGGCCATCGCCGCCGGCGCCGATTGCGTGATGTTGGGCTCGCTGTTCGCCGGCACCGACGAGAGCCCGGGCGAGGTGTTCCTCTACCAGGGCCGCTCCTACAAGTCGTACCGGGGGATGGGTTCGGTGGGCGCCATGGCGCGCGGCTCGGCCGACCGCTATTTCCAGCAGGAGGTCCAGAACGAATTGAAGCTGGTGCCCGAGGGCGTCGAGGGCCGCGTGCCGCACAAGGGGCCGGTCGGCAACGTCGTTCACCAGCTGGTCGGCGGGCTGAAAGCCGCCATGGGCTATACCGGCAACAAAACCATCGCCGAGATGCAGAAGAATTCCCACTTCGTGCGCATCACCGGAGCCGGCTTGCGCGAAAGCCATGTCCACGACATCGCCATCACCCGCGAGGCGCCGAATTACCGGCAGGAACTGTGACGCCGGGGGCCCGGGTCGAAGCCGCCATCGGCCTGCTGGACGAGATTGACAAGGGCCGTGCGCCCGCCGACGACACCGTCGCGACATATTTCCGCCGCCACCGCTTCGCCGGGGTCAAGGACCGGGCCGCGATCTCGGGTCACATCTATGCCGTGCTGCGCCACCGCGCCTTGCTCGATTGGTGGATCGCGCGGGCAGGCAATGGGCTGGGCCCCGATGCGCGCAAACGCATGCTGGCGGCGTTGAAGCTGATCGAGCGTTGGTCCCAGGATGAAATGAACCGCGCCTTCGACGGCGACCGTTTTCGCCCCGGCGCGATCTCGAACGAGGAAGCGGCGATGCTGGCGGCGATGCCGGGAGACGCCGCCAAGCATGGAGACATGCCGCCTGAGGTCGCGGGCAATTACCCCGTGTGGCTGGAGCCTTACCTCTCAGCCGCGTTAGGGGATGACCTGGCGAAAGAGATGGCGGCGCTCAACGGCGAGGCGGCGCTCGATCTGCGCGCCAATGCGCTCAAGACCGACCGCGACAAGGCGATGGCGGCTTTGAAGCGCGAGGGCATCGGGGTTGCGCGCACGCCGCTTTCGCCTTTGGGCCTGCGCGTATTCGAGCGCATTCCGCTGGCGACGCTGGACATCTTCAAGAAAGGCTTCATCGAGGTGCAGGACGAGGCTTCGCAGGTCGCGGCGCTGCTGGCCGATGCGCGGCCCGGCATGCGCGTGGCGGATTTCTGCGCCGGGGCCGGCGGCAAGACCCTGGCGCTGGCGGCGGCGATGAAAAACCGCGGCCATCTGGTGGCGTGCGATACATCGGCCAAGCGACTGGAACGCGCGACCGAGCGCCTGCGCCGCGCCGGGGCCAGCATCGTGCAGCGCGTGCCGCTTTCCGGCGAACGCGACAAATGGGTGAAGAAGCACGCCGCGGGCTTCGACCGCGTCTTCGTCGATGCGCCGTGTTCCGGCACCGGCACCTGGCGGCGCAATCCGGACGCCAAATGGCGCCTGCGGCCCAAGGATGTGGAGGAATTGACCGCGCTTCAGGCCGCCATCCTCGATTCCGCACAACGGCTGGTGAAGCCGGGCGGGCGGCTGATCTATGCGACCTGCTCGCTCTTGAAAGAGGAAGACGAGGCGCAGATCGAGCGATTCCTCGGCGCGCATGCCGAGTTCGCGCTCAAGCCCATCGGCGAGGTTTGGCGCGAGACCATCGGCGGCGAGCCGCCGCATCCGGACGACATGCTGCGCCTGACCCCGGCGCGCGACGGCACCGACGGATTCTTCGTCGCGGTCGTGGAGCGCAAGGCGTGATCGCGCTCAAACCGCTTGCCGCGGTCGCGCCGCTCGGCCCGATCGCCAAGCTGGTGATTCCGGCCGGCCCCGGCCTGCCCACGGCGGAACAGGCGACGGCCGCCATTGCCCTCGCCGAGCGCATCCGCGCCGAGGCGCGTGCGGTTTTGATTGCCGCCTCCGCCAGCGGCCTCGATGCCGCGCTCGACGCCATCGACGTGATCGCCGGCGGCGCCATCGCCGGCTTCGAGGCTGAGATGAAGCGTCTGTTGGCGGCGCGCGCCGATTACCGCGCCGAAATGGACGGCGCGCAATGCCGGCGCGGTTGCGCCTTCTGCTGCCATGTCGACGTGGTGGCGACGCCCTTCGAAGCGATCCGTATCGCGACATCCATGCGCCGCGGACAGATCCCCGACCGCCGCGCGGCGGTGGCCGAGGCCGCGCTTCCATCCCAGGCGCGGGGCGTGCGTAACACCCCTTGCCCGCTGCTGGTGGAGGGTGCGTGCTCGGCCTATACGATAAGGCCTTTCGCCTGCCGTTCGCTGTTCTCATCCGACGCCAAGCTGTGCGAACTCGGCTTTGCCGCGGGGGCGGCCCCCGGCGCGGCGGTCAATGTGCCGAGCCTGTCCTGGCCGCGTTTGTTGTCCATGGGCTATCTCACCGGCCTGATCGCGGCCATGCGCGATCTCGGCCTCGTCGCCCGGCTCGTCGAGTTGCGCGCGGCATTGGCGTTGCTGCTGGCGGACGAATCGGCGGCGCGCCGTTGGCTTCAAGGCGATGACGTTTTCCCGCGTCAATCCGGCTAAGATGTCCGCGCCCATGACCCCGCCAGCCACCGACAAGATTCTGATCCTCGATTTCGGCAGCCAGGTGACGCAGCTCATCGCTAGGCGGGTGCGCGAGAGCGGCGTCTATTGTGAGATCCATCCCTTTGCCATGGACGAGGCGAAGCTCAAGGCTTTCGGCGCCAAGGCGGTGATTCTGTCGGGCGGGCCCGCTTCCGTGCATGTGGCGCAATCGCCGCGCGCGCCGCAAACGGTGTTCGAGCTGGGCGTGCCGGTGCTCGGCATCTGCTATGGCGAGCAGACCATGTGCGCGCAGCTTGGCGGGCGCGTTTCGCCCTCCGATCACCGCGAATTCGGCCGTGCCTTTCTCGAAGTCACCGGCGATTGCGCCCTGTTCCACGGCTTGTGGAATAAGGGCGCGCGCGAGCAGGTGTGGATGAGCCATGGCGACCGCGTCGACCAGCTGCCGCCGGGGTTCAAGGCGGTGGGCGTGTCCGAAGGCGCGCCCTTCGCCGCCATCGCCGACGACAACAGGCGCTTCTACGGCGTGCAATTCCATCCCGAGGTGATGCACACGCCGCATGGCGCGGCGCTGTTGAAGAATTTCACCCATCGCGTGGCCGGGCTCAAAGGCGACTGGAGCATGGCCGCCTTCAAGAGCCAGGCGATCGAACGCGCGCGGAAGCAGGTGGGCAAGGGCAAGGTGATTTGCGGGCTTTCGGGGGGCGTCGATTCCTCGGTGGCGGCGGTGCTGCTGCACGAGGCCGTGGGAGCGCAGCTGACCTGCATCTATGTCGATACCGGCCTGATGCGCGCCGGCGAAAGCCGGGAAGTGGTGAGCCTGTTCCGCGACCACTACAACATCCCGCTGGTGCACCGCGACGCGGGCGCATTGTTCCTCGAGAAGCTCGCAGGCGTAACCGACCCGGAACAGAAGCGCAAGATCATCGGCGCCACCTTCATCGACGTGTTCGACGAGGAATCAGGAAAGATCGGCGGCGCCGAATTCCTGGCTCAGGGCACGCTTTATCCCGATGTCATCGAGTCAGTCAGTTTCGCGGGCGGCCCTTCCGCCACCATCAAGTCGCACCACAATGTCGGAGGACTGCCCGAGCGCATGAAATTGAAGCTGGTGGAACCCTTGCGCGAGCTGTTCAAGGACGAGGTGCGCGAACTGGGCCGCGAATTGGGATTGCCCGACAGCATGGTGAAGCGCCATCCCTTCCCCGGCCCCGGCCTCGCCATCCGCATTCCCGGCGCGGTGACGCGCGATAAACTGGACATACTGCGCAAGGCCGATGCGATCTATCTCGAGGAAATCCGCAACGCCGGGCTTTACGATGCGATCTGGCAGGCCTTCGCGGTGCTGCTGCCGGTGAAGACCGTGGGCGTGATGGGCGACGAGCGCAGCTACGACCATGTCTGCGCGCTCCGCGCCGTGACCTCGACTGACGGCATGACCGCGGATTATTTCCCCTTCCCGCACGAGTTCCTGGGCCGCGTCGCGACGCGTATCATCAACGAGGTCAAGGGCATCAACCGCGTGGTCTATGACGTGACCTCGAAGCCGCCCGGCACCATCGAGTGGGAATGAGGGGACGATGTCGGATACGATAGGATAGCCTGGCGTGCTGCCGGCGATGTGCCGGCGTCGGCAGCAGCCGATA
>Ga0209006_10005018_pt1 | contig 12020 bp, 8 predicted proteins | sample JacPin_JW_Ref_O2_FD_188567 | JGI IMG/M metagenome (GOLD analysis project Ga0209006, IMG submission 188567) | Forest soil microbial communities from Algoma, Ontario, Canada - Jack Pine, Ontario site 1_JW_Ref_O2 (SPAdes) (version 2) | ecosystem: Environmental > Terrestrial > Soil > Boreal...
TTTCCGATCTCTTGCCCGGATTCAGACACTCCCGGTCAGTGCGCAGAAACGCCCTGCTCGATCGATCGGCCGGCCGGGGGAACCACTACCGTCGACAAGCTGCCTTCGACTGTGAGTTTCTGAAAAGCTGCCAGGTCGCGGCGCTGCAGGTCCTCCCAACGCCCTACCAGTTCCCCACTCTGCCGCTTCAGCTTCTCGAATTCCGTCTGCTCGGCTTCGGTTGGGGCAGAGTCTGCGGTACCCACATCCATGGCGAGGTATGCCAGCTTCGCATCCAGCTGCGGAGGGTACGCAAGCGAATCTTCGTTTGCACTGATCGTTAAATTTATGAGGTCCTCGCGGACAGCGACCAGTTTCTTCTCCAGATCGTCCGCCGCAGCCACGACTGTTTTCGCACTGGCGTTCTCCGGCAAGCGATGCTTGAGGCCGGACAACTGCGATCGAACGTCCTGAATCTGGTTGACCGTGTCGTAGACCCTGCTCAACTCATCGCGCGCCTGGAGCAGCAGATTGAACTGCTGCTCCAGATCGGTTTGGCTGACCTTCACGCGCGGGTCCAGTTTCAAATCGAAGCCCGCTGTCTGGGTCTGACTTCCCGCCGTGATTCGAACCTGATAATGACCGGGGATCGCGACCGGACCGCGCGCACCACTGCCATATTCCCAAAGGTAGTAACCTGGCACGTGACGCGCCTCTTCATAGCGCAAGTCCCAAACGAATCGGTTCAAGCCTGCCTCTGGTTTCAGTTGCTTCTCCGGTTTCTTGTCGTCGGGATCGAGCGGTTCCTCGAGCGTGTTGTAGTCGGCGCTCGAAAATTTCCGAATAACTCTTCCGGAGGCGTCGAGAATCTCGATCTTGGTTTCGGTGTCGCCTTTCGGCGCCTCTTTCAAGAAGTAATAAATCGTCGCGCCCGCCGGAGGATTCTGCCCCGTCCGTTTGGAAGGATGCCGTTCGCCGCCCGCCCCCGCTTGAACCCGGTAGGCGGTCTCAGGCGTGTACAGAAAAGCATCTTTCTGAACGATGTCATCACGATACTGACGAAGCGGAGAGATATCGTCGAGAATCCAGAATGCGCGGCCGTGCGTGGCGACGACCAGATCGTCGTCTTTGATCACCAGGTCATGCACCGGAGTCGTCGGCAAATTCAACTTCAACGGGCGCCAGTTCCCGCCATCATTGAATGATACGAACACGCCCTGCTCGGTACCCGCGTAAAGCAGTCCACGTTTTTTCGGATCTTCGCGCGCCACCCGAACGAACATCGTGTCAGGAATTCCCTGCCCCAGCTTCGTCCAGCTCTTGCCGTAGTCGCTGGTTTTGTAAATATATGGATGCAGATCGTCGAACTGGTGGCGATCGACGGCCACATAGGCGGTGCCTGCGTCGAACGGCGACGGATCAATTTGGCTGATACGACTCCATTCCGGCATATCCTTCGGCGTCACGTTATTCCAAGTTTTTCCCTCGTCCTTTGTGACGTGAATCAGACCGTCATCCGTGCCCACCCACAGCAGCCCCTTGGTGATCGGCGATTCCGCCAGGGCAAAGATCGTGTCGTAATATTCCGTGCCTGAATCATCGAGAGTAATATCGCCGCCTGAGACTTTCTGCTTTTCCTTATCATTGCGAGTGAGATCGGGACTGATCGCTTCCCAGTGCACTCCGCCGTCGGTGGTTTTAAACAGACGCTCGCCGCCATGATAAAGAGTGTTTGGATCGTGTGGAGAAAGCATGACCGGCGCGGTCCACTGGAAGCGATGTTCCAGGTTCGCCGCGCCATGCGCATCGGAAAGTTCAGGCTGCTCGGTAATCGCCTTCACCTGCCCAATGTGCCGGTCATAGCGCGTGATGTTTCCCTGGTAGTCCGCCGCGTAAACGATATTCGGGTCGCGCGGATCCGGCGCGATGTAACCAGCCTCGCCACCGCCAACGTCGTACCAGTCGCTGCGGTCGATCGATCCATCGTCGCTGCGGCTCGCGATCGCGACTGTGCCACTGTCCTGCTGTGGTCCATACACGCGGTAGGGCGTCGCTGAGTCGGTGATCACGTGATAGAACTGCGCGGTCGGCTGGTTCTCCTGGCGAGTCCAGTTCTTGCCGCCATCGAGCGTCACCGTAACTCCGCCATCGTTTGAGGCGATCATGCGCCTGGTATTCTCCGGGTCGATCCACATTCCGTGATTATCACCGTGTGGCACTCTGATCTTATTGAAGAGGTGGCCACCGTCTGTCGATTTGTAGGCTTCGACATTCATGATGTAGAGAGCGTTCTCGTCCCGCGGATCTGTGATCACGTGCATGTAATACCAGGGACGCTGCCACAGGCTATGGCTGGGGTTCACCAACTGCCATGTCTCTCCGCCGTCGTCGGAGCGGTACAGGCCGCCATCCGGGTTGTGAGCTTCGATCAGCGCAAATACGCGATCCGAATTCGCGGCCACGGCCACACCGATCTTTCCGTAGGGCCCCTTGGGCAGTCCATGCTCCTCTAGTCGCTTCCAGGTTGTGCCTCCATCGCTCGAACGATAGAGGCCACTACCCGGGCCGCCGCTCGACATGCTCCAGGAAGTGCGCCGCGCCTGCCATAGCGCCGCAAAAAGAATATTGGGATTGTGAGGATCGAAGGCGACGTCAATGCCCCCGGTGTTTTCGTCTTTGTAGAGAACCTTCTCCCAGCTCTTGCCGCCGTCGGTAGTGCGGAAAATACCGCGCTCGGTGTTCGGCCCGTAAGGATGACCCAGCGCCGCCACGAACACAATGTCGGGATTGGTGGGATTAACAATGACCTTGCCGATGGCGCGCGAATCGTGCAGCCCAACGTTCTTCCATGTCTTCCCCCCATCCAGCGACCGGTACACTCCGTCGCCGTGCGAAATATTGCCGCGAATGCAGGCTTCGCCCGTGCCAACATAGAGGACGTTGTGGTTGGAACTCGCGACGGCAATACTTCCGATCGCCGACGTCCCTTCTTTATCAAAGACCGAAGACCAGGTCATGGCCCCGTCGGTGGACTTCCACACTCCGCCGCCGGTGGCCCCGAAATAGTAAGTCGTTGGATCGCCCGGAATGCCGGCCGCCGTCAGCGACCGTCCACCCCGGAAGGGACCGATCAGCCGATACTTCATGCCCTTGAAGGCTTTCTCCTCAGGTTTTGAGGATTCAGCGCCCTCGTTATCGCTTTCCGTCGAGGCCGCAGGCTGTGCCGTTTGGGTAGTTTCTCCCGGCTTTGCCGCCTTTGCCGCTTTCGATTGCCGCTCGGGTTTGACTTGGGCAATTACCGTCGAGGCTAACAAAATCGCGAAGCTAACTTCGAAAACCAAGCGCGCAACCAAAGACGGATGCCTGCGAAAAGTGTCTGGTGCCATGTTCAAGAGTTCTCCGGGGAAGAAGTGGACAATTGCGCTATGGTAATCGCTCTGGTCGCTCGCTGCAAAGGGCGGAGAAGATTCGGCAACAACGCAGTTTGCAAGCTGCTCTCGTGTCCTAGGGGAGCACCCTGCCGCTGTTGGCGCCAGTTTTCTGCGAACTTTGCGATTAAGCAAGGATCTACCGGCAAAGGAGGCGGAGTTTTGGTTGCCTGCTTTCTGTCTCTTGGTGGACCGCGAGAAGAGTTGTGGACCTCCGGTCCCCCACCGAACGGTTGATTTTTCGTGTACCCCGGCACCTTCGGTCTGCATCGAATCTGAAGGATATCGTAAGCTATAGTGTGAGATAAGGAGGTCCGGTGCGCTGTCCTCGTTGCGGGAATGAAAATTCTGATGAGAACCGCTTCTGCGGAATGTGCGGAGCCAAGATTTTGCCAGCACCGGCCGTGGTCGCTTCAACCCCAGTCACGGTCTCCGCTTCGCCTCAGGCATCCTCGGCGCGACCGACCCCGCCTCTCTCGCCCGCTGCTCCGCTCTCAAGGCCACAGGCCATTACCCCGACTCGTCCATCTCCGCCACCCATGGAAGAGCACGAGGCGTTCATCAATGGTCCCTCATTCCTAGGTTTGAACGATCCTGCTCCCCGCAAACGTGCCAGTTTGAGCTCCGATCCGCATTCGAGTTCCAACAATCTCGATTACCTTTTGGACGACGAGGAAGAGCCCAGACGCGGCGGTGCGGGGAAATTTGTCCTCATCCTCTTAGCACTGGCTCTGGCCGTGGGATTCGGTTACTTGCGCTGGAAAAATCAAAGCTTGCCGACCTGGCTGCACCTGAGTCCAACTAAGCCGCCTGCGACCGCCCAGGATTCCGATCCGACGGATACGACCCCGCCCGCAACAACACCATCAACTACGCCTGCAACGACGCCTGCAGCAACGCCAGCAGCAACCACGCCGGCCGTACCTGCGGCGACTTCCCCAGCCGCCTCGCAGCCTGCTGCGGAAGCAACGCAGCAGGCTGCGGACTCTTCGGCCACGACAAGTTCTCCCTCTGGCACTCCAGCCGCGACTCCTGCGCCGCCAGCCAGTACATCGCCTGCTGCCGGGGACGCAGCCGATTCAAGCGACGCGTCGAATTCTTCGTCGGACGCGGCATCGAAGCCAAACCAGCCCGCCACTAAAGCACCGGCGGAAGAGCCAGCCGCCGCCGCGACGGCGACTCAGCCAACCCCGACCCCCAAACCGAAACGCGCCGTGAGCGAGCGCGCGCCCAAGCCGGCGGCAGGAGTCGCGTCAACCGCATCTGGGGATTCCGTGGCGGAAGCGCAAAAATATATTTATGCCCGAGGCGCGAGTCAGGATTGCGAGCGCGGAATGCGCCTGCTGAAACCAGCGGCGGCACAGGCGAATCCCAAAGCCATGATCGAGATGGGCGCCCTCTATTCTGCGGGACTGTGTACTCCGCACGACCTTCCAACGGCGTATCGCTGGTTCGCCATGGCCCTGCGGAAGGATCCCGACAATCAAGCGGTGCAAGCGGACCTGCAGAAACTCTGGAGCGAAATGACGCAGCCTGAGCGGCAACTGGCGATCAAGCTGAGCCAATGATTCCTGGCGCAGCCCTCGTTGGCATTGAGAAGGCCGCGCTTCGGCACACCTGCTGACGCTACGAATGTATCTAAACCTCCAGTGACATTGAAAATGCTCATCGCGCCGCATGGCGCGGTCACGCTGCTCCTCTCCTTGGGCCTTTTCATCAGCGCGCGTCCGCAACCAAGGGACAAGCAAGCCTCGCCTTCTCCGAAACATCCGATCGGAACCCGCCAAAAGGTGACGGGAATTCCCAATTTTGCCGAAGTAACCCCCAAGCTTTACCGCGGAGGGCAGCCCGATGTCACAGGAGTTGAGAGGCTGAAAAAGATGGGAGTGGACGTGGTCGTGGATATGCGCGGTGGCAAGAATAAGTCCGAAGAGGCAGCCGTTCAGAAGGCTGGCATGCAGTTCGTTTCCATTCCCTGGCATTGTCCCTTTCCAAATGACAAGCCATTTGCCCGGTTTTTAAAGCTCGTTCACGACCATCCGGGGAAAAGAGTTTTCCTACATTGCCGCCTAGGCGACGATCGCACGGGCATGGCAGTCGCAGCGTACCGCATGGCCGACCAAGGCTGGACGGCCGACGAAGCCATGAATGAGATGCGGACGTTCGGCTTTGCCGGGATGCATCATGCGATCTGCCCGGGCCTGGCTCAGTACGAACACACATTCCCGCACCGCCTGAAGACTAGCCCTGCATTCCAGGACCTGAAGGCCCGCAGCCCCGCGAAGAAATAGCAATCGCGATCACATCGCAGCGGATAATCGCGTTGCTGCCCCATCCAGAGTCGCGCCGTTTGCGAGGTTAGAGCCCGCCCTGAGCTTGTTGAAGGGGTGGGGATTCTGCACTCAAAGCAGAACCGGTCCCACCCACGTCCTACACTTCGTCCTGCTCTTGCAGTTTCGCAATCACCCCAAAGTCCTCCAGCGTAGTCGTGTCTCCCTTAACGCTGCCGTTCGTGGCCAACTCACGCAGCAAACGCCGCATAATTTTCCCGCTGCGCGTCTTCGGCAGCGTATCGGTAAAGCGAATGTCGTCCGGCTTCGCCAGTGCCCCGATCTCCTTCGCGACCCATTGGCGCAACTCTTCCTTCAATTCCGCGGTAGGCTGTCTTCCCTGCTCGAGTGTAACGAACGCAGAAATGGCCTGCCCCTTCAGATCGTCTGGACGCCCCACCACCGCAGCTTCCGCCACCGCCGGATGTGCCACCAGCGCGCTCTCTACTTCCATCGTGCTCAGCCGGTGTCCGCTCACGTTTAGCACGTCGTCCACGCGCCCCATAATCCAGAAATATCCATCCTTATCTTTGCGCGCCCCGTCCCCCGTGAAATACATGCCGGGAATCTGCGACCAGTAATTCTTTACATAACGGTCGGGATCGCCGTATACCGTGCGCAACATTCCCGGCCACGGCCGCTTGATCACCAGAAATCCACCAGCACCCGCAGGCACTGGCTTACCCTCCATCGTCACGATCTCCGGCACGACTCCCGGAAACGGCCGCGTCGCCGACCCGGGCTTCGTCGCAATCGCTCCCGGCAGCGGCGACAGCATGATGTGTCCCGTTTCCGTCTGCCACCAGGTATCAACAATCGGACACCGGTTCCCGCCAATCGTTTCGCGATACCACATCCACGCCTCAGGATTAATGGGCTCGCCCACCGTGCCCAGCAGCCGCAGACTGCTCATGTCATGCTTTTTCGGCCACTGGTTGCCCCACTTCACAAATGTGCGGATTGCCGTCGGCGCCGTGTAGAAGATGTTCACCTTATGCCGTGCGATGATCGACCAAAACCGGTCCGGCTCCGGAAAATTCGGAGCTCCTTCATACATCAAGCTGGTCGCGCCATTTTGTAGCGGCCCATAAACGATGTAACTGTGCCCCGTCACCCATCCAATGTCAGCCGTACACCAGTACGTGTCCTGCTCTTTCAGATCGAACACCCACTTCGTCGTCAGATAAGTCCCGACGGAATATCCGCCCGTGGTATGCACGACGCCTTTCGGTTTCCCCGTAGTTCCCGACGTATACAGGATGTAGAGTGGATGCTCTGCATCCAGCGGTTCTGCCGGGCAAACGTCGCTGGCCTTGGCCATCAGCTCATGCCACCAATGGTCGCGGCCCGCCTGTATGTTGATCGCAGTCCCAGTGCGCTTGTAAACCACTACGTTCTTCACACTGGGGCACGATTTCAGCGCTTCTTCCACCGCCGGAAATAGTTTTACTTCCGCACCGCGCCGATACGATCCGTCTTGCGTGATCACCGCCGTCGCCTGCGAATCGTGAATCCGATCAACTAATGCATTCGAGGAAAATCCGCCGAACACAATCGTGTGCGGAGCCCCAATGCGCGCGCACGCCAGCATCGCGACCGGCAACTCCGGCGTCATTCCCATGTAAATCGCGACCCGGTCACCCTTTTTCACGCCCAGTGACTTCAAAACATTCGCGAATTTCTGCACTTCGCGATGCAGTTGCTGATACGTCAGTACGCGCACTTCCCCGGGCTCGCTCTCCCAAATGATCGCCGCCTTGTTCTTGCGCCAGGTTTCGACATGCCGATCCAGGCAGTTGTACGAGAGGTTGATCTGGCCGCCCACAAACCATTTTGCCCACGGACAATTCCATTCCAAAACTTTGTCCCACTTCTTGAACCAGTGCAGCTCGCTTGCAATGCGCGACCAGAATTTATCCGGGTCGTCGATCGACTCATTGTAAATATGCTCGTATTCCTCGAGGCTCTTAATGTGCGCCTGCTTACTGAATTCCGGCGGACACTCAAACTTCCGCTGCTCGTTCAAGATGGAATCAATGTTGGGGCCCTGGGTATCGACAACGGCTTTATCGGCCATGCTAAGAACCTCGATGCGGAGGAATTGTTTCTGCCTGCCCAAAAACTGGGTACGAGATCGCAGGAGCTTATTCTACACAGCACAACCCACGATGGGATTGAGATCACCCGCTGAAAAGCCCGCCGATCCCGGAAACCCCGCGTTTCCCGGATTTCAAGAGCATGGTCTCAATGCTGGTCATCGGCGTCCCAATCGGTGCCACCGACCCGGCGAAAGAATCCATTCCACGGCGTAAAACCGTGGGTAGGCCAGTGCGGAGTTGACAAGCCCGAATGGGACGAAAGAAATGCTGCAATGCCGATCCCGTACAAACAACACTCGCTTCTCCGGCAAGCCTCTCGTTCTTCTGCTCTGTCGAGACATTAGCCAGCATTTCTTGGTCAGCCAACAAACCCAGCCTACTGATCCAGAAACCGCCCCCGAGTCTCTTCGTTAGGCAAGGGGCAAGTTTCATATCTCCCAAATACGCGATAGCGATAACGGGCCACCGCCCCGTATCCCCAGTCACGAAGCGTCCGAGGCAAGCGCCCCAGCAGAAATCCACCAGCTCGCCATATCGCATGTGCCGTTCCGGCTCTCAGACCCGGACCTCCCGAGCTCACATCGGATCCTCCCAGGTGCCGAAGGATATAAATCACCGCGTCCGACCGAGCCCACACCTGCTCATCAGCCCCATCCGGATCAATCACCACGTAAACCGTGTCCAAGTCCCGAGAATCCAACCCATGCCGCTTCAGAATCTTCCCAGCGAGCGCTCCCTGCAGCGACGCAAATCGAAAGATCCCAGCCGGATCGCGTCGCAGAACAAACTGTACTAACCGGTTGCACAACCCGCAAACGCCGTCGTAAAGCAAAATGGCGTGCGCATCGGAATCTGAAACCGCACCGCCTTGCTGAGGGTCGCCCGTCAAGCACCGCACCTCAGATCATGCACTCCGAATGCGCCACTCTCCGGCAGTCCGCCGTGAATCTGCGCCTCTGTGAAGCGCAGCACCGGCAACAAATCAGCAGGCAGAGGATCGCATTCTGTAACCCTCTCGACCACGCCTTCAGAAAGAATCTGCACCTGAGCTTTCGCGATCAATGCAACTTTCATCGTCACTTCGAACATTTCCGCCAGCATGCGAAACCAGACCGGCGTACGAAATATCCAGACTCGCCGATCCAGGACTTGGGCAACACGTGGCGCTGCTTCGCTCAGGTACAGCGCCTGTGCACCGGTTATCGCGACCCTCTGTCGGGCGACCAGCGTCGACCAGCGCCGCCCGCAACACGCGTACCAGGTCGTCAATCGCCAGCGAACGAATTGCTTTCTCTCGTACTCGCAAGGGTTGCGAACAATGGCATCGTGAAGATGGAATGGCTAAATGGCCTTCGCCGCCGCAACCTCAGTAACTGCCGCAAAAAGATAGCGCACGAATAACCCGAGCTGCTTGGTCTCAATGTGCTCGTCATTCCCGTGCACGCCCCGATTCTCTTCTTCGGTCTTGGGCACGCCGATCCCATATGCCTGAACGCCTTTCGCTCGCAGAAATGAGGAATCAGTGGCTCCCGTTGTCATTGTGGGTAAAGTAATGGCTTCAGGACTAACTTCCTTTTGCGCCCGCTCCAGGGCAGAAAACATTTCTGTGCTTAACTTGCTGGGGGGCGCCGCCGGCATGGAGAGCGAGGTATCCTCTGCGACGATTTTTATTTGCGGATCATTGATGATCTCCGCCAGCATCTCACGAAACTTACCGAGGTCTTCGTCTGGTAAAGCGCGTATATCGAGCGTCGCCTCAGCAGAGGGCGGGATGACGTTGGATTTGTAGCCTGCTTTTAACATCGTCGGAACGACGGACGTTCGGACCATCGAGTAATACTGGGGTTTCTTGTGCTTCAGTTCCTCTTGCACCTTCGCGTCCAGCACATTTCGATACCACGCCGCTTCCTCAGGCGCTGAAATCGTGGCCAGGCGTTCGAAAAATGCGCGCGTCGTTTCATTGAGACGCGCGGGACTATCCCAAGTTCCAGCCTTCTCGACGGCGGCGGCAAGGTGGACAACCGCATTGTCCACTCGGGGTACGGACCCGTGTCCGCTGCTGCCGGCGGCTTCGAGCCAAACGCCTCTGGGCAGCTTCTCCGCCGTCGCGACGCCGAAATATTTTGCCTTCCCATTCTCGATCAGCGATCCTCCTCCTTCGTTCAGCGCAAACTCAGAGTCAATCTTGTCCCAATATCGATCGACGATGGTGGCCATGCCCGCGGGCGAAGACATTTCCTCGCTGGCTTCGGCCAAGAAAATGACGTCTCGATCAAGCGGCACCTTCATGCGCTTCAGTTGCAGCAAGACTTCAAGATTGGCGGCCACCATTGCTTTGTCGTCGGACGCCCCACGACCGTAGAGCACCCCATCGCGCTCGTTGCCTCTAAATGGGTCAACCGTCCAATGAGATCGATCGACAGGAACAACATCCTCGTGTCCCATGATCAGCAACGGGCGTTTCTTACCGCTGCCCTTGAGCCGCGCGACAATGCTGGCACGGCCGGGCACCGGTTCAAGGATTTCCGACTCGATTCCCTCGCTTCTGAGCACGCCTTCGAGATAGTGCGCGACCCTCGACTCATCGCCGGGAGGATCCTGAGTGTCAATTTGCACAAGGTCGGCAAGAAAATGTACGGCTTCGGCTTGCGCTTGCTCTGCATTCAACGTAAAACGTTTGGGCTGCGCTAGGCTCACGGTTGCGGTCGCCAACACGCAGCCCCCAACGAACATCGTGAGTGTCGTCTGTGGAATCAAGTAGCGCCTCCAGGCGAGCGATTATAGCTTAGCCCCAGCGGCAAAAAGGGCTCCTTCGCGGCAGCCGCGGCCTCAATCGGATAGGGCGATCCCGGCTATCTGTGGCAACATGGTGATGTCACTCGTTGATCGTGGGTGAAATTAGCAATGCCGACTCCCGGCGGAAATCTCGCACTCAACTCACAACCCGGTAAACTCAGATCCCCTGAAACATTCTCCCGAGCGCCATTTTGGCTGCGTGATAGCCGCACATCCCGTGCACTCCACCCCCTGGTGGAGTGGATGACGAACAGATATATATATCTCTTGCTGAAGTGGCATAGTGTTGCCAGGTCGGTCGGAACAGGAATTGGCGAAAATCCATAGCGCCGCCGCCGATATCACCTCCGACCAGGTTGGCATCCATGCTTTCCAGATCCGCGGGAAAGAAAACTCGCCTCGCCAAAACAACCTCACGAAATCCAGGAGCGAAGCGCACGATTTGGTCTTCCAGTCTTTTCAGCATATCTGCATCCGAACCGTTGGGAACGTGACAATATGCCCAAGCCGTGTGTTTGTCGTCGGGAGAGCGCGTTGGATCAAACAGACTCGGCTGGGCCAGCAAAACAAACGGGCGTTTGGCGCACTCTCCACTTCGCGGAGATGTTTCCGCAACGGCAATCTCCTCAAAAGTGCCACCTAAGTGTACGGTTGCAGCGCGCGAGCATAGGGGTGCTTTCCACGGGATAGGTGCACTCAGTGCGTAATCTACCTTGAATACGCCCGCACCGTAACGGAAGCGTTCTAGCCGACGTTTATAGCTGTCCGACAGGCGTGGCCCAGCAATTCTGAGAAGCTGCCGCGGGGTAACATCACAGAGAATCAAGTCGTAGGAAGACAAGGCCGCGAGGGAATCAATACGCGACGAAGTCCGGACCTTACCGTCTAACGTTGCTAAACAGCGGCACAGCGCAGTTGTGATGGACTGGGCGCCTCCACGGGGAATCGGCCAGCCGACCGCATGTGCCGACACCGTCATCAACATGCCAAACGCACCACTCAACGATTCATCGAGACCAAGAAATGAGTGCGCAGCGAGACCTGCGAACAAAGCGCGCGCGCGCTCGCTTCGAAAGCGTCGGGCAATCGTCTTCGCTGAAAGCAGAGCGTCTATTCCAAAATGCGCAATGAGCCAAGGATGCTTCGGTAGCGATGGAATCGGACGAAGAACTTCCAGAGCGAAATCGGTCCATTGCTCGACAAATGGTTGCACGAGCCTAGCCCATGCGTCACCGTCCACGCCCAGAGACGTCTTGGCGTTCTCAAGGTCGCGTTCCAGTGTGACAGCTGTGCCGTCATCGAGCGGATGAGCGAGAACAGCTGGAGAATGAATCCACTGCAGGCCGTGAGCTTGCAAGGGCAGCGACGTGAAGAAGGGCGACCCGGCA